>Ga0115559_1000169_pt1 | contig 44402 bp, 33 predicted proteins | sample COGITO_mtgs_1105_3_FD_87281 | JGI IMG/M metagenome (GOLD analysis project Ga0115559, IMG submission 87281) | Pelagic marine microbial communities from North Sea - COGITO_mtgs_110506 | ecosystem: Environmental > Aquatic > Marine > Epipelagic | place: Germany:Helgoland, sampling site Kabeltonne... | reverse complement strand
CCATCTAAAAAACGATTATAACTTAGCAAAACATCAGCATTAACAGAATTGTTTTTTTGAGTTTTAAAGACACCGGAAACAATGTAGATCCCTTTAAAGTACTTATTATCAAAATTGATGGTTTTCCCAATAATATTTTCTTTGGTTTGGAATAAAGCAAATGCCATTTTTTCAGAAAGAACAATGGATTCTTTTTTCTCTAAAGAACTCTTTTTATTCCCTTGCGTAAAATCACAATCGAAAACATTAAAGTATCCTTCACCTACAAATAGCGGAACAGCTCTTATTTTTTTATTTCCTTTTGAAAGAATCCCACTATAAAATGTACGAGGAGCAACAATTGGAATTGCATAATCAACTTCAGGGATTTCTTCTCCTAAAGCGATGGTTAATGGTCCAGGAGTTTTCTCATTTGTCCTTATTGAAGATGGTAAATTATTGTTTACAAATACTTGAACGTGACGATCGCTATCTTTCTGTGAAAAATGATCTTTGTTTGTTTCGTCAATGACCCAAAGAGCAATTAATAAAACACAAGCAAATCCAGATGATAGTCCAATAATATTAATCAAAAAAGTGGTCTTGTACTTTTTGATATTTCTAAAGAATAGTAATAAGTTGTGTTTTAACATGATGCTTTGTATTTAATTATTCTTCTTCTCTTAATGCCTCAATTGGATTTCTATTCGCTGCTCGTATAGCCTGAGCAGCAACAGTAGTTAATGCTACGACCATAGTTAGTATAGCCGTTAGAAAAAAGTATTCCATTCGAAGTTCTATTCTGTAAGCAAATGCAGACAGCCAATCTTCCATTAAAAGGAAAGCAATTGGCAATCCTATCAAAATGGAAATCCCAACTAATTTTGCAAATTCACTTGATAGTAAAACAGTAATTCTGCTCCTTTTTTGACCTAATGTTTTGCGAATTCCTATTTCTTTTCTTCTTTGTGAAGCAGTAAATATTGCCAACCCTAAAAGACCTAAACAAGAAATTAAAATAGCGATTCCTCCAAAATATTTGGAAAGAACAGTAATACGTTCTTCTGAAGCATAAAGCGTCTGATAATTATCATCTAAAAATTTATATTCAAAAGGATAGCCTGGATTAAATCTTGTATATAATTCTTCAATCTGATCGATTGTTTGCTTTTCTGTACCTGCCTGAATCTTTACAACCAAATTATTACCCCGATCACTTAATGAAAAAAAGAATGGTCGTACTTTTTCTTGTAAGGATTGAAAATGAAAGTTTTCTATAACTCCTATAACCTCTTTTGTATTGACATTAGGATTAAGGTTTCCAAATTTTCGCCCAACTGGATTATCCAACTTAATCATCTCAACTGCAGTTTCATTCATGATGATGGCATCTTTATCTGTAGAAAAATCTCTAGAAAAATTACGTCCATCTTTCAATGTTATTCCAAGCAATTCAATTAAATCATACCCACCACGGATTTGATAGAATTTTAATTTTCTATCTTCTTTACTCATGCCTTCCCACTTGTATCCATGCGTAGAACCAACCCTACCAGGTAAGTCTCCGGTCATCTGAGATGCGTTTAACACTCCAGGAATGCTTTTTATCTCTGAAAGGAATGGCGTAAAGTCTTTCTCTAGCTGACCTTCTTTTGAAAAAGAAATGATATGATCTTTGTTATACCCCAGATTAGTTGTCTGTATAAATTCTACCTGTTTATAAATCACAACCATCGAGACAATCAAAATGACAGATATGGCAAACTGAAATACCACCAAGCCTTTTCGGAGCCATAATTCATTTATATTAGTCCTTAGCCTCCCCTTCAAAGCAATAACAGGTTTAAAACCAGAAAGATACAATGCAGGATAAATACCTGAAATTAAGCCTGTAAACGTAGTGATGGCCAAAATTGATACTATAACATTTCGGGCAAGATTTAAGGTTAGTTCCTTTCCTGTAATTTGATTGAATTGGGGTAGTAAAATCACTACAAGAACCAAGGCTATAATCAATGAGAGGAAAGCCATAAACATAGACTCTCCAAAATATTGAAAAATAAGAGTTTTCCGTCCAGCGCCAACCGCCTTTTTCACCCCTATTTCTTTAATTCTTCTCGATGCTTTTGCAGTCGAAAAATTCATATAGTTAATACAGGCAATGGCCAATATGAAAAGAGCTATAAGGGAAAAAAGGTTTACGTAAATGATTTTCCCTGCCACAGGTAAGCCATTTTCATACTTTCCATAGAGGTATTTTTCTGAGTAAGGTTGAGCATATAAAATGTCATTCCAATTTTTGTGTTTTGTTTTTAAAAAGTTTTTGAGCTTGACATTAAACTGATCAAGGTTAACCCCCTCTTTCAGCACTAAATGTGCTTGGGTACCGCCGTTGTACCATTGCATAAAACCTGACCCAACAAAGAGCTCATAACTAAACAAAATATCGAATTGAGCAGATGTATTGGAAGTAGGATTAAAAACACCAGTAACAGTGTAGGAACCACCATAACCTTCGTCTTTAAATTCTACAATTTCCCCCATGGCCTTTTCAGTAGACTGAAATAAAGTCATGGCCAACTTTTTTGAAATAGCAATTTCGTTTTTATCAGACAGTATTTCATGTTTATTTCCATGTATAAAGTCACCAGGAAATACATTAAAGTAGCCTTTCCCTATAAATTGGTATTTTGCTCTTAAGTTGTTGTCACCTGCTGAAAGAATTCCTTTGTAACTGTGATCCGCTTTCACAGGAAAGGAATATTCCACTTCAGGCATTTCTTTGCCTAGTGCTTCAGCTAAAGGATTCGGTGTTGAACCATTTGTATTTGTATGAAAAGTTCCAGATGTAGGATATGTATGAATTACTTGGACATGCCTTTCACTATCTTTCTCATTAAAGGCATCCATGTTCAATTCGTCATGCACCCAGAGGTAAATTAATAAAACACAAGCTAATCCTGAGGACAATCCAATGATATTAATCAAAAAAGTAGTCTTATACTTTTTGATGTTTCTAAAGAACAGTAATAAGTTGTGTTTTAACATGACTCAAGTTTTACATGGTTATATTTATATTTTTTCTAATACAGATTTATTGGTGGTTTCGGTTACGATTTGTCCATCAAATAAATTGATGATTCTATGCGCAAAATTTGCATCATAATCTGAATGCGTAACCATAATAATTGTGGCGCCCTCTTGATTTAGTTCTGTAAGTAAGTCCATTACTTCTTTTCCGTTTTTAGAATCTAAATTCCCTGTTGGCTCATCTGCTAAAATTAATTTTGCGTCTGCAACAACAGCTCTTGCTATTGCAACTCTTTGTTGTTGACCTCCAGAAAGTTGTTGAGGAAAATGTTTTGCTCTATGACCTATCTTCATTCGTTCTAAAACTTTCATTACTTTTTCTTTCCGTTCATTCTTTGGAACTTTTAAAAAAAGTAATGGCAATTCAACATTTTCAAAAACAGTTAATGTATCTATGAGATTAAAGTTTTGAAATATAAAACCAAGATTCCCTTTTCTTATTTGTGTTCGTTGACTTTCACTTAAGTTGGCTACTTCATGTCCTGCAAAATTGTAGGATCCAGAATTTGGATTGTCTAACATCCCTAGAATATTCAATAATGTTGATTTCCCACAACCCGATGGTCCCATAATAGCTACAAATTCATTTTCTTTTACATGAAGGGTCACATTGTTTAATGCTAAAGTTTCTACTTCTTCCGTTTTAAAACTTTTTTTTAGATTGCTAATTTGTATCATACGATGTCTTTTTATAATGATTCATAAGTTTCCTTTTCGTTACATTTTTTTATTATTTCAATATTATTTTTTCTGCATTTCCAAAGCTGTCATAACTCGAAGTAATAACAGATTCTCCAGCCGATAAACCTTCAAGCACTTCAAAGTACCGAGCATTCTGTTTCCCAATTTGAATATTTCTTTTGTAAGCCGTTTTTTCATCTTTATCTACTACAAAAACATATTGTCCTCCCGTACTTTGATAGAATCCTCCTTTTGAAAGGAGCAACGCATCACTTGAAGCTCCAAGTTGCAACTTGATGTTATAACTCTGACCTGCTCTAATGGTCTCTGGTTTTTTATTTACAAATACTAAATCTATTTTAAAACGTCCATTTCGTACTTCAGGGTATACTTTACGTAATCGCAATGTATATTTTGTATTATTCCTTTCTAAGGTAGCATTTAAATCGCGTTTAATTCTATCTATATAATGCTCATCAATTTCAGCTTCTATTTTAAAATCTGTGAGGACATTAATTTGTCCAATTCGTTGACCTTGGGAAATGTTTTGTCCAATCTCTGCATCTAAAAACCCTAATTGACCATTGGCCGTAGCACGAACGTTTAATTGATCTATTCGTTCGTATACCATAGACAATGTTTTTTTCATTCTGGCCAAATCAGCATCTAATTCTTGCAAGGTTGTGCTCCTTAACTTCTTGTCTTGTTCTGTTTGCAAAATGATAATTTCATTTCTTTTTTTTGATAAATCATAACTTTCTTTTGCTTTTAAATACTCTTCTCTTGCAATCAATTCTTCTTCAAATAGCGCTTTGTTTTGCTCATATGCTCTTTTACTTTGAATTAATTCAAACTCCGATTGTGCTAAATCTTTCTTCCCATCAATTTGACGAGAATCAAAATTAATTTTGGTAGTTCTTAAATCATTTTGTTTTAAAGCTAAATTATTCTCGCTTGATAAGATTTGTTCGTACAATGCACGATTTTCTAGTTTTAGAATAATGTCTCCTTTCTTCACCATAGTCCCTTCTTCAATCAATTTTTCAAGAACACGTCCGCCTTCATATGCATCCATATAAACCGTAGCAATGGGAGAAACAATTCCATTAATGGTTACATAATCATCAAATTTCCCTTCGGTAACATTGCTAATTGTAAGTTTAGATTTCTCTGTCCTGAAAACACTAGCTGATCCTGCATTTATCAGTTTCCAAACAAAAAAGATAATAAGCAATCCTAGAACAATGTATCCGTAATGTTTCTTTTTTAATCCTTTTCTCTTTTCAATTTGTATATCCATCTCTAAAGATTAATTGTTTTTGTTTATAGTAAATACTGGTAGCCCTTCATAAAAATCGATTGTCTTTCTCTGAACTTTTAATTTCAATTTTACTTGTAAATTTTCATTTTGAGCCGTTGCATATAAATTCTTTGACTGAAAAAGTTCTATCGCACTAATTAAGCCTTTATCATATCTCTTTTGAGAAATACTAAATGCTAAAAAACGAGCTTTTTCATTTTGTTTTGTTTGTGAATACTCATTTTGAGTTGCTCGATAATTTTGTACCAATTCTCTAATTAACTTATTGAGTTCTTGTTTTTGAATTTCTAAATTATTGCTTGCTCTATCTAAGGCTATTTTTTGTTGTTTTACTCTAGATCTAACACTCCATCCATCACTAATAGGAATCCGTAAGGAAAACCCTATAAATTGCGAAGCATTGTCCCTAATTTGAGTTTTAAAAGGGATAACTTCATTTAAATCATTGGTATTTGTTTCAAAGTAACCCGTACCGTAACCTCCTGATAAGGAAAGCGAAGGCATCAAACTTGATCTAGCAACAGCAATATCTTTTTTAGCCGCTTTTACACGGAATTCTTGTGCTCTAATAATAGGAATAAAAGAAAGTGACTTTTGGTATACCGAATCGGCTTCTACATTATATTTTCCTTCTTGCTTCTCTATATCTTCGAGAATTGTATCTATTTCAATAACGGATGTATTCTCTAGGTTCATTTCTTGAATCAATTGTAGTTTCGCCGCTTTTAAACTATTCTCACTTTGTGTGATTTTTAAACGATCTGTAATTAATAGCGATTCTGCCTCATATTTATCTACTCCAGCTTTTAATCCTAATTCTATTTGTTTTATAACTAGCCTGTAGTTTTTTAAAGAAATTTTTTCTTGCTCCTTTGCAATGGTTACTAATTCTTGAAAAAATAAAATATCGTAAAAAGCAGACATCACTCGAAAAGCTAATAAATATTTCTCTTGTAGTTCTTCTTCTTTAGTTGCCTTGTATAGAAAATTAGCCGCTTTTATTGAATTCATTTTTTGGAATCCTCTAAAAATATCAAGACTGGCACTCAAAGAATAGTTATTAGAAAAGAAATCTGTACTAATTATCGTATTATTATTTGGATCTACAGAACGACCATACTGAATATTATAACTAGAATTTGCTGAAATAGAAGGCAGTAGATCTCGATACGATTGTTTATAGATTTCTTTATTAGACTCAGTAGCATAACGCAAATTATCTAAAGTGAGATTATGGGTTAGAGCATAGGCAACACAATCATCTAAAGTCCATTTATTCTGCGCAAAAAAGTTTTGGCTTAGAAACAACATAATAAAAAGCAGCATGTTTTTAACTCTATTCATGTGATAACATTGTGCCAAATGCATAACGAATGTCATACCACAAAATTAAAATACTAATTATCAACTGTTTAAAACTATTTTATATCGTAGTATTCATTCCTCTTGTTAAATAAATTGACAAGAAGTGTAAAATATTTTGACACTTTCGAGGTTACCTTATTTTGTATTTGTAGTTTTAAAAACGCAAACATTATAAACATGTTAAAGGGTACTATTCTTATTGTAGATGATAATAAAAGCATTTTAAGTGCTTTGGAGATTTTACTTCTGTCTGAATACCAAGCTGTATATACAATTAGCAATCCGAATCAGATTTCTTCATTTCCGAATCTTAAAGATGTTGATATTGTTTTACTAGACATGAATTTTTCTGCAGGTGTAAATACAGGAAATGAAGGATTATTTTGGCTCAAAGAGATTAAGAAAAAAAACGCTTCTATTTCTGTGATTATGATGACTGCCTATGGCGATATTGAACTCGCTGTTAATGCCTTAAAAGAAGGAGCTTCTGATTTTATTTTAAAACCTTGGAGCAACGAGCGCCTATTGACGACTTTAAAATCTACCTATTTACTTAAAAAATCTAAAAAAGAGATTGAAAGCCTAAAACAAAAACAGCAGAGTTTAAAAGAGGTAATCAATCAAAAGAAAAATTTTATTATAGGAAATTCTAAAGCATTAAACAAAGTCTTAACGTTAACACATAAAGTAGCAAAAACAGATGTAAATGTTTTGATTACTGGTGAAAACGGCACAGGAAAAGAATTAATTGCACGTGAATTACATCATAAATCACCTCGTAACGAGGAAGTATTTATCAATGTTGATATGGGAGCCGTTTCTGAATCTTTGTTTGAAAGCGAACTTTTTGGTCATGTAAAAGGAGCTTTTACAGATGCAAGAGAGAATCGTTTAGGTAAATTTGAGGCAGCAAATGGTGGCACTTTATTTTTAGATGAAATCGGAAATTTATCACTCGCTATGCAGGCAAAATTACTTTCTGCTATTCAGAATAGAGAAATTATAAAAGTTGGTTCTAACAAACCAATTCCAATTAACATTCGATTGATTTGTGCTACCAATAGTAATTTAATTCAGATGGTTGAAGAAAGATTGTTCCGAGAAGACTTATTGTATCGTTTAAACACAATCCATCTTGAAGTTCCTCCCTTGCGTGAAAGAGATAATGATATCATGGTGTTGGCAGATTTCTATTTAGAAAAATTTTCCTCAAAATATGGAAAGCGAACATTAACGATTGAAGCTTCTGCTAAAGAAAAATTACTTTCCTATCATTGGCCAGGGAATGTTAGAGAATTAAGACATACTCTTGAGAGAGCGGTGATACTTTCTGAAGAGAACATTCTACAATCCTCCGATTTTTTATTAAAAGCGAAAGCTTCAATTCATGAAAATCAACTGGAAGCAACTTTAGACGATATGGAGCGTATTATGATTACAAATGCTCTAGACAAACATTTTGGAAATTATACTGCAGCCGCAAATCAACTAGGTGTTTCCAGGCAAACTCTTTATAATAAAGTTAAAAAATGGATGCCTAATGCTTAGTAAAAACTTCTATTTTCAGCTAATTATTCGAGTTGTTTTTATTACAATAGCTGCATTAATATTTGCTTTTAGCGCTACTGTCTTTAATCTCTATTTTTTAATTCCGTCATTAATCTCATTAATTTTTCTTGTCCAGCAATTAATTCGCTTTTTAAATCGTAACAATCGAAGAATGGCTTACTTCTTTGAATCTATAAAAAATGAAGATTATTCATTACAATTTCCAGAAAATGAATCTTTTGAATCTTTAAATGAATTGAATAAAGGTCTTAACAAAGTAAATCATTTGATTCGGGAGACGCAAATTAAGAATAAAGCGCAGGAAAAATATTTTCAAGAGATATTAAAGGAAGCTAGCATTGGAATTCTAACATTCAATGAAAAAGGTCATATTCTTTTTTCAAATCCAACAGCAAAGAAATTGTTAAATCATGAGCACTTAAATCATATTAAGCAAGTAGCCATGATTAATCAAGATCTTTATGAAATGCTACAAAACATACAACCGTTCGATAAAAAACTTTTTGACTTTTCAAATGAACGAGAGAGCAGTCAACTGGTTATAAAAGCAAGTAAGATTGTCTTAAATGAAAAACCTTTACTATTGGTTGTTATACAAGATATTAAAAGTGAATTGGATGAAAAAGAAACAGATTCATGGATAAAATTGATCCGAGTATTAACACATGAAATCATGAACACCATTGCTCCCATAACTTCTATTTCTGAATCTCTTTTAAAACAACATAAAAGCAACACAACTTTTGATCAAAATCGGATAGTGACTATCACAAAAGGATTACAGGTAATCCAAGAACAGAGTCATAATTTAACAGCATTTGTTCAATCGTACCGAACACTTTTAAATGTGTCTAAACCTGATAAAGAAATTATCAAAATTTCAAAACTATTTGAAAAAACGCAAGAATTAATGCAGGATGAATTTCGTAAGAATAGCATTGAGTTTACGATTCAATCAAATTCAGATATGCTAGAAATTTTCGCAGATGATAAACAAATTACTCAAGTACTTTTAAATTTGTTGAAAAACTCATCACAGGCTTTATTTGAGACAAGTAATCCTAGTATTACTTTAGAAAGTGGTATCAATTCTTCAGGAGAAAAATACATAAGAGTAAAAGATAATGGCAAAGGCATTTCTCCTCAAGAATTGGAGAAAATTTTCGTCCCTTTTTACACAACAAAAGCTAATGGAACTGGGATTGGTTTGAGTTTATCAAAACAAATATTAATTCTACATGGAGGAAGTTTAAACGTAAAATCTATTCCAAACAAAGAAACTATTTTTACTTTACACTTTTAATCTTCTTATTTTGACTATAATTTAAATTCTAATGCTTTTTAAATAATCAAATTGAAAGATTTACTATGAGAAAACACATGGTTCTATTAAAAAAAACCACTAATTCAAAAAATATTTACAGATTAATTATATAAAGCTATTTTCTTAAAATAATGTTAAACTGAAAAACAATTGTAAGAAGTTTAAAAGTAAGTCGTCTTAATTAAAGATAAGATTCTCTTATCATTCTTTTTCATAGCAATTTTTCCCACTCAATTTTTTGAGTGGGTTTTTTATATCTTGCCTTCTCTAATATTTTTTCTTGAAAAGAATTATCATTTCTGTATCCAACGATTTAGTAACCGACCAACGCGTTGCTAAAATTTGTAGTACACTTAAAGATTTGAGCTATGAGATTCTTTTGATAGGCAGAAAGAACCATTCTACTCATCCTTTAGAGAGAGATTATAAAACTAAACGATTTCGATTGCTTTTCAACAAAGGTTTTTTGTTTTATGCAGAATATAACTTTCGTCTTTTCTTCTTGTTATTGTTTTCCAAAAAAAATGTTTTATATGCTAATGATTTAGATACTTTGTTACCGAACTATCTTGTTTCAAAAATTCAAAGAAAAAAAATAATCTTCGACAGTCATGAACTTTTTTCTGAAATACCTGAACTAAGAAATCGAAGGTTTGTAAAATCGATTTGGTTGCGACTCGAAAAATGGATTCTTCCTAAACTTAAACATGTTATTACTGTCAGTGGTGCTATTAAAAAACATTATGAATCTCTTTACGGAATAAAAGTAATCGTTGTTAGAAACCTTCCTATTGAAGTAGAAGTAACTCCTGTTCCTTTCGATTTTATATCAAAAGAGAAAAAAATAATTTTATACCAAGGATCAGTTAATATTGGTAGAGGTGTAGAGCTTGCTATAGAGACTATGACTATTTTAGATGACTACATCTTAGTTATTATCGGTTCTGGAGATATTATTGAGATACTTAAGAAAAAAGTATCAAATTTAGGTTTAGAATCTAAAGTGAAGTTTTTGGGAAAAATTCTTCCAGAGAAATTAAAAAATCTAACACCGAATGCTGATATTGGAATTAGTTTAGAAGAAGATTTAGGGTTAAATTACAGGTATGCCTTACCCAACAAAATCTTTGATTATATTCAGGCAGAAATACCTATTATTGTTTCTGATTTACCCGAAATGAAAAAAATAGTTGACAACTATAAAATTGGAGCAATTCTCAAGAACAGAAACCCTAAAAGTTTAGCAAACTTAATTCAGGATGTAAGAGAAAACAACTATCAAATAGCACTAAGAAAAGCTAAAAAAGAAATGGTTTGGGAAAATGAAAAAAAGAAATTGATAGATTGCATTGTAGATTTAGATAATGAGTAGAAAACTACATATTGTTTCATTTGATGTTCCTTACCCTGCTAATTATGGAGGGGTCATTGATATTTTCTATAAATTAAAAGCTCTAAAACAACTAGGCATTGACATTGTTTTACATACTTATGAATATGGCAAGGGCCAACAGCCAGAGCTTGAAAAATACTGCTCAACTATCTTTTATTACCAGAGAAACTCTTTTGTTAGAAGCTATCTTTCTACAGATCCTTTTATTGTAAAGTCGAGAGCAAGTAAGGAGTTAATTGATAATTTAAATTCAGATGAAAGCCCTATTCTTTTTGAAGGATTGCATACCACACTACCAATAGTCACAAAAAGATTAAAGCAGCAAAAAACATATATAAGGGCTCATAATATTGAACATCGTTTTTATAAAGGTTTAGCAAAAAGTGAATCCAACATCTTTAAACGTAATTTCTTTAGGCAAGAAGCCGAAAAATTAAAAAGATATGAGAAAGTTCTTGAGGAAGTCGATGGAGTATTCAGTATCTCTCCTTATGAGCAACAGTATTTTATAAAAAAGTATGGTGATAAATGCATTTATGTACCTGCATTTCACAATACAAAAATCTATACAAAGCATAAATCTAATAGCAAGAAAATATTATATCATGGAAATGTTCTTGTTTCTGAAAATGTAAAAGCAGCTCTTTTTCTAATAGATACTTATAAGGATTCTCCTTATAACTTAATCATTGCTAGTTCCTACACCAACAAAGAGGTACGTAAAGAAATTGAGAAATATTCGAATATTGAATTCAAACATTTGAGCAATCAAGAAGAACTTTACACCCTTTTTGAAGAAGCTCATATAAATGCGCTACCTACTTTTCAAAAAACAGGTATTAAATTAAAACTACTCAACACTTTGTATCAAGGAAAGTTTATTATTGCCAATGATTTTATGGTTGAAGATACTGGTTTAGAATCTCTGTGCGAAAGAGCAAATACAAAAGAAGAATTTTTAGAGAAAACTAAAGATTTATTACAACAAGATTTTGTTGAAGAAATTATAAAAGAAAGGATGAAAATCCTTAAAAGTTTTAGTGCTACTTTAGGAGCAAAAAAAATTCTTGAAACAATTTTTAGCTAGCGCTATCGACTGCCATTTCAAACAGTTCTCCACCTTCACATTTAATTGTTTTTTGCTTAAACTTTACAATCAATGCATAATCGTGTGTGGCCATTAAAATACTCTTTCCGCTTTTATGGATATCGTTTAACAACTCCATAACTTCAAGCGATGTTTTTGGGTCTAAGTTCCCTGTTGGCTCATCAGCTAAAATTAAATCTGGATCGTTTAATAAGGCTCTAGCAATCGCAATACGTTGCTGTTCACCACCAGACAACTCAAAAGGTTTCTTGTAGTACTGTGTTTTCATTCCTACTTTTTCTAAAACCTCTTCAATTTTTTGTTTGATTTCCTCTTTATCCTTCCAACCAGTAGCTTTAAGCACGAAAGATAAATTCTCGAAAATAGTTCTATCATTTAACAGCTTAAAATCTTGAAAAACAATTCCTATTTTTCTTCGTAGAAAAGGGATGTCTTTTTCTTTTAAGTTCTTCAAATCGAAACCAACTATAGATCCTGTTCCTCTTTGCAATTGAAGGTCTCCATATAAAGTCTTCATCAAACTACTTTTTCCGCTTCCTGTTTTCCCTATCAAATAGAAAAAATCGCCTTTATCAATTTTCAAATTCACTTTAGAAAGCACAAGATTATCTCGCTGATAGATATCTGCATTTTCCAAATATAAAATTGAATTTTCCATGAAATTGATATTTCTACAAACCTACATAATTTTTTGGATAGAATTCTACTGATTTAGAAGGGGAAAATATGAAAAGAACCAAATCAATTCCTATTTTTGATATACATTTTAGTCAATTTTTGGATTCTAAATCCAACATATTGGCAAATCATGCGTTACTAATACAAAATAGCAAAAAACCTTCTAATGAAACATCGCTTTTTTTATCGCAAACTAACCACCTTGTTTTTTTCTATTCTAGCACTACAATCGTATGCTCAGCAGTCAGAAATTGATATCAATCTACTTTCAGATTACAATCATGCAGTAAAGCTCTTTAATAGTAAAGCCTATGCAGCAGCACAGAAAACATTTCTTGACGTATCTGAAAACGCAGAGAATCGACTTCGTTTAAAAGCAGATGCTGATTATTACGATGCTATGTGTGCTATTCGACTCAATCAAACAGATGCTGATAAAAAAGTACTCAGTTTTGTCGAAAATCACCCAAATAGTAACAAAAAAGACAAAGCATACTTTAACGTTGGTAATTATTATTTTGCCAATAAAAAAGCTGCTTACTCACTAAAGTGGTATTCTAAAGTAAATTTAGATGCGCTCTCTAATGCTAATAGAAAAGAACTCAACTTTAAAATGGGGTATGCATTTCTTTCTACTAGAAATCTCGATTTAGCGAAAAGAAAGTTTGTGTCTTTAATCAATGATGCCAAATACGGAAATGATTCACGTTACTATTTCGGATATATCGCTTACAAACAAGAAGATTATGAGGTTGCGGAAAAAACATTGGAAGAAATTGCAGATGACCAAGCTTATAAAAGTGAGGTAACGTATTATTTATTAGATATTAGTTTTAAAGCTGGAAGATTCGAGAAATGTATTGAAGTAGGAAAGAAACTTTTAGAAAAAGCAAAGCCAAAAGATCAATCTGAAATTTCAAAAATTATTGGAGAGAGTTATTTCAATTTAAAACAATATGAAGAAGCCATTCCTTACTTAAGAAAGTATAGAGGTAAAAAAGGAAAATGGAACAATACCGATTATTATCAAATGGGATATGCTTATTTCAAGCAAAACGATTTTGAAAATGCCGTTAAAAACTTCAATAGAATCATTGATGAGAAAAATAATGTTTCACAAAAAGCATATTACAATCTAGGAGAATGCTATATCTATTTGGAGAAAAAACCTGAAGCTCTAAATGCATTTAAGAGTGCTAGCGAAATGGATTTTGATTTAAAAGTAAAAGAAGATGCCGCTCTTAATTATGCCAAGTTGAGTTATGAGGAAGGAAATCCATATAAAAGTGTTGCTGAAATTCTATTAGATTTTTTAAAAAAGTATCCAAAATCACCTAGCTATGCAGAAATAAACAGGTTGGTAGTTACTTCATACTTATATCAACAAGATTATCAAGGAGCTCTAGATTATCTAGCAAAAAATAAAAGCCCTCAAAACAAAGAACTCACATATGAGGTCTCTTATTATAGAGCTCTTCAATTATTCAATGAAAACAAATTACAAGAATCGTTACCCTATTTTAGGGTTGGAGCTCAATCTCCTGAATCTGGAATCAAAAATGAATCTCAATATTGGAGTGCAGAAACCAACTATAGATTGAGTAATTTTCAAATCGGATTAGATAAGTTTTTAGCCTTCAAGAAATCGGCAAAAGCTAATGAAACAGATGTGTTTAAGCAAGTTGATTATAATATTGGATATAGTCACTTCAAATTGAAAGACTATACAAAGGCTGCTAAATCATTTCAAAGTTTTATCAATACAAAAAATGAAGACTTGAGCATGATTGATGATGCGACCATTCGAATGGGAGATAGTTATTATGCTACTAAAGAATATAATAAAGCTATTAACTCTTATAAAAAAGTAGTCACTGAATTCGGAACAGGTGCCGATTATGCACAATACCAAATGGCAATGAGTAATGGTTTTTTAAAGGACAATGAAGGGAAAGTGCAAGGTTTAGAAATGCTTCTGAAAAATTTTGAACTTTCAAATTTCAGAGACGACGCTTTATTTCAACTTGGAAGTACTTATACAGCCCTTAAGGATAATGAAAAAGCTCACGATGCCTACAAGAGATTATTTAAAAACCACCCAAGAAGTTCGTACAATCCTAGAGCTTTATTAAGAGATGGCTTATTATACTACAATGACAATGAAGGAAACAAAGCGCTTAGAAATTACAAAGAAATTGTCGCTAAGTTTCCAAACTCTCCACAAGCAAGTGAAGCTGTAACCAATGCTAGAAATGTATATGTCGATTTAGGAACCGTTGATGAATATGCTGTTTGGGTAAAGGGAATCTCTTTTATGAAGGTGGAAGACGCTGACATTGACAATACCATGTATGAATCTGCCGAAAACAAATTCTTAGAAAATGATACTGAGAAAGCAATTGCTGGATTCGATAAATACGTAAAATCTTTCCCTGACGGATTGCATGCCTTAAAAGCTAATTTCTATCTAGCTCAATTATTGGTGAAATCAAATTTAAATGATGAAGCCATTCCTAACTATTCTTATGTTGTTGGTCAGCCTCAAAGTGAATTTAGCGAGGAAGCATTAAATAAGTTATCACAGATTCTATTAGAAAAAGAAGATTGGAACAATGCAATTCCATTATTAGAAAGACTGGAACAAGAAGCTAATTTCCCTCAAAACATACTGTATGCACAGAGTAACCTAATGAAAGGATACTACCAGTCTCAAGAATATAAAAAAGCAGTAGACTACGCTGAAAAAATCTTATTGAAAGACAAGCTGGAAGCGAATGTAGAATACGATGCAAAAGTGATCATCGCTAGATCTGCTTTTCAAACTGAAGACTATACAAAAGCAGAAGAATTCTATACAGAGGTTGAAAGAAATGCAAGTGGTGAGCTAAAAGCTGAAGCCCTATATTACAGTGCTTACTTTAAAAATGAGAAGAAAAAATATGCTGCTTCAAACAAAGTCATTCAAACCATTACTTCAGATTATTCAGCATACAAATATTGGGGAGCTAAGAGTTTTGTAATCATGGCAAAAAATTATTATGCCATCGAAAATGCAGATCCCTATCAAGCCACTTATATCTTAGAAAACATTATCAAAAACTTTACACAATTTGATGATGTTGTCAACGATGCTAAAAACGAATTGAAAAAAATTAAGCTCAACGAAGCCAAGACCAATAACTCAGTAACCCCTCAAAAAAATTAAGATTGATGAAAAAGTATAGTCTATTATTCGTCCTTGTTTTTGCTTCGTCTTTACTTTTCTCACAAGAAAAAAAAGAGAAGAAAAAAGATACTGTTACTACAGAGGTAATTAACGTAATTACTTCTTATACTCCAACTATTGCAGACGCTTTTAAAATTAAAAAAAGCCCTAAAATAATATTGAGTAAAAACACCAAAAAGAAGAAATTAGCCTATAAAATATTTTCAGCGCCAGTAGCTTCTACTTTTATTCCAAAGAGTGGTGTCGTCAAAGGAATTGATGTTGGTAAAAAAGAACGTTTGTTTGACAATTATGTCGCTGTTGGTTATGGTAATTATTCAACTCCCTTTGTGGAAGCTTTCTTACACCAGAATAGGAAATTCGACAATGATTATGGGGTTTACCTGAAATATATCTCTTCAGAAGATGGAGTAGAAACCACTCCTTTAGACAATGGGTATTCTAATCTTACTATAGGTGCTTATTATTTACAAAAAGAACGTTATTTTACTTGGAAAATTGGCGGAAATGTAGAACAACAAAAATACAATTGGTATGGATTGCCTGCAATCAATTTCGATTTTCAATCCATTGATGCCATTCAAGAAGAACAGAAATATGGTTTCTATGAATTAGAAGGAGAAGTGGTTTTTGATGACTCCTATTTTGATAATATCAAAGCTTCTTTAAGTATGTTTGATGATAATTTTGGAAGTAGTGAAATTCGCTTCTCTTTAAATCCAAATTTCAAACTTCCTTTAGATGGATTCAATAGAAAATGGAAAAAAAGTTTAGACCTAAATACAAAGATAGAATACTTGAATGGTGAGTTCGAACAGAACTATGCCGATGCTACCAATGTAAAGTATAGCTTCTTAAACGTTGGATTGAATCCCGTATATCGATTTAAAGTAGATAAGTTGAGTGTAAAGCTAGGAATGAAAGCCTATTTAGCCATGGAAATTGAGAATGATCTCACAGATTTCTTACTATACCCAGATGTTCAATTAACTTTCCCTATTGTTTCCGATTTGGCGAATATTTATTTAGGTGCTAATGGTGATCTTCACAACAACTCTTTCAGAAGTTTTAGTGAAGAAAACCCTTTTGTTTCTCCGACGTTGAACATGACACAAACCAACGAGCAATACAATCTCTTTGGAGGGATTAACGGGAAATTTTCATCTACCATGAGTTACAACATCAAGGCAAGTTATAAAAGCGAAGAAGATCTTCCTTTGTTTGTAAGAAACAATTCTAAATCGGATGGTGTTTTTAATCCCTTTGCTCCTGCTTTGTTAGGTTATGAATACGGAAACTCGTTTAATGTTTTTTACGATGATATTACCACCTTTTCTTTCTTTGCAGAAATGGAAGTTGATGTAACCAAACGCATGGTCATTGGTGGAAATGTACAAGTGAATTCTTACACGACAACAAGTCAACAAGAAGCTTGGAACTTACCAAAACTAGAAGGTGGCGTCTTTGGGAAATACAAAATAGACCAATGGTATGCTTCTGCAAATCTATTCTTTGTAGGAGAACGAAAAGACTTGTTATACAGTGCAACATTCCCGTCTACCATCTCAGGAATTCAAACTTTAGATGCTTATGTAGATCTAAACTTAAATGGAGGATATCATTTTAGTGATTTCTTCTCTGCGTTTATTAAAGTAAACAATGTCTTAGGAAGCGATTACGAGCGTTTTGCTAACTTTAATGTACAAGGCCTTCAAATCTTAGGCGGAATTACCTATAAGTTTGATTTTTAAAAAGTATTGTTTTTATTCTCTTTTTTATCTTTTAGCTTAGTACATTTACTTTCATGATACAATATTACCTTATTATCGGGCTTCAGGTTTATTGTATCTATCACTTATTTAAAAATAAGAATTCATTCTATTGGTTTTTTATTATTCTATTCATTCCTCTTTTGGGCAGTCTTGTCTATATTTTTACACAAGTAATCAATAGCAGAGATGTTTCTGTAATTAAAGATGAAGTTGTAAACTTGATCAATCCTACAAAGAAAATTCTTGAGTTAGAAAACAAATTAGAGTTTTCAAGCACCTTTCAAAACAGAGTAGATTTAGCAGATGCTTATTTAGAAATAAAGGATTATTCAAATGCTATTCAGCATTATGAGAAAGCCTTGGATAGTAATTTTAAAAATGATGTATATACAATCAATCAACTCATAAAAGCATATTTCAGTACAGATAATTTTGACAAAGTCATTGAACATTCAGAAAAGGTAAAATCGAATTTAGAGTTTAAAAAATCACAATTTTTTTATGGGGTTGCATTAGAAAACAAAGAACGATTTGAAGAGGCTGAAATAGAATTACAAAAAACAGATTTAAATTACTCCAACTATAAAGAGCGTTTATTTTTGGCCGAATTTCTGATACGAAGAAATAAAAATACCGAAGCGAAAGAACTGTTAGAACAAATAATTGAGGAAGCTCAAAACATGACCAGCACGAACAAAAGAACATACAGATCTACAATAGAAAAAACTCAAAATGTTTTAAGTGGAATCGATTAGTTTTGATCAGGTTCTAAAATTTGATTTATAAAGGCTCACCCTTTTTTGTTATTTTCTTTTATTACCTTGATCTTATAAAGATTACTATACTTTTTAATATTAATGTTTGAAGTTTGTTTTTCAAATAATAAGGAAGGTTAAATTCTAAAAAATCATAAGAAATAAGGAAGAAAATGAATACTATTAAAAAAGAGCATAAAGAATTTATTGATGATTTACTTAAAAAAATAAAATCTAATATTCCTGATGAATGTACTCTTGAAATTGCAATTTTAAAAGGTCATATTCTTTTAGAATATTATATGGATAAGATTATCGAATTATTGTCAGAATCTGATATTAACATTTCTAAAACTAATTTCACTTTTAAACACAAAGTTGACATATTAAAGATATTAGGTATTACACCTGATTATATGAACACTTACGATGTATTATTAAAATTCAATTCTATAAGAAATCAACTTGCACATAGATTAGAATTTGACCGTGTTAAAGTAGATGATTTTATTTTACTCGCGATGAAATCTACATCTATAACGAAAGAATCAATAACAACTGATGAACAAAGAGCTAAAATGATAAGATTGATAATACCCTATTTAACTGGTTATATTTCAACAACATTTTCAATGAAAAGTGAAATGAAAGTTGATAAAAAGTAATAAGAATTCCAACAATCAATTCAATTCCGTTAAAATCGGAATAGTTGTTTGATCATATTAAACAGGTCTCTAAAAGTTTATGTAAATTTAGCATCTTTAAAATTTACAACTAATCATGAGAAAACTATTGTTCTTGTTTGCATTGAGCATCTTATTTGCCTGCAACACAAAAGAATCTGCAACAACTACTTCGTTATCATTGTCAAAAGAAGAAAAAGTAGACTCTACCCAAATCAAACATTTATTCAATTCAGCCTTAACTGAAGGACTATCCTACGAATGGTTACGCGATTTAACTTCCAATATTGGTGGGCGCCTATCTGGATCACCTGAAGCGAAAAAAGCTGTTGAATGGGGAGAAGCATTAATGAAAGAAGTAGGCTTAGATTCAGTATGGCTACAACCTGTTATGGTGCCTCATTGGGTTCGTGGTGAAAAAGAAGTAGCTAATTATACCGTAAATGGTCAAAAGAAAAATGTACCGATTGCTGCTTTAGGGTTTTCAATAGCTACTCCAAAAAATGGAGTTACCGCAGAAGTTATTGAAGTACATAGTTTAAAAGAAGCCGAAGAACTAGGTGAAAAACTACGAGGTAAGATTGTGTTTTTCAATCGCCCTTTTGATAATACATTAATCAATACATTCCGTGCTTATGGAGGTTGCGTTGGACAACGAGTACAAGGAGCTGCAGTTTGCGGTGTCTTTGGAGCCAAAGGAGTTATTGTTCGTTCAATGACCAATGGTGTAGACGATTATCCACACACCGGAACTATGAGTTACGGCGATGTTGCAAAAGAACACTACATTCCAACTGCAGCAATTAGCTCTAGAGCTGCGAATATTTTGAGTGAAGATTTAAAGAAGAACCCAAGCTTAAAATTTTACTTCAAACAAAGCTGTGAGACACTACCAGATGCTCCTTCTTTTAATGTGGTAGGGGAAATTAAAGGTTCTGAAACACCAGAGAATGTCATGGTGGTTGGTGGTCATTTAGATTCTTGGGATTTAGCCGATGGGGCGCATGATGACGGAACAGGAATTGTACAATCGTTAGAAGTGGCTTACTTATTTAAAAAGAACAATATCAAACCTAAAAATACTCTACGAGTAGTCTTCTTTATGAATGAAGAAAATGGAACTCGTGGTGCTAAAGAATATGCACGTTTGGCAAAAGTGAACAAAGAGAATCATATTGGCGGATTAGAATCGGATGCTGGTGGTCATACACCAAGAGGGTTTACCATTGATGCCAATGATGCAAACACAGGCTTATTAGTAAGTTGGAAAAAACTATTGTCGCCTTATGGACTGCATGATATCGAAAAAGGTGGAAGTGGTGCCGATATTTCTCCATTAAAAGGTGAAGCAGTTACCTTAGTTGGATACAGACCCGATAGTCAACGTTATTTCGATTATCACCATTCAACCATCGATACGTTTGACAAAGTAAACAAACGTGAACTTGAACTAGGAAGTGCTTCCATGGCCAGTATCATCTATTTGATGGACAAATATTTATACAACAACGCACCTGTAAAACCATAAACATGGATATGTTTGTAACAATTTTGAAGTTTGTATTTGCAGGTTTTTTCGCTTTTGCAGGAATCATGCACATAATCAAACCAAAGTTTTTCAAACATTTTATTCCAAAGCCATTCCCAAAAAACTTAGTAAACTACATTGTAGGGATTATTGAGTTAGCTTTAGGTATTGGACTATTGATTCCTGAATTCGTTAAAGAATCTGCTGCTGGAATTATGGTGCTATTAGTATTGTTTCTCCCAATTCATATTTGGGATGTCACAAGGGAACGACCAGCAATTGGATCTAAAAGAACAGCCATCATACGCGTTCCATTTCAATTTTTATTATTCTATTTTGCTTATTTAATATATTTACAACAAGCTTTAATCATCGCATAAAATCATGAGAAAATTATTTTACTTACTACTAGTTACCATTACATTTTTTTCCTGTCAACAAGAAAAAGTTGATTTAATTGTTACCAATGCCAATGTATATACTGTTGATGATAGTTTTGGCAACGCAGAAGCATTTGCTGTAAAAGACGGGAAATTTGTGGCTGTAGGATCTACCTCTGAAATTACGTCTAAATACACTGCCTCAGAAACTCTTGATGCACAAGGACAAACCATTGTCCCAGGATTGATCGATGCACATTGTCATTTCTTTCGGTTTGGACAAACTTTACAAAGAGTTGCTTTAGAAGGGACTCAAAGTTACGATGAAGTGTTAGAAAGACTTGTTGCTTTTCAAAAAGAGAAAAAAACTGATTACATCATGGGGCGTGGATGGGATCAAAATGATTGGGAAGTAAAAAAATTTCCAACCAAAGAAAAGTTAGATCAATTATTCCCTGACACACCTGTTGCCATTAGAAGAGTTGATGGGCATGCTTTGTTGGTGAATGAAGCCGCATTAAAATATTCGGGATTGTCTAGCACAAAGTTTCCTAAGAAGGTTACGGGTGGAGAATTTATTAGTCAGAATGGAAAATTGACAGGGGTGTTAATTGACCAAGCGATGAGTTATATTAAGACACCAGGATCAACTAACAAGGAATTAATTGATGGATTGATGGATGCACAACGCATCAATTTTAGTTATGGGTTAACCACCGTTGATGATGCTGGATTAGGAAGAGGTGATATTGAACTCATTGATAGCTTACAACAAGCAGGAGATTTAAAAATACGTGTATATGCCATGGTATCTGCATCTCAAGAGAACTTAGACTATTACACTAAAAAAGGGATTTATAAAACCGATCATTTAAATGTGCGTTCGTTTAAAGTATATGGTGATGGTGCTTTAGGGTCTCGTGGTGCGGCAATGAAAAAATCATACAGTGATCGCGACAATCATTTTGGAGCTTTGATTTTCTCTCCAGAAAGATACAAGGAAATTGCGAAGCAAATTGCAGCATCTGAATATCAAATGAATACACACGCCATCGGTGATTCTGCAAATTATTGGGTATTAAAAGTATATAAAGACGCTTTAAAAGATCCTGAACTAAATTCAGGACAAAGTACCAAAGACAGACGCTGGAGAAATGAACATTCTCAAATTGTAGATGAAAACGATTTTGAATTGTTTAAAAATGTAATTCCTTCTATTCAACCCACCCATGCTACTTCCGATATGTATTGGGCAGGCGACAGAGTTGGGGCTGACAGAATTAAAGGTGGATATGCCTACAAAAAACTATTAGACACTTATGGAATGGTTGCCTTAGGTACCGATTACCCTGTAGAGCAGGTAAATCCGTTTTTGACATTTTATGCTGCAGTAGTTAGAAAAGATGTAAGTGGATATCCTGAAAGTGGGTATCAAATGGAGAATGCTTTGTCTAGAGAAGAAACTTTAAAGGGAATGACTATTTGGGCTGCCTATTCTAATTTTGAAGAAAACGAAAAAGGAAGTATTGAAGTAGGAAAATTTGCAGATTTTGCTATTCTAAATCAGAATATCATGACTGTAGATGGAAGCAAAATTCCAGAGACAAAAGCTACAGCAACCTATTTAAATGGTGAGAAAGTATTTTGATTTTTAAAAGTCAAAAAGCATACTTAATATTAACCTTATCACTTAGTTTTTTATCCTAGTTAATCGTGATCAAGGAATAGCCATTGAAGATGTTCTTTCAATTGATTAATTAATTTAACATTTTAATGAGTGATCTTGTTGAGGTTTTGGGCTATTTTTATAACTCAAAATCCCAGTCATGAAACTCTTAATTAAGCAGTTAGCATTTTTCACTATTTTAATTCAACTTAATCTTAATGCACAGAGTTCATTAAATGGTAAGTCCATACTTCTAAAATCTAATAAGAAAATAAAAAACCTCAATTCAGTAAAATATAGCATAACGGCTTGGAAGATTAACAAAAAATCTGAAGCTCCAATATATAAATCTGTTATAACTCATAAAGGAAGCCTTAAGAATACAAACCGAAATAGTATAGAAACAAAAGTTGAATCTACAATAACTTTAGCCAATCATAAAATGGCTATAGACTATTATTATAATTTTAAGTTACATAAAAATCTAGCAATCATAAATCATTCAGAATACGATTACATTGCTAGAATTGAAGACAATCTTATTAGTGCAGCGATAATGGTATACATTCCAAGAATTCTATTTAGTTATCGTCTAGATAATCTAAGTGGAGAATTAATAATACATGATTTCTTAAACAAAAACTCAACTGCAAAAGTTTTAAAAGAGGAAATTATTGATGGAGACATTTGTTTTAAAATTGAACAAAAAACTAAAGCGGGGTTAATGATTACAAAAGAAAAAGTAAGTCATGTCTGGATTAGTAAGAAGAGTATGATGCCTAGAGCTTTCCAAAATGACAAATTATATGGTAGAATAGATCTAATTGAACAAAATGTAATCTATGGTTCAAAAAATCTAAAAATTAAAAACCCTAACAATAAACCAACAATTATTAAGACTAAAAAAGACCTTTTTAGAAGTAGCAAATTACCACTAATAAGTGTAGGGGGAAAACTTCCTGAAGCTGCTTTAAATCATAAAATATTTACAAATGAACGATTGAAAGATTTAAAAGAGGCAGTAATTTTTCTTGACTTTTGGGGAACCTGGTGTGCACCGTGTAAAAAAGCAATGCCTTCTATTCAAAAAATACATGATAAATACAAGGGTAAAGAAGTCATAGTTATTGGTGTTTCTGTTAACGACCCACCTTATTATGATAAGCAATTCATGATTGATAACAATTATACCTATCCTATCTCATCTAGTGGAAAAAATTTAGCAGATCATTTAAATGTTCGAGCATACCCAACAATATATATAATCAACAATAAAGGGGAAGTATTATTCTCAGGGTTAGGAGATGGTAAAAATCATAAAGTAGAGAAATGGATAAAAGTAATTGACACCTACCTGAATCAAAATGGTGAATAGTTATAAATCTTATCCTATCAAAAATGGATAAAATGTTATTTTATCCTCTTATGCTTTTTATGAAATTTGATATCTTTTCTACTCCACTTTCTTCTATATGATTGATAAATGCCGAACCAATAATGGCTCCATTTCCGTATTCACAAGCTTTAGAAAAAGTAGCATGATCTGAAATCCCAAAACCAATAATTAATTTACTCGTTAAATTCATCGATTTGATTCGTTCAAAATAATCGATTTGCTGTTGAGAGATTTCTCCCTTTGCCCCAGTAATGGAACTCGAAGCTACCATATAGATAAAACTCTGAGTGTAAGAATCAATTTTTCGAATGCGCTCTTCGACTGTTTGTGGTGTGATTAAAAACACATTGTTAATTCCATATCTTTCAAATAATGCTTTGTAATGGTTTTCATACTCTACCATTGGTAAATCAGGTAAAATCAAGGTGTCAATTCCACAATCAACAACTTTCTGACAGAATTTTTCTTCACCATATTTTAATAGCTGATTCAAATACCCCATCAATACCAAAGGAGTTGTATTGGTTTCTTTGATTGTCATCAATTGATCGAAAACGACATCTAAGTTAATCCCGTTCTTCAATGCTATTTGACTACTATCCTGAATGGTTGGTCCATCTGCTAAAGGATCTGAATATGGCAAGCCAACTTCAATAAAATCGACCCCTGCATTACTTAACGCTTCAATCACTTTTGTGGTATCATCCAATTTAGGAAATCCAGAAGTGAAGTAAATGGATAGAACGTTTCTATCTTTTGTTTGAAATATATTTTTAATTGAATTCATATTTTGTTTGTTCTGTCAGTTCGAGTAATTTTTAAAGCGAAGCGAATAAAAATTGTATCGAGAACTATTTTAAAAAACATCTCGATACTAATTTATTCGTCCCTCATAAATTCACTCGATGTGACATCGTTTTTTATTACTCTAAATGTTTGATAAACGTTTCCAAATCTTTGTCGCCTCTTCCCGATAAATTAATGACTACTACTTGATCTTTTTTCAATGTTAACTTTGGCAAAACCGCTAAGGCATGCGCTGATTCTAATGCTGGGATGATTCCTTCAATCTTAGTCAATTCGTAGGCAGCAGTTAAGGCTTCTTTGTCTGTTGCATTCATAAATTTTGCACGCTTGGATTCAAACAAAAATGCATGTAAAGGCCCAACTCCTGGGTAATCTAATCCAGCTGAAATAGAATACGGCTCTACAATTTGTCCGTACTCATCTTGCATCAGAATAGTTTTACTTCCGTGAATAATCCCTACTTCTCCCAATTGAGAAGTTGCGGCACTTTCACCAGAATCCACCCCCAATCCAGCAGCTTCCACTGCGATTAATTCTACGTCTTCATCATCCATATAATGATAAAAAGCTCCAGCTGCATTACTACCTCCACCAACACATGCAATAATGGTATCTGGATTTTCTTTTCCTGTCTTCTCTTTTAATTGCCATTTCATTTCTTCAGAAATAACAGCTTGTAAACGTGCCACCATATCTGGATGCGGATGTGGGCCAACTACAGAACCTATCAAATAAAAAGTTTCCGGATTCTGAATCCAATAACGGATCGCTTCATTGGTAGCATCTTTCAAGGTTTTACTTCCGCTAGTTGCAGGAACTACCTTTGCTCCTAACATCTTCATACGAGCAACATTTGGCGCCTGTCGTTTGATGTCGATTCCACCCATAAACACGGTGCATTCTAATCCCATCAGAGCACAAACTGTAGCCGTAGCAACACCGTGTTGCCCTGCTCCTGTTTCAGCAATAATTTTAGTTTTTCCTAATTTTTGAGCAATGAGAATCTGACCAATTGTATTGTTTACTTTGTGAGCTCCCGTGTGATTTAAATCTTCACGTTTTAAATAAATATGAGCGCCATATTTCTCAGACAATCGTTTTGCTAAATACAACGGACTTGGTCTACCTACATAATCTTTTAGCAAATTTTTGTATTCTTTTTGAAATTCCTCAGATTCGATTATTTGAATGTAATTATCTTCTAACTCCTTTACATTCGGATACAACAATTCAGGAATAAAGGCTCCCCCAAATTGCCCAAAGTACCCGTTCTTGTCTGGATGAAATTTTGATTTCATATTACCTATTTATCGTCATTGCGAATGAAATGAAGCAATCTCATAATTGATTAGAAAGATTACTTCGTCACTCAATTCCTCGTAATGACACTGTTTTTAAATTCTTTTACTTTTTTAACTTCCTTCAATCCTGGTCTACTTTCAAACATACTATTCACATCGACAGCATAGATTGGCAAACCTGAATTATTTATTTCTTTTATCTGCTCAATATCATTGGGTCCAATTCCTCCACTCAAAAAGAAAGGTTTTGAATAGGAATAATTTTTCAATACAGACCAATCAAATTTTACTCCGTTTCCACCCCTCTCTTTTCCTTTGGTATCAAATAAGAAATAATCAACCTCATTCTCGTAGGGTTTTAAAATTTCGAAATCGAAATCATCTTTGATTCCAAACGCTTTGATAATCTCAACCGAATTGTCACCTCGAGCGGAGTCGAGAGGTCTTTTTTGATTCTTTTTATGAGATTCCGCATCAAGTGCGGAATGACAAATTGCCTCCTTTAAAAGTCGGATATACTCCACTGATTCATCACCATGCAATTGAATCGCCTCTAGTTTGTATTTTTTAACGAATGAAACAACAATTTCAATGAACTCATTGACGAAAACTCCTGTCTTTTTAATTGACTTTGGAAGTTCAGGAATAATTCCTTCGAAATTTCTTTTCGATTCATCATAGAAAATAAACCCCATATAATCAGGTTTCAAATCTCCAATAGATTCGATATTCTCCCGATGTTTCATTCCACAAACTTTTAGTTTCATATTTTTCTATTATTGTCATTGCGAACAGAGTGAAGCAATCTTTTTATTGAATAGATTACTTCGTCATACTTCCTCGTAATGACATATTAATTATCTAATTTGACTAATAAATGTTTCACAGGCTAATCCTGGATTCTCAGTTTTCATAAAACTTTCTCCAATTAAAAAACCTTTAAAGCCGTATTCTTTTAAACCAGTAACAATTCTAGGATCACTTAACCCACTTTCAGAAACTTTAACACAATCATCTGGAATCTGATTTGCCAGATTGATAGAATGCTCTAAATCGACTTTAAAAGTTTTTAAGTTTCTATTATTGATTCCAATAATTTTGTTGCTCAATTCTATCTTATCTAAATCTTCTTGTGTATGAACTTCATACAGGACTTCCATTCCTAAATCTTCAGCTAAGTTTCCGTAATTTTTCAATTCTTCTTTTGTCAAATAAGAAGCGATTAATAAAATTACATCAGCTCCGATTGCTTTTGCTTCCACAATTTGAAATCCGTCTACAATAAAATCTTTTCTAAGAATTGGTTTTGTCGAATTGATACTCCTAGCCTTCATTAAATCGACCATCGTTCCTCCAAAAAACGAAGTGTCCGTTAAGATGGACTGTGCAGCCACATTGGCATCTAAATATCCATTTGTTACCTCTTCAATTGTTGCTTTATCGTTGATAACTCCTTTGGAAGGAGATTGTCTTTTGAATTCAGCAATAATTCCAGTTGAATTTACTTCTAGCAATGATTTCCTAAGCGACAAAGGCTCTCTTTGAAACAATGGACTCTCAACTAATTTTTTTACAGGAACATCTGCCTTTATTTTGGCGATTTCCTTCTTTTTAAAAGCGATTATTTTATCTAATATGGTCATTTCTATATTCTTTTGTCTTTGCGATGTAAATTTATTTACTATGGCAATCTCTTCATGAGATTACTTCGTCATTCTTCCTCGTAAAGACATCCATTTTTAATTTAACTCACTAACTTATATAAACATTCTTTTGCTTTCCCTCCAAACAAAGAATCTTTCGCTACTTCAAAGGCAGTTTCAAATGATTTGTTTGAATCTATAATTTTTAATGCAAATGCAGCATTGGTTAATACTACATTGTTTTGTGCTTCCGTTCCGTTTCCGTCTAAAATATTTTTAAAAATCTTCGCGGCATCTTCTACAGAGTTTCCTCCATAAATATCCGATTGTAAAATTCTTTTCTGTCCTAAATCTTCTGGAGTAATTAATTGCTCACCACTTTTCGTGAACAATTTAAATCCACTTGTCAAAGAGATTTCATCATAACCATCTATTGCATGTATGATCCCATAGTTCGAATCTTCTTCTTGTAAAATATAATTGTACAAACGAGCTATTTCTAAATTAAAAGTTCCTAGCATTGAATTCTGTGGTGAACTTGGATTTACTAATGGTCCCAACATATTAAAGAACGTTTTTAAAGCCAATGCTTTTCTCGTCGATCCCACAGCTTTCATCGCTGGATGAAATTTCGGAGCATGTAAAAAGCAAATATTTGCTTTTTCTAAATGTTCTTTTAACATGTTTTCGTCGTTGGTAAACTCATATCCAAAGCTCTCTAACATATCTGAAGACCCCGATTTTGAAGACACACTATAGTTACCATGTTTGGCAACTTTCTGACCCGTTCCAGCAACAATAAAAGAAGTCAACGTCGAGATATTGAATGTGTCCTTTCCATCACCTCCAGTTCCTACTATATCAATGGTATTGTATTCTGATAAATCGACTTTAATAGCTAATTCTTTCAAAGCATCTCTAAATCCAGAAAGCTCTTCAACGGTAATAGGACGCATCATAAAAACAGTCATAAAAGAAGCCAAATGCGCATCGTTGTATTTCTCGGTAGCAATATCAATTAAGATTTGCTTTGCTTCCGATTTTGACAAGCGTTTGTGCTGGTATAAGTCGTTTAGTATTTTTTTCATTCTTCTTAATTTGTCATTGCGAAGCAAATAAATATTTGCTGTGGCAATCTTTTCTTTTTTAGAGATTACTTCGTTTTCCCTTTGACAGGCTCAGGGTGGCAACTCGTAATGACACCTATTTATGCGCTTCTATAAAATTCCTTACAATCTGCTCTCCAACATCTGTTAAAATAGATTCTGGGTGAAACTGAACAGCACTGATTGGGAATTCTCTATGACAAATCGCCATAATTCCTCCCTCTTCATCTTCAGCTGTAATTTCTAAATCACTAGGGAAATCTTCTTTGGATGCAATCCAAGAATGGTAACGAGCCGCTAGAAATTCAGACGAAATTCCTTTAAATATTGTAGCGTTTGGTTGCGTGATATTCATCTCTGTTGCCACTCCATGGAACACTTCATCCATATTAATAATACTACCACCAAATACTTCCGTAATTGCCTGTAAGCCTAAACAAACACCAAAAATGGGTTTCTTACCAGCATACATTCTAATCGTGTCTTTTAAAATTCCTGCTTCTTTTGGAATTCCAGGCCCAGGAGACAGCATGATTAAATCATAATGATTGATATCTTCCAAATCAATTTCATCGTTTCTAAAAACTGTTGGGGATTCTCCTGTAATTTTCTCAACCATATGAACTAGGTTGTAGGTAAACGAGTCGTAATTATCTATGATTAGTATTTTCATTGTATGCTGAACTTGTTTCAGTATCTGTTATTTATATGAGATTACTTTTTATTTGTTCTCGACTGCGCTCGAACTAACATACTCGTAATCTTTTTCTATCTGTTATTGCGAAGCAAATTATAATTTGCTGTGGCAATCTTATTTTAATAAAGAGATTACTTCGTCGTAAACTCCTCGTAATGACTCATATCTTTTCTGCTAATAGCAACGCTTTTTTTAACGCCGCTAATTTGTTATTGACTTCTTGTAATTCTTTTTCTTCATCGGAATGAATCACAATTCCTGCTCCTGCTTGGTAATATAATTTGTTTTGTTTGCTCACAAAAGAACGAATGGCAATCGCCAAATTTACAGAACCATCCAACCCAATAATTCCGACTGCTCCTCCATAAAATCCACGTGATTGATTTTCATATCGATTGATCAACTCCATCGCTTTGTATTTTGGCGCACCACTTAAGGTTCCTGCAGGAAATGTATCTCCAACGATCTTAATTGGATCGCCTTTGATTTCGCCTTTTACAGTAGAAACCAAATGAATTACATGACTAAAAAATTGGACTTCTTTAAACACTTCTACATTTACATTGTCAGCATGCTTACTTAAGTCGTTTCTAGCCAAATCAACTAACATTACATGTTCTGCAGTTTCTTTTTTATCTTCTGAAAGAATTTTTCCTAGTTTGATATCTTCTGCCATATCACCTGTTCTTCTAAAAGTTCCTGCAATTGGATTGATGGTGGCTTTACCAGCATCAATTTTAATTTGAGCTTCAGGAGAAGAGCCCATCAACTTGAAACTCCCATAATCGAAATAGAATAAATACGGTGATGGGTTTATAGAACGTAACGCTCTATAGACATTAAATTCATCTCCCTTAAATTCTTGCTGAAACTGACGAGACAATACCAATTGAAAAACATCTCCCCTTTTACAGTGTGATTTCGCCTTAACTACATAGTCCTTAAAATCTTCATTTGTACAATTGGAAGATTCTTCTCCTTTAATTTCGAAGCTTTGCGTATTGAAAGCTTGTGCATCAATAATGGTTTTTATTTCAGAAATTCTAGACTCTGTTCCTTCTTCAATATTTTCAATCAATGTCATTTCATCATTAAAATGATTGATTGCAATGATAAAGCGATAAAAACTATACTGCATAAATGGTATCGCAGAAGGAGCTTTCGGATTATTTAGTTTGATATTTTCAAAATACTGAACACTATCATAGGTAGTATATCCATACAAACCATTGAATGATTTCAGTTTAGCTTCACAATCCAAATTGATACTTCGACTGAATTCTGAAAATAACTCATAAAAATTCTTATCAATCTTTTTATTCTCTAGAACCTTTCCTTTATAATCAACAGAAAATTCATCTTGATCAGCCTTCATAGTCACAACTGGTTCAATACAGATAAAAGAAAAACTTTCTTCCTTACTATGATAGTCAGAACTCTCTAACAGTAGTGTATTGGCATATCGATCTCTAAATCTCAGATACAAACCAACAGGTGTAACTGTATCAGAAATTCTAGTTGAGCTTGTTGTTATAAATTTTATTTTTTCCATTCTATCAATTCATCTATTGTCATTGCGAAGCAAATATTGTCGCCCTGAGCCTGTCGAAGGGAAATTTGCTGTGGCAATCTGTTCTTATAATGAGATTACTTCGTTGTAAACTCCTAGTAATGACATTTATAAAAAACAACAAAGGCTTATCGTGAGATAAGCCTTTGTTTATATGTTATATACAAGATTAGGTCCTCACTTATTTAACTAAGAAAGTTCCACCACCAAGTATTTTGTTGTCTATTCATTACCGAACAAAAGTAAATACTGATTTTTAATATGACAAGTTTTCTTGTTCTTTTTTTATCGCGATTAATAATTCCTAAGGAAATCATCACAAGATGACTTAAAAAAATTACACATCGACACTTATTATTCATTTAAAGTTTCGTTTTATAACTAAAATATAATTATGAGTTTACATAACGAAACTTTATATGCTATTTTGCATCAGAATTAAAACATTTTTAAAGGAATTAGGTTATGTGTGGAATTGTATGTGCGTTTGATTTAAAAGAGAGTTCAGAAAAATTAAGACCTCAGATTTTAGAAATGTCTAAAACCATTAGACATAGAGGACCAGACTGGAGTGGAATCTATAGTGATAAAAAAGCGATTCTAGCTCATGAACGTTTGGCTATTGTAGACCCTACCTCAGGAAAACAACCTTTGTTTAGCAAAGACAAATCATTGATATTGGCTGCCAATGGAGAAATATACAATCATCAGGAACTAAGAGCTCAGTTTGCAACGTATAATTTCCAAACAAAATCAGATTGCGAAGTCATCCTTGCATTGTATCAAGATAAAGGAGTTGAGTTTTTAGATGATCTAAATGGAATCTTTGGTTTTGCCATCTATGACGCTGACAAGGATGAGTATCTAGTCGCAAGAGATCATATGGGAATTATTCCTTTATATATAGGATGGGATAAAAACGAAACTTTTTATGTTGCTTCAGAATTAAAAGCGCTGGAAGGAGTCTGTAACAAGATTGAAGTATTTCCTCCTGGTCATTTCTTATCTAGTAAAGATAGTAGGTTGATTCAATGGTATGAAAGAGATTGGATGGACTATGAAGCCGTAAAAGAAAATCAAACGAGCATAGATGAATTAAGAAATGCTTTAGAAGCTGCCGTTCATAGACAATTAATGTCTGATGTTCCTTATGGAGTATTACTTTCTGGAGGATTAGACTCATCAATTACCTCAGCTATTGCAAAGAAATACGCTCAAAAAAGAATTGAGTCTGGTGACACACAGGAAGCATGGTGGCCACAATTGCACTCCTTTTCTATCGGCTTAAAAGGTTCTCCCGATTTAGCCGCTGCTCAGATTGTCTCCGACCATATTGGAACTATTCATCATGAAGTAACATTTACTATTCAAGAAGGATTGGATGCCATTAGAGATGTAATTTATCACTTAGAAACCTATGATATTACTACCATACGAGCTTCTACTCCTATGTATTTACTAGCGAGAGTGATCAAATCGATGGGAATTAAAATGGTATTATCCGGTGAAGGTGCTGATGAAATTTTTGGAGGGTATTTATATTTTCACAAAGCACCAAATGCAGAAGAGCTTCACAAGGAAACTGTGAGAAAGCTTGATAAGCTATATCAGTATGATTGTTTGCGTGCAAACAAAAGTTTAGCTGCTTGGGGTATTGAAGGTAGAGTTCCTTTCTTAGACAAAGAATTTATGGATGTAGCAATGCGCATCAACCCTCAAGACAAAATGATTAACGGAGAACGCATGGAAAAATGGGTCTTACGAAAAGCTTTTGAAGCTTATTTACCAGAAAGCGTTGCATGGCGACAAAAAGAACAATTCTCAGATGGTGTAGGTTATAGCTGGATAGACACTTTAAAGGCACTGGTAGAGACTTCTGTTTCTAACGAACAAATGCAGAATGCAATACATCGTTTTCCTATTCAAACACCAAGAACTAAAGAAGAGTACTATTATCGCTCTGTTTTTGAACAACATTTCCCTTCAGAAGCAGCTTCATTAACAGTTCCTTCTGTTCCATCAATAGCATGTAGTTCACCTACGGCATTGGCTTGGGATAAAAGTTTTCAAAACATAAATGAACCTAGTGGGAGGGCAATTAAAACTGTGCATGATGATGCATATTAATTCTTTATTTTAATTTAAAAATCCCGTTTCTGCGGGATTTTTTTGTTTTTGAAAAAACTTCTTGATCTTATTGATTCATAAATCAATTTTAAAGGTGTTTTTAAGCGATTTAAGACACTTTTAGGTAATCAACAAATGTTAATAATTTCAAGTTTCAAACGCTAAAAAGCTTTTAAATAGCATCTGAAAATCGTAAATTTGAAAGACTTAAAACTGCCTTTTTCAAGGCGTTTTTTCATTACTTATTAAACTAAAATAATTCACTTTATAATGAGCGAAGAAAACAAAAACAATTATGATGCTTCCAGTATTCAGGCATTAGAAGGAATGGAGCATGTCCGCATGCGTCCATCCATGTATATTGGAGATGTAGGAATACGCGGTTTACACCATTTAGTATATGAAGTTGTAGATAACTCTATTGATGAAGCAATGGGAGGTTACTGTGATACTATTAATGTAACTATTAATGAAGATAATTCTGTAACTACTAGAGATAATGGTCGTGGAATTCCTGTTGGGATTCATAAAAAAGAAGGCGTTTCTGCATTGCAAGTTGTAATGACAAAAATTGGAGCTGGAGGTAAATTCGACAAAGATTCTTATAAGGTTTCTGGAGGATTACACGGTGTTGGTGTAAGTTGTGTGAATGCATTATCTGAACACTTAACGGCTACAGTTCATAAAGAAGGAAAAGTTTGGCAACAAGAATATTCTAAAGGAAAAATACTATATCCGGTTAAAACAATTGGAGAAACTGACTTTACAGGAACCATTGTTACTTTTTCACCTGATAAATCAATCTTTACCCAAACCACAGAATATAATTACGATACGCTAGCAACTCGTATGCGTGAATTATCATTTTTGAATAAAGGAATTACAATTACTTTAACGGATAAACGTACAACTGATGATGAAGGTAATTTTCCAACAGAGACTTTTCATAGTGACGAAGGTTTACCAGAATTTATTCGTTATCTAGATAGCACTCGTGAGCAGTTAACTGCGAATGTGATTTCTATGGAAGGAGAGAAAAACGGAATTCCGGTTGAAGTTGCTATGGTATACAACACTTCGTATGCAGAAAATTTACATTCCTATGTAAACAACATCAACACTCATGAAGGAGGAACTCATCTTTCTGGTTTTAGAAGAGGGTTAACAGGAACATTAAAAAAATATGCTGACAATTCAGGGTTACTTAAAAATGTAAAGTTTGAAATTGCTGGAGACGATTTCCGTGAAGGATTAACTGCCATCATTTCAGTAAAAGTACAAGAACCTCAGTTTGAAGGACAAACTAAGACTAAGCTAGGAAACAGAGAGGTAACTTCTGCCGTTTCTCAAGCAGTGTCTGAAATGCTAACGAACTACTTAGAAGAGAATCCTAACGATGCTAAAATCATCGTTCAAAAAGTAATCTTAGCAGCAACTGCACGTCATGCAGCACGTAAAGCACGTGAAATGGTGCAACGTAAAACTGTGATGAGTATTGGTGGTTTGCCTGGTAAATTATCTGACTGTTCTGAAACTGATCCTTCTATTTGCGAAATTTTCTTAGTTGAGGGAGATTCGGCAGGTGGAACAGCAAAACAAGGTCGTGATCGTAATTTCCAAGCTATTTTACCTTTAAGAGGAAAAATTTTAAACGTAGAAAAAGCAATGCAACACAAGGTTTTTGAGAATGAAGAGATCAAAAACATGTTTACAGCATTAGGAGTAAGTATTGGAACCGAAGAAGACCCAAGAGCTTTAAACCTATCTAAATTGCGTTATCATAAAGTAGTTATTATGTGTGATGCCGATGTAGATGGTTCTCACATTGCAACACTAATTCTTACTTTCTTCTTTAGATATATGAGAGAAATGGTAGAGCAAGGCTATATTTATATTGCCACGCCTCCTTTATACTTAGTAAAAAAAGGACAAAAAAGAGAATACGCTTGGGATGACAATCAGCGTGATTTAATTGCTCAAAAATTAGGTGGAGGAGTTAACATTCAACGATACAAAGGTCTTGGAGAGATGAATGCTGATCAATTATGGGATACTACAATGAACCCAGAGTTTAGAACATTGAGACAAATTACAATCGATAGTATGACAGAGGCAGACAGAGTCTTTTCTATGTTAATGGGAGATGAAGTTCCTCCTCGTAGAGATTTTATAGAAAAAAATGCTAAATATGCAAATATTGATGCATAGATCATTCAAAATCTAACATACAAATAGCACAATCTTAGTCGGTTGTGCTATTTTTTTTATATTAGCTGCATTAATTGTCCCCAAAAAACTGAATAATAACCAAACTTAATAACAACAATCATGAAAAAGTTTCTTCTTGTTTTTGTAGGAGTTCTCTTATTAACATTTAACACTAAAGCTCAAACCACCAATATTGATGGTTTTGAAGCAATTCTACTTGCTGCAGGTGATGCAGAGAAATTAACTGAAGCATATATTAACCCAGCGATGACTGGTTTAATTTTTGGAATGAACAGTGGATGGTATCATACTGCCAAAGTACACAAAGTACTTGGGTTTGACATTACAATAGGACTCAACGCTTCTATTGTGCCTAGCAAAGATGAAATTTTTAGTTTTGCGAATTTAGGCTTAGCTAACACTACATCTACTTCAGCTACCGGAGCTACTGTTGCAGGACCAAACGCACTTCAGGCACCTATTACTTTTAACGGGACTATTCAAGGGCAAAATGTGACTGCTACATTTGATATGCCTGGAGGTACAAAAGACGATTTACCGCTTAGTGCGGTACCAACACCAGCTGTTCAATTTAATATTGGACTCCCTTGGAAAATGGAAGGTATGCTGCGTTTAGTTCCAGAAGTTGGTTCTGACGATGTTAAAGGAAAACTATTAGGAATCGGATTGAAAAAAGAAATTACTAGCTGGTTTGGACCAATGGAAAAAACACCTTTACACATTTCTATTTTAGCTGCCTACACTTCAATGACAGTAGATTATGATATTCAAGCAGATAGTTCTATTCCAGGAACTGGACAAAAAGCTGAGTTCGATTTAAGCGCATATACTTTTGAAGCGATCGCTTCTCTTAACTTTCCTTTCATCAATATTTTTGGAGGAATTGGATATAGTTCTGGAACCGCTGATTTAAAAATGTCAGGAACTTATAATCTGGAATACACACCTGTAGCCTCAGGACCAACAGTTACAGAAAGTGTCATAGATCCTTTAAATCTTAATTTTGATGCTAGCGGTATTAAGACCACTATTGGTGCAAGAATCAGTTTAGGTTTCTTTAAAATATTTGGAAGCTATACATTGCAAGAATACAATACACTAAGTGCTGGAATCGCATTAAGTATTAGATAAACAAAACAACAATTTATCATAAAATAAAAAAGACGTCCTATGGCGTCTTTTTTCATTTTTTCTTAACTTCATTTGTAATTATTTATTCTATTTTTGCAGGACTTATTTTTAACACAATTAAAAACGTAAACATATGAAAGTTACAGTTGTAGGTGCAGGTGCTGTTGGAGCAAGTTGCGCTGAATACATCGCTATTAAAAACTTTGCTTCTGAAGTTGTCTTATTAGACATTAAAGAAGGATATGCTGAAGGAAAAGCAATGGACCTTATGCAAACGGCTTCTTTAAATGGTTTTGATACCAAAATTACCGGAAGTACAAATGACTATTCAAAAACTGCTGATTCTAATATCTGTGTGATTACTTCTGGTATTCCAAGAAAACCTGGAATGACACGTGAAGAGTTGATAGGAATTAATGCTGGAATTGTAAAAACTGTTTCTTCAAGCTTAATTGAACATTCTCCAAATACCATTATCATCGTAGTTTCAAACCCGATGGATACAATGACTTATTTGGTTCATAAAATTACTGGATTGCCTAAAAATAGAATCATTGGAATGGGTGGAGCTTTAGATTCCGCTCGTTTTAAGTACAGATTAGCTGAAGCTTTAGGAGCCCCTATCTCTGATGTTGATGGTATGGTCATCGGAGGGCATTCTGATAAAGGAATGGTTCCCTTAACTAGATTAGCTACTCGTAACTCTGTCCCTGTTTCTGAATTCATTTCTGAAGAAAGATTAGAACAAGTATTACAAGACACCAAAGTTGGTGGAGCTACGCTAACTAGATTGTTAGGAACTTCTGCATGGTATGCTCCTGGTGCAGCTGTATCTGGTTTGGTTCAAGCGATTGCTTGCGATCAGAAGAAAATATTCCCTTGTTCTACCTTATTAGAAGGTGAATATGGATTGAATGATTTATGTATCGGTGTACCTGTAGTATTAGGAAAAAATGGAATTGAATCCATTGTTTCGATTGCATTGAGTGACGCTGAAAAAGCACACATGGCAGCTTCTGCTGAAGGTGTTCATAAAACAAATGGATTATTAGAATTGTAACATAATTCTTAACCCATTAAAGTAAAAAACCAGCCGATCGGCTGGTTTTTTACTTTACATATCTTTTACTTTTTATGACAATCCAGAAATCACTCCATTATTATCAATAGTCATCCCTTCAGACGCAGGTCTTGCTGGCAATCCAGGCATCCTCATCATTTTTCCTAGAATAGGAATGATAAATTGTGCTCCTGCCGCAATTTCTATTTCCCTAACTGTAACCTTAAATCCAGTTGGTCTACCTATTAATTTTTCATCATCAGAGAATGATTTTTGTGTTTTTGCCATACAGATAGCAAAATCACTAAATCCTAAACGATCAATTCTGCGAAGGTTTAATTCAGCCTTTTTATCATAAATAACTCCATCTGCTCCATAAATTTCTCTAGCAATAGTTTCTATCTTTTCTTTTACCGGGCTTTTCCAATCATATAATGGCTTGAATTGAGTTGCTTTGTTTTCAACAACATCAACAACGGCCTTCGCCAACTCTTTTGTTCCTTCTCCTCCTTTTGCCCATCCTTCAGAAAGTACAGCATATACTCCTAAGTTTTGGCATTTCTCAATCACAAGATTCACCTCTTCTTCAGAATCAGAAATAAAAGAATTAATTGCCACCACAGGTTCAATATTGAACTTTCTAATATTCCCGATATGCTTTTCAAGATTTTTAAATCCTTCTTCAACTCGTTCTAAGCTTGGTGTATTGTATTCTTCTTTCTGCGCCCCTCCATGGTGACGTAAAGCTCTAATAGTAGCTACCAATACAACACATTTAGGATTCAACCCTGCAAATGCAGATTTAATATTCAAGAATTTTTCAGCACCAAGATCTGCACCAAATCCAGCTTCAGTTACTACATAATTAGATAGAGATAATCCCATTTTCGTAGCTAAAACAGTGTTTGTTCCTTGTGCTATATTTGCAAAAGGCCCTCCATGAATAATTGCAGGATTCTCTTCTAAAGTTTGTACTAAGTTTGGTTTAATCGCATCCTTCAAAAGAATAGCCATTGCATTTTCAGCTTTTAAATCGCGAGCAAAAACTGGTTTTTTATCAAATGTAAATCCGATAAAAATACTTCCCAATCTCTCTTTTAAATTATCAAAACTAGTTGCCATACAAAGAATCGCCATCACCTCAGAAGCTGGAGTGATGTTAAATCCATCTTCTCTAGGAACTCCATTTGCAGTGCCTCCTAGTCCGATCGTTATATCTCTTAAAGCTCTATCATTCATATCAATCACTCGTTTCCATAAGATCGTTCTTGGGTCAATATTTAGATTATTTACTTTACTCTGAATGTTATTATCAATTAAAGCAGACAAAAGATTGTTTGCTTTTTCAACAGCATTAAAGTCGCCTGTAAAGTGTAAATTAATATCTTCCATAGGAACTACTTGCGAGTATCCTCCTCCAGCTGCTCCTCCTTTAATTCCAAAAACAGGCCCTAATGAAGGCTATCTTAAAACCACTGTTGCTAGTTTTCCTATCTTATTCAACCCCTCTGTTAAACCTATAGAAACAGTTGTTTTTCCTTCTCCTGCAGGAGTTGGTGTCAATGCCGTAACTAAGACTAAATTGTTTTGTTCAATTGTAGCATCGTCAATTAAATTTAAAGGAAGTTTTGCCTTGTACTTTCCATACATTTCTAAATCGTCTTCTTTGATTCCGATTTTTTTGGCAATTTGAATAATGTGCTCCAACTTTTTTGCTTGTGCAATTTCGATATCTGATAAATGCGCCATGTAATACCTTTTTAGTTTTGATTGTTTGTTACTTTATACTAAGAAAAGCGAGTAAATATACATAATTTCATTAGGCTAATCTTATTGTAAATATTATATTTGCACGTTTTAAAAAACAAGTCGACTTAAATTAAACGAAGATGCAAAACAAAGGACTTATCAGATTGTTTGCAATCCTTTTTGGATTGGTTAGTTTATACCAATTATCGTTTACTTTCTTTACTAACAAAGTAGAAAGTGACGCAAAGGAATATGCAAAGTCTTTAGGTGATGAAAAAAACGTAAGAGAACAAGCTACTTTAGAGAAAAAATACTTAGATAGTGTTGCCAATAAAGAAGTTGTAAACTTAGGAATTACAAGTTACACTTATAGTGATATCAGAGACAAGGAAATGAACTTGGGTCTTGATTTAAAAGGAGGTATTAATGCAATTTTGCAGGTTTCAGTAAAAGAAGTTTTAATAGCGCTAGCTAACGATTCTAAAAGCACCGTCTTTAGACAAGCTTTAGATGCTGCTGACAAAGCTCAAAGCAACAGTAATGAAAATTACTTAGACTTGTTCTTTATTGAATTTGAAAGAATCGCCAACGGATCAATCAAGTTAAGTGATCCTGCTATTTTCGGAAACAAAGCACTCCGCGACAAAATAGACTTCAACAAAACCAATGATGAAGTAAAGCCAATTTTACAAGAAGAAATTAATGTTTCTATCAATACTGCTTTTGAAGTATTACGTAGTAGAATTGATAAGTTTGGGGTAACTCAACCTAATATTCAGAGAATTGGTACTTCAGGAAGAATTCAAATTGAATTGCCTGGAGCTAAAGATATCGATCGTGTTACTAAGTTAATTACTAGCAAAGCTGAATTACAGTTTTGGGAAGTATTTGCCAATGTAGATGTTCAAAATTATTTAATTTCAGCAAATACGAAAGTAGCTGAATTACTAAAAGATGACACTTTAGAACAAAAGAAGGATACAACGAAAACTGACAATATCGATGATATCTTAGGAAAAGATAAAGATTCAACGAGTGTTCAACAAAAAACGCTGTTTACGTATCTATTCCCAAACTTCGCTCAAAACGAACAACAGAAAAGCTCTCTAATAGCTCAAGCACGAGTTATAGATACAGCTACAGTAAATAAATTGTTGTTAGATAAAGAAGTGATCGCTTTACGTCCTGCGGAATTAAGATATGTAAAATTCTTATGGGATTACAAAGCTGTTCCTGGTGCAGATGGTTCTGAAATTATTGGATTGTATGCCATCAAATCTAACAGAAATGATATCGCCCCTATTCAAGGAGATGTAATTACGGATGCTGCTCAGGTTTTTAGTGAACTAAACAACCCAGAAGTAAGTATGGCTATGAACGGTAGAGGTTCTAAGCTTTGGGAAAAAATGACAGGCGACAATATTGGGAACTTTGTTGCTGTTGTTTTAGATGATTATGTATACACTGCTCCTTCTGTTAATCAAGCAATTGCTGGCGGTAGAACTTCTATCTCTGGTGGTAGTATGACAGTTGAAGAAGCGCAAGATATTGCTACAGTATTGAAGGCAGGTAAATTACCTGCTGAAGCAAGAATTATTGAATCTAGTGTAGTAGGACCTTCATTAGGGCAAGAGTCTATAAATAGATCTACCAATTCATTCTTATTAGCTATCGCTTTGGTTTTAATTTGGATGATTGTATATTATGGAAGAGCTGGAGCTTATGCTGATATCGCTTTGATTGTAAACATTTTATTCCTTTTCGGAATCCTAGCGTCTTTCAACGCTGTACTAACATTACCAGGTATTGCTGGTATTATCCTTACGATAGGGATGTCGGTAGATGCCAACGTAATTATCTTTGAGAGAATTAAAGAAGGGTTGTCTAAGAAAAAAGGGTTAAAACAATCTGTTGATGAAGGATTTAGTATCAAAGGAGCCTTATCTGCAATTATTGATGCAAATATTACAAGTTTACTAACAGGTATTATTTTATATGTATTTGGTACAGGTCCGATTAAAGGATTTGCATTGACTCTAATCATTGGTATTGCTACTTCTTTATTTACCGCAATTTTCATCACTCGTATGCTAATTGATGGTGCTACAGAAAAAGGAAAGAATTTAACATTCAATACCAACTTATCAAAAGGTTGGTTCCAAAATATTAATATTGAATTTTTACGCAAACGTAAAATTGCTTACGTGATATCTGGAGCTATTATCTTAGGAGGTATTGTATCAATAGCATCTATTGGTTTAAAACAAGGTGTTGACTTTAAAGGAGGCCGTACATATGTAATTCGTTTTGACAAAGCAATGAATGCTACAGAAGTTTCAGGAACGTTAAAAGAAGCTTTCGGAACTGCTCCTGAAGTAAAAACTTACGGAACATCAAATGATCAATTAAAAATTACGACTGCATTTAGAATTGATGACGAAGGAAAAAATGTTGATGATGAAGTTCAAAATGCATTATTCACTGGATTAAAAACCTACTTATCAGAAGGTACTACGTACGAAGATTTTAAACCTGGTTTTGAAAAAGCTGAAGGTCAAAATGGAATTATGAGTTCTAGAAAAGTAGAGCCTACCATTGCCGATGATATCAAAACATCAGCAATCTATGCGGTATTTGGTTCTCTTTTAGTAGTCTTCTTATATATCTTATTAAGATTTAGAAAAGTTTCCTTTAGTTTAGGTGCAGTAATTGCTGTATTCCATGATGTACTAATCGTATTAGGAATCTTCTCAATCTTATACAAATTCATGCCTTTTGACATGGAAATTGGTCAATCGTTTATTGCAGCAATTCTAACCGTCGTCGGTTATTCGCTGAATGATACCGTGGTTATCTTTGATAGAATTAGAGAGTTTGCAGGAATTCATACAAAATGGGCGTATTCTGAAGTTGTAGACAAAGCCTTAAGTAGTACTTTAGGAAGAACTATTAATACATCATTAACAACATTGTTAGTAATGTTAGCGATTTTCTTATTTGGTGGAGATTCTATTAAAGGATTTATGTTTGCATTGATTATAGGTGTTGTAGTAGGAACCTACTCTTCTCTATTTGTTGCAACTCCAATTATGTATGACACTTCTAAAAAGAAAGAGTCTAAAAAGAACTAATTTTTAGAAATCAAAATATGAGAAACCGTTTTGCGTTACTGAAACAAATTCAGCACAAGCAAAACGGTTTTTCCTTTTCATTGTCAGTTAACACTTTTATACCATGAGTATCGTTAAGCTTCATGATTTACACTTTACCCCTTTCATTTCAGCGGCTGAACTCTCTGAAATTGTTAAGGCATTAGTAGATCAAGTAAGTAGTGATTTAGACAAAGACGAAGTTCCTTTATTCATCGGTATTTTAAATGGTTCGTTTTTATTTGCTTCCGATTTTATTAGAGGATTTAAAGGCAATTGCGAAGTATCATTTGTAAAATTGAATTCCTACCAAGGAACTGAATCTACAGATGTAGTAAATGAGCTCATAGGAATAAATGAAGATTTAACTGACAGAACAGTAATAATTTTGGAAGATATTATAGACACTGGTAGCACACTATCTAAGATCTATGACATCTTTAAAAACAAAAATGTAAAACAATTAAAAATAGCTACCTTGTTCTTTAAACCTGATGTCTACAAAAAAGAACTTCCAGTCAATTATATTGGAAGGAATATCGAAGACAAGTTTATTGTAGGATATGGTTTAGATTACAACGGGTTGGGTAGAAACTTACCTGCTATTTATCAGCTAACAACAGAACAATAAGCATGAAACGAGCATTAACAAATTTTAAAAATAAATTCTCAAAAGAGAATGTTTAGAATTTTTAATGTGAGAACGGAGTGGTTGCACACGTTCTCAATTTTATAATTAAATTATTACGAATAATTACTAAAAATTAAACGTGTGAAAAACATTGTATTATTTGGCCCTCCAGGCGCAGGTAAAGGAACACAAGCAACTTTACTTAAAGAGAAGTATCAGTTAGTTCATATTTCTACTGGAGATGTTTTTAGATATAATATTAAAAACGAAACCGAATTAGGTTTATTAGCTAAAACTTTTATTGATAAAGGGAATTTAGTTCCTGACGAGGTTACCATTAACATGTTAGAAGCTGAAGTGGATAAAAATACTGATGCTAATGGGTTCATCTTTGATGGTTTTCCAAGAACGGAATCACAAGCAAAAGCTTTGGATACCTTCTTAGGGAAAAAAGGAGAGAAAATCAACGGAATGGTTGCTTTGGAAGTTCCTGAAGATTTGCTGGTTGGTCGTATACTTGAAAGAGGAAAAAACAGTGGTCGTTCTGATGATACTGATGAAAGTAAAATTAGAAATCGTTTTAACGAGTACAATACAAAAACAGCTGTTTTAAAAGATTTTTACGAAGCTAAAGGGAATTACTTCGGTGTAAATGGTGTAGGCTCTATTGAAGACATCACTGTGCGTTTATCTGAAGTTTTTGATAAACTATAAAGAGATTCCTGCCTTTGCAGGAATGACAAGAAAAAATGACTGAAGGTTTGAAATTAAAAGGAGAACAGCTAGTGGCTGTTAGGTATTTTAAATCTGATTTATTAAATATCATATAATGACAGAAGGTAACTTCGTTGACTACATAAAAGTATATGCTTCCTCTGGAAAAGGTGGTAGAGGTTCTGCGCACTTACACAGAGAAAAGTACATTACTAAAGGAGGTCCTGATGGTGGTGATGGTGGTCGTGGTGGGCACATTATTCTTCGCGGTAGTAAAGAAATGTGGACTTTATTTCATCTAAAGTTTAAAAAGCATTTTAGAGCAGAACAAGGTGGTGACGGAAGTAAGAGTAGAAGTACTGGAAAAGATGCAGCCGATATTTATATTGATGTTCCTTTAGGGACTATCATTCGAGATAGTGACACAAACGAGATTATCTTTGAAATTACAGAAGATAAAGAAGAAAAAATTCTTTTGGAAGGTGGCAAAGGTGGTTTGGGTAACTGGAACTTTAAATCCTCTACCAATCAAACTCCTCGCTATGCACAACCTGGAATTGATGGCTTAGAAGGT
>Ga0115559_1000167_pt1 | contig 44565 bp, 42 predicted proteins | sample COGITO_mtgs_1105_3_FD_87281 | JGI IMG/M metagenome (GOLD analysis project Ga0115559, IMG submission 87281) | Pelagic marine microbial communities from North Sea - COGITO_mtgs_110506 | ecosystem: Environmental > Aquatic > Marine > Epipelagic | place: Germany:Helgoland, sampling site Kabeltonne... | reverse complement strand
TGATAAGTGATACGGTAGTTGTAGCTCAGTTGGTTAGAGCATCGGTTTGTGGTACCGAGGGTCGTGGGTTCGAGCCCCATCTTCTACCCAGAAAGATAAAGCTTCTTCAGAAATGAAGAGGCTTTTTTTGTATATATAGTTTTAATGGGAATAGGGGCGAGAAGTTTATCTCTAGTGAAGCCTCATCTTACATCCAAAGCCTTTCCAGAAATGGAAAGCTTTTTCATACCCATATTTTTACTTGCGTATTAACGCTTAATCTAGAAATCACGTAATTATACGCTTAGATTTTCTTTGCTTTATAATGAACTTTGGTAAAAACAGTCAATCATTCATTATGGAATCAAAAGATCAAAACTCAGACAAGGATCAAACCCTAGAGATCAAAGCCTATATACCAACTAAGGAATTTGATTTGGAGAGCCATGCAAAGTTCAACGAGCTATTATACAAACATCCAAGAGATCGTCAGTATTTAACACATAAAGAATATATCAAAGAATTTGCTTCAGATACATCAAAAGCAAAAGAGTTGATCGATTATGCAAAATCTCAAAACTGGGAGGTAACTCATAATAAGAAATCGAGAGAGGTTAGTATTAAAATTACTTCATCTTCTGAAGTGAAAGCAGATAATACACCATCTATAGAAAAACTTCGATTTTTTAATCAGCAAGGAGACATCAACTTAAAAGCTGAAAGTGAAGCTGTTGATAATGATTCAGAAAGCGATTCAGTTTTAAAAAATGGTTTTGTAAAAGGAAATCAAGAACAACGAGTTGGAAACAGAGAAGCCATTCCATTACAGGATGAGAGTCATGGACACAGTGTTCTTGAGGTTGCTGAATCGTATAATTTTCCTGAAGGAGATGGAGAAGGTCAAACAATTGGGATTATTGAGCTAGGAGGAAAGTTTGAACAAAGTGATATGGATACTTTCTTTCAGAAATATGGATTAGAAGTTCCAAAAATTCAAGTTGTGGGTACGCCTTCTAAAACTCCAATTAAAGAAAATGTAGAAGTAACTGCTGATATCCAAGTAGCGGGGGTTTTAGCTCCAAAAGCAAAATTGGTTATTTATTATGGAACTTCAATATTAAACGCTATGAAGTCAGCATTAGCAGATGGAAGAAACAAATTAACAGTGATTTCAATTAGTTGGGCAGGTTATGAAATGGATTATTCACAAGCTGAACTAAATGAATTAAACAATGTATTTCATGAGGCAGCCATGAAAGGAATTACAGTGGTAGGAGCTTCTGGAGATAATGGAGCTTTTAATAATCTTACTTATCCAAATGTAAACGTTCCAGTAATTTCTCCATTTGTATTAGGATGTGGAGGAACAAAAATGGAAATGTTTAATGATAAGATAGCTGCTGAAGTAGTTTGGAACGAATCAAAGGCAAATGTTCAGATTGGAACAGGAGGAGGGTTTAGCAGAAGAGTAAATCAACCACCCTATCAACAAGCAGCATCTCAACGTTATTTAACTCGTTTTCCAAAGTATGCTCCTTATGATCGTGCACAAGGTAGAAGCATCCCTGATGTTGCAGCGAATGCAGCTGATGCTTCTGGATATTCAATCTGTTTTGAAGGGCAATGGATGAAAATAGGAGGAACCAGTTTGGCGACACCTTTATGGGCAGCTTTAATTGCTAGAATGAATCAAAACCTTGGATATCAATTAGGATTCATTACGGCACGCTTGTACAGGTTAATAGAAACTGAAGCTTTTCACCCTATCGTTGAAGGGAATAATAATTTATATGTTGGAGCTGTAGGTTGGAATCCTTGTACAGGATTGGGAACTCCAAATGGAGAGGTACTTCAGCATGAAATTCAATCTATGAAGTAAGCCAGCCCAATAATCAAAAAATAAGAATCATGACAGATAAAATTAAAGGAGATGATATAGTACGTCATCTGATAGTAGATGGTAAAAAACCTGAAGATACCATTATGGTATACGGTTTTGCAGGAGAGGGATCTCAAGAAGATACAACAATATTGTATTTAGACCCTGTATTACAATCTTCAGTAGAAATAAAAGATGAAGACATTCTTCATGCAGTTAGTGTTACAAGAACGCATACTTCTCTAGGAGGGAGCATCTTATGGATTAAAAATGCTTCGTCTTATCTGAATAAGCAGACTACTCAATCTCAAGAAGAGGCACAACAATTTTTTCAAGGAGATATTTATCAGGAGTATGTGAATACTACTGTTAAAAAACAGAATGATACTCAACAATGTCAGAATATACACGCTCCAACTTGTTGTTCATGTAAGTGAGGAACAAATATAGATAAAGAAATTGATACCGCGCATATCAATGTTTAGATTTTATCTAGACAATTAAAATGATTTATTAACAATTAAACTAAATTCTTATGTTTACATTTTTTCATGGCTGTGGAATTCCACCAGTGACATTAACTTGTCCACCGGCGGGAGGAGCACAAGCCCAAACAATTGTAGGCCAAACTGGATGGTATGGTTGCACGCAACCAGCACAATGCGGTATTGGACCTACAGGTACACAACATTGTACCGTAATCGGACCTACAGCTTATCTAGGTTGTGGTCAAGGAGGAGGAGCGCAAGCTCAAAATGCAAGTCCAACAGGAAGTTTTGCTACAGTGTGTCCTGCAACTCATGTACCAGGATGTGGAATCGTAGGACCACGAACTTGGTTTCAAGGATGTGGTATTCCTCCAGTAACTTTAACTTGTCCTCAAGGAGGAGCACAAGCTCAAACTATTGGAGTAACTGGATGGCAAGGTTGTATACAAACAGCAAACCCACCATGTGTTGGACCAACAGGAACTCAAGGTTGTACTATGCCACCACACTGTTATGGGCCAACAGGGACGCAAGGTTGTACTCAAGGAGGAGCACAAGCTCAGACTATTGGATATACAGGATGGTACGGATGTCATAATTTGGGTCCAACCGGGACTCAAGGATGTACAGTTGTAGGACCAACAGGGACGCAAGGTTGTACTCAAGGAGGAGCACAAGCTCAGACTATTGGATATACAGGATGGTACGGATGTCATAATTTGGGTCCAACCGGAACTCAAGGATGTACAGTTGTAGGGCCAACCGGAACTCAAGGTTGTACTATGCCGCCAAACTGTGTAGGACAAACTGGATGGCAAGGTTGCCACGGTGGTCAAACAGGTGCAAATAATACGATGGCTACAGTTTGTACTCAAATTGGTTGTGGGCCAACTCATTTATTGGGTTGTACAGGTTACGAGGGTTGTCATCAACCACAAAGTACTGCAGCTACTGTATGTACTCAAGTTGGTTGTAACGATGGTGGAGGAGCTCAAGCTCAAATCCCAACGATTCCAGTAGCTGATTGTATTCCTACACGTAGTTGTACAGGAGCATGGCCAGTATGTTAATCTATAGCTTATCTAGTTAGATAAAGCTATTTTTTATTTTATAAGCTGCCTGTTTCGGCAGGCAGTTTTTTAACCCTAACAAAATTAAAGATGCGCTTAACAAAAAAAAACATTACTCATTACCTTTTAGATAAAGGCTTCTTAGATGGAGAATCTTTCATTTCTGGAGATTATACGCTTTCGCAGACCATGAGTAGAAATTGTATTTTTAGAATAGAACAACAAAAAACGAAAGGATTATTTGTTAAGCAATTAATTAGTCAAGATTCAACAAATAGTTATCTGATGCAGAAAGATGCTACGAGTCATTATTTGATTCATGAATCAAATTTATATAAAGAAACATCGAGTCATATTCCAAGTTATTATGGATATGATCCTACTCACAATATTTTAGTGACTGAATATTTTGCGAACACAAAGAATATTCACGAAGTCATCTATCAAGAAAAAGTACTATCGAAGTCACATGCCGAAAAAATGGCTTCTATTTTAGCTTCTTTTCACTTCGATATTACAAAAGAAATTAAGGATAATACATCCTTGCAATTCTTTAACAAACAGATTCCTTGGATACTGAATATGGGAAATCTTAATAATTCAGATCCTAAAGAAATAAAGAATAGTGTTGTATTAGAAATTCACAAACATCAAGAATTGGTAAAAAAGATTGATAAAGTAGCTTCTCAATGGGAAACCTATAGCTTAATACATGGCGATATAAAATGGATGAATTTTATTGTAATGCCAAATGACGATGTAAAACTGATAGACTGGGAAATTGCCGATTTAGGTGATCCTTTATGGGATGTTGCTGGCGTTTTTCAATCATATTTTAGCTCTTGGGTGTTAAGTTTTAACAATCAGAATACCCAACAGCATCTAAGGATAGACGGAACAGAATTTATCACTTTCGATGCTATTCTTCCTGTTATTAAAATCTTTTGGGATAAATACAGTGAACTTCAGAAGTTTTCGACAAAAGAGAATAAAGAAAAATTGCTAAAAACGCTATCATACACTGCAGTAAGAATGATTCAAACTGCTTTTGAAAATAATATGTCGCAAACTCAAATTTTGCCTAACTCAGTACGAATTTTACAATTTTGTGACAATGTATTAAGCGATACAGAGAAAATTGCTAAACAATGGAATCTAATTAACTAAGCTATGAAAACATCTAACTACAAGAAACAAATAGAAAGTATTGTTAATAGCATTGAAATTACGTCTCTAAGTAATTTTAAGGTAAAAGGAAAAGAAGAATTCATTAGTTATCAGATGCCATACACTACTTTTTCTGGCGATTTAAAATCTTTTGGAAATAACAAAGTCATAGATGACAATCAAAGAAAAATGAACCTTGTTCAATCATTAACAAATAGTATTTATGCTAAATTCTACTGTGGTATTTCTGATGAAAAGAGTTCCAATAAATTGCCTTCAAAAGTAGAGAGAGAAGTCTTTATGGATGAACTTTCTGAAGCAAACAAGACAGCTGATGGTCTAGATTATAATTGGATGATCTATACTATAGATGCTACTGGAAATGCTTTTGTGAAAAAGAACGATGAATTACGTTGGTTACAACCGAATGGGTATCAATTCAATGATCCAAATCAAAAGCAAGCACAGATAAATACTAAAGTCAATTTAGTAACCACTAGAGAGAATAAAAGTATACAGCCTGTTTTTTATCATGTTTTTAGCAAAGAAATTTTTCCACAAGAAGTAGAACTTAGTCGTTTTTATTGGAATGTGAGACCTGATGGGGCTGCAAAATTGATTGAACTCATCACTTCTACTTTAAACGATTATAAAATTCCATTTCAATTTAAATGTTTAAACCATCCAGAGCTTTATGTTAGAACTGATTCAGCTGTATTATATCTGGATAAAAAACATGTACATATTGTATCGATTATTTTAAAATCAATCATTTCAGAAATAAAACCTTATTTGGTTGACTCGATTCCTATGTTCACTCAAGAGCTATACAAAGGGCTCGGATATGCTGAAGACCCAGGAAAAGGAATGAGTTTTGGTATGAGCAGATCTTCAGCAATAGCTGAAGCATTAGTAGATTCTTTTTTGAAAGATGAAAAAGAAACAATCAAAACTCAATTTGTAATTAATTATCTAGAAAGTAAAGGGATGTCTATAGATAGATTACATTTAAATAAACACACGCTATTAACTCCAAATTTTCCAAATTATGCTTGATACATTAATCGAAGAAAAAAAAGACATGAAAGTACATTTAGAGACAGCTTTAAACATTGGTAAATATTTAGCAAAAGAAGCTATTTGGGTTGGAGATAAATGCAATTGGACTGGACATGAAGTTTGTGTGATTAATCAGAACTATACCAATGCTGTAAAAGCTTGTGGAATTGAATTATATAGTGGACTTAGTGGTATTGCATTGTTCTTAACAGAATTGTATGTAAAAACGGAGGATCTTATTATTTTGTATACACTAGATGGAGTTTTGAATAGCATTCAATTCAATTTAAAATCGAATCAACTCAATAGTTATGGATACTATTCAGGAAAAGTAGGAGTAGGTTTTACTTTATGGAAAATTGGAAAGAAATTAAATAGGTTGGAACTTGTTAAGCAAGGGACAGAAATTGTAAAATCTGTAAAAGAAGAATCATTGGGGGAGCATGAGATTGATATTGTGTCGGGCGCCGCTGGGTCAATCTCTGCTTTTCTAAAATTATACTATGCAGAAAAGGATCAAGATTTTTTAGACCTAGCTATAAAATCTGGAGAGTTTCTATTAAAAGCAGCAATCAAGGAACCTGGTATTTATTCATGGAAAACTGTAGATCCAAATCATGCCTTAACAGGGTATTCGCATGGCGCATCTGGAATTGCTTCTGCCTTACTAGAGTTATATGCAACTACAAAGAAAGAAGAGTACTGGCACGCGGCAATGGGAGGATTCCGATATGAGAAGAATTGGTTTAATGAGCAAGTTCAAAATTGGCCAGATTTAAGAGAATATACAGGTGAGAAACCTCTTAACTATGGAACTATGTGGTGCCATGGTGCTCCAGGAATTGCTATCGCTCATTTAAAAGCGTATGAAATGACTCAACAAGAGTTTTTTTTGCAAGAAGCTAAAACTGCTTTAGAAACCACTTTACAAAGTGTAGTAAAAGAAGCACAACCCAATTCGGGAGCTAATTTTTCTTTATGTCATGGATTGGCAGGAAACTCGGATATTTTATTATATGCTAGTGATGTTTTACAAGATTCTAGATATAGAGAATTGGCAGAAAAAGCAGGTGAATTTGGTAGAATACAATATGATGCAACTAACACTGTATTTCCTAGTGGAGTAAATGATCCTAGCGGAGCTACTATAGGACAGCAAGAAAACCCTGGATTAATGTTAGGTTTAGCAGGGACAGGAATGTTTTATTTAAGATTGTTTGACTCTAAGAGTATTGTATCGGCTTTGGTACCGTAAAGAGATTTAAAAAAGAGAACTCTTTTTTAAAATAAAGTAAAGTTTAAGTAAAAATAGCAATTAGTGCAATAATTATTACAATGACAACAACTCCAGCGACGTTAACACCTACGTTAACTTCTCTTCGTTCGCCATCAAAAGTATAACAGGTAGTTACACCTCTTATTGAATCAAAAACAGGAACTTCAGGTTCTGAATTACCGATCCAGCCTTTCTACCACATAATACGGTTTCTTCCAACAATTGATTCTGGGACAGCGCCAGCTTCAGGAATAATATTTCCGTCAGCGTCCTGAAAAGTCACTGTAATAGCTAAAGCATCTCCGTCTCTTCTCCAGAATGTAAAAGGGCCATTGTTCTTTCTCTGTCGAATAGAAACACCTGCCCATTCTTTGTAGAAAACTAAATTAACATTACGCACTTTAATAGTATGACGTATTTTAAATCCGTCAAACTCTTTAATATGGGTTCTTTGTGCCATAATAAAAAACTTTAGATTATAAATAACTGATAATCAACGGTTAAATTCAGGAATGGAGAATCTTCCTTTCTAAATTGTATTAAGAGCTTCAATAACTTCTGCACGTTTTCTTACAGAAACGGGTACTGTGTTTTTATCTTTCAAAACCAAGTAACCACCATCTGATTTTATGAAAGCTTTGATGTATTTTACATTTACCAAATGACTTTGATGAACTCGTAGAAATTGATAGTCTTTCAACATATCTGAAAAGAACTTCAGCGTTTTGGTCACTAATATTTTACTTCCGTCTTGAAAGAAAAATTCAGTATAATTATTGTCAGATTGACAACGAACAATATCATCCAAATCTACCACAATTATTTTATCTAATGTGTGTAACGATATCTTTTTAGGTCTTTGATTTGGTGTTGCAATCGATTCTTTTAAGACACTCAACTGTTCTTTAGCAGGTTGAATTTGTTGTCTCGCTTTTGTAATTGCAGCATTTAACTCCTCATCTGAATAAGGCTTTAAAACATAATCTATTGCTGCAAATTTAAAAGCTCTGATGGCAAATTCATCACTAGCAGTTACAAAGATAATTTTAGAACGTAAACTGGGGAAAATCTCTAAGATATCAAAACCGGTTCCGTCTCCTAACATAATATCTAGAAATAAGATATCTGGTTCATTTTTTCTTAGCAGTTTGGCAGCTTCAACGACACTTTCTGCTTTTCCTATTATAGAAATAGAAGGATGCTTTTGTTGTATGTCATTTTCCAATAACTTTAAAGCTGCAGGAATGTCATCTACCAATATTGCTGTGTGTTTTGTCATAATTAAAAATCGGTTTTTAGTGGTAAACGAAAAGAGATGATAGTACCGTTATCTTCTTTAATAAGTAAAGAATTTATTCCTGATAAACTTTCTATTCGTTCTTTAGTTACCTGTAAAGCCATTGATTGATGATGAGGTTGTTTTTGTTTTTTCGATTTCTCAATACCTATTCCATTATCTTTTACTTTGCAATCTAAGTATTCTCCACTAATTTTAAAACTGATGTGAATCTCTCCTTTTCGATCTAATTGTATAAATCCGTGTTTGATACTGTTTTCTACAAATGGCTGGATAAGCATGGGAGGAATGAGTATTTCTTCAATATCTATATCTCCGGTATTGGTGTGAATATGATATTCAAATGAATTTATGCTCATTTGCTGCTCTAAAGTTAGATAATTCTTTAAAGTCTTAACTTCTTCTTGTAGTGATATTTCCTCTTGCCTAGAGCTATTTAAAATACTTCTGAGTAGCGTTGCAAATGTATTGATAGTGCTACTCATTTGTTTTGTTTCTCCTTCAGCTCCCATTGCTTTAATTCCATTCAACACATTAAAGATGAAATGAGGATTCATTTGTAGTTGTAATGCTTTTTGTTCTAGTGACAATAGATGATTTTCTAAGGCTAATTGCTCAATTTTACGCTTATTTTTTAATTTCACTCTTCTAAAAAATAATAGTAAAATAATCAATATTAAAAAACCAGAACTTGAATAGATGGTCCATAAGAACCAAGGTTTTTCATACAAAGGTTGGTCTATAAAGAACTGAAAACTGATAGGATCACTTTCTTCCCAGTCAATATTTCTCGCTTGTACAGTAAAGGAGTAATTATCACTACTCAAGTTAGGCAAATCAATAAAATCTTTGAAGCTCCATGGGCTAAATTCACCATTCAATTTATAACGGTATTCAATCCCTTTAGGATGATTGATATCTACAGATTTAAATTTAAAAGAAAGATGATTTTGCGTAGGTTTTAACTGAAGTATTTTAGTATACTTATTAATATTGATACTGTCAATAGTTTGGTAAGCTACTTCTACTGATTCAAAAGTAATAGAAGGCCTTACTTTTTTTAATTGATTGTTAGAAGGAATATATTTAGTTAAGCCATTCATGGTTCCAAACCAAATGTTTCCCTTATTATCTATATCTACTGCATTCTGACATGTTTCTATTCCTAAAAAACCATCACTTCTGTTAAAATAGAATACGTCACTAATGGAATTGTTCGCATCTAAGACAATTTTATTGACACCTCTTTCAGTACCAGCCCATAAGTTGTTTTCGTTGTCAAAAATTAGCTGATAGATGTTGTTTGAATTTAAATTTTTAGTTCCAGAAAGTTGTCTAATCTCTCTTGGATTTGAAAGGTTGGAAATCCATATCCCATCACCTAAAGTGCCTAAGTATATATTTTGATCTTTGATTAGAATGGTAGAAATTGAAATATTCTTACCAAGAATCTGATGAAAGTCACGAACTTCTCCGTCGTATATATACCCAAGATTTCCTTTTCTAGTAGTATACCACACTTTTCCAGTTATATCAATACTTAAATCATTGATATTTAAATCTTTTATCCCTTTACTAGTTGCGTAATAATTTCTCAGACTCGTTAATTCTCCAGATTTTGGATCAAATGGCAATTCGATAATTCCAGATGAATACGTAGCTACCCAAGCAGAACTATTTCCAATAGTAATTTTTTTAATCCAATTAGAAGTCAATCCATCTCCTGTGGTTATTGCATTTGTTACTAAGGTGTAATCAGGAAATAATTGCTTGTCTAATCCACTAAACTTAGTTTCCTTTTGAATAGAGTCAAGAATGTATTTTTTCTTGAAAATAAGGATGCCTCGACCTTCTGTTCCTACCCATATGTTATCAAATTTATCAGAAGCTATTGTTTTTGATTTAATATTTAAATACCCATTGTCTTCTTGAATAGGATAAATGCCTAAACTATCAATTTTCAAAACACCTCTTTCTGAATTGGAAATCCATATTTCACTTCCCTTTTTATGGACAGCATAAACACGATTGCCTTTTAATCCAGAATTTCTATCAAAATGTTTAAAGTTATTTTGAGTTAGCTTATATAGACCTCCTCCTGAACTTCCAATCCAAATATTGCCTTGTCTGCCTTTTAAAATTGAATGAATTTGATTTACGGCTAAACCATTGTTTTGATTAATAGTTTGTATCACATTAAATGTAGTATCCAATTTTATAATTCCATCTAAATCCGTGGCTATCCAGTATTGATTATCTATAAAGTGGATCTTATGAATTCTTTGAATGTTACTTAGAGATTGAATTATTTTACTTTCTGATATGATTTTAATCCTTGAATCAAAAGTGGAGGCAATAACCTGATTATTTACTTTTACAAATGAAGTATAATCTGAAGTATCTAATAGCCTAGGAGTGTTTGGATTTTCAAGATGATCTAAGCTCCATATTCCTTTTTTTGTCCCTACGAGGTAATTGTTATTGTCTTTAATAATATCCGTTACAGGGTTTAGATCAATCTTAATAACAGATTTTATGGCTCGTAATGAATCGTTTTTAAATTGAAAGATTCCTTTATCAGTTGCTATAAATATCTTATAATTTAAATGGACAATTTTATTAATTTTAGGACTATCGTAACTTGTGAATTTCCCTTTTGCATAGATAGAAAGGCCTGAGTGAGTTCCTATAAATAAGGTATCATTTTTAACAAGTAGTGAACTGACAAAATTAGATTTTAATCCTTTTCTTTCATTGAATACAGTAAACTCATCTCCATCAAATCGTGCTAACCCACCACCTTGCGTAGCCAACCACAAATAGCCAATAGAATCTTGAACAATATCATATACTTGAGACTGAGGTAAGCCTTCTTTAGTAGTGAAATTTTGTAATTGACTATTCTGAGTGTAAGATGAAAAGCTAACAAATAGAAAAAATGCTATCAAAATGTCACTTCGAGTGAATTTGAATTTTAGATTCAAATTTATATCGAGAACCTTTCTAAACGAAGACTTCTCGATACAATTTTGAGCGAGACTCAAAATCACTCGAAGTGACATATAATTTACACTTATTTTCAAACGTAATCTATTTAAAGTATTTTATGATTTTATAACAAAACTCTCTATGAGAGCAAACTTACATAAAAAGTAACTGCTCATTACAAACAGTTACTTCTTCAACCAAAACAAATAACATTCCAAACTTAATTCATTGCATACAAACGTAAGTTTTCTGTATCAGGTTCTACGTGTTGTAAGTCTCCATAAGGTTTAATAAGAGGTTTTAATACGCATAAAACAGTCACTTTTCCTTTAATTGTCAACTTATTCCCTTTCACATAAGATTTCCATCTGAATTTTTCTAACGGAATATCGTACTTACTTATGATGCTTGATAATTCTTCATTCTGTTCAATCCAATCCATAATTGCTTCTGGCGATTTAAACGCTGGCATTTCATCATCTGAATTAGTGTAATCAAATTCCCATTTTACAGGAATACTAAATCTATATGTATAAGCATCACCTACGTATCTTTCTTTTTCATTGTTAAGAGCATCATACCAATCGATTTCTTTTTCTTCCGAATATTTTCTTGCAATTTCTTTTGATAAATCCATTTTCCCTGGTGAATGTGCATAAGGATAGAAAACATAATAAGGCTTCGCTAAGTAATGTTCTGAAAATTCACCTCCAAAAACGTCATAATAAGGAGAGGCAACAACATTGGGCACTTCATCAGCTACAAAAGCATCTTTTAAGGTTTTCATTAAATCTGTATTGTCTCCTAAGCCCCTTGAATGGAAAATGACTTTTGTTTGTTTATGAATACCCTCTTTAAGAATAGGCATTGTTCCTTGTGTGATAGCTTTTCGTAAAGATTCAGTAGAAACTCTTTCTCCATTAATTAATGTCTCCATCTCTAATCCAGTCCATGGATTGTGATCAGAAACAATATGAATTTCACCATAAGTATCACCGTCGTAATTTTTATTTAACCATGTAATTACTTCTTGTAATGAAAAGGCATTATCTACCACTTCAAACTGTTTGTTGATGAAATAGTTTCTAGCACTTTTATAAAATTTCTCATCACTTTCATCTATTCCAGTTATAAAAACCAATGGCTGTCTAAAGGTTATATTTTCGACTACCTCAGATTCTACTGTTTCTGCAATAAATTTCACTGTTTTTACAGGCTGTTTTTTATCACAGCTTGCAAATAGACCAACAACAAGGAGTAATCCCATTACTACACTTGCTTTTACAATTCCTGTTCTCATACTTTTTGATTTTTAATGATTAATACTTTTTTCATGTTTGTGTAATTAATAATGGAAATAATCGCCCTCTTGAACGTTTAGGATTTTAAGCAGCTCTTCAAATAATGTGATTAGTCTGGAGTTCGATTTCCAAAAATCGTCTTGTTCTTTTTCAATAGATACAATCTTCCCATTTATGTTGATTTTAATCTTTGGGTATTGTATGCTTAGTTTAGAAGAACCACCTAAATCCATAATGACTACATTTTTATTATTTACACTTCAAATGTAGATGGAGAGCTAAGGTTTATTTTGTCGGATTTAGAATTCGTGGAAGATAAAATAGAATTCGTAGAAAAGTTACTCTTTAGGTTGGTTGTACTCTTGTAATGTGGTCAAATTTTCTTGCAGAGGATTCTCTGCAAAAGAACGTAAGTAAGCATCTATATATTGAATAGATCGTTCTTCTGGGTGAAAGAGTACTTTATTGTCTTTTTGACCCCATTCATTTATTTGAATGTATGTTTGACCTTCATAGTTTCGATAAAATTGCTGTATGTGCTCTGGAAGTTTATCTTTTAAGTCTTTACCAATAATTACATTGTAGTAGTTTAAATCTGCTGTAAAAAAATGAAAAGAAAGTAATTTGTCATAGATTCCAAAGAGATTATTACCAAGTGGTAATACCATTACAATGAATAATATTAGTACTCTTTGTTTATCAAATTGAGAAAAGAAGAATTCAAAAGAGTTAAACGTTTTTAATCCCCAAAATAGAATAACAACACTTATCATATTTTGAATATTCCAAGGAACTACATTATAACCATATCCTAAGTAAAATAAGAGGAATGTAATAATAGCATGCATTCCTAGGATAAAACCAACGGCAAATTTTCTAGTTTTATTAAACAATAATAAAACTCCCATAGAAGCTTCTAACCAAGGAACAGCATAAGTAAATGCTTTTAAAAACCATTGAGGCAGAAAGCTAAAATGTTTGTTTAAGGCACTAAGCCATTGTATATAGAAGGCATCATTTAATTTTTGAATACCGCTCCAGAAATAAGTAGCAAAAAAGATGAGAATTACTGCGTATAAAATTTTCTTAGCTTCAGTTTTCTTGGGAAATATAACAATTGCTAAAATGGTTAATGCAGATTGGTAGAAGTAGGGTTGTAGCCTGTTTTGATCTACAAAAGCTAGATAAATATAGGTGGCAAGTACAAGCCAGCCCAACCAGCGTTTATTAAAAAAGATGTAAATAACTTGGGAACCAAAAAACAACCACCAAAAAAAAGTATCAAAAAAACCAGTTGGTACAGGCAACCAATCAAATAATGGAACTACGGGAAAAACCTTGGCAGTTAGCCACAATTTTGGAGCATATATCATTAAAGTCAACGTAGATAAAAGAGCAATAATTCTTACCCAATTTATTTTCTGTTGATCTGTTAGTTGCAATTCCATGAATCTAAGATATTAACTTTTCTTTTAAGTATTTTGCAGTGTAAGATTTTTTATTCTGAATTAACTCTTCCGGTGTACCTTGAAAGATCAATTCGCCTCCTTTTCTACCACCTTCTAAACCAAGGTCTATAATATAATCTGCACATTTAATCAACTCTATGTTGTGCTCAATAACAATAATAGAATGCCCTTTTTCAATTAATGCGTTAAAAGAAGCCAATAATTTTTTAATGTCATGAAAATGTAACCCCGTTGTAGGTTCATCAAAAATAAAAAGAGCTTTGTCTTTCGTATTTCCTTTCACTAAGAATGATGCTAGTTTAATCCGCTGAGCTTCTCCTCCGGATAGCGTTGATGAAGATTGCCCAAGTTGAACGTATCCCAAACCGACGTCTTGTAAAGGTTTTAATTTACTAGCAATTTTTGTTTGATTATATTCTAAGAAAAATGCCACAGCATCATCTATAGTAAGTTTTAAAATATCGTCAATATTTTTCCCTTCAAAATTCACTTCTAAGACTTCTTTCTTAAAACGCTTACCATTACAAGTATCACATTGTAAATGCACATCTGCCATAAATTGCATTTCAATGGTTACAACTCCATCTCCTTTACAAACCTCACATCTTCCTCCTTCTACATTAAAAGAGAAGTGTTTAGGTTTGTAATTCCGTATTTTAGATACTTTCTGAGATGATAGTAAAGCTCTTATATCATCATATGCTTTAATGTAAGTAACTGGATTAGAGCGAGACGAACGTCCAATAGGGTTTTGATCAATAAACTCTACATGTTTTAATTGATCAAAACTTCCTTGAACATCTGTATGTTGCCCAATTTTTTCTCCATAACCTACTAGCTTTTTTTGCATGCTAGGATATAGAATTTTTTTAACCAACGTACTTTTACCACTTCCTGAAACTCCTGTAATAACTGTTAAGCTGTTTAATGGGAATGTAGCATCAATATTTTGCAAGTTATTTTCTCTAGCTCCAGTTACTTTGATATAATTTTTAGAATTTCTTCTAGTTTTTGGAACTTCAATTTGTAATTCTTCGTTGAGATATTTTGCGGTTAAAGAATCAGATTTTAAAATTTCATTATAGGCTCCTTCAGCGACAATATGTCCTCCATAAGTTCCTGCTTCTGGTCCAATATCTATAATGTAATCCGAAGCTTTCATAATATCTTCGTCATGTTCAACCACAATGACAGTGTTCCCTAAGTCTCGTAAATCCTTTAACACCCCTATCAATCGTTCGGTATCTTTAGGGTGTAAACCAATACTAGGCTCATCTAATATGTACATAGAACCAACCAAGCTACTTCCTAAAGAAGTTGCTAGATTGATGCGTTGACTTTCTCCTCCTGATAACGTATTGGAAGTTCTGTTTAAAGTAAGGTAGCTCAGTCCAACGTCTTGTAAAAACTGTAATCGATTGTTGATTTCAGTCAGTAAACGTTTTCCGATTTTCTGATCATATTGATTCAATTGAAGCTTACCAAAAAATACTGACAATTCATCCAAAGGTAAAGTCACAAGATCAGAAATGGTTTTCTTATCAATTTTCACATAACCAGTTTCTTTGCGTAATCGCTTTCCATGGCACTCAGTGCATTTGGTTTTTCCTCGATATCTAGAAAGCATGACTCTATTCTGGATCTTATAACTTTTTTCTTCTAAAGCTTTGAAAAAATTATGGATTCCTTTGAACTCAGAATTCCCATTCCAAACCAACTCTTTTTGCTCTTTTGTTAACTCGAACCAAGGTTTATGTATAGGAATATCATATTTATATGCATGGGCTACCAAATCTTCTTTGTAATGTCTATAAGAATCTGATCGATACGGAAAGATAGCATCGTCATAAATTGACAATCCTGTATTCGGAATTACCAAATCTTCATCAATTCCTATAACATTTCCATAACCTTCACATTTTGGACAAGCTCCATAAGGATTGTTAAAGCTAAAGAAATGTGTATTGGGTTCATAAAATGATATCCCATCTAGCTCAAACTTATTATTAAATTCTGTAATAACATTGTCGTTTAAATTTTCAATTGAGCAAACACCATTCCCTTCAAAAAAAGCAGTTTGTATAGAATCGGCTAAGCGATTGTAAAAATCTTCATTATTCTGTACAACAACTCTATCTACGACTAATTTTAAATCATCATAATTAGATTCAGATGTAGAGATGTCATCAATCCGGTATACTTTTCCATTATGTTTTAATCTAGCATAACCTTGTTGAGATAAAACGTTTAAAACGGTTTTGATCTCTCTCTTTTTATTGATTAAAATAGGACAGAGTAACAATAGTTTTGTACTCTCCTCAAACTTTTTTACAAAATTAAGAACATCACTAACGGTATGTTTTTTTACTAAATCACCTGAAACAGGAGAATAGGTCTTTCCAATTCTTGCATACAAGAGTTTGATATAATCATAAATCTCTGTTGAAGTTCCAACTGTTGATCTAGGATTAGTAGAATTCACTTTCTGCTCAATAGCAATAGCAGGAGCAATTCCTTTGATATAATCTACTTTAGGTTTGTGGAGTTTGCCTAGAAACTGACGCGCATAGGAGGACAAACTTTCTACATAGCGTCGTTGACCTTCGGCATACAAAGTATCAAACGCTAGGGAAGATTTACCAGAGCCAGAAAGACCAGTGATAACTACTAATTTATTTCTAGGAATAACAACATCAATATTTTTTAAATTATGGAGTTTTGCCCCCTTTATGATGATGTTTTCTTTAGGATTTACAGTTGAAATATCTAAACTCATGTGTTTTAAAAGCAAGCTCTAAAAATAATCATTTTTTCACTTTTAAATAAATGAATTGAATTATAATTTGTTAAAAATTTGTCTTTCAAAAAAATAATTTTCATCTTTGGGTTTCTAACAATCAGTAAATTATATACATATAGCAAAAAACTACTTTTAAATTATTAACAAAATAATAACTGAAGAGCCCCTAAATGCTTTTCTAAAAAGTAGTGATATGATGTATAAGAATGCTAGTCCAGACAGTACTTTAGTGAGCAATTATATTCAAGGTAGTGAAACATGCCTTGGCATTTTAATTAAAAGACACCAACAACGCCTCTACAGCTTTATTTATAGTAAGGTTCAAGATAGAGACATCACAGAAGACATTTTTCAAGATACTTTTATTAAAGTTATTCGTACTTTAAAGAAAGGAAATTACAATGAGGAAGGTAAATTTTTACCTTGGGTGATGCGTATTGCTCAGAATTTGATCATTGATCATTTTAGAAAATCGAACCGTATGCCATCGTTTAAAAATACAGACGAGTTTGATATTTTTTCTGTGATTAGCGATGGAAGCTTAAATGCAGAAAAGAAAATAATCAAAGAGCAGATTTTATCAGATGTTCGTGAGTTGATTCATGAGTTGCCTGAAGAGCAAAAGGAAGTACTTATTATGCGTATGTATAAGGATATGAGTTTTAAAGAAATTAGTGAAAATACAGGAGTTAGTATTAACACGGCACTAGGCAGAATGCGTTATGCATTGATTAATTTAAGAAAGGTAATAGAAAAAAATAAAATTATTTTAGTGAATTAACAATAAAAGTAATACTGCTTCGTTAGCATATTGAAAGCCAATAACTAAAGCTAAATATATGGGGCAACTTTACACTAAAAAGTCTTCCGATTTTCGGAAGCAACCTAAACAAGAAACAGTTCAATATTTGATTAATTTTTCCAAATCGCTATCAGTTGTTAAAACGAAATCAAATGTTCTCATTGAATTGAATTTGAATTAAGAGTGGAAAAAGTCTTGACACGAGTCAAGGCTTTTTTTATTGCACTGATTTTTTTCCTTCGTAATATTTATCCAACACAGATTTTCTACCAATAGTACTGGTAATGATGTCATTTTCTAATTTCCATCCGCGAGCAGGACTGTATTGACGACCATAATAAATGATTTGTAAATGGAGTTTGTTCCAAAGTTCTCTTGGAAACAATCGCTTTGCATCTTTCTCTGTTTGAGTTACATTTTTTCCGTTTGTTAAATTCCAACGATATAGTAATCGATGAATATGAGTATCTACAGGAAATGCAGGTACACCAAAGGCTTGACTCATAACAACACTTGCTGTTTTATGACCAACAGCTGGGAGTTCTTCTAAGTATTCAAAAGATTGAGGAACTTTGCCATTGTGCTTGTCAATTAATATGTGTGATAATCCATGAATCCCTTTTGATTTCATAGGTGACAAGCCAACTGGTTTTATAATCTCTCTAATTTCTTCAACAGTAAGCTTTATCATATCATACGGATTGTCAGCTTTTTCAAATAGGAGTGGAGTAATAGTGTTTACACGAGCATCTGTACTTTGTGCCGACATTAATACTGCAATCAACAATGTGTATGGGTCTTTGTGATCTAATGGAATCGGTGTTTCGGGATAGTATTCTTCAAGTGTGTCAATTACAAATTGAACCTTCTCGGATTTTTTCATTTTTTTAAGTTGCAAAGTTTAAAGAATCAAAGTTACAAAGTTTAAAAGTAGTGAGCTCATTTGTTTTAACCTTAGATTGCTTTGTATCTTAGCATTTAAAAATCAAAAAAACATGACAACATTGAAAGTTGGCGATAAAGCCCCAAATTTTGAATCAAAAGATAATCAAGGAGTTACAAGAAAACTAAGTGATTATACAGGGAAAAAGCTAGTGGTTTTCTTTTATCCGAAAGCTGATACACCAGGTTGTACAACAGAGGCATGTAATTTACGAGACAATTACCATACGTTTTTAGCACAAGGATATGATATTTTAGGAGTGAGTGCCGATGCTGAAAAGAAACAACAGAAATTTGTAGACAAATATGATTTACCCTTCTCTTTGCTAGCAGATGAAGATCATACAGTGATTAATGCATTTGGTGTTTGGGGGTCTAAAAAATTTATGGGACGTGAATATGATGGAATCCATAGAACTACTTTTGTTATTGATGAAAAAGGAGTTTTAGAAGACATAATTCTAAAAGTAAAAACAAAAGATCACACGGCACAAATACTATAATATTATCCTCGAAATTTTCGTCGTATATACGAATATAGTCCAGAAAACCATCTATTACGCTTTATCCTTTTTTGCTGTACTACATGCCAAGCTTCATGGGGCAAGTGCTTCTCTTGTGGAGTTGAAATATGAATAGTGTTTTGAAAATCTTGGGTTTTAGGATCATTTCCTAACTCAGATGGCTTACTAGAATTGTAATGCACTTTCACATCACTCATGTTATAACCAGACAAATTTTCATTTCTTGATGTAAGTTGATTGGGTAAATTATCTTTTCCTTTCATATAATTAAGAGATGAAAGAGCCTATAATAGTAAATATAATAAATAGACCGAGTAGAATTACAAAGAGAATTCCCATGGAACGTAGAAAAGTATCCCAAGTAAGTGGATTTGGATGTGTTACAGATTTCCGTGCTGTATCAATGGCTTCTTGCATATAACTACGGTTTTTAGCTCTATGCTCTTTAGAATACCAATCTGGCACATGATATTCACCTCTCTCATAAGCCGCCCAAGCAGCACCAGCACTATCTTCTGCAGCATCACTGTTACGATCACGAACAATATGCTCATTAATATAGTCCATCATCACTTGATCTTTGTCGGCCATAATGCATTAATTTTAAGAAGGTTAAATTACTTAAAGATACAAAAAAACGAGCTGATTAGCTCGTTTTTTTGTAGTAGCATATTATAAAATGGTTAAAATATTTTGTACCCTAGAATTAATGAAACCATCTTGTTTTGATATACAAACCCTTGATTAGGTACGCTTCTGATGTAATCATATCTTGCTTCTATAGAGTATTTTTTATACTTATATCCTAAACCAAAATTGAAGGAATGTAATTTTTTCTCCAATTCAGTAAGAAGATTACCAGTAGATGATCTGTTTACTTTTAAACCTCCTAATCCAAATTTTATGGATAGTAAGGCATTTATAAAAATTTTAGATTCCTTATTAAGGAACATATAGTGCCTAATTCCAAGAGGTACTCTTATTGAAGTATATTCTAAATCAATATTACTTGTCGTTTGATTATTTAGGTTATTGCCAATAGAAATATTGTTAACATTAAAAGCTTGATATGTAGGTTCAAATAATAATGCCCATTTACCTCTATTAAATTTCATGATAAATTCAAATTCTGCTCCAAATCTATACCCAGTTGCGCTAACTATATAATTGAGATTATTGAATATGGCTTCACGTACTACTGTCAAGGATGAAAATGATACACCAGGTCTGATATTAATGTTGAATGAGCTTTCTGTGTCGCTTTTTTTAATACTAAATTCAGGGTTCTTACAACTATTATACTTATTGAAAAATCCAGTCAACTTGCTAGTTTTATAGTCTAGTCTTTCAAGATTTTTAATGCTAACACTTGAACATTTTAAATTGTTCCATAATTGCTGTTGATATTGATTATTCTTTCCAATTTGACTTGCTGAAGCATAATATCTTTTATAAATTAATTGCTTTACATCACTAAATTGTGTCTTAAAGAAGAACCTAGTCAAATTTCCATCAGTATATGAATATAATATGGCATCACCATCCACTTCTATTTTCAGAAATAAAGTTTCATTCTTGAAAATAGGATTTCGATTTGAAGATAAGCTATTGTATAAATCACCTGATCTATCAATGTCGATAGTATGTCTTTGATATTTAGAATATTTATAAACTCTAAATTCTTTTACATTTTGAATTGTTAATGTTTGAATTTCTGAACTTTCGGTGACTTTGAATTTAATGGTAGTAGGATTGTCTAACCAATCTGAATTTCTGATCAGACCTTCAATTTTTTGTCCAGAATTATTAATGTAATAACCTTTTTCAAAGGCAATTTGTGCAAAACTGCTAAAGCATATAAGCAGTAATAAGATAGTTGTTAGTTGTTTTTTCATTGTAATTTATTTTAATATTAGTTTAGAAAAATCATCAATAATTTTTATACAGAACAAAAGCTACCTGTTTTAGATACATCTATAAAGTATAATGAATTAAAGCAATTTTTAATTATGGAATAAAAGTAGAGATTTAATAAGAAAGAAACAAATGATTTTAAAACTTCATACCAATTCTAAAATTTAAAATACGCCCTGATAAGAAGTTAGGAACTCCAAATTGATTTTTAGTAGCAACATCTCTTACCCAAGTATTGGTGATTGAATTTTGAATATCAAACATATTAAAGAGTTCCAATCCTGCTGTCAGTTCTTTAAACTTAATTAACCAGCCTGAAGCATAACGCTTCTTAGCATCTGTAAAAACATATAATACTCCTAAATCTGCGCGACGGTAATCTCTTAAACGATTTTGAAAGCTATAAGGGTCAGCATAAGCTGGAGCACCACCTGGAACACCAGAGTTATAAACTAGGTTTAAATACGCTTTTAAATCAGGAAGGTTAGGAACATAGTCTTGGAAAAGAATTCCCAACTTAAAACGCTGATCGGTAGGACGAGCAATATATCCTCGATTGTCAATATTTTCTTCCGTCTTTAGAATTCCTAAACTGATCCAACTTTCATTACCAGGAACAAACTCACCGTTTAAACGAACATCAATCCCTGTTGCATAGGCTTTTGTATTATTATTTGCTTGATATCGAATACGTACATTATCTACCGAATAAGAATTTACATCAGACAAGTCTTTGTAATATATTTCTGTAGTTAACTTAAAAGGCCTTCCCCACATGGTAAAACTATAATCTCCGCCAATAACTGCATGTATGGATTTTTGTGCTTTAACATTTGAATTTATATTCCCATCAAAACCTCTAAGTTCTTTGTAGAAGGGAGGTTGAGAATAAAGACCTCCAGAAATACGAAAAAGCATGTCTTTTTCCCAATCTGGTTTAATTGCAAACTGAGCACGCGGACTAAAAATAAATTGATTTACCTGAGCTCCATTATTTGCTTTTACTGACCAAGATTGTCCTCGTATTCCAACATTCCACCATATTTGATGGGCATTTACAAATCCTTTTTTGCTGTATTGAATGAATCCTGAAATACGATTGATCGTCAATTTGTTTTCAGTTCTAATACTTTGAAAAGGAACTATAGGTCCAGTAAAAGGAGTATAAGGCTGATCATTGATAATCCCTAGCCCAAGTGGACGAATAGAAAAACCTACAGAATCAATTATCTCCCATTCTCTAATACGATCTTTAATGTCTTCAGTTTGATATTTAATTCCGAAATCTATTTGATTTTCATCTTTTTTATAGGTCCCTCGTATTTGAACATTGCTAATTAATGCATCTAAATCGTTTCTAGAATGATTCAACTGTGAACCAATTCCTTCGGAGAAAGTCACTTCACCAAAGCTTTCAGATCCAATATTAGAATCAACTTCACCTAAATTATAGGAAGCAGCAATATCAAAATATTCTTCTTCTTGAGTATTAAATGTTGAAACTGTAGCCGTTAATTTTAAATCTTCATTCACTTGATAATCTGCACTCAAAGCTCCAAAAGCGGTTTGATATTTATCACGCTCTTGTCCGTCATAAAAAACAATCAATTCTAAAGGGTTATTTAACGTTCCAAAACGAGTACGACGAGTTACGGGCTCGTAATCATAATTATTTAAAGAAAAGTTTCCTAAGAAGTTAAAAGTCCATTGCTCATTATGTTTATAAGATAAAAAACTTTGAACATCTGTAAACCGTGGTCTGAAGTTGGTTTCAATTTGTTTAGAATTCACAAACAAACTGTTATCTCTATAGCGCAATCCAATGATTGCACTTAATTTATCATCTAACAACAAATCTTCAACAGTAATACTTCCGCCTAATAAGCTAGCATCTATTGTTGTTGAAAATTCTTTAGGTTTCCTGTATGTAATGTCAAGAACTGAAGAAAGCTTATCACCATACTTTGCTTGAAACCCACCAGCAGAAAAATTAATATTCTGTAGCATAGATGAGTTTATAAAACTTAATCCTTCTTGTTGGCCAGAGCGAATTAAGAATGGACGATACACTTCAATTCCATTAACATACACTAAGTTTTCATCAAAATTACCACCTCGTACATTGTATTGGGTACTCAATTCGTTGTTATTACTAACACCTGGTAATGTCATTAATAAATTTTCTATTCCTGAGTTTGCTCCAGGGAGTCGTATTGCTTTTTTTGTATCGAGTGTTGTAAGTCCTTCAGCATTGTTTCTATTGTTTTCAATAACAACAGTTTTCAACACTTCACTTTCAGCATATAAAATAGGAGAAAAACGAATAACACTTCTTTTTGTCGCAGTAAACTCTTCGGTAATAGTTTTATAGCCAATAAAACTAAAAGTTAGTGTTATTTTCTGATTCAGCGGAATACGTATCTCATAATACCCTCTTTTGCTAGTTGTAGTTCCAGTATTAGCAAAACTTACATTAACGGCTTCTATAGATTTATTTTTTGAATTCTTAACAAAACCTTTTACAATAGCAGTTTTTTGAGCCCAAACAAATGCAGGGAAAATAAATAAAAAGAGTAAAAGTTTTCTCACGTAATCTGTGTCCTTATTTTCTATAGAACGTAGAAGTATAGGTATTCGTATTTCCTACGTTGTCAGAGACTACAAGTTTAAAGATATGTTTGCTACCTACCAATTTTTTATCTCGAAAATCATAGGATAGTTTTTTCTTTTTTAAATCGTACTCCATTAATATCCATTCATCATCAATAAATGCTTCATAAGATTTAATTCCTGATTGAGAGTCAGAGATTCTAATAGTGAGGAATTTTAAACGTGTAACCCAAGCATTTTCTTTAAAATTTGGGTTGTATATTTTTGGCTTTTGATTGTCAACTAACAAGGTGTACTTTCCTAAAGTTTTAGTAGTCGCAAAAACCTTGTCTTTTCTTTTGATTGTCTTTATATAACTAGGATATTTTTTATTATTAATATTGGCTATATACATACGATCTAGGTCCTTATTTTTATAACGAGTAGAATCAAAAGTAATAGTGAAACGTTTGTCTAAAGGAATGTTAGGACGATGAACTTGTACTTCTTCTTTATGAATATCGAAATCTAAATAAGTATCTTCATAGAACGTGTTCTTTGGAAAAGCAACTGTTACTCCATTTTTAGAAAACTTAGTAAAGTCAGCAGATAAAACTTTATAGTTTGTGGTATCTAATAACCTCTCAAAGAAAGAATTGCTTTTTTTACCAACTACTGGTATTTTTAGAGAGGAAGTATTGCCTGAAAAATCTTTTACAATAATTTGTATTTGATAGCTCATCCCTTCTTTAATATCGAGAACTCCATCATTAACTAACCCATCATAAATACTAAGTTTATTTGACCTTTCTCGAAATGTTTTTTGTATTCTCCTTCTGTACTTTGCGTAATGAGGGTAATCAATCAGTAAGTTGATAAACTTGCTTTCAGCAAATGAAAATGTTTCTACATCATGATAATAAAGCCTTTTATCATTTACCCTCATTTCAATACTATACACACCATTTTTATTAAGAGCTTCTCCCAATCGATCATAAGTGTTAACCCCAAAACCAATTTTTCCACTGGCTGTAATTCTGTTAGCAATGTAAGTACTATCTGAAGTTTTTTTGAAGTTTATAACTTGTTTTCGATTGCTACTATTAATATGAGAATTTGATTTAATTGGGTAACCAAGCAATGCATTGATTCTAGGTTTTTTTTGATCTTTTACACGAAGTCCAAATAACATTGGATTGATAATGTGTTCTGTTTTAGTGTCTCTAATTTCATAGTGCAAATGAGGAGCCACAAAACCACCAGTACTTCCTGAATATCCTATAACTTGACCTTTCTTTACAAAGATTTCATTTTCTTCAGGAAAGACATTGCCAGTTTCATAACTTTTCTTTTTGTATTGAATCTTCTTTATATATTCTTGAATCCCATCGCGAAATTTGCTTAAATGTGCATAGACAGAAGTATAACCATTTTGATGAGTTATATAAATAACTTTCCCATATCCCCAAAGAGCTACTTTAATTCGCGAAACATAGCCATCTGCAGTAGCATATACTTTTAATCCATTTCTTTTTTGTGTTTTGATGTCCATTCCAGCATGGAAGTGATTACTTCTGAGTTCACCAAAAGCACCAGAAAGCTCTATAGGAATATCTAAAGGGCTTCTAAAATAATTTGCTGGATACTTTTTTTGACTCAAGGCTAAAAAGCTAGATAGAAAAAGTAAGAGTAAAACACATTTCTTCAAGGGCAAGAATTTTAAACGAAAATAGGAAAACTATTGAAAAATATATGTTAATAAACTTCACAATATTTTGTTCATTAATTATAAAAGCTAAAAACAGTTGTGTTTTAAAAAACAGAATGCTAACTTTGTTGGTATAGTTTTATTTATAAAAGCTGAATGAGTAATACTGTTGAAGCAATTCATTTACTGGAAGATAAGTTAAAAGGTTTACTTTCTAATTATGAATTTTTAATAAAAGAAAATGAAATTTTGCTTCAAAGTGTTTCAAAATTACAACATCAGGTTTTAGAAAAAGAGCAGTTACTAGAGCAACAAGGTAAAGATTTTAAGTTGCTCAAAATTGCAAAAACTATAGAAGGCAGTGATAATAGTACAAGAGATACAAAACTCAAAATAAATGCTTTAATTCGAGAAATCGATAAGTGTATCGTTCAATTGAGCGAATAATAAAGTTCATTATATAGTGGCAAAGTTGAAAATTAATTTGGTAATAGCAGGCAGAACATATCCTTTAAGTGTTAATAGCACAAAAGAAGAAGAAGGAATGCGAAAAGCTGCAACCAGTATTAATGATCTGATTAGCAGATATGAACAAAATTATGCAGTGAGTGATAAACAAGATGTTCTAGCGATGTGTGCATTACAATTTGCATCCAAGTTAGAAATATCAAGTTTAGACAAAGAAGCTACAAATACTGAAGCATTAGATAAAATAAATGAGCTTACTAAATTAGTAAGTAATCATTTAGAATAAGTTCTTTAAAATATCATATTATACTGCCTACATTAGTAATTTGTTTGATAAACTCAACACTAATCTATTATGAAGGATGAGTCTTAGTTGTTAAAGCAAGCCTTAGATACTGAATTTATTTCAATATCAGGAGGATCCTTGATCTGCTAGTAAGTCCTAAACTTGTCATAATGGAGTTTATATAAACCCTACTTATGTAGGCTTTTTTATACAATTAAATCAAAATTATGGAAGGAATAACACTACCAGTTATAGCGTGTTTGATCGTAGGATTAGCAATTGGATTTATTATTGCAAAAATAGTAGAAAAGTCAAAATCGAAAAAAGTATTAAATGACACAAAAAAAGAAGTAAATACACTTTTAAAAGAAGGAAGATTAGAGGCAGAAGCCTTAAAGAAAGATAAAATTTTACAAGCCAAAGAGAAGTTTATAGAACTCAAAGCTGAACATGAAAAAGTGATTCTTGGAAGAGAAAAGAAAATTTCCGAAGTTGAGAAGCGAGCTAGAGATAAAGAATCTCAAATTCAATCTGAAATCGACAAGAATAAGAAGTTAAATAAATCACTCGAACAAAAAGAGAACGACCTTACCTACAAATTAGAATTCTTAGACAAGAAAGAAAACGAGCTAGAGAAGATGCACAAAAGACATGTAGATCTATTAGAACAAATTTCAGGATTCTCCGCTGAAGAAGCTAAAAAAGAATTGGTTACCTCTTTAAAAGATGAAGCTAAAACTGATGCAATGGCTCATATACAAGAAGCGATTGAAGATGCTAAATTAACGGCACAGCAAGAAGCAAGGAAAGTTGTTTTAAACACCATTCAAAGAGTTGGTGTAGAACAGGCAGTAGAAAACTGCGTATCTGTATTCAATATAGAATCTGATGATGTAAAAGGACGTATTATAGGTAGAGAAGGAAGAAATATTAGAGCTCTCGAAGCTGCTACTGGAGTAGAAATTATAGTTGATGATACTCCTGAAGCGATCATCCTTTCTTGTTTTGATCCTGTTCGTAGAGAAATAGCAAGACTTTCTATGCATAAATTGGTGACAGATGGTAGAATACACCCAGCTAGGATTGAAGAGATAGTAAATAAAACAGGAAAGCAAATTGAGCAAGAGATTATCGAAGTAGGAAAACGGACTGTGATTGATTTGGGAATTCATGGGCTACATCCAGAATTAATTAAGACGGTGGGTAGGATGAAATATCGTTCTTCTTACGGACAAAACTTGTTGCAACACTCAAGAGAGGTGTCTAACCTTTGTGGTATTATGGCTTCAGAACTAGGATTGAATCCTAAAATAGCAAAAAGAGCTGGACTGCTTCATGATATTGGCAAGGTACCAGATACAGAAAGTGAATTACCTCACGCACTACTAGGGATGGAATGGGCTCAGAAGTATGGAGAAAAGCATGATGTTTGTAATGCTATTGGAGCTCACCATGATGAAATAGAAATGAAGAGTTTAATTGCTCCGATTGTTCAAGTTTGTGATGCAATTTCAGGAGCAAGACCTGGAGCAAGACGTCAAGTGTTAGATTCTTACATCCAACGTTTAAAAGATTTAGAAGATATTGCTTTTGGGTTTACTGGAGTGCAAAAAGCTTATGCTATTCAAGCTGGACGTGAATTACGTGTGATGGTTGAGAGTGCTAAAGTAAACGATACAAAGGCAGCAGAGTTATCGTTTAATATTAGTCAGAAAATACAAAACGATATGACTTATCCTGGTCAGGTGAAAGTCACCGTAATACGAGAAACTAGAGCGGTAAACGTTGCTAAATAATTTTAAATTCCACTTCGGTGGGATTTTTTTTTGAATATTATTCTCTTCTAGGATGGTATTTTTCTACGACCTCTTTTAGATAACTATTGTCTAGATGGACGTAAACTTCGGTAGTTGTTATGCTCTCATGACCTAACATTTGTTGAATAGCTCTTAAGTCAGCACCACGTTTTAGTAGATGAGTAGCAAAAGAATGTCGTAATGTATGTGGACTTATTTTTTTGTTTAAATCAATTTGAATTGCTAAATCTTTTAGAATCATAAAAATCATTTGCCTACTTAATCCTTTGCCTCGTCTATTTAAGAACAAAGTATCCTCATAGCTTTTGTGAACATTAATATGTGATCTAATATCTTTGATGTAAAATAAAATGAATTTTTGCGCTTGCTGATGGATTGGCACAAAGCGCTCTTTGTTTCCTTTTCCTATTACCCTAATAAACCCTTCTTGAAAAAAAAGATCAGAAATACTTAACGTGACTGCTTCACTTACTCGTAGACCACAACTATACATAGTTTCTAAAATCGTTCTATTTCGTTCTCCTTGAGGTTTACTTAAATCGATAGCGCTGATTAATTCATTAATTTCATTTTCTGATAATGTGTCTGGCAGTTTTCTTCCAATTTTAGGAGCTTCAATTAAATCTGTTGGATTGGATTTTCTGTAATTTTCAAAAATGAGATAATCAAAAAAGCTTCTCAAACCAGAAATAATTCTAGCTTGACTTCTTGGATTTACTTTTTTAGCGATTTCATAAATGAATTTTTGAGTAAGCTCTTCATCAATAGCTATTGGACTTACAGATACCTCGCTATCTTCTAGAAATACAATCAATTTTTTAATATCTCTAGAATAATTTTCTATAGTATTCTTAGATAATCCTCTTTCTATTTTAAGAAAGAGTTGATAGTCTTTTATGGCATGGTTCCATTTCACTTGTTGAAAGTACTCAAAAGGAGTTTTGTATCAAAAAAACCACATCAAATTATGATTAATTATTTTTTTGTCAGAATAATGCATATTTTCGTCAGATGAGATTAGTGATTATAAACGGACCAAATTTAAACCTAATAGGAAAGCGAGAACCAGAAGTATATGGTTCTGATTCTTTTGAAGATTTTTTTAAATCACTTCAAGAAAAGTATTCTAATGTCTCTTTAGATTATTTCCAATCCAATATTGAAGGCGAAATTATAGATAAACTTCATGAGGTTGGTTTCGATTATGATGGAATCGTTTTAAATGCAGCTGCTTATACACATACATCGGTGGGTATTGGTGATGCTGTAAAAGCAATTGAAACTCCAGTTATAGAAGTACATATTTCTAATGTGCATTCTAGAGAAGATTTTAGACATAAAAGTTTTATCGCAGCAAATGCGAAAGGTGTTATTTTTGGTTTTGGTTTGAAAAGTTATGAATTAGCTATCGAGAGTTTTCTTTAATTCTTAACTGTATTTGATAATTTCTACAGACTTTCTCATATTCTTTCTTCAATTAATGAAATCATTTCATTTTCTATAGCAATTGCCTTATCATAAATATTCTTTGCTTTTTGCAAGATTGAAGTTGCAAAATCACGGTCTTTAATATCCTTTGCATTAATTCTAACATTAAAATAAGCTCCTAATACGGCTGTTCTTGCGCACAAAGCTCCAACCCCTGCATCAGACAAAGAGTTTTGTAGTCCTTCTTTGGCCATAACCATCATTACTTCCATAGAATTGAAAGCTGTTTCCATAACCTTATATGGAATTTCTGTAGCGTACTTTGTGGCATTTTCTATCGCTTCTTTTCTTAGTTTTAATTCTTTGTCATTTGATTTTGGCATACGAAATCCTTCAATAATTTTATTAAAAGCATTGGTATCTTCATCCACTAAAAACAATAATTCATTTTTATATTTTTGCCCTTTTTCAGCCCATTGAGAATAGAATTCCCATTTGTCATCCCATCCTGGCTTGTGAGCAGAGAGATTGGCCACCATTGTCCCTAATGATATACCTAATGCTCCAACATAAGCTGAAATAGATCCACCACCAGGAGCCATAGACTCAGATGCTGTTTCTTCTGCGAACCCTTTTACAGTGAAATCGATGAGTTTTTTCTCTGAATCCGATTGCATGACATATTCTATAATTCTTTCCTGTGGATTAAATGGTTTTAAATCATCTAACCCCAAAGACTTAACAGCAATTTTAATTTTCTCTGCTTCACTGATTCCTAAAGAACGCTTTTGCTTATTTAAGAAATAATCAGCAGCATCTAACATGGCTTTTAATGGAACTAAACCAACGAGTTCAGATCCTGTAACTCTAATACCACGGTCATTAGCAGACTTTACAGTTTCATCAAAAGCTTTATGCATGGAAGTAATGCTAATATTTGTTAGGTTGTAGGAAATTTGAGCGATTCCATATTCTTCAATATACCAACCAATCCCTTTTACAGCTTTTAGTTTCCCTGGAATTCTTACAGGTTCTCCATTTACATCCAGAACCTTCTTCCCAGTAGCTGGGTTCCCTTCTCGTTTTACTCTCCCAGCCTCACGTATATCAAAAGCGATTGCGTTGGCACGTCGAGTAGAAGTAGAGTTTAAATTAATATTATATGCAATTAAGAAGTCTCTTGCTGAAATTGCCGTAACGCCAGAAATTTTTACTTGGTTGCCATACTCAGTTGGCCCAAAATCTGGTTTCCAGTTACTATCTGATAACTTTTTTTCAAGTCCTTCATATTCACCTGAACGGACAGTTGCTAAATTTATTCGCTCTTCTTTTCTCGCAGCATTTTCATAAAAGTACCCTGAAATGCCTAATTCTCTACCAACTCTTTCTCCAAGTTGATGAGCATAACTCGCAGTTTCTTCCATAGAGATATTGGCTATAGGAATTAACGGACAAACATCGGTAGCACCAAACCTTGGATGCTCGCCAGAATGTTTTGACATGTCAATTAGTTCTGAAGCTTTTTTAATCAATAAAAAGGCAGCATCTATAACCTTTTTAGGTTCACCTACAAAAGTAATTACTGTTCTGTTGGTTGCTTTTCCTGGATCGATGTCTAGTAACTTTACACCTTCTACCTCTTTAACAATATTAGCAATTATATGTACTTTTTTTAAATCTCTTCCTTCGCTTATATTAGGAACACACTCTATAATTTGTTGATTCATTTTTGGTGGATTGTTTTGTGTAAAAGTAGTTGATATAAAATTTGATTCAAAATGTTAAACATTGTTGAAATCAATTATATTTGTTTGTGAATGTTCATTCCTTCTAAATGTCTTTGATTAACAAAACGCAAGTAAATCCAGAATTTTCAGTTGTAATCCCTTTGTACAAATGCTCAGCTACAATAGAAGAACTATGTACTAGGCTTATCAATGTCTTTGAAAAACTTAATAAAAGTTTTGAAATCATTCTAGTTAATGATGCTAGTCCAGAAAATGATTGGGAAATCGCAAGTAATTTATCAGACTCATATAAGAGCATAAGGTCAATTAATTTCAGTAGAAATTTTGGGCAACATTATGCCATTACTGCTGGGTTAGAAAATGCTAAAGGAAATTGGATCGTTGTTATGGATGGTGATTTGCAAGATCAACCTGAAGAAATAGAAAATTTATATAATAAAACGAAAGAGGGCTTTGATATTGTATTGGCAAAAAGATATCAAAGAAAAGACACGTTTTATAAAAAGATGACATCCATAATCTTTTATAAAACTTTTGGTTATTTAACCGATAGTGAGTATGATAGTACAGTTGCTAATTTCGGTATTTATAAACAAACTGTAATTGAGTCTTTGATGCAAATGAAAGATAAGATACGAGTGTTTCCTATTTTAATTCAATGGGTAGGCTTTCATAAAGCAAGTATCAATGTTAAGCATGAAAAAAGAAAGCAAGGAGAGTCTTCTTATTCTTATAAAAAACTCTTTGAATTAGCATTTGATATTATTATTTCTTTTTCAAATAAGCCCCTGAAATTAACAATAAGATTAGGCTTTTTAATTACTTTTTTTTCATTTTTAGTTGGAATTCTTTACGGTTACAGATATTTTAATGGAGAGATACTGGTAGAAGGCTATACCAGTTTGATTGTTAGTATTTGGTTTTTATCTGGGGTTATCATTTCTTCTGTTGGAGTTCTAGGTTTATATATTGGCAAAATATTTAATGGAATAAAGGATCGGCCTTACTATGTAATCAAAGAAATGAAAAATTGATAGATGACAATTGTAGAAAACATTATTAATGAAATTTGTGAAGATAAAGGATTGGATACAATTTCTTTTTCCGAGAATGGATATCAAGATTTAAAATTAAGAGACGATATAGGGTTTGATAGCTTTGATCTAGCTCAATTGACTGTAATGATTGAAGATGAATTTGATATTGACATTTTTGAAGATGGAATTGTGAGTACAGTTAGAGAAATTTTGCAAAAATTACCTTAGGAATGTTTTCAATATATAAGAAAGATCAATCCAACTATAAAATTACAGATTTATCTTTTGTTGCTCTTATAAACGACTTGGAGCATGTAAAAGAAAACATTTATTGTAATAATTTTTCCCCTGAACTTTTTTACATTGAATTAATATGTTCTCTTATTAATAATATAGATGTAACTCTTTATGATAATAAGATTATTGAGAAGTCGCATACTAAAATAGAGAATAGCATTACACTATTGGATGTTGAAGATCTAACTGCTAGAATCATGAATTCTAAATCTTCACTAACTCTATTTACTTCTGGAACAACAGGTAATCCAAAAAGAATTAAGCATACGGTAAAGAGATTTATAGAAATGTGTAGAGTCCAAGAGGACAGAAACATAGTATGGGCTCTTTTGTATAACCCGTCCCATATGGCTGGACTTCAAGTCTTTTTTCAATCATTCATTAATAAAAATAAACTTGTGTATTTGTTTGAAACAAGTAAAATGGTTTTGTTAAAAGCATGTGAAGCAGAAAAAATCACTCACATATCTGCAACACCAACTTTTTATAGACTTCTAGCACCATATGATTTTGTAGTACCTACTATAGTCAGATGCACATTGGGCGGAGAGAAATCTGACAGTAAATTATTAGAGAATTTGAAAAATGTATTTGTAAATGCTAAGATGAATAACATCTATGCATCTACAGAAGCTGGATCTATTTTCATTTCTAAAGGTGAGTTTTTTGAAGTACTACCTAAGTTGAAAGATAAAGTGAAATTTGTAGAGAATGAAATAGTCTTACATCATACGTTAATCGGCGAGTTTGATAAAGAAAAATGGTTTTATACTGGAGATTTAGTTGAATTTATAGATGATAAAAAATTTGTAATTATTTCAAGAAAATCAGATTTTGTAAATATAGGAGGAAATAGAGTAAATATATTAGAGGTAGAACAAGTAATAAGAAACCTTTCACAGGTTATAAATGTTTCAATATCTACTCAAGATAATAGCGTACTGGGTAAGATCTTGATTGCAAATGTTGTTTTGAATATTGAATTAACAAAAAAAGAATTCAAAAATCTAATAAAACCAAAATTAGCTCATTATAAAATTCCAACAAAAATTAATTTTGTAGAGAAATTGAAAATGGCAAAGAGTGGTAAACTAATAAGAACATAATGAATATTTTAGTAACAGGAGTTTCAAAAGGTCTAGGTTTGATCATCGTTGAGAAATTATTGAAAAATAATATCATGGTTTTTGGAATAAGTAGGTCTGTAACTTCAGAATTATCAAAATTATTAGAGACTTATCCAACCCAATTAAAATTATTGCAATACGATTTACATGACAAGGAAAATGTTAGAGATGAAATTTTTAAAAAATTTATAGGGAAAACAAAAATCAATGGATTTGTAAATAATGCAGCGATGGCTTATGATGATGTTATTACAAATGCTAATATGGTATCTTTAGAGAAAATGTTTCATGTAAATGTATTTACTCCTATAAATATTACTAAGTACATAATTAGGAATATGATACTCAACAAAATTGGAGGCTCAATAATTCATATTTCATCTATAAGTGTGCATACAGGATATAAAGGTTTATCTATGTATGCTAGTACAAAGGGGGCTCTTGAAGCTTTTTCTAAAAATACATCTAGAGAATGGGGAGCCTTAGATATAAGATCAAATTGTATAGTTTCTGGATTTATGGATACAGAAATGAGTAGTACATTATCTGAAGATCAAAAAAAGAGGATATATCAAAGAACCTCACAAAAAAAACCTGTAGATCCTGTCAGTATAGCAAATACCGTTTATTTTTTACTGAACAATGATTCGTCCTCAATAACGGGTCAAAATATACATGTAGATGCTGGGACAATTTAATTTACAAAAATGATAAAGGAAAGCCCTAGGATAATTTCTATTGATACACCCTGGAATGAAAAATCATTGCAGGTGAAATCAAATGAAATACTCAATGTGATTTATACAGAAGAAAATCAATTAGATAGTTTAATTGATCAATTTGAAGAAAACTGTGTAAACAATAAAGTTCAATTAAGCGTTTGTAGGACTAATAATATAGAATTAATTGAAAAATTACTACACATTGGCTATCTTAAGTGTGAAATAAGCTTAGAAGTATTTTCTTCGTTAAGAAATTTTGAAAAGTATCCTACTAAAGGTAAAATAACCATTGCTGAATATAATCAGGTATATTTAAAAGAAATTAAAGCGTTTGCATACAATGATTTTCATTTTGGAAGGTTTTTAGAAGATGTCAATATAGAGAAACATTTAGCAAGGAAGAGAACAGAATTATGGATAGATGATTTAAATAATGATCCTACCATAAATTGTCTATTGGGAATGGCAAAAGAAAAATTTATTGGATGTATGTTTTATAAAGTATTTGATAACAAAGTAGAACTAATACTTGGAGGAGTAAAAAACAGTTATGCTCATTTAGCCCAAGAATTTTGGATGGAGGTTATTAATAGGTTATCGTTTGCCAATAGTATAGCTAGTGTAATTAGCGCTTCAAATCCATCAATTATTAATTTGTATTCGGAACTTGGTTTTAAATTCAGAAAATCCGTAATAGGTTTACATAAACACAGAAATTTTGATACCATTTAATAAACCATATTTAACAGGACTTGAAACTAGATATATTGAAGAAGCAGTAAAAAGCGGAAAAATATCTGGAAATGGCATGTTCACTAAAAAGTGTCAAAGTTTTTTTGAAGAAAAATTTGGCTTTAATAAAGTGTTACTCACAACTTCATGTACAGATGCACTAGAAATGAGTGCTATTCTTTTGGATATAGAGCCGGGTGATGAAATAATTATACCTTCTTATACATTTGTTTCAACAGCAAATGCATTTATTTTGCGAGGAGCAAAAATCATTTTTGCTGATTCAAAGCCAAATCATCCTAACATTGATGAGACTAAAATTGAGAATTTAATTACCAAAAAAACAAAAGCCATTGTCGTTGTTCATTATGCAGGGGTTGCTTGCGAAATGGATTTTATAATGAATTTAGCAAAAAAGCACAATTTATTTGTTGTTGAAGATGCTGCTCAGGCAATTGACTCATGCTACAAGAGTAGACCTTTAGGAAGTATAGGACATTTGGCGGCATTTTCATTTCATGAAACGAAAAACATTCAATGTGGTGAAGGTGGTTTGTTGGTTGTTAATGATGATAAATTTGTTGAAAGAGCAGAAATTATCTGGGAAAAAGGAACAAATAGATCTGCTTTTTTTAGAGGTGAAATTGATAAGTATGGATGGGTGGATATTGGCTCTTCATTTCTTCCAGCAGATATTAATGCTGCATTTCTTTGGGCGCAACTTGAAAGTTTAGAAAGTATTCAGAAAACAAGAAGATCTATATGGTCTTTTTATAGTAAGGAATTGAAATCATTAGAAAGCCTTGGAATTAAATTACCAACAGTTCCAGAATATGCTACAAATAATGCTCATATGTTTTATTTTATTTGTAATTCTTTAGAGGAACGAACGAACTTGGTTACATTTTTGTATTCAAATAAAATAATAGCAGTTTTTCATTATTTAAGCTTACATAAGAGTGAGTATTATTTAAATAAACACGATGGAAGAAATTTACAATGGTCAGATTTTTATTCTGACAAGTTAATTAGATTACCTCTTTTTTATGATCTAAATGAATCACAGTTACATGGAATTGTTGAAAAAATAAAGCAATTTTATGACAATGTATAATAAGGTACTTGAATTGTTAGATTCAAAGAAAAATCAAAATATTTTTCTAGGATTATACATTATAACTTCATCAGTTCTCTTTGTTTTATGGACTTCAAAATCTTCTATTATAGTTGGAAATAATGATGGTTATATGGATTTATTTGAAGATTTTATTAAAAATGGATGGTATGCAGAAAACTTGAAAGGGACATCTTTCATTTATAACGTCTCTTTAAGTATTATTTATAAGATAACGAACTCTGTTAATACTAGTTTTTTTATTTTAAACCTACTTTCACAGGCAATTATTCTATTCCTTGGAGTGAAAATGTTAAATCATTTTAAACAAGAGAAATATAGAATTATATCAAGAGCTATTATTTTCTTTTATGTTTTTAGGTGCTTGATGTTGGAATCTTATAACAAGGCATCAAATGATCCTTTTTTGGGAGTTTTTATAATGTTGGGACTCTACCTTTTTATTGTGAAAATATATGAATCTAAGACACTTCAAAAGAAACATTTAGTTTTATTAGGAATTATTATAGCAATATCAATATCTATAAGGCCTACAGGTTTTTTTTTAGCATTCATAATATTCCTTGGTTTTGTTTTTTGGAAAATTAAATATAAGATTCAATTCCTTACTTTTTTTAAACATGTTTTTTTACTCTTCCTAACTACATTGATAGTTAGCAGTCTTTTAAATTACCCTTCATTAAAGGAAAAAGGAAGTTTAAGCTTTTATAGCAAAGGAGATCCCAGTAAAGGGGTTAATTGGAGTCAAAGAAACTTTCTTGCATTACAAAAAATTAAATCGAACAATTTGCCTTTAAATCATGCTAACATATGGAGCACTAAATTTAGTGAAGTAAATGAATACTTAAAAGAACATGGCAAAAATGCACTACCTGAAAATCTAATATCAAGTATTAAAAAAGATCCTGTATTGTATATAAAGCTTATAGGAACTAATATTATAAGGGTTCTATCATGGATTGTTAGATACACTGGGTTTTTGTTTTTTTTACCAATGTTACTATTCTTTATATATTTCAAAAGAAATTATTTAAACATCTCTTTTTTATTCTTTTTAACGATAGTTGGAATATTATTATTACTTGTTTATTCTTTAACAGAGTTAAGGTGGTTTGTTGGTTATGAGATACTTATTTATTCCTCAATTTTATTTTCATTGCAGCATTTAAAGGGTAAGAATTTGCACTGGCTTAATGGGGTTTATTTTTGTTCAATTGCATTAGTTACTTTATTTAACTTGAAATCAATATTAAGTTTGCTATAAAGTTAATATCTGTTAAAAAAAATTATCTTTGTTAGATAGACATTTTGATAAATGAAAGGTGATAAATGGCTTTTTGAAATTACTCCTAAAACTAGTTTACTAAAATTTGATCTTAAAGAAGTTTGGCGTTACCGTGATTTGTTAATGCTTTTTGTCAAACGTGACATTATTACTTTATATAAGCAAACTATTTTAGGACCCTTATGGTATGTAATACAACCGTTATTTACTTCGGTTATATTTACTGTGATATTTAATAAAGTTGCCGGTATTGAAACAGGACAGATTCCACCTTTTTTGTTTATGCTTGCCGGAGTTACTACTTGGAATTATTTTAAAGAATGCCTTACAGCTACTTCCGATACATTTAAGAAAAACGAGCAGATTTTTGGAAAAGTCTATTTCCCTAGAATTATCATGCCTTTGGCGATTGTAATTTCAAATTTATTGAAGTTTGGAATACAATTTGGGATTTTCGTTGCATTCTATATTTATTATCTAGTTAACAGTACTGATATTTCTCCCAATATTTATGTTGTATTCTATCCTTTTGTTATCATTTGTATGGGGATTTTAGGCTTAGGTTTGGGAATGATTATTTCATCTATGGTTACTAAATACAGAGATCTTAGTTTCTTAGTTGCTTTTGGAGTACAATTGCTAATGTATCTTTCTGCTGTAATGTACAGTATTTTAGATATTGGTGACAATCTTGGTAATGCTTCATGGATTATAGAATACAACCCTTTGGCAATTCTTATAGAGACAAGTAGATTTATGCTTTTAGGTGAAGGAGTTATAAATGAGAATCAATTAATAATAACTGGAGCTCTGTCATTAATTATTTTAATTTTTGGAGCTCTAATATTTAATAAAACAGAGAAAAGTTTTATAGATACAATTTAAAATGACTAACAATACTATATTAAAAGTAGAAAATGTTTCCAAACAATACCGACTTGGTGTTCTTGGAACAGGTACTGTCAGTCATGATATAAACAGGTGGTGGGCTAAGATTAGAGGAAAAGAAGACCCATACCTAACAGTTGGAGAGGTAAATGACCGATCAACAAAGGGAAGTTCTAACTATGTATGGGCTTTAAGAGACATTAATTTCAATGTAAAAAAAGGAGAGGTACTGGGAATTATTGGAAAAAATGGAGCAGGAAAATCTACATTGTTAAAAATATTATCACAAGTAACGGGTCCCACCACTGGAATTATTAAATCTAGAGGAAGAATAGCTTCCTTATTAGAAGTAGGAACTGGTTTTCATCCTGAAATGACAGGAAAAGAAAATATTTTCTTGAATGGAGCTATACTTGGAATGAGCAAAAAAGAAATTCAAGCTAAACTAGATGAAATTGTGTCTTTCTCAGGATGTGAACGATATATTGATACTCCTGTAAAGAGGTATTCTTCTGGAATGAAGGTTCGTCTAGCCTTTGCTGTTGCTGCGTATTTAGAACCTGATATTTTAGTAGTAGATGAAGTGCTGGCTGTTGGAGATATGGAATTTCAAAAGAAAGCCATTGGTAAGATGCAGGATATTTCTAACTCAGACGGAAGAACTGTCTTGTTTGTGAGTCATAATATGGCAGCCATTCAAAGTTTATGTAGTAGGTGTATTGTTTTAGAAAATGGAGAAAATGTATTTGAAGGTGACGTAATGCAAGCGATTCACTTTTATAATACACTGTGTATGCAAGATTTTGAGTTTAAAGCAGTGCATATTCAAAATAATGATAATGTATTCATAAAAAAAATAGAGGTACTTAATAATGGTAGACTAATAAATCATAATGAATCTATTTTCTTAGGAGATAAAATAGAAATTTTGATAGAATTAGAGGTTGAAAAAATCTTTAACAATCTAGTATTTGGAGTTAATGTTTTAAACTCCAAAAATGAATTAGTTGCTCATATGACTAATGAAGATAGCGCTACTGAGATAAAAATTATTGAGAACAAAGAATCATTTAAAGTTAGTATACTTACTGAGAGATTATTATTTATTCCTGGATTTTATGCAATGGATTTGTGGATGGGTATAGATCATCAAGATTCATTATATGAGGTTAAAAATTTCATTTCATTCGATATTGAACAAGGACAAATAACAAAGAGAACTAAAGAATTACCAAAACATTCTAAATTGTATTTGCCATCAAATTGGAGTAAAAAATAATTATTTACAGAAAGCTCACTCCATATTAACCATAAAGAGTATGATAAACAGATTAAAAAACATTCTAAAAAAGAGAAAGCTGAAAAGAATAGCCAATTATAGAGATATAGATGGTTGGTTAACTGATAATGAGGCTCTTGGTTTGTATAATATAGCTAGAAAGTTACCCAAGCAATCTCATTCTCTTGAAATAGGTAGTTGGCAAGGTAAGAGTAGTTATTGTATCTCTAAAGGTATAAAAGACGGGAAATTGACAGTGATTGATCCGTTTAATGCAAGTGGAGGATTTGATATAGCTAGTGAGAAAGAGTACCAATTAAAAACTAAAGAAAAAGGAGAAACTACACTTTTAGAATCGTTTAAATACAATATGAACAACTTAGGTGTATTAAATAAAATTATCGTTAAAAAAGGATATTCTTACGATTTTGATGATGAAATAGGAGCATTAGATTTTTTATTTATTGATGGAGATCATTCAGTAGAAGGTTGTAAAAAAGATTATGAGCTATATTCTGATAAAGTAAAAAAAGGTGGTTTTATTGCATTTCATGACTTTGATGAAAGTAGATTAGATCTTGGCCCTACATATGTGGTGAATAATTATGTTTTAAAGTCTTCAGGGTTTTCTTTTTATGGCTTATATGACTCATTATGGGTAGGTATTAGAAATAAAAATATAAATGATTAAAGTAGGATATCTTGTTTCTTATGATTACGAATTATTATTTAATTCATTGCCTACTGTATATGATGAATCTGATGAAATTTTTTTAGCAATAGATCAAGAAAGAAGAACTTGGTCTGGTAATAAATTTTCACTCCCCGATATTTTTTTTGAAAAAATAAAAGCATTAGATGTAGGAAATAAAATTGAATTTTTCATTGACGATTTTTATATCCCTAGTTTATCTGCAATTGAAAATGAAATTAGGGAAAGGAATATGCTTTTAAAAAAAATGGGAAAGGGATGGTTGATTCAACTTGACTCAGATGAATATTTATATAATTTTAAATTAATAGCTGAGAAGCTGAGAAGTAAAAAATATTTGACTAAGTTTCATCGTTTTTTTCCTGTAACTTTATCTGGTTATTGGGTTATTCTTTTTAAAAAAAACAAAGATGGGTTCTTTCAAATAGCAGATCGAACTAAATTTAACTTTATTACAAATTATCCTAATTATACTGGGGCAAGAAAGAATACTAATTTTATAAATATAAATATTGGTAATTTAGTATTTCATCAAGCCTATGCAAGAGATGAAAATGAAATTTACGAGAAAATAAATAATTGGGGGCATAAAGATGATTTTGATACAGAGAAGTTTTTTGATTTTTGGAAAAAAATTAGCATAGAAAATTACAAAACAATCAAAAATTTTCACCCTCAAGTTCCCGAACTGTGGAGCCATTTAGAATATATTGAAGCAGCTAATGTTAAACAGTTTATAGCTAACTACAAAGTAGATGAACAGTTAAATTTTAATCAACTAAACGGGATGCATATATTTAAAAAAAATTGCATGATGTCCTACAAAAGAAAGATTAAAAGGATTAAAAATATACTTAGGAGACTATATAAATAACCTCTAAAATGAGACATAAAATAAAGCTATTTAAAAAAAGATATAAAGCTGGGCTAGAATTTTTAAGTGATCCCACGCATATCGCAGTTAATAAATTAAGTTCAATAGAGATTGGCAAGAAACCTCATAGATATAATATCATTAACTTTTTAATTAAAAGTTTTAATAGAGAAACTCATTACTTGGAGATTGGTGTTAGAAATCCAGAAGTTAATTTTGATAAAATTGATTCTGAGCATAAATATAGTGTTGATCCTTGTATCGAACTTAAAGGAATGCCTATTGATTTTATTATGACTAGTGATGACTTTTTTAAAAAACTTAGAGATAGTGAAATACTTTCTAATGAAATGAAGTTTGATGTTATTTTTATTGATGGACTTCATTTAGCAGAACAAGTAGAAAGAGATATTAAAAATTCTTTAGAATTTTTAAAAGATGACGGTTATATTGTTATGCATGATTGTAATCCTCCTTCAGAGTATCATGCTAGCGAAAACTATGCATATAGGTTATCACCCTCTAAAGATTATTGGAATGGTACCACATGGAAAGCATTTGTTAAATTTAGACAAAGCAATGATTACTATTCTTGTTGCATAGATACAGACTGGGGGGTAGGCATTATTTCTAAAAAAATAAATTTGGGTAAGCCTAGTAGCATAGAGAACCCTTTTTATGAGTTTAAAACCTTAGACAAGTATAGGACAGAATGCCTGAATCTTATGCCTTTTGATGATTTTAAAGAACTAATTAGTACTAAGTAATTTTGTTTTATTGAATAAGATATCAATACTTATTGTCAATTACAATACAGATGAACTCACAGTTCAAGCAGTAGCATCTGTCAATAAGTATGTCCAAAATATTTCATATGAAATCATTGTTGTTGATAATAATTCGTCTAAACCTACTAAACTTAAAACCTTATTAAGGGACAATCCGGAGACTAATTTTTACCAATTAGAAAAAAACATAGGTTTTGGAAAAGCTAATAATTATGCACATTCAAAGTCTTCAGGAGAATACATTTTTTTATTAAACTCTGACGCTTATTTAATAGACAATTCACTTGAAAGAATGATTGAGTTTCTTGATAAGGACACTAATGAACATGTTGCATGCCTAGGCGGAAAAGTGTTAGACTCAGGTTATAATCCAAATAAAGCCTATGGAGAATTTTACTCTTCAAAAAACATTAAAAGCGATTTAGGAATTAAAAAGAAGGAAAGTAAAATTGATGGCATAGTTGATTTCGACTCAATAAAAGAAGTAGATTATATTATAGGAGCAGCTGTTTTGATTCGAAGTTCTGTCATTGATAGTTTAGGGTTATTTTCTCCAAAGTACTTCATGTATTATGAAGATATGGATTTGGCTTATCGATTTAAAAGGAAAGGATATCTATCGATAATAGATCCATCGTATCAATTCATACATATTGGAGGGCAATCAGGGTATGAAAATAGTGTATTGAATTTTAGGGGGTGTTTTAATGTTTTGTATAGTAAGTATGTTTTTTCAAGAAATTTTTTACCAATTATAGCAGCAGAGTTTGTTTATTTGTTATATATCATCCAATATTTATTTGCATATTCATTATTGCAATTAAAAAGATTTGTTGTAAAAATGAAAAATAAACTATCTTTTAAAAATAATAATGGTTAATTTATTAATATATAGTAGAGCATGAATCCTAAAAAACTTGAAGGTTTAGAGATTACAATCTCTAAACATAGAACTATTGTACCTGTGTATATTCCAAATACGGAGGGGTATTATAAAGATGCTTTTGATTTATTAAAGCTATGCTTGACAACACTTTTCCAGACGATTTCAAAAAACAGTGTTGTGACTGTAATTAATAATAATTGCAATGAAGAGGTATCTGAATATTTATATGATTTATTTAAAGCAGGGAAAATAGAACAACTTATCTTAAATACGACAAATAAAGGAAAAATAGAAGCTGTTTTAGATGCCTTTAGAAATTCGAAAGAAAACTTAATTACTATCACTGACGCTGATGTTCTTTTTAAACAAGATTGGCTTTTAGAGACTAAAAAAGTGTTCAACACTTTTCCAAGAGTAGGGTTTGTTTCACCTTTACCATTACCCGATGGATGTAATTATTATAGTAAATGGTCATGGTTTTATGGATTTCTTAATGGTAAGATAGTTAGGGAAGAACATGCTGATATAGAAAGTTTAAACTTATTCAAAAAAAGTATTCTAATAGAAAAAGAATTATCTGATATAGAAAAAACTCCTTTCAAACTAAAGAAGAATGGTATAACAGCTGTAATAGGAGCTGGTCATTTTTGCGCTACTTACAATAAGAATATTATTAGTGAGATTCCGTATGAATTTTCTGGAAATAAATTTGGTGTAGGTGAGGCATTGTTTTTTGACAAACCTATTGAAGATGCTGGTTTTTTGAGACTTGCAACTGATAAAGGATGGGTTTTTCATATGGGAGCGAATACCGAGGAATGGATGTTGGATGTTGTCAATGAAAACGTAAAAAAAGAAGTAAAAGATATAAAGGTTGAAATAAGTAATAAAGGTTATAGCCCAAATTTTATATTCAGCTTATTAATGAAAGCTAGATTTAAAAAAATTCGTTATAAATTGGTGAAAAAAGTTTGATGGATAAAATATTACTGTTCTCTTCATTAAAAAAACCAAAAGATGTTATCGATTTGTCAATATCGTCTTGGACAACCCTGACTAGAAGTGAAGAAATGTTAATTGATATTTTGATATATGACGACCAATATGATAAAAAAAGTTCTGAACTAATCTCAAATTTAAAAACTCAGAATCAGATAAAAATTGCAGATTTTGAGATTAATTTACAAGATAATTATCAAGGAGATCATCAATGGAATACGCAACAGATTAATAAAATTTCACAAATTAAAAACAAAGCAATTAACTATGCTTTGCAAAATAACTACGATTACTTATTTCTTGTAGATGCAGATTTAGTTTTAAATTCAAATACGTTAGCACATTTAATATCTCTAAAAAAAGACTTTGTTTTTGAAGTTTTTTGGACTTTGTTTTATGGAGAAAATTACCATAAACCAAATGCTTGGGATTTTCATTCTTGGGACTACTACAATGAAGAAACAATTTTAAAGCTTTCAAAACCTGGCACATACAAAGTTGGAGGAGGAGGGGCATGTACATTGCTGTCAAGAGAAATTCTACAAAAAGGATTGAACTTTGATAGATTAGAAAGTTTAAAATACAACGGAGAAGATAGGCATTTTTGTACTCGAGCACAAGCGCTTGGGTTTGATATTCATGTAGATACTCATTATCCAGTATATCATATTTTTAATTTTAATCAAGTAGAGGAAGCAAGAAATTGGTATCGAAATGAGGCTTCAAAAGAATTATTTGATAGTTGGTTGAATGTCGAATGGGAAAACAAAGTAATTAAATCATTCAAGGTAGATACATCCTTTTT
>Ga0115559_1000165_pt1 | contig 44739 bp, 39 predicted proteins | sample COGITO_mtgs_1105_3_FD_87281 | JGI IMG/M metagenome (GOLD analysis project Ga0115559, IMG submission 87281) | Pelagic marine microbial communities from North Sea - COGITO_mtgs_110506 | ecosystem: Environmental > Aquatic > Marine > Epipelagic | place: Germany:Helgoland, sampling site Kabeltonne... | reverse complement strand
TGGCCAATTCTCTTTCAAAAAACTACAATATAAAACTTAGAAGAATAAGTGAAAATGGTTTTGTGAAGTTTTCAGTTAATGAAAGCTTACTCTCAATAAATACAAAGGATATGATTAATATCTGGAAAAAAGAAACTAAAAAGTTTCAGAGATAATACAGAAATACTTTCTGCTGTATTCTTTTCCAATCATCTTCATTAAAGTATCTTTGCAGGACACTTTTACTCTATGACACCAACCACACTATTTTACATTTTTATCTCCATTTTAATCATCAACTTTATTGTAGATAAGGTTCTAGACTTGTTAAACGCAAAACATTTTGATGATGTTGTGCCCGAAGAATTAAATGATGTGTATGAAGCCGAAGAATATAAAAAATCTCAGGCCTACAAAAAGACCAATCATCGTTTTGGAAATATCACTTCTCTGTTTTCCATTATCTTAACGCTTACTTTCTTTTTCCTAGATGGCTTTGCTTGGGTAGATAACATCTCAAGAAGTTATACAGACAATTCAATTCTTATTGCATTAATCTTTTTTGGAATTATTATGATTGGTAGCAATATCCTTACTACTCCATTCTCTTACTACAAAACCTTTGTCATAGAAGAAAGGTTTGGGTTTAATAAAATGACAAAAAAAACATTTGTTTTCGATAAGATAAAAGGTTGGATCATGACCGTTATTGTAGGTGGCGGAGTTTTGGCTTTGATTATCTGGTTTTATGAATTGACAGGAAAAGACTTTTGGTTGTATGCATGGGGTTCGGTAGCTGTTTTTTCATTGTTCATGAATATGTTTTATTCGAAATTAATTGTGCCTTTGTTCAACAAACAAACGCCATTAGAAAAAGGAGAATTAAAAGAAGCTATTACAAAATATGCAACTTCTGTAGGTTTTCAACTTAATAATATTTTTGTGATTGATGGCTCTAAACGTTCTACAAAAGCGAATGCATACTTCTCAGGCTTTGGAAGTCAGAAAAGAATCACCTTATTTGACACCTTAATTAACGATCTAGAAACAGATGAGATTGTAGCTGTTTTAGCGCATGAAGTTGGGCATTACAAAAAAAAACACATTATTTTTAATCTAGTAACTTCTATCCTACTTACAGGGTTTACTTTGTTTATACTATCATTATTCATTAACACGCCTATTTTATCTGAAGCACTTGGTGTTTCTATTCCTAGTTTTCATATTGGGTTGATTGCCTTTGGGATTTTATATTCACCAATTTCTGAAGTAACAGGGTTGTTTATGAATTATGTTTCAAGGAGGTTCGAATACCAAGCAGACAATTATGCAAAAGAAACCTTTTCTGGTGATTCTTTAATTACATCTTTAAAAAAACTATCTAAAAATAGTTTAAGTAATTTAACACCACATCCTAGCTATGTCTTTATGCATTATTCGCATCCAACTTTATTACAGAGGGTTCGAAATTTAAAGTCATAATCCTTTTTTAAAAACTTGCTCAAACCCATTTTTTGTGCTACTTTCATTCTAGTATTGAATTTCTTCCAATATCTAGTAAATAATGATAATTGATAACTGAATACAGATAACCAACAATTGAAATATACAGATACCATAGAGCAAGAGAATAAAGAAATCGCCAAAAGGTATAAAGACCTTTTAAAAGATTCGTATCAGACCTTATCGCGTTCCGATAAGTTAATGATACGTAAGGCTTTTAACTTAGCTGTAGAGGCTCATTCTGAGCAGCGAAGAAAAACTGGTGAACCTTACATCTTCCATCCAATTGCTGTAGCGAAAATTGTTGCCAATGAAATTGGTTTGGGCTCTACTTCCATTGCAGCAGCATTATTACACGATGTTGTTGAAGACACTAAGTATACTGTTGATGATATCGAACAACTTTTTGGTGAAACTATTGCTAGAATTGTTAGCGGATTAACCAAGATATCTAGTTTAAAAAAGGACAAAGATCATTCCATACAGGCTGAGAATTTTAGAAAGATGTTGTTGACATTGAATGATGATGTACGTGTGATCTTAATTAAAGTAGCTGATCGTTTGCATAATATGCAGACCATGGATGCCATGCCAATCCATAAACAAGTAAAAATAGCTTCTGAAACCCTATATATTTATGCACCTCTAGCCCATCGCTTAGGATTGTATAACATTAAGACTGAACTAGAAGATTTAGGCTTAAAATATACAGAGCCTGAAGTTTACAATGACATTGCCAGTAAAATTAGTGGTGGTAAAGAACAACAAGAAGCTTATATCAAATCTTTTGCTGATAAGTTAAAAGATGGCCTAAACAAAGAGAACTTCTCTTATGTTATCAAAGGAAGGTTTAAATCAATTTTTTCGATTCGTCGTAAAATGCGTAAGCAGAATGTTTCTTTTGAAGAAGTCTATGATAAATTTGCCATTAGAATTATCTATAAACCTACTTCAGATGATGAAAAGTTTGATGCTTGGAAAATTTATTCTATCGTTACAGATTATTTTAAACCCAATCCATCTCGATTAAGAGACTGGATTTCTCAGCCTAAAAGCACAGGCTATGAAGCATTACATATTACTGTAATTGGCCCTGAAGCTAAATGGGTAGAAGTTCAAGTACGTTCTGAAAGAATGGATGAAATCGCAGAAAAAGGGTATGCTGCTCATTTTAAATACAAACAAGGATCTGAAAGCGAAAACGGATTAGAAGGATGGTTAAATCGCTTAAAAGAAACACTTGAAAATCAAAGCTTGAATGCCGTTGATTTTGTAGAAGACTTTAAATTAAACTTATATGCTAAAGAAATTTATGTCTTTACTCCTAAAGGAGACCTTAAGTCCCTTCCAAAAGGCGCTTCTGCACTAGATTTTGCTTTCTCTATCCATACAGATGTTGGATTAAAATGTAGAGGAGCTAAAGTAAATGGAAAGCTTGTTCCATTAAGTCATACATTGAATAGTGGTGATCAAATAGAAATTCATACATCTGCAAATAATAAACCTAATGTACGTTGGTTAGATTTTGTTATCACGGCAAGAGCACGATCAAAAATTAAAACAGCTTTAAAAGACGAAGAGAAAAAGATCGCTGAAGAAGGTAAGGCCGTTTTAAGTCGTAAACTCAGACATCTTAAAATTACTTTTAATGAGAAACTAGTCAATGAACTTGTAAGCTATTTTAAATTAAAGACAAGCTTTGATCTTTTTTATAGAATAGGAAATGGTGCTATTGATAACACTCAATTAAAAGCTTTTGTAAGCCAACGTAATAATATGTTTGTTAGTTTCTTTAAAAATCGTTTAAAGAGATCACCTTCAAAAGAAGTGATAGATAAAGAAGAAGTTACTAGCAAATATGATGACTTAGTATTTGGTCATGATGATGAAAAACTAGACTATAAGCTTTCAAAATGTTGTAATCCTATTCCTGGTGATAAAGTTTTTGGTTTTATTACAATAAGCGAAGGAATTAAAGTGCATAAGAAAGATTGTCCGAATGCAATTTCTATGCAGTCTAATTACGCGTATAGAATTATAAAAGCAAAATGGATCGATTCTTCTCAACAAGAATTCAAAGCCATATTGCATCTTAGTGGTGTAGATAATAAAGGAATTGTAAACAATCTTACACGAATCATCTCAAACAATATGAGCGTGTTTATTCATAGCATAAATATTGCTGGAAATGAAGGTTTTTTTGATGGGAAATTATCCTTGAGTGTTAAGAACAAAACACAATTGAATAAATTAATTGAAAGCATTAAAAAAGTAGAAGGAGTACAAAAGGTAGAACGTGTTAATACAATGTAGATAACCTTCTTAAAAAACACACTTTTTTATGAATAATAACACTAAATTTGTCTTTTCGTAAACGGAATTTATATGGGTTCTAATGAAAACCAAGAAGTAGTAAAAAAGGTTTTTACAAGCTTTTTAGAAGAAAATAAGCATCGCAAAACTCCTGAGAGGTTTGCCATCCTACAAGAAATCTATGAAGTTGAAGAACATTTTGATATCGAATCTTTGTATACCAAAATGAAAGACAAAAACTACCGAGTTAGTAGGGCTACTTTATACAATACCATCGACTTATTGTTAGACTGCGGCTTGGTTAGAAAACACCAATTTGAAGGTCATTCTATGGCTCGTTACGAAAAAAGTTATTTCGATAAACAACATGACCATGTTATTCTCACCGATACTGGTGAAGTCAAAGAGTTCTGCGACCCAAGAATCCAGGTTATCAAAAAAACAATTGAAGAAGTTTTCGATATCGATATACACAACCACTCGCTTTATTTTTACGGAACAAAAAAACAATCAAACAACTAACATAACTAACTTATTTACATGGCGGTAGATTTATTATTAGGACTACAATGGGGAGATGAAGGAAAAGGAAAAATTGTAGACGTTCTTACCAAGAACTATGATATTATAGCACGTTTTCAAGGTGGGCCAAATGCAGGGCATACCTTAATTTTTGACGGTCATAAACATGTTTTACATACGATTCCATCTGGTATTTTTCACGATACTGCGTTGAATGTTGTTGGAAATGGTGTGGTTATAGATCCTGTGATTTTTAAAAAAGAGTTAGAGAATTTAGACAAACACAATATAAATTATACCGAGAAATTATTAATTTCAAGAAAGGCTCACTTAATTCTACCAACGCACAGGTTATTAGATGCAGCCTCTGAAACTTCAAAAGGAAAAGCTAAAATTGGTTCTACTTTAAAAGGTATCGGTCCTACCTACATGGATAAGACTGGTAGAAATGGAATGCGAGTTGGTGATTTAGAATTGGAGAACTGGAAAGCAAAATACCAAGCTTTGACAGAAAAACATATCAAAATGTTAGACTTCTTTAATGTAGATATCCAATACGATCTAAAAGAGCTTGAAGAAGAATTTTGTAAAGGTGTAGACAAATTAAGAACATTACAGTTTATTGATAGCGAGGAATTTTTAAACAACGCTATTAAAGAAAATAAAAAAATACTAGCTGAAGGAGCTCAAGGATCTCTTTTAGATATTGATTTTGGAACCTATCCATTTGTGACTTCTTCTAACACAACTGCTGCCGGTGCTTGTACTGGTTTAGGAGTCGCTCCAAATAGAATTGGAGATGTTTTTGGAATATTTAAAGCCTACACAACTCGTGTTGGTTCTGGCCCCTTCCCCACTGAATTATTCGACGAAGATGGAGCAACGATGGCGAAAGTTGGACACGAATTTGGCGCTACTACTGGTAGACCAAGACGTTGTGGATGGTTAGATTTAGTCGCTTTAAAATATGCAATTCAAGTCAATGGAGTTACACAATTAATGATGATGAAAGGTGATGTATTGTCTGGGTTCGATACGCTAAAAGTTTGTACCTCATATAAATACAAGGGAGAAGAAATTTCTCATTTGCCTTATAATATTGAGCCAGAAAACGTCACTACTATTTATACTGAATTTAAAGGTTGGCAAAAAGATTTAACAGAAATGACTGATAAAGATCAATTGCCTAAAAATCTAATGGACTATATTGATTTTATTGAAAAGGAAACTGAAGTTCCTATCAAGATTGTCTCTGTAGGTCCAGATAGAAAGCAAACTATTCTTAGATAGTTTTATCTTAAATTTAAGACGTTTGACATTCTCTTTTCAGTATTTTAGCCCAAATAGAACTATAATTTTGAAAAGGATACTACTTGCTATATTTATTTTAACTTCAGTTGCTGGGTTTTCTCAACAAAAAAAAATTAAGATTCTTCACACTGATTTAAGTTATACAGATGAAGAAAAGTATCCTGGAGCTACTATATTAGGAGGTGATGTAAAAATTGCTCATGCTGGAGCTATTTTAACTTGTCGGAAGGCTTATTTTTATCCAAAAAAGAATTTTTTTAAAGCATCAATAAATGTTGTAATAAATCAAGGTGATACCATTAGACAAACAAGTGATTATGTAGATTATGATGCAAACCTAAAAAAAGCAGTCTCTTGGGGTAATGTTGTTTTGAAAGACCCCTCAATGACATTAACTACAGATACATTGTATTTTAATAGAGAAAAACAAGAGCTTTTTTATAAAGATCATGCGACCATTCAAGATGAAACCAATACTTTAAAAAGTAAAAATGGAACGTATTTCCTAGAGAATAAAAAATTTATTACTACCACTAAGGTCACAATTGACAATCCTGACAATTTAATAGAGTCCGACCGTCTTGATTATTACACCAACTCAGGTCATGCTTATCTTTATGGACCGACTACCATTACAAATAAAGAAGATGGAAATAAAATTTATTCTGAAAAAGGGTTTTACAATACCAAAACAGATATTTCATATTTTGTAAAGAACTCTATACTGTATTTAGATAGTCGTACTATTGAAGGAGATAGTTTGTACTACGATAAACCTAGGGGTTTTGCTTCTGCTACAAATAACATTCGAGTTATAGATACGGCGCAGAATTTTATGGCTAAAGCCAATTACGCAGAGTTTTTTCAGAAATTAGATTCTATTTTTATGATTAAAAGAGCGGTAGCAATTTCAGTTGTTGAAAATGATTCTACTTTTATCCATGGAGATACGTTATTGGTTACTGGTAAAAAAGAAAGAAGGGTCGTTAGAGCATATAGAAATGTAAAAATCTTTAAAAAAGATTTACAAGGAAAAGCGGATTCTTTACATACAGATCAGAATACAGGGATTACAAAAATGTATTACAGTCCTATTTTATGGTCTGGGAAAAGTCAAATTACTGGAGATAGTATCAAACTACTTTCTAACAAAGAAACAGAAAAACTAGACTCTCTTAAGATATTAGGGAGGTCATTCATTATTCAAAAAGATTCTTTAGATCCAAATAACTTCAATCAGATCAAAGGGAAGAATATGTACGGGAAATTTATTGACAATAAATTGCGTATTCTCTTAGTGAAAGGAAATGCTGAAGCGATTAACTACAATAGAAATGACTTTGGTGTTATAGAAACCATCACAAAACAATTTTGCAGTAATATAGAATTTCAGTTGGAAAATAATGAGATGAATGCTATAAAGTGTATGATACAGTCTGATGGTAAGACATATCCTCCATCAATGTACCCTGAAGAAGATAGAAAATTAAAAGGGTTTCTCTGGAGAGAAGATGAACAGCCTTTAACTAAAGAAGATATCTTTATAAAAGGCAAGCCAGCCATACGGACACCGCTTTCTAAAAAGGTAAAAGGGAAAGAGCCTTTGTTAAAGAAAAAGAAGCAACAGGCCAAATCAAATCCTTAAATTTGGTAGTGATGAATGCTGACTTTCTAAAATACCAAGCTCAAACAAGCCCTTATCCACTTGCTATTGAAATTTCAAAGGCAAAAGGAAGTTATATTTATGACACTAACGGTAAAGAGTATCTTGACTTTGTTGCTGGTGTGTCTGCAAATAGCTTAGGACATCAACATCCAGAAGTAACTAGAGCAATAAAAGATCAATTAGATAATTATGCTCATGTAATGGTCTATGGAGAGTTTATACAGAAACCTCAGTTAGAATTATGCAAGCTTTTATCAAATACACTTTCTGACTCTTATAGTGTGTACCTTACAAACTCTGGAACAGAAGCTTGTGAAGGTGCATTAAAGTTAGCGAAACGCTTTACCAAAAGATTTGAAATTATAGCTGCTAAAAACTCTTACCATGGCAATACTCAAGGAGCTATGAGTGTTTCTGGAGCTGAACAACAGAATAGAGCTTTTAGGCCTATTATTCCTGGGACAAAATTTATTGAGTTTAACAATGAATCTGATCTTAGTAAAATAACGAAGCAAACAGCTGCTGTTATCTTAGAGACCATTCAAGGAGGAGCAGGATTTATTGCTCCTGTCAATAATTATTTATATAAAGTTTATAAACGCTGTAAAGAAGTTGGTGCTTTATTAATTCTTGATGAAATTCAAACTGGCATTGGTAGGACTGGAGAGTTTTGGGGTTTTGAAAATTACAATGTGCAACCTGACATTATTATCACGGGAAAAGGTTTAGGTGGTGGAATGCCTATAGGTGCCTTTATCGCTAGAAGAGAAATAATGTCTTTATTAAAAGAAAATCCCACTTTAGGTCATATTACAACATTTGGAGGACATCCAGTAATTGCTGCTGCAAGTATTGCTACAATACAAGCCATTAAAAGTTCTAATCTTATTGCTGAATCTTTAGAAAAAGAAAAAATCATAAGAGAACAGTTACAACATCCATTAATTAAAGAAATACGGGGCAAAGGTTTAATGCTAGCAGTTATGGTTGAATCTTCAGAGGTAGCAGCAAAAATTATACATCGCTGTTTAGAAAAAGGATTGATCCTTTTTTTCTTGTTATTTGAAGGTAGAGCAATTAGAATAACTCCTCCTCTTACCATAACCGATACTGAGATTATTAAAGGGTGTTCTATTCTTAAAGAAGTCTTAGAGGAACTTTCTTAAGAGCATTTCATGTCAAGAAAATGTTAAAACTTAATAAGTTTTTCATGAAAGTGAAACATTTTTACTTCTCGCTAGTCTTATACATGTGGACTTCATTAAAAAGAGTCTCATTGTTAAAAATATTTAATAGTTCACTATATAGAAGACAATCGTAATTATAATTACAACGGTTGGTTAGTTGGGTGCCTGAATGCGACTTCGTGTTGCTTCGGGCATTTTTTTACTCTGCAAGTAATGTATTTAAGAGAGATCTAACCGAACTACTATTCCAATTTGCAGCTCCTTTTTTGTCTATAACAATCTCGCCTTTTTTATTAAGTATATAAGTAGCGGGTATTGATTTGCTAAACAGTACTTCTGGAATTCCGCTAATAGGTTTGTAAGATGGAAAATTATATTCTTTCCTTTTAAAAAAGGCATTCACCCTTTTGTTGTCTTCATTTGACACAAATAAAAATGTAACCTTATCTTTATAATCATTGTACAGCTTATGCATACTTGGCATTTCGGCAATACAAGGTGGGCACCAAGTGGCCCATAAATTCACAAAGACAACTTTATTTTTTGCTTCAGCTAGATTAAAATTGTTATTCTTATTACTGAGTAATTTCCAATTATAGTCCATTAAAGTTTTTCGATCGTCTTCAGCAACAACGGAAGGACTGAACAGTGTATATATTTTATGAAGTCCAATTTGGATTGACTTTCTTGTCTGAGGAATAATAAAAAGAATGATAAGTCCAATAGTAATTATATTGTTTCTTCGAGATTTAGTGATTTTCATAAAAAAGGTATAGCGCAGTTTCTAAGTCGAAACTACGCTATAATACTAACAAAAATAAAAAAACTCCTGAATTTCTGTAGGAGTTTTTGTAGAAAATATCTCAATAATTAAGCGTTGTGCTTTTTTATTAGATTTAAAGCCGATCCTTCATTGAACCATTCAATTTGACCAGCATTATATGTATGATTTGTTACAATAATATCTTTACTACCGTCAACGTGAACTGCTTCTATAGTTAATGGTTTTCCTGGAGCGAATTCATTTAAATCTAAGAAGTTAAATGTATCATCTTCTTGAATTAAATCATAATCACTCTCATTTGCGAAAGTTAATCCTAACATTCCTTGTTTTTTCAAGTTCGTTTCGTGTATTCTAGCAAATGATTTTACCAATACCGCAACAACACCTAGGTGACGTGGTTGCATGGCAGCATGCTCTCTTGAAGAACCTTCACCGTAATTATGATCTCCAACTACAATCGATGCAACTCCTGCTTTTTTGTATTCTCGTTGAACATCTGGAACTCCACCATACTCTCCTGTTAATTGATTCTTAACAAAGTTTGTCTGTTTATTGTAAGCGTTTACTGCTCCGATTAGAGTATTGTTGGCTATATTATCTAAATGACCTCTATAACGTAACCAAGGTCCCGCCATTGAGATATGATCTGTTGTACACTTACCAAAAGCTTTAATTAATAATTTAGCTCCTTTTACTTCTCCTCCAATTGGAGTAAAGGCACTTAATAATTGTAAGCGTTCAGAACCATCATTTACTTTTACTTGAACATGACTTCCATCTTCTTCAGGTGCTAAATATCCATTGTCTTGCACTTCGAAACCTTTTGGAGGTAATTCCCATCCTGTTGGTTCGTCAAATTTCACTTCTTCACCATTCTTATTGATTAGTGAATCTATCAAAGGATTAAAGTCTAAGCGCCCAGCAATTGCTATTGCTGCAGTTAATTCTGGCGAAGCAACAAAGGCATGTGTATTAGGATTCCCATCAGCTCTTTTTGCAAAGTTTCTGTTGAAAGAATGTACAATACTATTTTTTGGTGCATTTTTTGGATCACTGTATCGAGCCCATTGTCCAATACAAGGCCCACAAGCATTTGTGAATATTTTTGCATCCAATTTTTCAAAGATTCCTAAGATACCATCTCTTTCAGCTGTGTATCTTACTTGTTCTGATCCAGGATTGATTCCTAATTCAGCCTTCATTGTTAATCCTTTATCCAATGCCTGTTGAGCAATCGATGAGGCTCTTGATAAATCTTCATATGATGAATTAGTACAAGAACCAATTAATCCCCATTCAACTTGTAAAGGCCAATCATTGGCAGTTGCTTTTTCTGTCATGTTACTCCCTACCTCAGTAGATAAGTCAGGAGTAAAAGGTCCATTTAATAAAGGTCCTAATTGAGATAAGTTAATCTCAATCACTTGGTCAAAATAACTTTCTGGATTTTCATATACTTCCGCATCTGCAGTTAAGTATTCTTTTACTTCGTTCGCAGCATCAGCTATATCAGCTCTATCTGTTGCACGTAAATAACGTTCCATAGAGTCATCATAACCAAAAGTAGATGTGGTAGCTCCGATTTCTGCTCCCATATTACAAATGGTTCCTTTACCAGTACAAGACATTGCTGTTGCACCAGGTCCAAAATATTCTACAATTGCTCCAGTCCCACCTTTTACAGTTAAAATTTCTGCTACTTTTAAGATAACATCTTTCGGTGCTGTCCATCCCGATAATTTTCCAGTCAATTTTACTCCAATCAGTTTAGGGAATTTTAATTCCCAAGCCATTCCTGCCATTACATCTACGGCATCTGCTCCACCTACACCAATAGCTATCATTCCTAATCCCCCTGCATTTACTGTGTGAGAATCAGTTCCAATCATCATTCCCCCTGGAAATGCATAATTTTCTAAGACTACTTGATGAATAATTCCTGCTCCTGGTCTCCAGAAACCTAAGCCGTATTTATTTGATACAGATTCCAAGAAATTAAACACTTCACTACTCACATCGTTTGCATTCTTTAAATCTGCCGCCGCACCTTCTTTTGCTTGAATTAAGTGATCACAGTGTGTTGTTGTTGGAACGGCAACTTTACTCTTTCCTGCTTGCATAAATTGTAACAAAGCCATTTGAGCTGTTGCATCTTGCAAAGCAATTCTATCTGGAGCAAAATCTACATAATCTTTCCCTCTAACAAATGCTTTATCAGGGTTTCCATCCCATAAATGAGAATACAATATTTTTTCAGCTAAGGTTAAAGGTTTACCAGTTATTCTTCTTGCAGCATCCACTCGTTCTGCAACTCTACTGTAAACCTCTTTAATCATCTTAATGTCAAAAGCCATATGAAGTATTTTTTAAGTATTTTTTGGTTGAACAAAATTAATGCTTTTGTATGACATTTTAAAAATAAACACTAAACAGCCTTAATTAATGAATATAATATACTAAATCGATTTATAATTATTATTTTGTTATTTTAATCACGTTTTAAATGACTTAAATTATCATATTCATAATTCAAAAAGTAAAGATTGAATAAAAAAGCAGACCAATAAGCCGGATTCTGTTCTCTTAAAAGAGTCTTATCATTTATCTAGTTCTAAAATTACTTTTAGAATCGATCTGCCTACCCCTTAGAATCGAGCGAGTAGCCCTCAAGCTCTAATGTACATGACATTGCACCGCATAGAGTTTACCTGGTTTCACTACAGCCGAACTGTACTTGCTTTCTGTTGCACTTGTCCTCGATTTACATCGGACGGATGTTATCCGCTATGCTTACTCTCTGGTGTCCGGACTTTCCTCTTCAAAACTAGTTTGAAGCGATAAGATAGGTCTGCTTTATGTTTGCAAAAATACAATCTTTATTCATAAAAAAACCCACTCAAAGATTGAGTGGGAAAAATTGCTATGAAAAAGAAAAAGTGTTGCTGTTTGCACAACAACACTACAAATTTAAACTTTTATTTAAACTGACAATACTTTTTTTAAAAAAAATTATGAAAACATGTCTTTTACCTTTTCAAAAAATGATTTATCAGACTTTTTTGGAGATGGCTCAAAGTTTTCATCACCCTTCATTTTTTCAAAGAAATGTCGCTGTTCTTTTGTTAACTCTTGGGGTGTCCAGACATTAACATGAATCAAGAAATCTCCTGAACCATAGCGTTCTATGCTAGGCAATCCCTTTCCTTTTAATCGTAAAATTTTTCCAGATTGTGTTCCCGCATCAATCTTAATTTTTACTTTTCCTGTAACTGTTTCAACTTCTTTGCTAATTCCTAATACAGCTTCAGATAGATTAATATATAAATCGTAATGAACGTTTGTTCCTTCTCTTTTTAATGTTTCATGAGGAATTTCTTCAATCAACACCAATAAATCACCTGCAATAGAATTCTTACCAGGTGCTTCATTTCCTTTTCCTCCTACTTTTAATTGCACTCCTTCTGTGACACCTGCTGGAATTTGAATTGGTACTGTTACTTCTTCTACAATTAATCCTTGAGCATCCGATCCATTTGGTTTGCTAGAAATTGTTTCTCCAGCTCCTTGACATGTACCGCAAGTAGTTGCTGTCTGCATTCTACCTAAGATTGTATTTGTCACACGCATTTGCTGACCAGATCCATTACAAGTACCACAGGTTTTATAAGAAACTCCTTCCGCTTGAACTTTACGCCGAACTTTTACTTTCTTCTCTACTCCTTTGGCTATTTCTTCTAGAGTTAGCTTTACGCGAATTCGCATATTACTACCTTTTACTCTGGCTTGACGCTGTCCGCCTCCGCCAAAACCACCGAATCCACCACCAAAAATATCTCCAAATTGACTGAAGATATCCTCCATATTCATTCCGCCGCCGCCGAAGCCACCGCCTCCTTGAGGGCCATCAAAAGCTGCATGACCATATTGATCATAACGAGCCTTCTTATTATCATCACTTAGTACCTCATATGCTTCTGCAGCCTTTTTAAACTTCTCTTCAGCTCCTTTATCATCTGGGTTCTTATCAGGATGATGCTTTATAGCCATCTTACGATACGCCTTCTTAATTTCAGCAGCAGATGCCGATTTAGAAATCCCTAATACTTCGTAGTAATCTTGTTTTGCCATAATCTTTCAATTATCAATTAACAGTAATCAATGATCATTGGTAATTGTACATTGTTAATTGTAATTTTTATTGTCCTATCACTACTTTTGGATAGCGAATGATCTTATCTCCTAATTTGTATCCTTTTTCTACAGCATCAATAATTTTTCCTTTCAACTTCGCTGAAGGTGCAGGAATTTGAGTGATTGCTTCATGAATTTCAGCATCAAACGTATCTCCTTGCTTTACCTTAATCTCTGTTAAACCTTTAGAGGTAAGTGTGCTTTTGAACTTGTCATTAATCAACTGCATTCCTTTCAATACTTCTTTATCCTTTACTTTTTTAATTTCTACCAAACCTCTGTCAAAATCGTCCATGATTGGCAGTAAAGATGTCATTAGTTCTTGACTTGCTGTTTTAAACAATTCAATTCGCTCTTTTGTTGTACGCTTTTTATAGTTTTCAAACTCAGCAAACAGACGTAAATACTTATCTTTTTCTTGTTGAAGTAATTCCTCTGCAGTTGGCTCTTCTTTTACAGTCTCTTGGTTTTCTTCAGTTTGAGCTCCCTGTTCGTTATTTATAATTTCTTCCTCGTGTATCTTTTCTTCTTTACTCATTTTATCTAATCGTTAAATTGTGAACAATTTATATTCAATAATTTTGCCAATAAAAAAATAGTGTCAAATTGACACTATTATTGTAATTTTTTAAAAGATACTGAAACAAGTTCAGCATCAATCCTCTACTCTTTCAATTTTGGCTCCTATAGAGCGCAAACGATTTTCGATATCTTCATATCCTCTATCGATTTGCTCAATATTATTAATAATACTAGTTCCTTTAGCAGAAAGCGCAGCTATTAATAATGAGATTCCAGCTCTAATGTCTGGTGATGTCATTTTGGTTGCCTTTAATTGCGATTGACGATTGTGACCAATAACAACAGCTCTATGCGGATCCGAAAGTATTACTTTAGCTCCCATATCAATCAACTTATCGACAAAGAACAAACGACTCTCAAACATCTTTTGATGAATCAACACAGTTCCTTTGGCCTGAGTAGCAATCACCAAAATAATACTCAATAAATCAGGTGTAAACCCTGGCCATGGAGCATCGGCTACTGTCAATACAGAACCATCAATATAGTTTTGAATCTCATACGATTCTTGCTCAGGAATGTAAATATCATTCCCCTTCTTTTCAAGTTTGATTCCTAATTTTCGGAATACATTCGGAATCTGACCTAGGTTATCCCAACTAACATCTTTAATAGTCAATTCAGATTGTGTCATTGCTGCCACTCCAATCCAACTTCCTATTTCAATCATATCAGGCAATACTCTATGTGTACAACCTGTCATTTTTTCTACTCCATCAATTGTCAGTAAGTTAGAGCCTACCCCACGTATTTTCGCGCCCATGCTATTAAGCATTTTTGACAATTGTTGAATATATGGTTCGCATGCTGCATTGTAAATGGTGGTTGTACCTTTTGCCAATACCGCAGCCATAATAATATTCGCTGTTCCAGTTACTGAAGCTTCATCTAGCAACATATCTGTTCCTGTCAATCCGTCTTCTGCTTCTACTCCATAGAAATACTCTTCTTTATTGTAACGGAATTTTGCTCCCAAACGAATAAATCCTTCGAAGTGAGTATCTAAACGCCTACGTCCAATTTTATCTCCTCCAGGTCTAGGAATGTATCCTTTTCCAAAACGAGCTAATAAAGGACCAACAATCATAATAGATCCTCTTAAAGAACTTCCATCTCTTTTAAAATCAGCAGACTCTAGATATTTTAAATTGAGTTCATCTGCTTGAAACGTATAACTATTTGGTGTATGTTTCTCAATCTTTACTCCTAGCTCTCCTAAGATGAAAATGAGTTTGTTGACATCAATAATATTCGGAATATTATGGATGGTTACTTTTTCTGGAGTTAGTAATACAGCACATAAAATTTGCAATGCTTCATTTTTAGCTCCTTGTGGAGTAATAGAGCCACGTAATTTGTGACCGCCTTCTATTTTAAAAGAAGCCATTTATCGTTTTCTGTTTTTGTGGTGTTGAGTCTTTCCTTTATGGTGCTGATTTTGACCTTGACTTTTTCTACTTCTCAATAAGTTTTTAGATTCAGACAATGTTTCTCCTGAATTTCTTAAATCGAATTTCCCATGAGATAATTCAAATAAGTGCTCAAAGATCACATCATCTTCTACAGTATCTTTATTCCAATTCAAAAAACACTTTTTCATGTGATTTGCTACTGTATAGATCAATGCATCTTTCATCTCACCATCTTCCCAAGTCAATGCAGTATCGATCATGATCTGAATATTGTTTCCGTAAAAACGATATTTATTCGCAGACTTTGGATAAGGTAATGATTCTGGTTTTTCCTGTAATTCTTCTTTTGAAGGTATTTCATAAGGAGAATCAGCATCCAATTTAAAATCAGACATGATGTACAATTGATCCCACAACTTATGTTTGAAATCAGGAACATCACGTAAATGTGGTTGTAGGTTTCCCATTACATCCACTATAGCTATCGCCATTTTATTTCTTTCTTCTTTAGATTCTAAGGACATACAGTGGTCAATCAGTTTTTGAATATGTCTTCCATATTCAGGAATGATCATCAAAGGTCTTTCTGAGTTGTATTCTAAATCGTAGTCTATCATGTATCGTTCTTAATGAAGTTTCAAATGCGTTGCAAAATACGTATTATTTGGCACGAAAGCGTCTATTTTATCCAATAATTTTCAGCTTTGCAAACTGAAGTAATAGTTTCTTTTTCCCTACAGTACCAAACTGAATTTTTGCCTTTTTATTGGCTCCTGCTCCTTCTAAACTAAGAACTTCCCCTTTTCCGAATCTATTGTGCTCAACAATATTCCCAACCACTATCTTGTCATCAAAGAGGTTTGTCTTAGATTGCGTTTGCGGAACTTTCTTTAAGTTTTTAGGTGGTGTAAATGCAATTTTCTTTTCCTCTTGCTTTTCAATTCTTTTACGCTGAATAGGTTTTTGGAAGCGAATTCTCTTAAGTGCATCTCCAAAAATATCTTGATCTACAAAACGATTCATCGCAGGTTCAGCCCTTTTAGGTGTTAGGTATTCTAAAAAATTTTCATCTATTTCTTCTAAGAATCTACTAGGCTCTGCGTCCGTTAATTTTCCCCAACGGTACCGTGTCTGTGCATAGGTTAAGTAAGCTTGCTTTTCTGCTCTAGTTAGAGCGACATAGAACAATCGTCTTTCTTCTTCTAGTTCAGAACGTGTATTCATGCTCATGGCTGAAGGAAATAAATTTTCTTCCAAGCCAACAATATATACGTAAGGAAACTCTAATCCTTTTGCTAAGTGAATAGTCATTAATGACACTCTAGGCTTATCATCTTTTTTATCAGCATCAAAATCAGTTGCCAAAGCTACATCCTCTAAGAAAGCTGTTAAAGATCCATCTCCGCCAGTTTCAATTCGATCTGTGATAAAGTCCTTTACACCATTCAATAATTCTTGTACGTTCTCTACCTTGCTTACACCTTCTGGTGTTCCATCGCTTTCTAGATCTTTAATCAGTTGTGTTTGTTTTACCACCACATCTGCAATTTCAAAGGCATTCATTTTTTGCGCATCAATTTGAAGACGCAACATCATATTTAAGAAATTTTGAAGCTTGGTTTTTGTTCCAGCGTTGAGTTTTAAATCAATTTTATCGATATGTTTCAGGATCTCAAAGATTGATTTTTTATAGTGATTTGCAGCAATGGTAAGTTTATCAACTGTAGTCGCTCCAATTCCTCTAGCAGGATAATTGATGATCCGCTTTAAAGCTTCCTCATCATTTGGATTGATTAATATTCTCAAATACGATAGTAAATCTTTGATTTCCTTACGCTGATAGAAAGAGATACCTCCATAGATCCTGTATTCAATTCCTTTTTTGCGTAGCGCATCCTCCATGGCTCTGGACTGTCCATTGGTTCTGTACAATATTGCAAACTGATCATTTTTCAGCTGCAGATTCATACTGTTATCAAAAATTGATTGCGCTACAAACCGTCCTTCTTCTCCATCAGAAATGGTGCGCATTACTTTAATCGATTCTCCTTGATCGTTGGAAGTCCAGACTTCTTTATCGAGCTTCGTCTTGTTTTTTTCTATGACCGAATTCGCAGCATTCACAATGTTTTTAGTTGAGCGATAATTCTGTTCTAATTTAAACATCTTTGTATCTGGATAATCTTTCTGGAAACTCAAGATATTCTTAATATTGGCCCCTCTAAAACTATAGATACTTTGAGAATCGTCTCCTACCACACAAATATTCTGAAAACGATCTGCCAAAGCACGTACAATGATGTATTGCGAGTGGTTTGTATCTTGGTACTCATCTACCATGATGTATCGAAAACGGTCTTGGTATTTTGCCAAGACATCCGGAAAACGTGCGATCAATTCGTTGGTACGCAACAATAGATCATCAAAATCCATCGCACCCGATTTAAAACAACGATCTACATATTCTTTATAGATGTCTCCTACTTTCGGTCTGCTTGCTTGCAAATCTGCTTCTTGCAAATCAGAATTATTAAAATAGGCTCTTACGGTAATCAAGCTATTTTTAAAAGATGAAATACGACTCAATACCTGCTTTGGCTTGTATCGATCTTTCTCCAGTCCCATTTCTTTGATAATGGCTGTGATTAATCGGACTGAATCTTGAGTATCGTAAATCGTAAAATTGGAAGGATATCCTAAGCGATCTGCTTCAGAACGTAAAATTCTTGCAAACACAGAGTGAAAAGTCCCCATCCATAGATTCTTAGATTCACTAGCTCCAACAACAGAAGCAATACGCTCTTTCATTTCACGAGCAGCCTTGTTCGTAAACGTCAGCGATAAAATATTAAAGGCATCGACTCCTTGTTGCATCAAGTGTGCAATTCTATACGTTAGTACACGTGTTTTTCCAGAACCCGCACCTGCGATGATAATCATAGGTCCGTCTTTCTGTAAAACTGCTTCTCTTTGAGCTGGATTTAAGGAATCTAAGTAGTTTGCCAATGGTATCTATAGTAAGTTTCAAAAATACCATTCCAGTTGCAGAGCGACAAGTAAAGTTATTGACAATTTTGCATGAAAAAGTAACCAATCTCGTATACTTGTTGTCTATATGATATAACCAACCTACAAATGAAAGATACAAACATTACATTCAAATACATTATTACTGCTTTTCTAGCAGTATTAGGTACATGGATCATCCATGAATTCGCGCATTGGGCAACAGCAGAACTCTTAGGCTATAATAGTAGGATGAGTTTAAATTCAACCAATTACATCAAAGGTCAGAATGTTACTGATTGGCACCGACAACTTGTTTCTGCAGCTGGACCCATAATTACAATCATACAAGTAGTCATTGTTTTTTTATTGCTAAAAAAGAATTGGAGCAAAAGCTTATATCTCTTGTTATTTGTTGGTTTTTATATGCGCCTTTTAGCCAGTATTATGAATGTCGTTAATCCAACCAGTCCAAATGATGAAGGAAGAGTTAGTGAATATTTTGGAATTGGATTGTACACCATCCCTATCATTGTAAGTGCCTTCTTGTTTTATTTAGTCTTTAAAATTTCTAAACAGTATCAAATCCCCAAGAAGTTTCAATTAGCCACCTACTTAATTGTCACCGTTTTTATCGCCATACTGATCTTATCTGATCAATATTTTAAGATCAGAATCTTATAAAAACTGTCATATTCTAACTAATAATCAACATTTTTAGTAGACCAAGGTTTATTAATTAATCCTACAAACACCTATGCAGAAAGGCTTTTCCTCCTTTTTTGTATTTTTTTTGTAAAAAAACTTGTGTAACCGAATGATTACATATATATTTGTAACCGAACAGTTACATAATTTATGAGAAGAGATGTTTATCAAGCGATTGCAGACCCCGTTCGAAGAGATATTATAAAGCTCTTATCGAAGGAATCGATGAACATAAATAGTGTAGCGAGTAATTATGAGATTAGCCGACCTGCCATCTCCAAACATTTGAAAATATTACATGAGTGTGGTATTATAAACATTAATCAAAAAGGAAGAGAGCGCTTATGCGAGATCAAGCCTAGGATGCTTAAATCTGCCTTTACATGGATTGACCAATACAAAGAACTCTGGAATAAAGAAATAAACCCGACAACCCCCTAAAAAGTCCCCCTAAGGGTTTTAAAGTTACAAAAGCTCATTGCCAACCCCCTTCTGCTTTGAGCTTAGTAACTTTTAATTTTTCAATTTACTTTTAACAACCTGTAAATCAGCAGATCACAGACGTAGCGATAAAAGCCTACATTTGTATTTCATAAAATATTTAAATCATGAGTAACGGTACAGTAAAATTTTTTAACAGATCTAAAGGATTTGGATTCATCACACCTGATGATGGTAGCAAAGATGTATTTGTACATCAAAACGGATTAGTTGACGAGATCAATGAAGGAGATAAGGTAAGCTATGACGTAGAGGAAAGTCCTAAAGGATTAAACGCAACAAATGTCAAAGTAGACTAATAAGTACTTTTTTATATACTTGCATCCTATAAGCCTATCAAATTTGATAGGCTTTTTTTAGTTTTAATAATTGAAGGTTTGGAAACATAACAAAACCTAGACTTTAATAAACTCTTATACTGGCCTCTTGCAGCTTTTAATTACACCTTTTTCACTTTATCTTTCAATTTTCACTATATTTACATCATAGTCAAATAGTTACGCCCCCAACAGTAACCTTACACCTATTTATTTTCCTTTCCATTTTTGATTGAAGAACCATGGTTTTATGCTATGGTTCAAATAAACATAAGTTTAATCTAAAATCAATCATTATGAAAAACCAAAAATTCATTCAGTACCTTCTTGTTATTTGTTTAGTAGCATTCGCTATTTCTTGTGACAAGGAGAAAAAAGAAAAAGACGTAGAAATTGGAAAAGCAAAGATTGTACTTCCTTTAGAAATTGAATGCGGTAAAACAGTCACACATACCTACACACAGGTGTGTGACACTACCGAGATTACTGCAAGAAAGAAAATAGAGGCCATCTTTTCTCAGCATTTTACATGCAAAGCAGAGTGCAACTCTTCATTATTCTCTACGGCTACACAAACAGGTACTTGCCTGTTTAACGGACCATCAATTACCTATGGCAAGGAATATGACATTACTGTCACACTCCAGTGTGTAAAGCCTTAATAAATCTATTACATCATGTACACGTTTGAGTTCTCAACTCAGGCGTGTATTTTTTTTCTTTCTACTCCTTTTAAATCTTTTAGCTATATTTGAAGAAGCCAATACGTTACGTCCCCAATGTAACATTGTATCATTAAAATGCTATGTATTACCAATTGGCGCTATTGTAAATTTTTATAAAGTATAAAGGAATATGTATTGTTTTATTGGATTTAGTATTCGATAAAATCAATAAAAAGGATTGTTATTCCTTACATAATGTAGGGATAAAATGTAATTATAGAAGTAGTTGTAGCTAATTGAATTAACAAAACAAAAAACTAATGCCAAATAACTTTATTGATTTTAAGTCTAGATGGCTTCAAATAGCAAATGGTGAATTTGAATATTCAATTCTTTTCATTAAATCATGGTTGCCTTTTAATGCTTGGTATTGCAATAGTTATCTTGATTTAAACAATAATGACAGAAGAATACTTACTGAAATAAAGTCAAGTAACAATCTTTTTAAAACCAGGATAATCTCTCTATTGGAAGGTTCTGACGAAGATTCTATTTTTTTCAAACAAAAATTGATCAAATTGTATCAACAACTTGAATTATGCAAAGTACCCTCTGCTAATACTGCTGTCAGTTTCAAAAGTCTAAATTTTAGAGAAAACCCGACAACTGTATTCAATAAAACATATAGAAATTATAAATTCAAAATAGAACTTCTAACACGCACTCCTCCTCATAACAATAGAGTAAAGATTGATATATTAAATAATCACAACTCAAATGTATTAGCCTATTTACATACAAAATATGATCTTGATCACTTAAAAAATAACGGAGACTTTAAAAGTCTTTCAAACACCAATCAAAAAATAATTATTGATGGATTTGAACTCTTAAATCCAAAGTTTAAAGAATCATTGATTGTCACTAAGAAAAATCAATCTTTTTCATCGATTAAAGAAGTTCTATTGATAAACGATTCGGATTTAATATCACAAGGAATAATTGAAATCTTGTATAATTTAAGATGTATTTTATTCCATGGAGAAATACAGCCAAACAAGGACAATTTAAAAATATACGAACCTGCATTTTATATGCTTAGGTTATTAATAAAATCATTAGACTAAAATTATGAGCTTAAGCAACAACATACAGGCTAATTCAAGAAAATTATTTGAACTGCTTCAAAATAAATATATAGTTGATTATTTTCAACGAGAATACAAATGGGAATTCAAGCATATTGAACAGTTGTTAATCGATTTGGAAGCATCGTTCCTATCGAATTATGATGCTAATGATGAAGTTAAAGATATTGTAGGAAAATACAATTCATACTACTTAGGCCCAGTGGTTATCTGTGAGAAAGGAAATATACGTTCTATTGTAGATGGTCAACAAAGATTAACTTCAATTACTCTATTGCTAATCTATCTTGAAAATCTTCAAAAAGATTCAGATGATCCAGAAGATATTAGTCAATTAATCTTATCTAAGAAAGGGGGACGTAAAAGTTACAATATTGAAGTCCCTGATAGAACTAAAGTTCTTGACGCCCTTTTCAAAGGCGAAGACTATGACACAACTGATGAATCAGATGAATCTGTAGTTAACATGATTGATAGATACGCTGACATAACAAATATTTTCTCTGAAGAATTAAAAAATGAAAAATTACCTCTATTTATAGAATGGCTTAAAGAGAAAGTCGTTTTTGTTGAAATCCTAGCCTTTTCAGATGAAAATGCATATACCATTTTTGAAACAATGAATGATAGAGGTCTAAATCTAAGTCCAACAGAAATGTTGAAAGGATATCTATTAACTCATATAAAAGAAGCTGAAAAAGTAGAAGAATTAAATCTTATCTGGAAAAATAAAATTTCTAATCTTCATAAATACTCAACTCAGGAAGATTTAGAATTCATAAGAGCATGGTTAAGGAGTCAATATGCTGAGACGATTCGTAGTGGGTCTCGTGGTGCTGAAAATGAAGATTTTGAAAAAATTGGAACTAGATTTCATACATGGGTTAAGGATAATCACAAAAAAATAAACTTAATAAAGTCTGATTCTTTTTATTACTTCATTAAAGGTGATTTTGAATTTTATTCGTCCATATATGAGAAGATTAAGAAATATGAAAACATCTACACGAAAGGAGTTGAAAGACTCTACCTCTCTTCATACTGGGGGATTGCATCTTCATTGAGCTACCCCTTATTGATGGCTCCAATAAGTAAGTTGGATGATGAAGAAACGATTATTCAAAAGCTGAACACTGTTTCCTCATTTATAGACATATTAGTAGTAACTAGAGCTATAAATTACAAAGGAAACTCTCAATCTTTTTTAAGATATATTATATATAGCATAGTAAAAGAAATTCGCAACAAGTCATTGGAAGAATTAAAGGAAATTCTTAAAGAAAAACTATATAATAACAAAGAGAAGTTAAGTGCTTTAGAAAAATTCACTTATACAAATGGTAGCAGGAAGTTTATCCACTACCTATTTGCCAGATGTGTGCTGCATGTAGAAAGAGCTGTTTATAAAAACAATGAGGTAAGCATGAATATTTTAATGGCAGCAAGGAAGCAAAATAGATTTGTGCTCACTCCAATTGTTTCAGACTTTTCTAAATATGAAAATTATTTTAAGAATGAAGAGATATTCACTCTTTCTGAGAAAAAAATCGGAAATTACATATTAATACCAAATCCTATATCAGTCGGTTTTTGTTCTGACCATAACCCTTCAAAAATTAATAGAATTTCTAAAGAGTTTAAACTGACTCAATCTATGGCTAGTTCATATTATTCTAGCATAGATTCTAATGATTATCTAAAACAAATGGGATTTGAAGCATTTACAGACTTTAAACAAGTTATTGAAAACAGGACTAACTCCATGAACAATCTAATTAGAGAAATATGGGATATAGAAAAAATATAAAAAACTAGCTACAACATGGTTTATAGTGTATACCCTGCGGGATACGCACCATATACTAAACGTTACCCAACATTAAAAATAAATGGACGATAGAGCATTTAAAACTTTAATTGATTATTTAGAAAAAGTACCAAGTATTCAAAAGCCAATTTCATTTGGAGACAATGAAGGATATTGGTGGTTAAAGCTCTCTCTTGATATTGGAAATAATTTGGCTTGGAATGTCGTTCAAGAACTAGGGTTTGTAATCAACCATATTTCTATTGATGAGAGATTACCAACAATCTTCTATCCTGTTTCCCCTCCTCCATATATGAATGGAGGGCCAACTGACTTTTTATCTTGGGTGATTGAAACTAAAGATCCCAAATTTAAACCAGGGACTTTAATGAAATGGCTAGAAGCAAGATTACCAAACCCTGTTGATGATTTAGAGCAATGGAATGAAGAGTAATAAAAACACCCTACTCCAACCTCACAATATTTCTCTTAAACAATTGTATAGAAATCAAAGTCATTCCCACACCAATGGCTAATAGAATTAACATTTTAGGTACAATTTCTAAGAGTGGTAATTGTCTCCAGAAGATATCAAAGAACCCTTGGATCCCCCAGTAGTTCACACTAAATATTGCCATGTCTTGCATAAAGGCAGGCATCATAGAAATCGGAATCATACTTCCTCCTATGGCCGACATCAGAATGATAATAATGGTACTCATTCCATTTAATTGCTGACGCGTTTTTACCGTAGATACCAAGAACACTCCAAAGCTAGATACTGCAAATGAAATACATAAGATCAATAGTATTAGCGACGTTGTATCCATAAAAATTGGCAATCCAAAGGCCAACCAAGCAAAGACAAACATAAACGTTAGTTGAACGACAGAAACTACCATAGCAGCTCCCATTTTCCCTAACAAAATATGAATAGGCTTAATCGGTGAAATTAACAATCGTTTTAAAGTCCCAGATTCTTTTTCATCCAACATTCCTCCTCCTATGGCTGCAACACTAAACAACAACATCATAATAGCAGTTCCTGCAACTGCTTGTACTAATCCTGGGTTTGGTTTGTCAGTTGTTTCTTTGATTACAGAGTTCATTCTAACATTTACTTTACTCAATGCCTTTATGTCTCCAAAACTATGCATTATTCGGCCTCTTACCACTGCTAAAACCATTTGAGTCTCTAACTCTCTCGCTACATCGTATTTGATTTCTAAAGGCAATCTACCTCCATTTGAAACTGCTTCTTCAAATCCTTTTCCAAAGACCAAAGCAGCTACATTTTTTCCTTTTTGTACTAACTCCACAGCTTCTGTTTCTTGCTTAGAGATCAAGCGCAACGTATTTAGAGAGTCTAGTTGTGCAATAAAGTCTTGTGAAGTCTTACTTGAGTCTTGATCAACCACTAATAATGTCGTTGGACTCGGAGCTCTCTTTTTTCTTCCTACGCCACCAAAAGAAAAGGCAAAAAGGGTGATTAAAATAATCGGTAATAAAAGAGTAAGTAAGATCCCTCTTTTGTCTGCAAAGTCAACTTTTAAGTCTTTCTTTAGTATTTTTAGTATCATGGTTTTGATATTGTTTCGTTAGTTATTATGAGATTTCTCTCTTCGTTCGAAATGACCGTTTTGCTAGTCTCTTAGTTGTTTTCCTGTGAGTGATAGAAAGATGGTTTCTAAATTCACTTTTTGTAATTGAATATCATTGATCATTAATCCCAATTGATTACAGGCTGCAATAATGCCTGACAATTCTTTGATCGTACTTTCAATGATTAGTGTCTTCTCTTTTTGAATCATTGGATATGAAAGTGACTTTCTAAGACTTGCCACCTGATCTTCTGAAAGAAAATCGAACTCCAATTGCACGTTCTCTTTGACGTTTACCAATTCTTGTAATTCACTTTGTGTACCCTGAGCAATAATCTTCCCTGAATCTATAATCGCAATACGATTACACAATCGCTCTACTTCTTCCATATAATGTGTCGTATACACAATGGTCATTCCTTGTTTGTTTAAAGTTTCTACCACTTCAAAAATTCGGTTTCTACTTTGAGGATCAATTCCCACTGTAGGCTCGTCCATCAGTAGAATCTTAGGATCGTGTAACAATGCGGCTGCAATGTTAATTCTACGCTTCATTCCTCCTGAATAGGTCTTAATCAGGTCTTTCTTTCTATCTGACAGACCAATCAACTCTAAAGTGCTGTTGATTCTTTCTTTTAGTTCTTTCGAAGGAATTCCATATAAGTTCCCCCAGAAAAGTAAGTTCTCATAGGCCGAAAGTTCTTCATACAAAGAAATCTCTTGAGGCACTACTCCAATTAACTGCTTACTTTCTTTTGAATTTGGTTTTACGTCCAAACCATCTATACTGATAGCACCACTATCGATTTTTAAAATGGTACTCATCATATTTAAAATGGTCGACTTCCCCGCTCCATTTGGACCTAAGAGTCCAAAAATCTCACCTTTTTTGATTTCAAAATTGATATCATCCACTGCTTTGGTGTTTGCAAATGACTTAGATAAGTTGGTTACTTGTATCATGTGTAGTTTAATTATGATTCAAATCTCGTCAAAGCACCATGCAAAGCATAAAGGTTTTTACCCAAGTGTCATTTTTAAAGGACGAACTGTAAGTTGGTTAGATGGGTTATGGGTTATGGGTTATGGGTTATGGGTTATGGGTTATGGGTTATGGGTTATGGGTAAGTAAAAAAATTATTTTAGATTTTCTCATTTTTCATTCATCTTTATTCTTTTAACTTTATCCCTCATTTCTATTGAAAAAACCAATCAAAACCAATATTTTTGACCTATGGAAGATAAAATTTTAGAAGGTATTGGTTATGCCATTCCTGCGTTGGTTACTGGAGCTGTTGCTTATTTTGTAATGTCTAGTCTTAGAAATCAAGATACAAGTGAAAAGAAACTAGAATTACTAGCGCAGAAGAAAAAAGAAGCCTTGCCTGTAAAACTACAAGCCTATGAACGAATGTTATTGTTTTGCGAACGTATCAACCCCATTAAACTATTACTGCGTGTAAAACCTATTGGAGACACTACTGAAGACTATTTACAATTGCTTCTAGCTAGTATAGAACAAGAGTACGACCATAATATGGTGCAACAACTCTACATCACTGATGAATGCTGGAATGTGATTATTGCATCAAAATCAGCAGTCATCAACAAATTAAAACAGGTTGCAAACACTTCAAGTTCAGCTAGTGATTTTCGTGAGAATGTCTTATTAGACTATTCTAAAAAAGCACCACCAACAGATACTGCTGTTGCCTTTTTAAAGAATGAGGTTAAAAAAATGATTTAATTTATTATCTATTTGAACGCAACTAAATCTACTTTTTCTCATCTTTAAAGAAACCATGCAACCATGAAACTCTTTTTTAAAGTAATCACAACAGTACTATTTATTTTTTCAGTAATTTTTATCTCATGTGATGTCGAAGAAGATGAGAGTTGCAATAGTGTAGCCTGTACTGAACAATTTGTAACCATTACTGTATTCATAATAGATCAAGGCCAAAATCCAGTTGTTTTGGACCGTTTTGAAGTGATCAATTTACGAAACCAGTCTAATATAACGATACCACTCTCTTCTTCTGGATTTCTACTCGTACAGCAAAATGGACTATACCCATTAGTAAATGATAGCGGCATTGATGGAAATCAAAGACAAAACCTTCAATTTAAAGGGTTTATCAATGGAATAGAAGTTATTAATGAAAACTACACAGTGGAGGCAGATTGCTGTCATGTAAATTTAGTTTCTGGAAATCTAGAATTAATCCTTGACTAAAAAAACAAAAAGCACTGAGTTCTTGAAATTAATTCAACACATGCAGCGCTTTTCTTTTGCATTTAATAAATGCTCTTGGAGGAGCTTAAAACTGAAGACGAAGTCCTAGCTTAAAGTTTCTACCACGAGTGTTGAATCCCAGAGTTTCCTCATAGTCTTCATTGAATAGATTCGTTACCGAACCAAAAAATGTCACTCTCCCTTCCATAATTTTGTAATTTACGTTGATATCAAGAACGCTATAGCTTGGTAAGATTACATCTATCCCTGCAGGACCAAAGCTTCCAAAAGTATCAAAACGTGTTCTTTCTCCTACGTTTCTATACACAGCAGATAGAGATGCATTTTTAAATGGATTTCCTTCGATACTAGCGTTTAATTTATTTTTCGGAATATAATCCGTATCACTTTCCTTATCAAGGAATGTATAGCTTAGATTAACTTTTACATTGTCAGAAAATGCATAGTTAATATCCGCTTCTACTCCACTTACCTTCACATCTTCTGTTGCATTCGCATACACTCCCCAAGGAGCTAGTGATAAGTTTTCAAAGATAACCTTGTCTACTTCTGTTCTGTTGAAGTACACAGCATTTACCTGTAGTTTTTCTCCGATCCAACTCTCAAATCCAAATTCGAAAGTAGTATTGGTTTCCGGATCTAAATCAACATTTCCGTATTGAGAAAACAATTGGTATAAACTTGGCGCTATAAACGCAGAACTATATGATGTAATTAATTTCACATTAGTATCTTCTGAAGCAATGACACCATAAGCCATATTTGCATCATAAATAAAATGATTTCCGTAGTTACTATGAATATTCAATCGGGTTCCCGCATTGATACTTAAACCGAAATTAGTGATATATACGGCAGAGAGGTAAGGGTCTACGACATTAAAGTTTGCTAAATCTGAATCGATGTTTCCAAAATCAGATACTGTTTCATTTTCATGCTTCTGATAGTTGATTCCAGCGATTAATTGAAAAGTTTTAGAAAACTCATATTTGTTGACCACATCAATATTTAAGCTTGTTCCATCATAAACAAATTGATTGGTTCCTCCAGAAAACGAATTAAAACTATCAAAAGAACGGTCTAGATTATTGATTGATGCAATGGCATACACTTCTCCTTTTTCATAGGTAAATCGAGGTTTCACTCCAAATCTTACTTGTTTTTGATCACCTATATTGATACTATTATCATTATAAGCTCCTGCATCATAACTATAATCGAAATCATCATAATTTAAAAAGGTCTCTACACTGAATTGCTTCGTTACAGCATATCCTAACTTTAAAAATCCATTTCTACTATTATAAAAATCTTCTTCAAATTCAGCTGCAGTATTGCTTCTTGCAGACGACATTCCATTGATTCCAGACATATTGAAATACAGATTGTAATTAATTTTGTCTGAAGTACCAGAAATAGAAACGTTCTGATTCTTGTCATTCATCTCAGCTTCTCTATCATTTGCTGTTGTATTGCTTCCTAAACTCGCCTCATAAGTTCCAGAAACTGCATTTTTAGATGCTTTCTTTAAAATAATGTTGATGACACCAGCTCCTGCTCCTGTTCCGTACAAAGCACTAGAAGCTCCTTTTAAAACTTCAATCGACTCAATTTGATTCAACGATAGCAAACGTAAATCGTACGATTGTTCAATTCCTGTTGGATCAGAAACGGGCACTCCGTCGATTAACACCAATACTTGCCTACTTCTACTACCTCTAATGTAAGTACTTCTTGGTTCACCCAGATTAGAATTTGTTCCTCTAATTTCAACACCAGGAAGATTGTTCAGTAACTCAATAATCGACTTCCCTGCATTGCGTTGAATGTCCTTTTGAGAGATCTTGTAAATTACTTTACCAGTGTTTTCTTTTTTTAATTTAAACTTGGTTGCAGAGACGACGACTTCGTCTAATTGCTCTCTTTTCTTTGTTTTTTCTTGCGAAAAGAGTTGTGTACTAGATAGCCCAAAAGCCAAAGCACTAATGATTACACATTGCTTTTTCATTTTTAATGATTTAATTTTTACAAATAAATCAGGTAAATTTTTTGTACAAATTGCTAGTATAGTACACGAACCTTTATCCCGAAAGTTTTCTACTCGTGATTTAGGGCAGGTCTCCTGACTTACATTTGCTGTATGCCTTCCCATTTTTTACTCTGAATTTATTTCAGAAATGAAACAGTGGCTTAAGTTTTACAGCTGGATACCAAATCAAGTTTGGTACATGCTTACAGTTGCGGGAACAGTCTCGGATTCTTACCGAATTCCCTTTTAATTTGCTATCAAATGCTTCTGATAGCAAAACCAAAAATCGAGGCAAATGTATAATATTTTTATTTCACAGAGCCAGTTTTAAAACATTTTTGTAATCTTGTGGCATCCAAATATTTCCAATGAGAATCAAACAATATTTTCTTTTGCCTCTCTTAATTTTTGCGTTTTTTTTCACTTCATGTGATCAAAAAAATGAAAAAAAAGATGATGATTCAAAATATAAAGTAAAAGATGATATAAAATACGCTAAATGTTTTGATATTCAACATTTTAATGATTACATAAAAATAATTGTAAAAAACCCATATCCAGATGCAAAAGAAACTTTTGAGTATATTGTTTCCTACAGCGAGAACATCGATCTAAAGAACGTTAAAAACATACAAACACCTATTCAAAAAATTGTAGTTACCTCCACAACTCACATTCCTATGTTAGAATTACTGGGTGTTGAGAATAGATTGGTTGGATTTCAAAATACAAAGTACATTTCTTCTGAAAAAACAAGAAAGCGAATTGACAGTGGTTTTGTACGAGAGTTAGGAAAAGAGTTTGCCTTAAATACCGAAGCTTTGTTTGAACTACAACCAGATTTGGTTATTGGTTTTTCTATGACTAAAACGAACAAGGCCTACAATTTAGTCGAGCAAAATGGTATTCCTGTGATTATTAATGGTGATTGGTTAGAAGAAACCCCTTTAGGAAGGGCAGAATGGATTAAATTCTTTGGAGTCCTTTTCAATAAAGAGAAAAGAGCTGACAGTATTTTTAATAAAATTGAATCAGATTATTTAGCAGCAAGAGCGATTGCTAAAAAAATCGAAAACAAACCAACAGTGCTTTCTGGAGCTATTATGGGTAATGATGTGTGGAATTTGCCTGCAGGTGAAAGCTACGTAGCTCAATACCTCTATGATGCTAACTTAGATTACTTATGGAAAGGTTCTAAAGGTAAAGGGAGTTTAAAACTGAGTTATGAAAGTGTTTTTGATAAAGGCCAGAGTGCTGAATTTTGGATTGCTCCTGGATACTTTGCTTCAAAACAACAAATGCTAAGCGCAAACAAACATTATGCTGACTTTGTAGCTTTTCAAAACAATCAAATATATACTCCTTCTACAAAAACAGGAGCTACAGGTGGTGTTATCTATTTTGAGCTTGGCCCTACTCGACCTGATTTGGTCTTAAAAGATCTGATTAAAATTACCAATCCTAAATTATTGCCTGATTACAAGTTGACATTCTTTGAGAAAATGAAGTAACCTTGTCATTCCTGCGTAGGCAGGAATGACAAATGATCTAGAACAATGTAATTTGCCCATCATCTTCAGCCTTCAAATCATCTTCATCTTTTGATGGCTCTTTTGGAGTCGGCTTCTTAACAGATTCTTCTTTCGATTCAACCTCAGTTACTTCCTCTACAGTTTTTGTAAGTTCCGCAGGCACAGCTTCATTACTAATTTCTTCTTCATCAACGACCTCAACTTCTTCAACAGTAGGCTCCTCAGGCTCTTCAAAAGGTAATGATTCCAGTAGGTTGACTTGCTTAATTTTCTCAGTAGTCAGCTGATTTCCTTGAGCTTTAATACCTTTTACAGCAATGAATTCTTCAAAATTCACTTCACTGTTCTCTAAAGATCTTTTTGAAAACTGAACTTCAGCTACGGGTCTATAATCTGTGGCTATGATTTCTAATTGCGACTTTGGATGTTCGGAAATAAATACCTCTTCCTTGTCAGTAGATTCAATCAGAAAACGCTTGACATAGTAGCGTTCTTTATCTCCATCAAAGTAAATAGCAGAAATTGGTTTTTTAGGCTTCCATTTTTCTAAGACAATCATATCGTCTTCGAAATGCATTTGCAAGTTAGGCGTTACTGCTTTTATTTTACCTGACTGATTTACAATTAAGATTTTATCTTCTGCTCTAAACTCTCCAAGCATCTCACCTCTACCATCAACGTTTAAACGCTGTACAGCATCATCAAACCAAATTTTACGAGGCTTTAGCGTTGATACACCTGCTGATTTAAATTCAACCTTACGAATCGCATATTTAGTAATGGTATTTCCTCGAACTCCACGACCTTTTACGGCTAGGTCAGAGAAATCTATATCCCATTTTAATTTCTTAACACTTCCTACCGCTCGTAAAAGAATGGTAACAACTTCTGCTTCTCCATTTGGATTTGCAGTAAAATAATGCACCAATGAATTGGCTTTCCCAGGTGTTAAGTCATATTCCTTATCACGAGTAACTCCGGTTACAGGAAAACGTTTCATATAACTTGGACCACTTTTACCATCTCGATACATCATGTTGTATACCGTACGTGTATCCTTCTTTTTAAAGATAGCAATGTGAATAATGTCTTTTCCTACAAAGGTTTTAGCTGCTACTTTTGTAACGATCATCTTACCATCTTTTCTAAAGACTATTACATCATCTATATCTGCACAATCAGTAACATACTCGTCCTTACGCAAAGATGTTCCTACAAATCCTTCCTCCTTGTTTACATAAAGCTTGGTGTTTCTAATAACAACCTTCGTGGCAACGATATCATCAAAGGTTCGTATCTCTGTCTTACGTTCTTTGCCTTTACCATAGGTAGTTTTTAATCGCTTGAAATAATCGATTGCATATTCGATTAAGTTAGATAAATGAGTTTTTACTTCAGCAATCTTATCTTCTAAGCCTTCAATAAATTGTTTTGCCTTGTCAATATCAAATTTGGAAATCTTTTTAATTCTGATTTCTGTCAAACGCACAATATCTTCTTCAGTAATGGGTCTTTTTAAATGCTTGATGTGTGGTTGTAACCCATTGTCAATAGCAGCAATCACTCCCTGCCATGTCTCTTCTTCCTCTATATCTCGATAGATTCTATTCTCTATAAAAATACGTTCTAAAGAAGCAAAATGCCATTGTTCTTCTAATTCATGCAACTGAATTTCCAATTCTCTTTTTAATAAGTGAACTGTATAATCTGTGGATGTCTTTAACATCTCTGTCACTCCAATAAATCGTGGTTTATTATCATCAATAATACAACACAACGGAGAGATAGAATTTTCACAATTGGTAAAAGCATATAAGGCATCAATTGTTTTATCAGGAGAAATATTTGGTGGCAAATGCACTAAGATTTCTACATTGGCAGCCGTATTGTCTTCAATCTTCTTGATTTTAATTTTCCCTTTTTCATTAGCCTTCACGATACTATCTATCAATGAAGTTGTTGTTGTTCCGAATGGAATTTCATTAATGACTAAGGTTTTCTTATCGAGTTGAGAAATTCTCGCTCTTACACGAACTTTCCCTCCTCGTTTTCCATCATTATAATTCGTAAAGTCTGCTATTCCTCCTGTTAAGAAATCAGGAACAATTGTAAAACTTCTTCCTTTTAGGTATTTGACAGAAGCGTCAATCAATTCAATAAAGTTATGAGGAAGAATCTTTGTCGACAATCCAACTGCAATTCCTTCTGCTCCTTGTGCTAATAACAAAGGGAATTTTACAGGAAGGTTAACAGGTTCTTTTTTACGACCGTCATAAGAAGCTTGCCACTCTGTCGTTTTGGGATTGAATACTACATCCAACGCAAACTTAGACAAACGTGCTTCAATATAACGAGAAGCTGCTGCACGGTCACCTGTGAGAATATTCCCCCAGTTTCCTTGCATATCTATCAAGAGCTCTTTCTGTCCGATTTGCACCATAGCATCCGCAATAGAAGCGTCACCATGTGGATGATACTGCATGGTATGACCTACAATATTAGCAACCTTATTGTAACGCCCATCATCCAAATCTTTCATAGAATGCATGATACGACGTTGTACAGGCTTGAGTCCGTCGTTAATACCAGGGACAGCTCTTTCTAAAATTACATACGAAGCATAATCTAAAAACCATTCCTTATACATTCCTGTAATTCGAGTAATGGTTTCGGTGTTTTCAACGGAATTCTCTAATTCCTCTTCGTGTTCTTCGTGCTCGTTGATTTCTTCACTCATGTTTATTCTTCCTCTACGATATCTAATTCAACTTTTAGATTCTCTATAATAAATTTCTGTCTATCGGGTGTGTTTTTACCCATGTAAAACTCCAACATTTGCTCTATCGACATTTCTTTATCTAACATTACAGGATCTAATCGAATATCATCACCTATAAAATGTACAAATTCGTTTGGAGAAATTTCACCCAATCCTTTAAATCGTGTGATCTCAGGCTTTCCTTTTAGTTTTTCAATAGCTGTTCTCTTTTCTTCTGGTGAATAACAATAATATGTTTCCTTCTTATTTCGGACTCTAAATAGAGGTGTCTCTAAAATATACAAATGCCCTTCTTTGATCAACTCTGGAAAGAATTGCAGGAAGAAAGTAATTAATAGCAAACGTATGTGCATACCATCCACATCGGCATCCGTGGCGATTACGATATTGTTATAACGCAAATCTTCTAAACCGTCTTCGATATTCAATGCCGCCTGTAGTAAATTGAATTCTTCATTCTCGTATACAATCTTCTTCGACAATCCGTAAGAGTTTAAAGGTTTTCCTTTTAAACTAAACACTGCCTGTGTGTTTACATTTCTCGATTTGGTGATGGATCCAGAAGCCGAATCTCCCTCGGTAATAAACAGGGTCGTTTCTAAATGTGCTTCTTTCTTGGTGTCTCCTAAGTGGATTCTACAATCGCGCAATTTCTTGTTGTGCAAGCTTGCTTTCTTTGCTCGATCTCTAGCGAGTTTCCGAATTCCTGAAAGCTCTTTTCGCTCTTTCTCTGCCTGTAAAATCTTTTTCTGAATGCTATCTGCTACAACAGTATTCTTGTGTAGGTAATTATCTAATTGAGTTTTTAGAAAATCATTGATATAGGTTCTTACCGTTGGTAATCCTCCTCCCATTTCTGTAGATCCAAGTTTCGTCTTGGTTTGACTTTCAAAAACAGGCTCCATTACTTTGATTGCAATCGCCGAAATAATGGATTTACGAATATCTGAGGCTTCAAAGTTCTTTCCGTAGAACTCACGAATGGTTTTTACCAAAGCTTCTCTAAAAGCCGCTTGATGCGTTCCTCCTTGTGTGGTATGCTGTCCGTTTACAAACGAATGATACTCTTCAGAGTACTGTGTTTTACTATGTGTAATGGCAACTTCTATATCGTCTCCCTTCAAATGGATGATTGGGTACAACATATCATCTTGATTGTTGTTATCTTCTAATAAATCTTTTAATCCATTTTCAGAGAAATACTTCTCTCCGTTGAACATGATGGTCAATCCTGGATTTAAATAGACATAGTTCTTCAACATTTTTGCTACATATTCATTTCTGAATTTGTACTTTTTGAAGATTACTTCATCTGGAATAAAAGATACTTTTGTTCCTTTCCTTCTTGAAGATTCATCTAATAACTCATGGTTGACTAAATTTCCTTGCTCAAATTCTGCCGAAGCAGATTTACTATCTCTATTAGATTCTACCCGAAAATACGATGATAACGCATTCACCGCTTTGGTTCCTACTCCATTCAGTCCAACTGATTTTTTAAATGCTTTCGAATCGTATTTCCCACCTGTATTCATTTTAGAAACTACATCCACTACTTTTCCTAATGGAATTCCACGTCCGTAATCTCGAACATTTACTTTGTTTCCTTGAATAGAAATTTCAATGGTCTTCCCTGCTCCCATCACATACTCATCAATCGAATTGTCTAGTACTTCTTTGACAAGAATATAGATACCATCATCTGCTGAAGAACCATCACCCAACTTCCCAATATACATACCAGGTCGCATTCTGATGTGCTCTTTCCAATCGAGTGAGCGTATATTATCTTCTGTGTACTTAGTTTCTTGAGCCATAAAATCGTTCTGCAGTTTTGAAGTAGTGCTAAAATAGGATTTCTCGTTAAAAATCAAAATGCCCCATGACATTAGTTATCAACAGAGTTTTCACTATATAAAATCTAGTTTTTAGCACTTAATTGTTAGTAATTAATCAACCCTATATTATATACAAACACCGTATTCTATACGATTGTATTTGTTGACCTTTATTTCAAAAAATAACAATATGTTATATTTTAAACATTTTGTATTTGTGATTCATTATTTTTTTATTTTCGCTGTTGAAAAACGATAGAATGGATAGAGAAATCTTATTGCAAGTAGCAGAAAAATATGGTAGTCCTTTGTATGTATATGATACTCAAAAGATTGCTTCACAATACAAAAGAATAATCGACGCTTTTTCTAGCGTTCATCAGGTGCAAATCAACTATGCAGTAAAAGCACTGTCTAATATCAACATCTTAAAATACTTCAAACAATTAGGATCTGGATTGGATACAGTGTCTATTCAAGAGGTTCAATTAGGATTGGAAGCTGGCCTAGCTCCAAAGAAAATCATTTATACTCCTAATGGAGTTTCATTGGAAGAAATTGAGCAGGTTGCTAAGACGGGAGTTCAAATTAACATTGACAATCTTTCTATTTTAGAATTGTTCGGACAAAAGCATCCTGAGATTCCTGTTTGTATCAGAATCAACCCACATATTATGGCAGGTGGGAATAGTAAAATTTCAGTGGGTCATATCGATTCTAAATTCGGAATTTCAATTCACCAAGTACCACATATTCAACGTGTAGTTGAGAATACAGGAATGCATATTAATGGAATTCATATGCATACTGGTTCTGACATTTTAGATATCGATACTTTTTTACGTGCGACAGAAATCTTATTTGATGTGGCAAAACAGTTTGACAATATCGATTTTATCGACTTTGGAAGTGGATTTAAAGTTCCCTATAAAGAAGGAGATATTTCTACTGACATTGAACAACTTGGTATTCAATTATCTGAACGATTCAATCAGTTCTGTAAAGATTTCGGAAGAGATGTAACACTCATGTTTGAACCAGGTAAATTCTTGGTTTCAGAATCAGGTTCTTTCTTGGCAAAAGTAAATGTGGTAAAGCAAACGACCTCCACTGTTTTTGCACAAATAGACAGTGGGTTTAATCACTTAGTACGCCCAATGATGTATGATTCCTATCATACGATTACAAATATTTCAAATCCAGAAGGAAGAGATCGTTACTACTCTGTTGTTGGATATATCTGCGAAACAGATACCTTTGGAACCAACAGAAGGATTTCTGAAATCTCTGAAGACGATATTCTCTGCTTCCACAATGCTGGAGCCTATTGTTTCTCCATGGCATCAAACTACAATTCACGTTACCGTCCTGCGGAAGTTATGCTTTATGAGGAGAATGATTATCTGATTCGTAAAAGAGAAACGTTCGAAGATATCTTGAAGAATCAAGAGTTGGTTGACTTTTCTTAAAACAGGAAAAACAAATAAAAGGGTTGATTCAATGATGAAACAGCCCTTTTAGATTAGTAATTCTATCTCCATCTTTTATGAATTAACATTTTACGGATTTTACTATAAACAACTACTTACCTACGCTTTTTAACTGGTCCTACCTTTATTTTTTCAGTAACAGTCGTTGCAGGTCTTCTTGCAGCTTCTCTTGATGGAACAAACTGACCTGTTCGTGCATCTCTGACTCTTGTCGAAGTCTTACTCATAATTATGATTTTTAAATTTAACAAAATTCCTTTAAGAACAATTATTAAAATAATATGTTCTAATTATTTATAGAACAAAAATATAATTTCTATATTCGCAAAACTATCTTGTGTTAATAAATATATGTAAATAGTTGATAACTATATGAATGATCTACATAAGAATCAAATTTCATTATTAAGAATTCTAGAACAAAATATAGAAACCCCCTTAACAATAAGAGATATTCAAAATGATTTAGGGCTTTCTTCCCCCAGTGTAGTAGCTCACCATATTCAGCAATTAGAGAAAAAAGGTTATTTAAAGAGAAATCCAAGTAATCCTAAAGATTATCAGATTTTCATAAATCCTGAAAAACCTATTGTTTATTTAAATCAATATGGAAATGCTCAATGTGGACATAATGGGTCAATTCTAGATAGCAATCCTTTAGATAGAATTCCAATTGCTTCTAGAATATTAAAGTTTCCGGCAAAGGATGCTTTTATAGTAACAGCTAGAGGGCATTCAATGCAACCACAAATAAATGAAGGAGACTTGGTAATAGTTCAAAAAAGTAATGAAGCAAATAATGGAGATATTATAGTTTGTATTTATGGGGAACAAATATTAATTAAAAAAATTTTTAAAAAGAATAATTTAATAACACTTATTTCAATAAATAGTGATAATTACTCTCCCATATTTGTTGATGATTACTTTCGAATTGAAGGTGTTGTTAAAAATATTATAAAATATAGCTAAGACTTTTCTTCAATTTTTATATCCTAAACTCACAAATATTTTATGAATTCTCGCTATCCAAAATTTGCGTATGAAAGTATGCATAGCAGAGAGATTACCAACATCCTAGGAACCAATACTAAACATAATGGTTATAATTTAAGAAACGATTTCTTGATAAGAAAAAGAGAAACTTGAGTTACCCTAGTCAGTAACTTTTTAGCGTAAAGCCAAAAGTTAAAAATTCATCTTCTTGTTGCTGACTCGTTACTACAATACTTTCATAAGTACGTAAATAGTTAATTTTAAAATTTAAAAACTTCCATACAGGAATTTCAAGGCCAATATCGGCTCGCCAACGAAAGTTGTTGCTCGCCTCTAGTGAAGGTTGAAAAAACATTTCATGGGTTAAAATCATCTTATTTTTAAATAAAGAATAGCTACCATTCATCCACAAAGTACTTCTCCATGTATCGATTTCACTCATTCCGTCATATTCATTTTCATTAAAATCGGTGGTTTTAAAATCGGTGTTTTCATATTCTGTAGTTAAAGACATTTTCAATTCGCTCTTATTGGTTTTTAAAACTCTATAAGAAAACCCACCTCCTAACAAATAACGATACTCAATTTCACGTCTAAAGTTGGTGCTAAAAAAACCTAAGATTATTGGATGAAATCGTTTTTCTGGATTGATGTACAAAAAATTTAAACTCAAAATATCTTCATCTGCCTTGTCACCGCCAAACTTCTGAAAAACATAGGAATTTTGAGTTTTAAACACCCAGCTATCCCAAGGTTTAAAACTCACGTTAGAATTGGCTCTAAAAATTAAAGTCTCTACATTTCCTCCTTGCCAAAAGCCTGTTAATGAAAGGTCAGCTTTTACTTTTACAGAATCCTTTACCTCAGTTTGTGCAGAAAGAAAAAAGGGAAGAAAAAAGAAATAATATAATAATCGTTTCATGCTTTTCACTATAAACTACTCTTTTTTAATAAGTTTCAAAAATACTGATTTCATTAATAGTAATTACAAGTAAATTAACCGAAAAGGCAAGTATATTTACACTTAACAAACTTAAAACATATCAATAATAAGTAGCCTATTCAATATCTTATTCAAGAATTCGCTAAAGTTCTTTACCAAAAAAATGAATACCCAACTACTCCCTTAAAACACAATTCTATATCTTTATCGGAGAATTAAATATTTTATGAAAAAAACAATACTTTCAATAATTATTCTTTTAGTAGTAAGCATTCAAACTACTACTTCACAATCCACAAAAGATTCAACACATTTAACCGAGCTCAATCTTTTTTGGGCAGAACTTTCCAGAACTGTAAGAGAAGGCGATTTTGAAGGCTACAAAGCTACATATCATGAGGATGCTGTGGTGATTTTTGCTTCAGGAAAGAATAAATCTTCAATGTCAATATCTAAAGCATTAGCTGGATGGAAAAAAGGTTTTGATGAAACCAAAGCAGGAAACAGAAAAGATAATGTAGAGTTTCGATTTTCGCAAAGAATTGGGGATGATACTACTGCTCATGAAACGGGTATATTTATTTTTACTTCTGTCGATAAAAATGGAAATATAATTGCAAAGTATAATGTTCATTTTGAAATGCTTCTTGTAAAGCGCAAAGGCAAATGGGTTGGAGTAATGGAATATCAAAAAAACAATGCAACTCAAGAAGAATGGGACGCTTTAAAATGATTCTTTTTTAATACTTTTCTCTATCTAACTTCCCAAATAATTTTACTATTTTCCATTGCTTAAATTTGATTCATGAAAGTTTGCATTGCTGAGAAACCTAGCGTAGCTATAGAAATCGCTAACATTCTAGGAGCCAACACAAAACGTGATGGTTACTACGAAGGAAATGGCTATGCCGTTACCTATACCTTTGGGCATTTATGTACTCTTTTAGAACCTAAAGACTATAAACCGCATTGGAAAAGTTGGGATTTGAACAACTTACCCATGTTGCCTGAAAAGTTCTCTACTAAAGTGACAGGGGATGCTGGAATTCAAAAGCAATTTAAGATTGTTGAAAGTTTGTTTAAAAAAGCAGATGTCATCATCAACTGCGGGGATGCTGGACAAGAAGGAGAGTTGATTCAACGTTGGGTCATTAATCAAGCGAACTATAAAGGAGAAGTGAAACGTTTATGGATTTCATCGTTAACAGAAGAAGCCATCAAAGAAGGATTCAATAATTTACAATCTTCTGAAAAATATGACAATCTCTATTATGCAGGATTTTCTAGAGCCATTGGCGATTGGCTGTTAGGTTTGAATGCCACACGCTTGTACACCGTTAAATATGGAGGATACAAACAAGTATTATCTGTAGGAAGAGTACAAACTCCTACGCTAGCTATGCTGGTGAATCGATACAAAGAAATTGAAAATTTCAAACCCCAACCCTACTGGGAATTGCAAACCAACTATAGAGATACCTTATTTAATTATGAAGATGGTCGTTTTACAAAAAAAGAAGATGGACAAACTTTAGCTAACAAAGTAAAAGCGGCTGATTTCGAAATTGTTTCTGTAACCAAAAAGAAAGGAAAAGACTACGCTCCTAAATTATTTGATTTAACTGGACTACAAGTCTACTGCAACAATAAGTTTGGTTTCTCTGCTGATGACACTTTAAAGACTGTTCAAAAGTTGTATGAAATGAAAGTTGTTACCTATCCTAGGGTGGACACGACTTTTTTACCTAATGATTTGTATCCAAAAGTTCCAGGAATTCTAACGAAGCTATCTAAATACAGCGAATTGACTTTGCCGTTATTAGAAAACAAAATAAGAAAAACAAAAAAAGTTTTTGATGATGCTAAGGTAACCGATCATCATGCTATTATTCCAACAGGAATTGAAACCAATTTGCAATACAATCAACAACAGGTATATGATATCATCACTCGACGATTCATCGCTGTGTTTTATGAAGATAGTGATGTATCTAATACTTCCGTTTTAGGAAAAGCAGCAGAGGTACCTTTTAAAACTACTGGAAAAGAAATTCTAACACAAGGTTGGCGTGTTGTTTTTACTACTGAAGATTCTTCCATAAAAAAGTCAATTTCTGAACAAATCGTCTTGCCTTCATTTGTTGAAGGTGAAAAAGGTTCACATGAACCCTCTTTTTTAGAAAAGGAAACAAAGCCGCCAAGAAATTATACGGAAGCAAGTTTGCTTCGTGCCATGGAAACTGCAGGTAAACAGGTAGATGATGATGAAATGCGTGAATTAATGAAAGAAAACGGAATTGGACGCCCCTCTACTCGTGCTAGTATTATAGAAACCTTATTCAGACGTAAATATATTGAACGTAAGAAGAAGTTGGTGATTCCTACTCAAACTGGTATTCAACTGATTGATTTGATAGGCAATGAACTCTTAAAATCGGCCGAATTAACAGGACGATGGGAAAAGCGTTTGAAAGAAATTGAGCGAGGTGAATTTAATGCTGGATCCTTTATTAAGAACATGAAAAAGATGGTAGATGACTTGGTCTATGAAGTTCGTTCCAATACATCTACTACTCGAATTTCATCTAACGTCATTGCGAAAGAGGAACGATTGAAGCAATCTGCTGATGGTAAAAAGATTACTTCGCCCTCACGTCCTCGTAATGACAAATCTAAAAAACAAGTTGCAGGCAAAACTTGTCCGAAATGTAAAAAAGGGACTCTACGAAAAGGCTCAAAAGCTTTTGGATGTTCAGAATATAATAAAACATGTGATTTTATCATGCCTTTTGAATTCTTAGGGAAAAAGATTTCAGAAAATCAATTGATTAGAATGATCGACAAGAATTCAACCACCAATTTAAAAGGTTTTCAAACGGAAACTGGAAAAGTTGAAGGGTTAATTCGTTTTGATGAGCATTTTAAATTCAAGCTCGAACCAAAGAAAGAAAAATCAGTCATTGCGAATAAAATGAAGCAATCTGCTAATAAAAGTGAGATTACTTCGTCGAATACTCCTTGTAATGACAACGAAAAAATCCCTTGCCCAAAATGTAAAAAGGGAGCTATTTTAAAAGGAAAAGCTGGATATGGATGTTCGGATTACAAACAAGGCTGTGATTTTGTTTTCACATTTGAAAACATCAAAAAAATAGCCAATGGAAAACCATTGACGAAAGAGTTAGTTTTGGGAATTATATCAAACTAATTTATAATTCTAAAAACTTATCTTTTGGATACTCAAGCATTACGGTTCTTAGGATGTATTCTGAATCAATTAAAAAATTATCCTCTAAATAGTCATCAGCAATTTTTTCTAAATCAGCTAAAAAAATCTTAATTTCTTTACACCATTGTTGAATTTCTAAATCAAATGATTGTTTTTTTCCAAGTAAAATTCTGGATTTGTTGTCAATTAAAAGACCTATAATTCCTAACAATAAGTAATCATATATTTCTGCTTCTCTAAGAATATTCTTTTCAACTTCCGATAAAGGAGTCTTCTCTTTATATATATTTTTTAAAAAGTATATAATTTCATTTACAGGTAAATTAAATAAATCTTTGGTAATTAAACTCATATAAAAATCAACTAATCATATCTAAATACAACTTCTCTACTTTCTCTCTAGCCCAAGGTGTAGTTCTTAAAAATTTTAAACTAGATTTATAGGTAGGATTATTCTTGAAAGCATTAATATTTAAAATACTTCCTAATTCCTCCCAACCATATTCTAAATATAGTTGCTCCAGAATCGTTGCTAATTTTATCCCATGTAATGGATTATTGGGTTGTTCTGTGCTCATTATTTTTTATCCAAATCAGGTAAAACAAAAGCATCCAATACACTCTTCTTTGCCATCATCTTTTCAATGGCATCTGATGTTCTAGGTGCTTCTCTAGAAAGATTAATTGGTCCTTTATCTGTAATTAAAATATCATCTTCGATGCGTACAGCAATCCCCCACCATTTTTTATCACAAGGGCTTCCTTCTGGAATGTATATTCCTGGCTCTACAGTAATTATAGAATTTGCTCTAAATTTACCATAAACACCTGGATCATGAACATCTAAGCCTAGATAATGCGACACACCGTGTGGTAAGTAATTGTGTTTTTCAGTTAGAGTTTTAATAATCCCTAAGGCTAACAATCCTTTATTAATTTCTGCTCTCGATGCTATGTTAGGAGCATTAAATGCAGCTCCAACCACTGTTGCTTTTATTCCTGCTTCTTGAGCCTTATAAACAATATCATAAATTGCTTTTTGTTCTGGTGTAAACTTTCCACTAGCAGGAATTGTTCTTGTAACATCGGCAGAATATCCTCTATATTCAGCGCCTAAATCCATCAGCACCAAATTATTTCCCACTTTAGTTTTATTATTTTCTACATAATGTAAAATACATCCATTATTTCCAGCTCCAACTATTGAAGGATATCCTTCGTATTCAGCACCATATTTTTTATAGACAAACTCGTGAATTCCTTGTAACTCGGTTTCTGACATATGCGGTTTCATCGCTTTCATTACTTCAATTTGACCTACTGCAGAAATTCGAACTGCTTTGGTTAGCAATTTAAGCTCTTCTTCTGTTTTAATTTCACGCATATCTGACAGTTGAGCTCCAAAAAAATCGATATCAATATTGGTTTTAGGTTGTAATGCTAAACTAATTTTTTGTTGTGCATCTTTAGCAAGTTTTTGATCTGAAGCGTTTATGAAATTTTGAATAAAAGTATCGGTTTTTAACTCTGGGGATCTGCCTTCAAACTGTTTAATCAGTTTAACCAAAGCATCTTTATCTTCTATCGATGCAATCTCTATTCGATTATAAAAGTATTTTTTTATGCCTGATAGATAAGCATTTGGGTCGTATCCTGATTTTTCTTTAAAGCTCTTTACCAAATCATAAACATCTGCTGAACCACCAGAGTTTCTATAATCATCTTTAAATTTTCCATCAATAAATACTTTGTCGAACTTCTTAAAATCGATTTTTGATTTTAAGAACTCAATCGCATTAGATGCATTGGCAAATCCTAATTCATTTTTCGCTCCTTCTATGCCCAATCTTCGGCCATTCCACATTTCAGCCCTTTTGTTTCTTTCCTGTACATACAAAATTTCATTATGGTTACCATTTTCATTCGCCTGATCATCAGAGAACAATACCAATACTGCATTGGGCTCTCGATAACCCGTTAAATAATAAAAATTAGGGTCTTGATGGAAAACATAATCTACATCATTGGCCCTATTTCTTATGGGGTTTGCAAAAACTACAACAACAGAATTTTTAGGCATTTTACTGCGTAAAACATCTCTTCTTTGTTTGTGAAATTCTTTAGATAAATAATCTTTAGGAGTTCCTTCTTGCGAATAGCCTAAGGCAACAAACAAAAGAATAGAAAGCAATGAAAATAATTTATTCATGAGTTTTTTTTAGTAAAACTCAAATCTACTATTTATTCTTTCGCTCATAAAATAATTAACAGAACTTTTGCTTTCGAAAACGATATAGGATTCTATGAATTTTATATACATTTGCCTACAACAAAACAAATCAAAATTATAATGAAGAATACAGCATTAACTCATGTACACGAGGCATTAGGAGCCAAAATAGTTCCATTTGCAGGATATAACATGCCTGTTCAATATGAAGGT
>Ga0115559_1000142_pt1 | contig 47911 bp, 44 predicted proteins | sample COGITO_mtgs_1105_3_FD_87281 | JGI IMG/M metagenome (GOLD analysis project Ga0115559, IMG submission 87281) | Pelagic marine microbial communities from North Sea - COGITO_mtgs_110506 | ecosystem: Environmental > Aquatic > Marine > Epipelagic | place: Germany:Helgoland, sampling site Kabeltonne... | reverse complement strand
TCTTTTACTTCTTTTGTCAAATACATGCCAATATTATTTAAATGATTTTTATGTACTCAATGATTTTTTCATTGAAGTGGCAAATGTACAATTATTTTTTAAATCTAAATCACTGGGATTGGCTATTTTATCTTGATAAAAACAAACTATCTCAGGCTATAAAGGTCTAAGAATTAGATTGCAATGATAGTTTGTGGTTGATAGTTTTTATTAAATGCAAAAGCCAGCTATTAGCTGGCTTTTTTTGTTATGCTCTTATCGGTTGATTTTGTATCAAATCGATATATAAGTTGATTTGTTTTTTCAAATCTTTTCGTTCATAAATAGCATCTAAGAATCCATGTTCTAACACAAATTCTGAACGTTGAAAACCTTCAGGCAAATCTTTCCCTGTAGTGTCTCTTACAACTCTAGGTCCTGCAAATGCGATTAATGCATTCGGTTCAGCGATATTAATATCTCCTAGCATTGCAAAGGATGCTGTAGTTCCTCCAGTTGTTGGATCGGTACATAAAGAAATGTAAGGAATTGTAGCGTCAGCTAGCTGTGCTAGTTTCGCAGAAGTTTTTACCAATTGCATTAGAGAAAGTGATGCTTCCATCATTCTTGCTCCACCAGATTTTGAAATCATTAAAAAAGGTAGCTTGTTTTCAATTGAGTAATCTATAGCACGAGCAATTTTCTCTCCTACAACACTTCCCATAGATCCTCCAATGAAAGCAAAGTCCATTGCAGCAATAACCAAATCTTTCCCGTTTGATTTTCCTACAGCTGTTCTTACAGCATCTTTTAAGTTTGTTTTTTCCTGAGCAGCTTTTAAACGATCTGGATATTTTTTTGTATCCTCAAATTTAAGTGGATCTTTCGCTGTTATTTTTGAGTTAAGTTCTTTGAATTTATCATCAAAAAACATTTCAAAATACTCTTTACTTCCAATTCTTACATGATATCCATCCTCTGGACTCACATATAGATTGCGTTTTAATTCTTCAGTATCAATAATTTTTCCGCTTGGAGTTTTATACCATAATCCTTTTGGAGTGTCTTTTTTTGATTCAGTAGGAGTGTTAATTCCTTTTTCGTGTCTTTTAAACCAAGCCATGTTATAATTATTAGTTATCTGTCTTTACCAGCTGACAAATTTAGGTGATTAATTTTTAAGTAAGAAACTAAAAAAAGAAAGTCTGGCAAAATCAACATTATAAAATAAATGCTGTTGAGCTAGACTTTGTTATTTGATAAGTATTTTTTATAAAGTGTTTACATTGTTTAAGTCTTCGAAAGCTTGTTTTAATCTAGCTTTAAAAGTAGCTTCTCCTTCACGTAACCACTTTCTTGGATCGTAATATTTTTTATTCGGTTGATCTGATCCATCAGGATTCCCTATTTGTGTTTTTAAATAATCAATCTTACCAGTCATATAATCACGAATTCCTTCAGTAAAAGCAAATTGCAAATCGGTATCGATGTTCATTTTGATGACACCATATCCAATAGACTCTCTAATTTCTTCTAAAGTAGATCCTGATCCTCCATGAAAAACAAAATCAATTGTGTTATGAGGAACATTGTATTTTTTAGAAATATATTCTTGAGAATTCTTTAAGATTTTTGGAGTCAGTTTTACATTACCAGGTTTGTATACACCGTGTACATTTCCAAATGCAGCGGCAATGGTAAACTGATTGCTCACTTTCATAAGTTCTTCGTAAGCATAAGCAACTTCTTCTGGTTGTGTATATAGCTTTGAAGCATCTACATCAGAATTGTCAACTCCATCTTCTTCACCACCTGTAATTCCCAATTCAATTTCTAATGTCATTCCCATTTTAGACATTCGAGATAAATATTCTTTACAAATTTCTATGTTTTCTTCAATAGGCTCTTCAGATAAATCAATCATATGAGAACTATATAAAGGTTTTCCAGTTTGCTTGAAATGTTCTTCACTAGCATCTAGTAAACCGTCAATCCAAGGCAATAATTTTTTAGCACAATGATCAGTATGAAGTATTACAGGAATACCATAAGCTTCCGCTAATAAATGAATGTGTTTTGCTCCAGCTACTCCACCAGCAATCGCAGCTTTTTCATTTTCGTTAGACAACCCTTTTCCAGCATTAAATTGTGCTCCACCATTTGAGAATTGAATAATTACAGGAGAATTTAAATCCCTTGCTGTTTCTAAAACGGCATTTATAGTGTTTGAACCTACCACATTTACTGCAGGCAATGCGAAGGCCTTTTCTTTAGCTAATTTAAAAATTGCTTGAACTTCATGACCAGTTGCAACTCCAGGTTTAATATTGTGACTCATTTTTTTAATTTTAATTAGTTGAAATGAAGGTAACAAAAGTAATAAAAAAGGGATGCTTTTGAGCTTCATTGATCGAAAAAACACGAAATCGTTATAGGTTTTAGAAGCTGTTATGCTTAGAAAGGATAGTTAATTCCAATATTATAAACAGCATTCGAAAAATTGTAATTTTTAAACCATTTGTTGCCCGATAGGTATGGCTCTCGCATTTTAAAACCAAGATCTAACCTGAAAACTAAAAAACTAAAGTCATAACGCAAACCAAAACCAGATCCTACAGCAATATCATTAATAGATTCTAATCCATCGAATTTAGCTTCTTCTTCTGCAAAGATTGAATTGGTAATATCCCATATATTTCCAGCATCTACAAACAGAGCACCTTTTAGGCTTCCAACCATGTCAAATCGATATTCTACACTGGTTAAAAACTTTAAACTACCAATGTTATACTCTAATCCTGAATTTCTTCTTCCTGGACCAAGATCATATGTTTGCCATGCTCTTATATCGTTTGAGCCTCCTGCAAAATAACTCTTGGTAAAAGGAACAGCTGAATTGTCGTAAGGGAAAATTGCGCCAACAAAACTACGAATACCAAAAACTGAAGATTGATCTATCTCCCAGAACTTTTTATATTCAAGATCTACCTTAAAGTATTCAGCTAAAGGGATGTTAAAGATGGTTCTCCTATTGTTTCCATCTCTTTTCTTAGAGAACAATCCGACAATGTTTCCAGAGTTGGAAACTCTGAACTTAAAGAAAGAGAAGTTGTTGTCTCTAAAATTTGATTGATTATTATATGTAAAAGAATACGCAATTGTAGGAATCAGAAAATCTGAAGTAATAATATTATATCGATCTAAAATATTTAGATTGTCGCGATACGCTTCAGGATTGGATGATTGAAAGCTAGCATCTCCCGCTACAGTATTCATAAAATCTAAAATAGTTGATACTTCCGTGTTCCCTTCAGGAAGTGGAAAGCTAGAACCGTTATCGTAAACTTGAGCAACATCATTTAATTTAATATACTCAGAGTTATAGATGTCAAAATAATTTCCAATTCTTAAATTCCGTACATACTGAGTATTAAATATTTCTAATTGAATCGTCTTTCTCGGGTTGTATTGCCATTTGTAGTCGATTAACCCCGTGACGGTTTGCCTGTCTAGACCAATATTTTTTTGAAGACTTGTACCCAAGGTAAACATGGTTCTTGGCGACATTCTTCTTGGAACCAATTTATTAAGACCAAAAGGAGCTACAAACCTAGGAACCTCTAATGAAATATCGGCTCCAATCTCCCAAGAATTGAAAAAATTTCCTGATTGATTTGCATCTTGAGAAGCATTAAAGAATGATCCTAAAAAGGAAAGCTTAAAAATCTCTGCTCCTTTAAAAGTATTTCTATTAATGATTGAGAATTTACCCGAAACACCTAAATCTCTTATGTTGGAGTGTGTCAATTCAGTTTCCATACCAAGAGTGTATTTCTCTATGGGTGTTAAATAAATATTCACATCTAATTGATCATCTATATTAGCAATTGTGTCATATCTTATATTAACTGTCTTAAAGTTTTTAAGTGATTTTAAATAGTTACGAGTTAAATTACGAAGTGTGTCTGTATAGACTTCTCCTGGCTTTAAGAATATAGATTCTGATAGGAATTTTGGATTGTATTTAATTTTATCATGTGCTTTGAATCGTAAACTATCATAGGTAATTTGATCAGAGTATACTGTATCATTTTTTCTACCAAATGAATAATCAGTATATATGTTTATGTTTCTAAGTTTTTGAATTTTATAAGGTTTAAAAACAACGCTTCCATTTTTCTCCAAAACTCTTCCGTTGTCAAAAATACGGAGGTCTACATTTGTTTTGTTATTATTTGTGCTAGCGGTGTCTATTTCGTAAAAACCTAAATCATTTTCTGTAAAATGATATACTCCATGATTTCTAAAGAGCTTTGTTATTCTTTGAGCTTCTTTAATAAAATTTTCATCTTTATACTGATCACCAGTTTTTAAAAAAGAAAAATCTTTTTCTGTTTTATATAAAGAGTCTAAAACAAGGGATTTAATATCTGTATTAATAGTATCAAGAAATGTAGGGTTTCCAGTGGCTATTAAATAGTCAACGGTTCCTTTTTTGTTTTTTAATATGGTTTTTTTAGAGCTTACTTTGGCTTGAAAGTAACCGTTGGTTTTGTAATAAGCACTTAAATTTCGAACGGTTCTTTTAATTTTATCATCTTGAATGGTCACAGGAGCTTGTCCGCCTTTTAAAAACCAATTATTTAGACCTATCATAGTGTTTGCATAGGCGATACTTTGTTTTTCTGAAAAAATACCTTTGATGAAATTATAAGTTTTCGGTTTTTTCTTTCCCCATTCAGAGGGAGTTTTCGGTTTCTCTGCATCTCCAAGATTATAGAAGTAAAGAGAAAGAGGTGCGCCAAGTGTTTTGCTGTTAGGTTTTTGAATGATTAACTCATCCAGTTTAGGATTGCTTACCTTCTTTTCATTTACAATAACAGTATTTTTTGTTAGCAAATGCTCATTGTCTTTTACTCTTTTTACTGAATTACATGCAGATAAAAAGAGAGTGATTAAAAGAAAGAGTAAGAGTTTTTTCATGAAACGCATTCGCAATACAAAATCAAAAATACTATTTTTGAAGACTTTATAAAGGTAAAAACCTGTTATAGGTGCTTATAAAAATAAAAGATATTGGTTTATTAAGTTTAAACACTTAATTATCAGTTAATTAATAGTTAATTTTAAAAATTAATGAGCTTATCTAAAAATCATCTGAAACTTATAACAAGTTTACGCCAAAAAAAGTATCGACAAAAGCATAAATTATTTGTTGTTGAAGGAATTAAAGTTGTGAAAGAGTTTTTGAGTTCTTCATACGAGTTAGACTCTCTTTTCACTACCAGCGATGAGTTTGATGATCTCTCTCGAGTTGTTAGAATTAGCGAGCAAGAATTAAAGAAGGCCAGCCATCTAAAAACACCGAATAAAGTATTGGCAATTTTTAAAGTTCCAATAGCCGAGAAATTGAACCCTAAAGGCTTAATTGTTGCTTTAGACGCGGTTAATGACCCAGGGAATTTAGGCACAATTATTCGTTTGTGTGATTGGTTTGGTGTTTCAAACATTGTGTGTTCTCAAGACACAGTTGATTGTTATAATACAAAAGTAGTGCAGGCTAGTATGGGTTCGTTAACCAGAGTTTTTATTGATTATATAGATTTAGAAGAATTCATAAGAACATCTGACCAACCAACTTTTATTGCAGATATGGATGGTGACAATGTATATAAAACTCAATTACCAAATGAAGGTGTGTTGGTAATGGGGAACGAAGCGAACGGCGTTTCTGAAACAATTAAGAATTTGATTTCAACTAAAATTTCGATTCCTAGGTTTGGAAACTTTCAGCAAACCGAAAGTTTAAATGTTGCAACTGCTACGGCGATACTTTTGAGTGAGTTTAGAAGGTAATCTTATTCAAAAGCAAAATTGATAAAGATTCCCCTTGTAGAAAATGCATTGATAGGAGAAGTCCAAGGACTATTGGCACTATTATCATCAACCAATTCTCTGTTCATGGCAAAAACTCCACGAATTGAAGGAGAAAATTTGAAATAGTAAAGGTAGATATCAATTCCAACTCCAACTTCATACATAAAGTTACTAGTCTTCATTCGAAACTCACCACTTGAATTATCGTCAGAGTTTTTTTGGTTGCTAGAAAAGTTACGATCATAAGAAACACCAGCCAATACATAAGGCCTTACATTGTTCCATCTGTTGGTGCTTAATTTTAAAATCAAAGGAAGATGTAAATAAGTAGATCCAACTTCTCTAACACTATCTCTTTTTGTTAGTAAATGATTGAAATAAATAGTTTTAGAATTACTACTTAATCCTGGTTCAAAACGTAAGTTGATGTTTTTGTGTAAGCGTAAATCAGCAATCAATCCAACATTAAACCCTGTGGTTGCTTTGACTTCAATATTTGCATTGGGAAAATTACTAGGTCTTAAATTAACCTTAAAATCATTTTGATTAAGTCCTAGGTAAAATCCGTAATGAATTTTTTTGTCATCAAAAGTGGGTAAATTATCTACTTTATTTCTTTGTGAAAAGACTGAAGATAAAGAGAGTAAACAAATAAATAGAGCAAGTATTTTCTTCATGCTATTTTGTGGCAGAGTATATCGTAGCTACTCCAAATGTTACGGGTTTGTATTCTGTATTGATAAACCCATTTTTTTTCAAAATATTGTCAAGAGCGTCTCCAAAAGGAAAAGAATTGGCAGATTCACATAAATATGAATAGGCAATTTTGTCTTTAGAGAAAATTTTTCCAATGATTGGAAGAATAAAAGAAGTGTAAAATTTATATCCTTGCTTAAAAGGAAATTTGGTTGGATTTGAAGTTTCTAGAATCACAAAAGTGCCATTCGGTTTTAAAACCCTTCTTATTTCTGTCAACCCTTTGTCAAGATTCGCGAAGTTTCTTACTCCAAAAGATACTGTAATTGCATCAAAAGTATTGTCGTCAAAAGGCATATTTTCAGAATCACCAACAACCATTTCTATTTGTTCAGTCAGATTGGCTTTGGTAATTTTCTGCTTTCCAACTTCTAACATTCCTTCTGAGATGTCTAAACCAATAATTTTTTTTGGATTTAATTGAGACATCATCAAAGCTAAGTCACCAGTACCAGTAGCAATATCTAAGATTTGTTGAGGATTGTTTTTAGAAACTAGCTTTACTACTTTTTTTCGCCAACTTACATCAATTCCAAAGGAGATGACTCTATTTAAACCATCGTAGTTTTTTGAAATGTTGTCAAACATCGTGGCAACTTGTTCCTTTTTACCTAAGTGAGAATCTTTATATGGTTTGATAATTTTAGACATGCTTACCCGTTTATTGCGATTACTTCACTGATTTGATTAGGAAGCATTTCTTTTAACATGGTTTCTATCCCGTTTTTTAATGTTGCTGTTGAAGACGGACATCCGCTACAAGCTCCTTGTAGGATAACGCTTACTACTTTGCTTTCTTCATTGTAAGATTTAAAAGCAATATTTCCTCCGTCAGAAGCTACAGCAGGTCTAATGTATTCATCTAAGATGTCTACAATTTTGGCGGGAGTTCCTTCTAAATGAACAGGCTCATTAATCTCCTTTTCTTCAGTAGAAATTGTAGCTTTTGGAAGCTCTTTTATGATTGTCTTGTTGTCTTGCAAGTATGATCTGATGTAGGTTCTGATTTCTGTATAGACATCATCCCATTCTACCATATCATATTTGCTTACAGAAATATAATTCTCTGAAATAAAAACCTCTTTTACAAAAGGAAAATTAAATAAAGACTGTGCAAGCGGAGATGATTTGCTTGCTTCATCAATATTTTTGTATTCAACATCTGTTGAGGTCAATGCCTTATTGGTTCCAAACTTCATTACTGAAGGGTTTGGAGTTACTTCTGCATACACTTCAATAGCTTCCTTTTTTGTAGAATTTTCTGTTTCAGCTACAGCAGAATTTCCATCCTGAAAATACGTTTCGATTTGTTCTCTTACTTCATCTTGCACATCATTCCATTCAACAATATCATATCGTTGTAGTGCGATAAAGTTCGCTGTAATAAATACTTTTTTTATAAAAGGAAGGTAGAATAATTGTTGTGCTAAAGGAGAGTTTTTAGCCTCGTCTATATTGTTAAACTCATAACTCCCACCATTGATAAGAATCTGATTACTAGTAAATTTTAGTATCGTATTATTATTTGTAGGCTGAATTGTAATTGTATGTGAACTCATTTTTTCTTGTTGAGAAATGAAATGCAAAATTAGGGCAAAAAAGTGAATACATCATGCTAAATAGGGACATAAAAAAAGATCCCCAAAAAATTTGTGCATCTGAATATTAGGAGGTTTTTTTCTTAAAAACTGAGTGAGATCCCAGCTGTAATTAACGTATTGTCTATATTTAATTCTGCAGCATTAACTTGATTAAATTGAGGATAGAAATTGTAAAGTCCTGTTCTGCTATTGCTTGTATACGCAATGTCAAATTTTACGTTTCCAAAATTATAGCCTAAACCTAAAGAGTAGCTCTCTAGATTATCAGAATCTATTGCATTGGCATCTGGACTTTCTTCATATCGATATCCTCCACGGATACTTAATTTATCAAAACGCCATTCTGTTCCTGCATTAATAATGTTTACTTTTCTTAATTGATTGTCGAAAAATGAATTTTCAATAGAAAAATCATCTCCAGATAAGTTTAATCCAGTATAATCCTTTGTCGTATAGTCAAGACTGATTAATCCAAATTTTCCAAAAATAATTGCTGCACTAGCAGTTAATTTACTTGGAGTTTTTAGCTTGTACAAGAAACTTTGAAAAGGTAAATTCCCTCCAACAGTATTGTCGTAAATTACATTGTCGTTGCTTACTTCTATTTCAGTATCACCAAAAAAACCATCATTATTTACAATGTTTGATTCTTCTAGGATTTCAGTAAACCATGTTGGTGATTGATAACTTAATCCTAATCGAAGACCTTTACTAGGCTTGTAGATAAAACCTGCGCTCAGAGAAAACCCTGTTCCACTGGTAAAATTTTCTTGATAAAAACGTGCGTTTAGCGTATTCCCATTTCCGTCATTATTTGTTTCTCTCAAAATACTTTGTTGACTAAAAGAGAGGTCGTAAAAATTCATTCCGAAACCGATATGTAATTTATCTTGATGAACTCCTGAAAAAGCTAAATTTAGCTCAGAGATATCTCCATCATAAAAATTTGTGAATCGCTGATTTTCTGAAGTGTCATAAGTAATTGGAATTGCATTGTTGTCTAATGGAAAATTATCAAAGGAAGCAAACCCACTATCTCCACTGGCAATAAAAGTGTTTTGAAAATCTGCTAAAACTCTATAGTTTACACCTAAAGCAAATTTTGTCCAATCATAGCTATTTGTATCTTCAAAAATAAAAACTGTACCAGCATTTGAAAGATTAAAGTAATCTTCTTGTGTTGTAATGGAATTACCATAATAGCTTGATGCAAAATCTGTATTTCTTGAGTAAAAAGATATAGAAGCATGATTGTTATTGAATACTGAGATTCCAGCTGGATTGATAGTCATAGAACTTACATCGCCACCTAATGCACCAAAAGCTCCGCCCATGGCTTTAAATCTTGCGCTTCCATTATTGTCATCTCTGGAAAATAAGATTGATAAATCTTCATACCCTAATGCTTGTGAATAGGATGCGCAACTCAATGTGGCTAATGCCACGAAAAGAATAATTTTTTTCATGTTACTTGTTTAAATGGTAATCTAACCTCTTCTTCTTTTAGATGAAGAACTACTGCTTTTTGATCTTGAAGAAGAACTTCTAGATCTAGTTGAACTTCTCCTTGTATTAGAGCCCCTGTCTCTAGTAGATGATTTATTATTTCTTGATCTAGTATTAGAATTCCTTCTAGTAGAGGTGTTTCTTCTTTTAGTCGCGTTCGATGATCTTCTAGTATTGCTGTTAAAATTCCTAATAGAGTTTGTGCGGCGACTGTTGCTGCTATTTCTGTATACAGAAGAGTTTCGTCTACTACTGGTTGAATTACGTCTGCTGCTGGCCGTATTTCGCCTGCTGCTTGTAGCACTGCTTCTTCGAGTTGTAGAATTACTATACCGATTATTTGAATTATAGGCTACTCTTCTTCCGTAGCGTAAATTACGATTATAAGCATATCGTCCTCCGCTAAATCTATAATTGTATGGATGTCTCCAACTGTTCCACCCCCAATTATTCCAACCCCAGTTGTTCCATCCCCAACGATTCCATCTCCAATTATTCCAACCCCATTGAGGTCCGTACCAAGGGTCATAAAAACCATAATCAAAATAAGGATTCCAGTAGTTCCAGCGTCCCCAGCTATTGCCTCTCCAGCCATAGCCATAATTGTTTAGATTGATGTCTATAACAAAATCGTCAAAATCGTCATCACCCCAAGATGTATTTGTATTGTAGTCAAGATCATTTGGTATTGTATCATTAATAGAACTATAGTTGTCGATGTCTGTTATAATATCATCATCTGTTAAATGATCTAAATTGAGTCTTTCTAGTTCTTTGGTAAAGTAATTCTCTTTTGGCTCTTTATACGTATCACGATTCTCAACGATTACTCTTCTTTCTCTTTTCTTAGTAACATAAATACCATCATCATCAGGAACGTTTTGATAAATAGTACACGATGAGGCTAGAGCCAACACAAATAAAGAAGTTAGATAAGTTGAAAATCTTCTTTTATAGTAATTTCGTTCCATAATTGGTTTTTTAAAGATTATTAAACATAAAAGTTATAGCTAAAAATTCTAAAAACTTTCTTTGTCTATGCCCAAAATGCTTTAGTTTTGCCCTAGTTTTTTGAGTGTAAACAAATTTACTACAAATTTTATAACAAATAATTAACAATATTTGTGCCAAAGTTCCGATTATGAGCAAGAAGTTAACGAAGAGAACAGAAGATTATTCCAAATGGTATAACGAAATTATACTAAGAGCAGACTTAGCTGAAAATTCAGCAGTAAGAGGTTGTATGGTTATAAAACCTTACGGGTTTGCTATATGGGAAAAAATGCAAGCTGAATTAGATAGGATGTTCAAAGAAACTGGGCATCAGAATGCTTATTTCCCTTTATTTGTTTCTAAAAGTTTATTTGAAGCCGAAGAAAAAAATGCGGAAGGTTTTGCGAAAGAATGTGCCGTAGTAACGCATTATAGATTACAGAATGATCCTGATAATGAAGGTAAATTACGTGTAGATCCAGAAGCAAAATTAGAAGAAGAATTAATTGTAAGACCTACTTCTGAAGCGATTATCTGGAGTACTTATAAAGGATGGATTCAATCTTATAGAGATTTACCATTATTAATTAATCAATGGGCTAATGTAGTTCGTTGGGAGATGAGAACTCGTTTGTTTTTAAGAACTTCGGAGTTTTTATGGCAAGAAGGGCATACAGCTCACGCTACAAAGAAAGAAGCGTTGATTGAAGCAAAACAGATGCAAGAAGTGTATGCAGAGTTTTCTGAAAATTTCATGGCAATGCCTGTAATTAAAGGGTCAAAATCTGAAAGTGAGCGTTTTGCTGGTGCGGATGAAACTTACACAATTGAAGCTTTGATGCAAGATGGAAAAGCTTTACAGGCTGGAACATCTCACTTTTTAGGACAGAACTTTGCGAAAGCATTTGATGTGAAATACACATCTAAAGAAGGAAAACAAGAGTATGTATGGGCAACCTCATGGGGTGTTTCAACTCGTTTGATTGGTGGGTTAATTATGACACACTCTGATGATTTTGGGTTGGTATTGCCTCCGAAGTTAGCTCCAATTCAAGTTGCCATTGTCCCTATATATAAAGGTGAAGATCAGTTGCTAGCCATATCTGAAAAAGTAGATGGAATTGTAAAATCATTGAGATCGAAAGGGGTTTCTGTGAAATTTGATGATAGAGATACCTATAGACCGGGCGCTAAGTTTGCTGAATACGAATTAAAAGGAGTACCTATTAGAATAGCAATTGGGAATCGTGATATTGAAAACAATACTGTTGAAGTTGCTAGAAGAGATACATTAGAAAAACAAACAGTTTCTCAAGACGATGTAGTAGACTTCGTTACTAATTTATTAGAAGAGATTCAAGAAAACTTATTTAACAAAGCTATTGCTTATAGAGATGATAACATTACTGAAGTTAATACCTTTGACGAATTCAAAGAAATAATTGAAAATAAAGGAGGTTTTGTTTCTGCTCATTGGGACGGAACAATGGAAACGGAGGATAAAATAAAAGAGTTGACGAAAGCGACTATTAGATGTATTCCAAATGATGTAAAAGATGAGATTGGAAAATGTGTGTTAACAGGCAATGAATCAACAAGAAGAGTGCTATTTGCAAAGGCATATTAAATTTTTTAAAAAAGTATTGCAGAGTTTTAAAAACGTTGTATATTTGCATCCGCAATCGGGAGATTATTTCTGTAAGATTGTTACTGGTCCGTTCGTCTAGGGGTTAGGACGCCAGGTTTTCATCCTGGTAACACGGGTTCGATTCCCGTACGGACTACAAGTTTTTAAAACAAAATAAAAGATATTATGGCAAATCATAAGTCAGCATTAAAGAGAATTAGAAGTAACGAAGCGAAGAGACTACGTAATAAGTATCAGCATAAGACTACACGTAATGCTGTGAGAGATTTACGTTCATCTTCTGATAAGAAAGAAGCAGAGGGAATGTTAGTGAAGGTAATTTCTATGTTAGATAAATTAGCAAAGAATAATATTATTCACAGTAATAAAGCTGCTAACTTAAAATCTAAGTTAACTAAGCACGTTGCAACTCTTTAATTAGAAAAAAATAAAATTAAAACGCTCTGAGAAATCAGAGCGTTTTTTTTATGCTTTTATTTTACCAATCGTAACTTTTATGCGCGTCTAATTTTATAAAGACAAAGAGAAGTAAGGTGAAACCCCAAAGTGAAGATCCTCCATAACTAAAGAAAGGAAGTGGTATCCCTACAGTAGGGAGTAATCCAATTACCATTCCTACATTAATAATTAAATGAAGAAATAAAACTGAAGCAACGCCATAGCCATATATTCGGCCAAACTTATTATTGTGTTTTTCTGCCCTACTAATAATTCTAAAGAGTAACATGATAAAAAGAATAATTACAATCGATGTGCCTATAAATCCCCATTCTTCACCAACGGTACTAAAAATATAATCGGTGTGTTGTTCTGGAACAAACTTTCCTTGAGTTCTATCGCCTTGCAAGAACCCTTTGCCTTTAAATCCTCCTGAACTAATTGTTTTTATAGATTGATTTGAATTATAACCAATGTTTTTAGTGTCGGATGTTTTTCCTAAAAGAACTTCAAAACGATCTCTCTGATGTTGTTGTAAAACATTATTATACGTATAATCTACCCCAAAAATGAATGCTGTACTAATTAAGTAAGTCACTAAGATTTTGATCCAATTAAAACGAAGAAAACGCTGATTCCTATAGGCATTATAAAGAACATAAATAGAAATAATACTTAGGAGGCTAATAATTAAAACCTTTACTCCAAACAGTATCGTTAGCAAGAAAAGGACAATGGCCGATATCCCTAAAACAAAATAAATCAATGTAAGCCCTTCTCTATTTAATACGAAGAAGAAAGATAAGTATACAATTGCAGATCCAGCATCGTGTATTGCAATTAAAAGAGCTGGAGTAAAAATGACGATAAATGCCTTAATCTGATTTTTTATCAAATTGAGATTATACTTTCGATCACTTAAAAGTTTGGCCAATGCTAAAGCGGTAAAAGCTTTTGCAAATTCTGAAGGTTGTAAACTCATTCCTCCAAAATTATACCATGATTTTGCTCCGTTAATTTCTTTTCCAAAAATGAACAAACCAACCAAACTAACTAAAGATACCAGATAAAATATACTTGAAAAACGTTCATAAAACTTTCCATTAATAAATAAAATGAATATGATCATTGGAATGCTCAAGACTATCCATAAAAGTTGTTTTCCATATTTAGTAGAAAAGTCGAAAATAGTAGAGCTTTCTTCAGTAAATGAAGCTGCATATATATTTACCCATCCAAAGCCAATTAAGAGAACGTAAAGAAGGACTAAAACCCAATCAACTCCAAGAAATATATTATTTCGTTCCTGCCTCAAGAGTTTCTGGTTTTAAAATTTGTTGATTGTAAATGTGGTAAAGATCTGTTTCTAACATTCTCTCTTCAATCCATTTTCTATTTTTCTGAATCTTTCCAGTTAAATACTTTTCAATCATTAAGCTTGTAATAGGAGCAGCTATAGTAGATCCAAATCCGCCATGTTCTATAAAGACAGCAAAAGCAATTTTAGGATTCTCTTTCGGTGCAAAAGCAACTAAGATAGAATGATCTTTTAATTGCATCTTTTTTCCATTAACACGGATAAAATTCTCAACAGTACCCGTTTTTCCTACAATGTCTATTCCTTTAATATTAGTCCAGCTTGCAGTACCTGATTTAAATACATAATGCATGCCTTCAATTACTGGAGCAAAATGTTCTTTATCAATAGTCGTTTTTCTAGCGACGGTATACATGGTGTCTTGTATCGCTTGATTATTAATTTTTTTAACAATGTGAGGAGTGTAAAAATAACCTCTATTTGCAATAGCAGCTGTAACGTTTGCTAATTGTATTGGAGTTGTAATGACTTCACCTTGCCCTATAGCATTTGATATGTTTGTGGAAGCATTCCATCTAAATTCATATGATTTGTCATAATATTTTCCGTCAGGAATAAGGCCTTTGTCCCCTTCTGGTAAATCATACCCTAGATAATTTCCAAGACCGAAACTTTTTACATGATTGCTCCAGTTATCCATTCCTTCGGAAGGATTATTGTTCTTTTCAATAATACGTTTGTAGGTGTTAGAAAAATAACTATTGCACGATTTGGAAATAGCAGTGTTTAATCGAATAGGATTTCCATAGATACCACAATGACATTTCATAAATTCATGCGTTCTACTCCCATATCGATATCCGTTATAACAATAAAAAGGAGTATTTGTGTTAATAACACCTTCTTGTAATCCAATAAGGGCGTTAACCAATTTAAAAGGAGATCCTGGAGAATATGTTGCTTTTAAGCCTCTATCAAACATGGGCTTGTGTATGGTGTCATTAAAAAGACTTATAGAATTTTTAGCTCTTACTCTTCCTACCATCTTATTAGGATCGTAAGATGGAGCGGTAATTAGAGCTAGTATTTCACCAGTGCTAGGCTCTATGGCCACAATGCCTCCACGTTTTCCTTGCATCAAATACTCTCCATATTGCTGTAATTCACTATCAATAGTTAATGTGATGTCTTCTCCATTAATAGGAAGAGAATCATACATTCCTTCTTTATATGAACCTATAATTTTATTTAACCGATTTCTGTGAAAGTGTTTTTTTCCTTTTTGACCTCTTAAATACTTTTCATATTGTACTTCAATTCCTGATTTCCCAATTAGTTCTCCTTGTTGATAGTATTCATCCTTTTTAGCAGTCTCTTCATTTACTTCACTAATGTATCCTAAAATATTGGCTGCAGATTTTATCGGATAATCTCGAATAACTCTTTTCTGAATGAAAAAACCTTCAAACTTGTGAAGCTTTTCTTGTAGAAAAGCAAAATCTTCTTTAGCGAGTTGTTTTAGAAAAACTTGCGCTAACCAAGGAGCGTATTTCACGGCCTTTTTATAGCGTCTTATAAAATCGTCCTTGTCAATTTTTAAAAGAGAGCAAAACTCAAGGGTATCCAGTTCTTTTACTTCGTTAGGAACAATCATAACGTCATATGAAAGCTGGTTTGCAACTAATAATTTTCCATTTCGGTCATAGACATAGCCTCTTTCAGGGTAATCAAATTTTATTTTTACGGCAGCACTTTGTACTGGGTCTATATCTGCACCTCTTATGACTTGTATTTGAAACAATCTAGCGATGAAAATAATACCAATAAGAAAAATTAAGAAGTATAATAAATAACTTCGCTTCATAATTAGTTAACCTGTTTTTTTCTAAATATATATGAGCCTAGAAAATAAAGTATTAATGTGAAAATACTAGAATAAAGAGTATTTAGTAAAACACCACCCATATTATTAAAGCTAAAATTAGCCAAACTAATTAAGATAAAATGGTGAATAAATGTTAAAGTTACTACATAATTAAACACTTGACCGAAAGGCTCTTTGTGTAGATTGAAGAGTAAATAATCTAGATCATTTTTTTTGAAAAACATTTTAATGAATAGCAATCTTAAATAGCTAATAAAGAGTAGTGAAAATGCATGAATTCCTCCAGTGTCTGAAAAGAAATCGATGCTTAATCCATATAAAAAAGCAAGAGTTAAAAACAAAAAACGATTTTTGTTTAGTGGGAAAATAAATACAAAAACAATATATAGGTGTGGATTTACATAACCTAAAAAGTGAATGTTATTTAAAACAAACACTTGTAGAAAGAGAATTAAAATTAACCACAAAAAAACAACGAGTCTATTCATTTTTCTGAGATTCTAAATTTCTAATTTCTTTTTTATCAAAGTCTCTAATCACATAAATGTTTTTTAAATTACTCATGTCGTTAAACAATTTGATATTTACAATCCTAGTAACACTTGTGCCGCCTTCTTCAATATTAAGAACATGCCCAATAGGAATCCCTTCAGGGAAAATTGTTGACTTTCCTCCGGTAATAATTGTGTCTCCAGTTTTTATAATAGCTTGTCTGGGAAGATCTAATAGTTGAACAATATTATAATCCTTTCCATTCCAAGTTAAACTGCCAAAGTGAGAACCATTTTTTAAACTAGCATTAATGTTGCTTTTTTTATTTAAGATAGATTGCACTCTTGAATAATTATTGGAAATATCTTCTGTAATTCCAATAATTCCCTTACTATTTATAACGGCCATTTCTTTTGAAATACTATCCTTCAAGCCAAGGTTAATCAGTATGAAATTGGATTTCTCAGAATAATTATTATTAATAATTTTCCCGTTGATATACGAATATTGCTGATTGTATTTTGTAGTATCTAATACCTTGGTTTCACTTATTGTATCAATAATTTGTTCTAGCTGATGAATCTTGTTTTTCAAGGAAAGATTTTCTTCAGTAAGTTCTTTATTTTCATTATTCAATTGAAAATAATCACTAATAGAATTTGCCTTGTTATAAAAACCTCCAGTAATATTATTTGCAGAGCTTACAAACTTGCTTTTATGAAAGCTAAGATTATTTATAATAAGGGCTAGAGCTAGAATCTCTAACAGTAAAAAAAATAAGAAATATCGATACTTCCGAAAAAAATAGATGAGTTGTTGCATAAGAAGTAACGATGTCTTTTGTTATTTCATTAAGACACTTTTGTACTTGTCTAATTCTTTTAAAGCAATCCCTGTCCCTCGAACAACGGCCCTTAATGGATCTTCAGCTACATATACAGGTAAATCAGTTTTTCTAGAAAGACGTTTATCAAGTCCTCTTAACATAGAGCCTCCTCCAGCTAAATAGATTCCAGTATTATATATATCGGCAGCTAATTCAGGAGGTGTTTTAGATAAAGTTTCCATCACGGCATCTTCAATACGAAGAATTGATTTGTCAAGAGCTTTTGCAATCTCTCTAAAGGAAACTTGTACTTGCTTCGGTTTTCCACTTAACAAGTCTCTACCTTGAACAAGCATATCTTCAGGCGGATTGTCTAAATCTTCTGTAGCAGCTCCAATAGTGATTTTTACTTTTTCAGAAGTTGTTTCACCAATATATAAGTTGTGCTGAGTTCTCATGTAATACATGATGTCATTGGTAAACAAATCACCAGCAACTTTTACAGATTGATCACAAACAATACCCGCTAGAGCGATTACTGCAATTTCAGTTGTTCCTCCACCTATGTCAATAATCATATTTCCTTTAGGTTCCATGATATCAATACCTACACCAATAGCTGCTGCCATTGGTTCGTAAATTAAATAGATTTCTTTTGCATTCATATGTCTAGCAGAATCCTGAACAGCTCTTTTTTCAACTTCTGTAATTCCAGAAGGAATACAAATAACCATTCGAAGAGCAGGAGGGAAGAGTTTCTTTTTGATGGCAGGAATTTTTTTTACAAATTCCTTAATCATTTCCTCTGAAGCTTGAAAATCTGCAATAACACCGTCTTTTAATGGACGAATTGTTTTGATATTCTCATGAGTTTTACCTTGCATAAGGTTAGCCTCTTTACCGGTAGCAATAATCTTACCAGTAGTTCGATCTCTAGCAACGATAGACGGACTATCAATCACGACCTTTCCATTGTGAATAATAAGTGTGTTTGCCGTACCTAAGTCGATGGCAATATCTTCCGTCATGAAATCGAAAAAGCCCATAAAATAGAATTAAATCTCTTGTTGTAAATGTATTCTTACAAAGCTAGCAAAATTCCGCTAGTTAGCAAGATTAATATTAATGTTTAAAATGTCTTGTTCCAGTCATTACCATCGATAAATCGTTATTGTTACAATAATCGATGCTTAATTGGTCTTTTATAGAGCCTCCAGGTTGTATTACACTTTTAATTCCTGCTTTGTCTGCGATTTCAACACAATCTGGAAAAGGGAAAAAAGCATCACTTGCCATTACAGCTCCGTTAAGATCAAAACCAAAATTAGTCGCTTTTTCAATAGCTTGTCTTAGTGCGTCTACTCTACTAGTTTGACCCGTTCCGCTTGCACATAATTGCTTGTTTTTAGCAAAAACAATTGTGTTAGATTTTGTATGCTTACAAATTTTGGAAGCAAATAATAAATCTTCTAACTCGCTATCAGAAGGTTTATTGTTTGTTGCATATGATAAATCTTCTAAAGTATCAGTCTTTGCATCTTTGTCTTGAACTAACAATCCATTTAAAGAAGTTCTTACTATTTGGTTAGGTAATTCAATTTCTTTTTGAATTAAGATGATCCGATTCTTTTTTCCTTTTAAAACCTCCAGAGCATCATCATCGTATGAAGGAGCAATCACTACCTCGCAAAATAGTTTATGAATTTCTTCTGCTGTTGCTTTGTCAATAGTTGTATTTGAAATTAAGATACCTCCAAAAGCAGAGACTGGATCACCCGCTAAAGCGTCAACATAAGCTTGATGAATATTTTCTCTTTGAGCAAAGCCGCATGCATTATTGTGTTTTAAAATAGCAAAAGTAGGATCTTCACCTATAAACTCATTCATCAAATTTACAGCAGCATCTACATCTAGTAAATTGTTGTAGCTTAACTCTTTTCCGTGAAGCTTATCAAACATGGCGTCTAAATCTCCAAAGAAATATCCTTTCTGGTGAGGATTTTCTCCATATCGTAATGTTTTGGAAACTGTTTCACTTGCTTTAAAAACAACCTCATCTTCATTAAAATAGTTGAAAATAGCAGTGTCGTAATGCGATGAAATATTGAAGGATTTAGCAGCAAATCTTTTTCTGTCAACAAGAGAAGAGGCTCCATTATTGCTGACGTATAGTTCTAAGAATTCTGCATACTGATCCATGGAAGAGATCGTAAAAGTATCTTTGAAATTTTTTGCTGAAGCTCTAATTAATGAAATCCCACCGATATCTATTTTTTCTACAATATCTTGCTCTGGAGCTCCAGAAGCTACTGTTTTTTCAAAAGGATATAAATCAACAATAACTAAATCAATTTGTGGAATATTATATTCTGCTAATTCAGAAATATCTCCATCATGATCTTGCCTATTTAAGATTCCTCCAAAGATTTTCGGATGCAACGTCTTTACTCTACCTCCGAGAATTGACGGATAAGAGGTTACGTCTTCTACCGCTACAACTGGAACTCCTAATTCCTTAATGAATTTTTCTGTACCTCCTGTTGAGTAAATAGTAACATTATTTTTATTAAGTTCTCTAACAATAGGTTCTAAACCATCTTTGTGGAATACAGAAATTAGTGCAGATTTAATAGGTTTTGAAGCGCTCATAAAGTGTGTTATTAAGCGCACAAATCTACTAAATGTGTGTTGTTAAAACAATAGAAACTGAGTAGAATTAAATAAACTTATTCTACTATTGTGAATAAACTTTTTCTCTGAATGAATCTACCAAAATACTGTAGTTCTTAATTTCACGTTCCTTTTTTCTTTTTTTTAAACCGATCTTACAAAGAAGGGTTGCTATGACGGAAGTATTTCTTCTATTCATAAATTTGGGGGATTTAATACAAAATAAAATTAAACTAATTTGTTTCTTAAGTCAATACCCAAAATAAGGGAAATTTAGATATCCCTGTTTTTGGGGATCAACGAAAGAATTGTTTAAAACGCTTCTATAAAGAGTAAAGTTTTACTCGGCGCTTTCAAGAAAATCTCTAAACCAGTAGGTAAATTTCTCTAATAGAGTTTCTTTTTCTTGGAGCTTTCTTGCGTAACTACTACGATATGTAGTAGCCACTCTTAAGTCTTCTTTTTTCATTATTAAGGGGATTTAATGATTAATAGAAAATGTTAAATATGTATTTGAACAATACAAACATATTCTAAATTATAGATCGAGTCAATACCTTAATTTAGTGAAATTTACTCCTAGCCTTTTTTGGTGATGCTAGTATAGAGAAGCTACCTTTGAACAAACAAACTCTAGCAATTCTTCATCCTTAGATGTGAAAATATTAGCCGAATGTGAATCAATATCAATTTGTCCAATGTTTTTTTCATTGACAAAAATAGGGATGACAATTTCAGATTTTACTTTCCAACCGCAAGAAATATAGTTGTCTTGTTCAGAAACATCTTGTACTACAAAATTTTCATTGCTAACTGCTACCTGTCCACAAATACCTTTTCCAAATGGAATAATTGTATGTTCAGTAGGTTCACCAGTAAATTCTGCTAATTTTAATTCTTCCTTGTCACCGTTTTTAAAATAAAAACCAACCCAATCGTAGTATGAAATTTCGCTTTCTAAAAAATCACAGATTCCTTGTAATTTCTCATTGATTGTTTTATTTGATAAAATAATCTCTTCTATTGTGCTTTTAAGAAAATTGATGTTCACTATTTTTCTATATTTGTGTTACTGCTAAATACTAGAAGCAAAAATAAATCAAAAACCTTATGAAAAAGCAAAGAAACATTGTTCTTTTTCTAGTTAAATTTTTTGCTACCTATTTTATATTGTTCGTTTTGTATTCATATTACTTACAAAAAACTCAAGATAAGGAAGGTTTTTTTTCATGTGCACCTATAACAACTACTGTTGCTAAACAAACAACGTCGGTTTTGAATTTATTTGGATACAAAGCATCTTATGTTCAACACGATAAAGAGATGTCTGTTAAACTGATCTTAAATGGAAATTATACAGCTAGAGTTATAGAAGGATGTAACTCATTTAGCATTATTATTTTATTTTTGGCTTTTATAGTTGCTTTTCCAGGTTCCTTAAAAGCAACAATTTTATACAGCATGGCTGGAAGTTTCTTGATTTACGGAATCAATATTTTACGAATAGCTTTTCTTACAGTGATGTTGAATAAATTCCCTAGCGAGCAAATGTTTTTACATAATTTAGTTTTTCCAGCAATTATTTATGGGACTACTTTTTTATTGTGGGTGCTTTGGGTTCACAAATTTTCAAATTATAAGAAATGAGTAAAACGGTTAGAATCATATTGGTTTTTGTTTTGTTTGTCTTACTCTTTTTGGTAAGAGCATATGAGATGCAACTATTTTATGATCCATTAATCGAATACTTCCAGAATGATTATTTATACAAATCTATTCCAGAGATTAACAGTTGGCATTTGGTTGTAGATATGTTGTATCGATATTCTATTAATTCAGTAATTTCTTTGGGAATAATTCATTTGATTTTTCAGAATAAAAAATATCTGAAATTTTCAGGATTCTTGATGATGTTTGCTTTTATGGTGATGATCATGATTTTTACATTCTTATTGAGATCAAATTTTGATTCGGGTTATCTTTTACCTTTCTATATAAGAAGGTTTATTGTACATCCATTGTTTTTAATTATCCTTCTACCTGCGTTTTATTACCACAAAAAATCAATAAGTAGCAAGAATTAACATAATATTTGTTTTTTTGATTGTAAATTTGCAATTGAAATGAAAGAATTCTTTAAAAAAATAAGTGTAGCGATACTATCATTTATAGTGTTGTTTTCTTCTATGTCTTTTACTATAGATGCCCATTACTGTGGGGAAACTTTAGTAGACGTATCTTATTTTGGTGAAGCTGATAATTGCGGAATGGAAGGCATGGAGATAAATTCTGATGTAGCAAAAATTAAAAAGAAAAAATGCTGCAAAAATGAAACAGAGTTTGTAGAGTCTTCTACATTTCATAAAGAAAAAATAATTCCTCTTACTCAACCTAATATTGAGTTTGCTGTCTTTTATATCCAATCTTACATCAACCTTTATCAAGATGTTAATTTAGAAAAAGATTACTATAAAGATTTCTCACCACCTGATGTCGAACAAGACATTCGGATTTTACACCAAACTTTTTTGATTTGATTTTACATTAGTTATATGCCTTCATCTGTTTAGATGAAATAATCTAATATTAAAATCAAAAATCTATTAATGAAAAAAATTATCCTCAGTATATTATTACTAATTCCATTAGTGTCATTCTCTCAAAAAACTTTTAAAGGAATGATTATGGATAAAAATAATCCAAAAGACGATTTAGGTGTTTTTGGAGCTAATGTCTATTGGTTAAATACGTCAGTGGGAACTACTACCAATGAAAAAGGGTGGTTTACCATTCCTTATAAGTCTAGTTATAATAAATTGGTAGTGAGTTATGTTGGCTATAAAACGGACACCATAACAATCACAAGCTTAGAACCAATTCATCATTTTTTAACACCAGAAAATGAATTAGATGAAATTAAAATAAATAGTAAAAAGAAAGCGACTCAAAAATCATTTTTACAAACGGCAAATGTATTTACGGTAAATAGTGATGAATTGTTAAAAGCTGCCTGTTGTAATCTAGCAGAGAGCTTTGAAACCAATCCGTCTATCGATGTGAACTTTTCTGATGCTTTAACAGGAACACGTCAAATCCAAATGTTAGGGCTGAAAAGCCCCTACTTGCTGATATCTCAAGAGAACATTCCTTCTATAAGAGGAGCTGCACAAGTATTCGGGCTCACATTTACACCAGGAACTTGGGTAGAGAGTATTCAAATTACCAAAGGAGCCGGAAGTGTAATGAATGGTTATGAAAGTATTTCGGGTCAGATCAATGCAGAATTAGTGAAGCCTTACACAGATAAAAAATTCTTTTTGAATGCTTATGGATCGCTAGGAGGGCGGTTAGAATTGAATACACATTTCAATCAAAAAATATCTGATAAATGGCAAACGGGATTGTATATCCATGGAAATTATAGAGGAGAAAAATTTGATAGAAATGAGGATGGTTTTTTAGACAATCCATTAATGAATCAAATTAATGTAATGAATCGTTGGCAATACTTAGATCCAGAAAAGGGTTGGGTGAGTTTTATCAATATTCGATATATGGATGATTCCAAACAAACGGGAGAAATTAATTTTAATCCAGATATTGATCGAGGAACAACAAATGCTTGGGGAAGTGAAATTGAAACCAAACGATTTGATGCTTCAGCGAAATTGGGTTATGTATTTCCTGAGTTACCTTTTCAAAGTTTTGGTTTTCAGTTAGCATACAATAATCATGAACAAGATTCTTATTTTGGATTAAGAGATTATAATATAGAACACCAAAGTGTATACTCTAGTTTATTGTTCAACTCTATTATAGGAGATACAAGAAATAAATTTACAACAGGAATTAACTTCACACATGATAACTACGCTGAATTGGTAGATGTCACTAACTTTATGAGAATAGAAAATTCTTTTGGAGCTTTTTTTGAGTACGCATATGACAATTTAGATGATTTTAGTTTTACTGCTGGATTGAGAATAGATACTCATAATTTATTAGGAACATTTGTAACACCTCGTATGCACGTAAGATATGTGCCTTGGGAGAAAGGTGTTTTTAGAGCTTCAGTTGGACAAGGTAGAAAAAGTGCCAATGTTTTTGCTGAAAATCAACAATTGTTTGCCAGTTCTAGACAAATTAATATTCAATCAGCAGGGGGGAAGATTTACAGTTTAGACCCTGAAGTAGCTTGGAATTATGGAGTTTCTTACCTGCAAGGATTTAATTTGTTTGGCAGGAAAGGAGATATTACTTTTGATTTTTATAGAACAAGCTTTCAGAATCAAGTAGTAGTTGATTGGGAGAACCCACAAGAGATATCCTTTTATAACTTAGATGGAGAGAGTTATGCAAATAGTTTTCAAGTTGAAGTAAATTATGAGTTAACGACTAATTTAAACTTCCGTACTGCATACAAAAACTATAATATTAAAACGGACTATAATTCAGGGAAGTTTTCGAAACCATTAACTCCTAATCATCGATTTTTTGCAAATATATCATACGAAACGACTAAAAAGGAGAACGATGCCCAATGGAAATTTGATGTAACGTATAATTTTATTGGAGAACAGCGTTTGCCTAATACATCTGCTAATCCAATTCAATATCAATTAGGAGAGTACTCAAATGGTTATAGTTTACTGAATGCTCAGTTTACAAAAGTGTTTTCAAAAAAGTTTGAGATATATGTAGGAGTGGAGAATTTAACAAATTTAAAACAGAAAAACCCTATTTTAGCAAGCGATAACCCATTTGGCAATAATTTTGATAGTACTATCATATATGCGCCAATTTTTGGACGAATGTTTTACAGTGGATTACGATTTAAAATAGATTAAAGATGAAAAAAGTTATAGTTATTATATGCTTAGTGTTTGTTGGAGTTTCAGCACAAGCTCAAAAGAAAAATGCAAAAGTGTCTATTCAAGTAGATGGTGTTTGTATGATGTGTAAAAAAAGAATTGAAAAGGCTGCCTTAAATACTAAAGGTGTCAAATTCGCAATCTGGGATTTGAAAACGCATATGCTTTCTTTAATTATAGATGAGCGAAAAACAAACACGAAAACAATTCAAAAGAATATAGCTGCTGTCGGTCACGATACCAAAGGTATTAAAGCTACTGAGCATGCATATAACTCTGTTGATCCTTGTTGTAAGTATAGAGATAAGAAAGTAGTTGATGACCATAAAAAAGGTGGTCATTGAGAATCCTTTGGGTCTTAGTATTTCTTCTTTCATGCAAACCTGAGAATAATAATTCTAAAAAGAATATTATCTCTCAAGAAGCAAAGACAATAGATGTTTTCATTTGTCTCAAGTAATGACATACTATATAGGAAGGAAATGTGATATTTGCCACATTAACTTAGTAAAACAAGAATAAAAGAAAAACCTAAGAGATTCCTCTTAGGTTTTTTAATATATCTATTGCGATTCCGCAATTACATCATTCCTGGCATTCCGCCACCCATTGGAGGCATTCCTCCAGCAGGATTTTCTTCTTTAATGTCAACCAAAGCACATTCTGTAGTTAGAATCATTCCTGCAACAGAAGCAGCATTTTCTAAGGCAACTCTTGTTACTTTTTTAGGATCAATAATTCCAGCCTCAAGCATGTCAACATACGTTTCAGATTTAGCATCGTAACCAAAGTCTTTTTTACCTTCTAAAACTTTATTGATTACAACTGAACCTTCACCACCAGCATTTTCTACGATGGTACGTAATGGAGATTCAATAGCTCTGTTTACAATTTGAACACCAGTTACTTCATCTAAATTATCAGTAGTAATATTCTCTAACACTTTTTTAGCTCTTACCAGAGCAACACCACCTCCAGCTACAATTCCTTCTTCTACAGCAGCTCTTGTGGCATGTAAAGCATCATCAACTCTGTCTTTCTTTTCTTTCATTTCAACTTCTGATGCGGCACCTACATATAATACAGCAACACCTCCAGCTAATTTAGCCAAACGTTCTTGTAGTTTTTCTTTATCGTAATCAGAAGTCGTGGTTTCAATCTGAGCTTTGATTTGGTTTACTCTTGCTTTGATCGCATCAGCATCACCGTTTCCATTAACGATTGTTGTATTGTCTTTGTCAATAGTAATTGTTTCAGCAGTACCTAATAAATCTAGCGTTGCATTTTCTAAAGAAAAACCTCTTTCTTCAGAAATTACAGTTCCACCAGTTAGGATGGCAATATCTTCTAACATTGCTTTTCTTCTGTCTCCAAATCCAGGAGCTTTTACAGCTGCAATTTTTAATCCACCTCTTAATTTGTTTACTACCAATGTAGCCAAAGCTTGTCCGTCTACATCTTCTGCAATAATTAATAATGGACGACTCGATTGTGCAACAGGTTCTAAAATTGGAAGAATCTCTTGAAGATTAGAAATTTTCTTATCAAATAATAAGATATATGGATTCTCTAAATCAGCAATCATTTTATCTGCGTCAGTTACAAAATAAGGAGATAAATAACCTCTGTCAAACTGCATTCCTTCAACAACATCTACATAGGTTTCCATTCCTTTAGCTTCTTCAACAGTAATAACTCCTTCTTTACCAACTTTTCCAAAAGCGGTAGCAATTAAATCTCCAATAGTGTCATCGTTGTTTGCAGAAATGGCAGCAACTTGTTTTATTTTTTCTGAAGAGTTACCTACTTTTTGAGCTTGTTTCTCTAGGTCAGCAACAATAGCTTTCACAGCTTTATCAATACCTCTTTTTAAATCCATTGGATTTGCGCCAGCAGCAACATTCTTTAATCCTTCTTTCACAATTGCTTGTGCTAAAACAGTCGCAGTAGTTGTTCCATCACCAGCTAGATCATTGGTTTTAGAAGCTACTTCTTTTACCATTTGAGCTCCCATGTTTTCTAACTCATTTTCTAGCTCAATTTCTTTTGCTACAGTAACTCCATCTTTAGTCACATTTGGAGCTCCAAATGATTTAGAAATAATTACATTTCGTCCTTTAGGACCCAAGGTTACTTTTACAGCATTAGCCAAAGCGTCTACTCCTCTTTTTAGACCATCTCTAGCATCTACATCAAATTTTATATCTTTTGCCATTTTGTTATAGTTTTTAGCCTTTAGCTGAAAGCTGTTGGCTTGATTTTTAATTAATTTAAGCTAATAGCAAAAAGCTAATAGCAAAAAGCAATTTATACAATTGCTAAAATGTCGCTTTCGCGCATCATTAAGTAGTCTTTACTTTCTAACTTAAGTTCAGTTCCTCCATATTTTCCATAAAGAACAGTGTCACCAACTTTTACTGTTAAAGGCTCATCTTTTTTTCCAGTTCCAACAGCAACGACAGTTCCTTTTTGAGGCTTTTCTTTTGCATTGTCTGGAATAATAATGCCTGAAGCGGTAGTCGTTTCGGCTGCAGCAGGTTCTACTAGAACTCTATCTGCTAAAGGTTGAATATTTAATCCCATATAATAAGATTTTTGATTAATTTAGTTTTTATAGTGAGTCAACTGTCAGAAATTGTGCCAATAGCTTTAAACTGACATTTTTTCAAAACGAATAGTATTGACTTTATTCTAGGATAAAAAAATGCCAACGTGTCATTCGTTGGCATTTTTTTTAGATCGTATTTTTATTACTTGATAGAGTCACCCGTTGCAGGCGGTGTCGTTGTATCTACTGGAGTTGTTGTATCTACATTCTCTAGCGTATTTTGTAAATTAACACCATTATCTCTTGCTCTTGGAATTGCAAAATTTGCTAATAAGATTAATGCAAACATAGCAATAGCCAACGTCCAAGTTGTTCTATCTAAGAAATTATTTGTGTTTTGAACACCACCTAAAGATTGTGCTCCACCACCACCAAAAGAAGAAGATAATCCTCCACCTTTAGGGTTTTGTACCATAACGATTAATATTAATGCAACAGCAATCACCAAGATTAATATTAAAAAGGCTGTATAACTCATGATTTATTTTTTTGTAAAATTTTAATTCTTTTAATTTGGTCTGCAAAGAAACCACTTTTTTCTGGATATTTCAAACTTAAAATCTCATAGGCTTTAATGGCTTTAGAGAACTTTTTTTGCTCTAGATATACCTTCGCTAAAGTCTCTGTCATTAGAGATTTATCTGTTGTATTTTTAGGAATTTCAACTTCAATTTTTCCTTCTTTATCAACAGGTGTGATTTTAGGGTTGGTTTTTATAAACTGATCAATGATTTGGAATTTATCTAATTCCTTTTTTGGAGTTACTTTCCTCTCCCTAACAATTGGTTTCTTAACGGAGAGTTGCAACCATTCTTGAAAAGAATGTGTTTCGTTTGAAGTGAAATTGATAGGCTTTCCAAGATCTAATTTATCAACTACGATCTCAATTGGTTCTACAACATCAATTAGATTTTCTTCAGAGATCTTTTGAGTAATTTGCTGATGAATAGCCGCTTTGTTTTCAAAAGATTTTGAGGTGATAAAATCAAACAAAACCGCTCTGTCTGTTGTGTATGCAGCCGTAGTTTTTAACTCATTATTATACCGAAAACTATCTTGATTTTTCAATCCTTTTAGGTGTAAAGCTCTGGCAGATTGAAAAAAAGGATACTCTTTAATAATAGATTTTAATTCAGAAATCTGCTCATCTTTAAGCTCTTCAGGCTTTGCTAATAAGGTTGAATATGTGTCAATTGTCATTACCATTTTCCAATAGACGCATTAAAGATGTCTTGTATAATTCGCTCTAGGATTTCCTCTAAAGCAGCATCTAAAACAGATCCTGTTAGTTGTGAATTAGCACTAAAATCTGAATAAAAAGAAAATCGTTTTTCAAAATCGTCTTCTTCTTTTAACCGATTGTAATAACGAACATTCACTGAAATAGTCAATCTATTTTGAGCCGCTGTCTGTTGTGCAGTTGCACTCATTGGATTTACTCTATAATCTGTGATTTCACCTTCAAAACGTAAATCCCCTCCTGTTCTTACCTGATCTAGGTTTGTCTGGCGCAAAAATAAATCTTGCATTTCTTGAGTAAATCGTTGGCTTAGGGTAGGTTCTATCAAAGAAGCTTGATTCGAGAAAAAATCGATTTGAAGTGTTTTTGCATTACCAACATCTCCAGTGTTAAATTTATAGATACCGCAGCTTAAAAAAAGCGAGGTAGAAATACAGAGTAAAAAGAGAATTATTGTTTTTTTCATGAGTGATTCAAATGTACAATTTAATTACAAATCGTATTGTTTGATTTTCCGATACAAAGTTCGTTCCGAAATTCCTAACTCTTGTGCAGCAAGCTTTCTTTTTCCTTTGTTTTTTTCTAACGACCGTTTGATCATTTCTATTTCCTTCTCTTGCAAAGAAAGATTTTCATCCTCTTCAATAGTTTCAATAAACTCATATTCATTTTGAGGATTGGTTTGTTGAGGAATTTGAACTACTTCTACAGAATGTGGAACAATTTCTTTTTCTTGATATATTTTCTCAATCAATTTATGATTCTCAGCTTGGACTTGTTCTGAGTTTCCACTTTTCATCAAATCTAACGTCAACTTTTTTAAATCATTAATATCGTTTCGCATGTCAAAAAGAACCTTATACATAATGTCTCGTTCCGTTGCAAAATCATTTTTGCTTGAATTCCCACCAATTACTGCTGGCAAATTCCCAGAATGATTTGGTAAATATTGACTTATTTTCTCTGCATTTACAGTTCTGTTTTCTTCCACTACAGAGATTTGTTCTGCAATATTTCTTAGTTGACGAATATTACCAGGAAAACGATAATTCAATAATAAGTTTGTAGCATTTTCATCCAATCGAATAGTTGGCATTCGGTATTTTTGAGCAAAATCTGCAGCAAACTTTCGAAACAATAAATGAATATCTTCCTTTCGCTCTCTTAATGGAGGTAAATGAATTTCTATGGTACTTAATCTATAATATAAATCTTCTCTAAATTTTTCTTTAGCAATGGCTTCTTGCATATTCAAATTTGTCGCAGCAACAATGCGCACATCGGTTTTCTGTACTTCTGAAGAACCCACTTTAATAAATTCGCCATTTTCTAAAACACGCAACAAACGAACTTGAGTAGTTAGGGGTAATTCTCCAACTTCATCTAAGAAGATAGTCCCTCCATCTGCTACTTCAAAATATCCTTTTCTGCTTGCTGATGCTCCAGTAAAAGCTCCTTTTTCATGTCCAAATAACTCACTATCAATTGTTCCTTCTGGAATGGCACCACAGTTTACTGCAATATATTTTGCATGTTTTCTGTGTGACAATTGATGAATAATTTTTGGAATATTTTCTTTACCAACTCCACTTTCACCAGTAACTAAAACAGAAATATCTGTAGGGGCAACACGTACGGCTTTTTCCAGGGCACGATTTAAATGCAAATCGTTACCGATGATACTAAAACGTTGTTTTATAGTTAGTAAATTTTCCATACTTATGCCCGTGTAAACAGGTAATTTTTTTAATTATTATCTGAATATTCAACTGCAACTCCAATTAAGGTAGCTGAAGTACAATCTTTAACTTTTACATTCACAAAATCACCTAACTTATAGTGCTCTTTTGGAAATACAATCACTGTGTTTTGGGTGTTTCTTCCTTTCCATTGATTCGGGTCTTTTTTAGAAGTTCCTTCGATCAATACTTCTTCAATTTTACCTAAGTGCTGTTGTGTTCTATATAAACTGTGCTCTTGTTGTAGGTCAATAACTTCTTGCAAACGTCTTTTCTTAACGTCATGAGGAACATCATCTGGCATTTTTTTAGCTGCCAAAGTCCCAGGTCTTTCGGAGTAGGCAAACATAAAACCGAAATCATATTTTACATATCTCATTAAATCTAAGGTGTCTTGATGATCCTGTTCTGTTTCACCGCAAAACCCTACAATCATATCCTGAGAGAGAGACATTTCAGGGATGATTTTAAAAATGTTATCCACCAATTCTTTATACTCTTCACAAGTATGTTGGCGGTTCATAGCTTTTAACATGGTATTGCTACCGCTTTGAACAGGTAAATGAATGTACTTGCAAATATTTTTGTGTTTTGCCATGGTATGAATTACATCTAAACTCATGTCCTGAGGATTGGATGTGGAAAAGCGAAAACGCATTTTTGGAAATTCAGCAGCACACATGTCTAATAGTTGAGCAAAATCTGTGGCTGTAGCTTGCGCCATTTCAGAGGCTTTTTTGAAATCTTTTTTCAATCCACCTCCATACCATAAATAACTGTCTACATTCTGACCTAATAAGGTAATTTCTTTAAAATTCTTCTCCTGCATTGATCGAATTTCTTCTAAAATACTTTTCGGATCACGGCTTCTTTCACGACCTCTGGTAAAAGGAACTACGCAAAATGTGCACATATTGTCACATCCTCTAGTAATAGAAACGAATGCAGAAACACCATTTGAATTCAATCGTACCGGAGAGACATCTCCATAGGTTTCGTCTTTAGAGAGAATTACATTTACAGCATCTCTTCCAGCTTCAACTTCCTCTATCAGATTTGGTAAATCACGATAGGCATCCGGGCCAACAACTAGATCAACAATCTTTTCTTCTTCTAAAAATTTCTCTTTCAATCTTTCCGCCATACAGCCCAAAACCCCAACTTTCATTGTAGGATTTATTTTCTTTACGGCATTGTATTTTTGTAAGCGTTTACGAACAGTAGTCTCGGCTTTTTCTCTAATAGAACAAGTATTTACCAAGACAAGGTTTGCGTCTTCTAAATTTTGAGTAGTATTAAAACCTTGCTCAGAAAGTATAGCTGCTACAATTTCGCTGTCATTCATATTCATCTGACAACCATAACTTTCTATAAAAAGCTTTTTCGAGTTTTCTTTTTTATTTTCAGTGGCAAGAGCTTTTCCTTGCAGTTTTTCGTCAATTACCTTTTCTATCTGTTCCATGTTCAAAAATTGGATACAAAGATACAACCAAAATAGAAAAATTATGACAAACTGACAGGTAAAAGTTCTATTAAATAGAATCCCTCGATGAACTATAAAAAATGGGGTGATTTTAAACGCAACCAAATGAGAGTTTGTACATCTATATAAGTATACTAACTTTTTAAAACTATCATAATGAAAAAAGTAATTCGCATGTCCTGTATTGTTGTGTTCTTGTCTTCGATTATTTCTTGTGAAAAAAATGAGTGTGAAAATTATACGTTAGCAACACCAGTGACTCTAACATTGGATGAGTTTAGGAATTCTGTAAAAATAACAGTGCCTCAGGTTATTCAAAAATCAGGTAAAATATACGCTTATGGCAATTATATTTTTGTGAATGATAAGAAGAAAGGAATACATGTGATCGAGAATTCTAATCCGACATCACCAAGAAAAATAGCATTTATTAATATTCCTGGAAATGAGGATATATCTATTAAAGACAATTATTTATATGCCGATAGCTTGATTGATTTAGTTATTTTTGATATTTCTGACCTTGAAAGTATTGTTCAGGTAGGAAGATTGGAAGATGTTTTCCCTAATAACATTGCTTGGACTAGAGATGTAGATTTTTATGATTGGTCTAATTATAATCCAAATGATATTATTATAGATTGGAATATTACAATTGAAAGGAAATTAGAAGATGAAATCTTGCCATATGAAACATTGGGAGGAGTATGGAATGTAAATGTACTTTCAAATAATGCACTATCTGCAGATGCTCAGGTAGGTCAAGGAGGTTCTTTAGCACGATTTAAAATTGTAGAGGATTATTTATACTCAGTAGATCGGCATAGTATTCACATTTTTGATATTCAAAATTTGGAAACTCCAGTGAAATCAGGAAGTGTCTACGCAGGATTTGATATTGAAACTGTTTTTAATAAGGATCAATTTCTATTTTTAGGGAGCATGTCAGGGATGTTTATATATGACATATCTCAAGCTGATTCACCTCAATATGTTTCAGAGTTTAGACATGGAACTGCTTGTGATCCCGTTGTAGTAGATGGAGATTATGCGTATATTACTTTAAGAGGAGGTAACTCTTGCGGTGCTTTTGAAAGCAGTTTGCAAATTGTGAATATTAGTGACATTTATAACCCTAAATTAGAGGTTTCATATTCATTAAGTAATCCTTATGGGTTAGGTATTAATAATGAGAAACTTTTCATTTGTGATGGATCTTCTGGCTTTAAAGTTTTTGATAAAACAAATAATAATGATTTAGTGTTGTTGAATCATTTTGAAAATATCAATGCATTTGACGTAATTCCATTAGAAAACAACTTACTCTTGATTGGAGAGAATACATTATATCAATATAAATACACAAAAAATAATATTGAATTATTAAGCTCTTTTAGTTTAAATTAAAACATGTTTTATATTATTCTTTCTAGCAAAAAAGAGCTGTTATTTAGACTCCATTAGAAGCTTTTAGGCGCTAATAAAAAAAAACTACATACTTTTGCAATCCAAAATCTTCTATATAATAGGTGGATTTTGTTGATAATTTAAAAGATACATGGCAAAGAATTTAGTGATAGTGGAGTCACCTGCAAAGGCGAAAACAATCGAGAAATTTCTAGGAAAAGATTTTCAAGTTGAGTCCAGCTATGGACATATAGCAGATTTACCATCTAAAGAATTAGGAGTAAATGTAGAAGGCGATTTTAAACCAAAATATATTGTTTCAACTGATAAGAAAGCAGTTGTAAAAAAATTAAAAGATTTAGCTAAAAAAGCAGAAACCGTTTGGTTGGCGAGTGATGAGGATCGTGAAGGAGAAGCAATTGCATGGCATTTAGCTGAGCAGTTGAAATTGAAAGAAGAGAATACAAAACGTATTGTTTTTCATGAGATTACAAAGAAAGCCATTTTACATGCAGTAGAGAATCCGAGAGACATAAATTATAATTTAGTAAATGCTCAACAAGCACGTAGAGTCTTAGATAGATTAGTAGGTTATGAATTGTCACCCGTTCTATGGAGAAAAGTAAAAGGTGGGCTTTCTGCAGGAAGAGTTCAGTCAGTTGCCGTTCGACTTATTGTTGAAAAAGAAAGAGATATAGAGAACTTTCAGCCTGAAGCTTCTTATAGAGTAGATGCTGAGTTTGTGAACTCTAAAGGAAATAAGTTTAAAGCAAAATTAGGGAAGAATTTTTCTGCTCGTGAGGAAGCAGAAACATTTTTAAATTCTTGTGTAGGTGCTAGTCATCAAGTTTCTGATCTACAAAAAAAGCCTGCAAAGAAATCACCAGCAGCACCATTTACCACATCAACATTGCAACAAGAAGCTTCTAGGAAACTAGGATTTCCAGTTGCAAAAACAATGTTGATGGCGCAACGTTTGTATGAAGCAGGATTTATTACCTATATGAGAACCGATAGTGTAAATCTATCTGAAGATGCTAAAAATGCAGCACAAACTGAAATTATTTCTTCGTATGGAGAGTCGTTTAGCAAGCCGAGAAATTTTTCAAACAAAGCAAAAGGAGCACAAGAAGCTCACGAAGCTATTCGACCAACAAATATGAGTAGATCGGAAGTTTCTGTAGATTACGATCAAGATCGTTTGTATAGCTTAATCTGGAAAAGAACTTTGGCTTCTCAAATGAGTGAAGCTCAATTAGAGAGAACGATTGTGAAAATCAATAATGATAAAAATGAGAAGCAATTCGTTGCCAATGGAGAGGTTATTACTTTTGAAGGATTTTTAAAAGTGTATTTAGAAGGGACTGATAATGATGAGGATGAGCAAGCAGGAATGCTGCCAAAACTAGAAATAGGAGAGACTTTAGAAGATCAATTAATTACTGCTACAGAACGCTATACAAAACCACCTTACCGATTTACAGAGGCTGCATTAGTGAAAAGATTAGAAGAGTTAGGAATTGGAAGGCCATCTACATATGCACCTACAATCTCTACAATCCAGAGAAGAGAATATGTTGCAAAAGGAGCTGTAGAAGGAGCAGAAAGAAAGTATGCTCAATATGCATTAAGCAATGGAGAGGTTACATCGAAAACACTTACTGAGAAAGTAGGGTCAGACAAAGGAAAATTAGTTCCTACTGATATAGGAAATATCGTAAATGATTTTTTAGTTGCTAATTTCTCTAACATATTAGATTTTGGTTTTACCGCTAAAGTTGAAAGTGATTTTGATGAAATAGCAGATGGTAAAGAAGACTGGACTTCTATGATTAAAGAGTTTTATCAAGATTTTCACCCTACTGTTGAAGACGTTGCTGCAAATGCAGAGCGAGCAAAAGGAGAGAGATTGTTAGGAATTGACCCAGAATCAGGAAAGAATGTATACGTTAGACTTGGACGATATGGTGCTATGGTTCAGATTGGTGAAGCAACAGATGAAGAAAAACCAAAGTTTGCAAGTCTACAAGGAGAGCAAACAATGAATAACCTCACTTATGAAGAAGCGATGGATCTGTTTAAACTGCCTAAAACTTTAGGAGATTATGAAGCAGAAGAGGTTATTGTTGCCAATGGTCGATTTGGTCCTTACATTAGATTTGGAAAAATGTTTGTGTCTTTAGATAAAGGAGAAAACCCAATGTCGGTAGATATGGATAGAGCAATTGAACTAATTCAGGCTAAAAAACAAGCGGATGCTCCAATAGGATCGTATCAAGATTTGCCGATTCAAAAAGGAGTTGGTCGATTTGGTCCTTTTATCAAATGGAATTCCATGTTCATTAATGTGAACAAGAAATATGATTTTGATAATCTTTCAGATGCTGATTTGGTTGAATTGATAGAAGATAAATTGAAGAAGGAGAGAGAAAAATTAATTCATAATTGGGAAGATTTAGGCATTCGTGTTGAAAAAGCACGTTGGGGAAGATTCAATGTTATCAAAGGAAAGATAAAAGTTGAGCTCCCAAAAACAACAGATATAGAGAAATTTAGTAAAGAAGATGCTGAAAAACTAATCACTTCTAAAACCCCTAAAAAGAAAACTGCAAAAAAGAAATAAGAAATTCCTTATATTGCACGAAGTTTTATTGATTTAAATGAACTCTGACTTTTTATCCCCTATAAAAGATTCTGTAGTTGCACATTCTGTGTTGCTATCTCCTAATGCTCTTGGTAGAAGTTTTCTAGTACATTCTCAGACCGACGGTTTTCCTGATTTGAAAGGTGTTCGTATGGCTATTGTTGGTGTAGAAGAAGATAGAAATACCGAGGGAAATTATGGTAGTGGGAAAGATTTACATCATATCAGAAGACATTTGTATCAGTTGTTTCCAGGAAATTGGAATACACCCATTGCTGATTTAGGAAATATTAAAAAAGGAAGCGCTACATCAGATACACATTTTGCAATTACTGAGGTGGTTGCAGACCTTTTAAAACAAAACATCATTCCTATTATTATTGGTGGAGGTCAAGATGCAACATTTTCTAACTACAGAGCCTACGATACACTTGAGCAAACTGTTAACCTTGTAGCGGTTGATAGTATGTTTGATTTAGGAACTTTAGAAGATGAGTTGTCCTCTAAATCATATTTGAGCAAGATTATTATGCAAGAGCCTAACAACCTGTTCAACTATAGCAATATTGGATATCAAACGTATTTTAACTCTCAAGAGGAGATTAACTTAATTCACAGTTTAAATTTTGATGCTTATCGATTAGGAGAAGCAAAAAATCTAGAGATAGTAGAGCCTGTTTTTAGAGATGCAGATATTGTAAGTATAGATATTGGTGCTGTCAGGCAAAGTGACGCTCCAGCAAACAACAATGTGTCTCCAAATGGTTTTTATGGCGAGGAGATTTGTGCAATAGCAAGGTATGCAGGAATAAGTGATAAAGTTTCCTCGTTTGGAATATACGAGTACAATTCTAAGTACGATACAAATTATCAGACGGCTCATTTAATAGCTCAAATGATTTGGTATTTTATTGAAGGAGTAAATTATAGAGCAAAAGACTATCCGTTTAGTACGAAAGAAAGTTATCAAAAATTTACGGTTTTGTTAGAAGATGACGATCCAATTAATTTCTATAAGAGTGATAAAACAGGACGATGGTGGATGGAGATTAATTTGATTAAGAATAATAAATATAAAAGGCATGCGTTAATACCATGTACCTATCAAGATTATGTGGAAGCAACACAGCAAACAATCCCAGATAGGTGGTTTAAGGCTCAAAGAAAAATGGTTTAATAAAGACATATAAAAGTTTCCGTTAAAAACCTCTCATCGGATTGTATTTTTATAAAAAAAACGATAGGTTTACGAACTTTTAAGGAAAGAGATATAAATATGAAGAAAACAGCATTATTTGCACTGTTAGTGATGATCTTGTACGGGTGTGGTTCAAATGATCGAGGAGAGTTGTTAGGTGTAACATCTAAAACGAAGTGGTTTGCCGAAAAACCATTTGGTATGGTCTCTATTCCTGGAGGTTCTTTTACCATGGGTAAACAGGATGAAGACATTGTTGGAAACATGAGTTCTCCAGCAAGAACAGTTACTGTTAGACCTTTTTATATGGATGAAACTGAAGTTACAAATGCAGAATATAAACAGTTTGTACACTGGGTAAGAGACTCTGTTACGAGAACAAAATTAGCATTGATGGCAGATTTTGCTTCAGCAGGAGAATTAGTTGATTCAACCGGAGCTGCTAAATCAGGCGGGATATATGATTTTGCGTTTGCTGTTATTGATACTACCGACGCTACTGCATACCAAAAATATATGTTTGAAAACTATTATGATATTGGAGCAGGGTTGGATTCATTAAAACCTTTAAGCTGGGAAAATGAATTAATTTGGGATACTGAAGAATATCCTGATGAATACTATACTGAAGTAATGGATACCTTATACATCAAAAAAGATGATGCCGTTAATGGTATAAGAACATTCAATCCTAAATTTTTAAATTATGGGTATTCTTGGTATAATGCTTTAGAGGCAGCAAAAGGAAATGGTAGTAGAAAAGACTTTATTAAAAGAGAAGACATTAATATTTATCCAGACACCACTGTGTGGGTGAAAGATTTTAACTATTCTTATAACGATCCAATGCATCAAGATTATTTTTACCATCCTGCCTATGGAGATTATCCAGTTGTTGGAGTAGATTGGTATCAAGCAAAAGCTTTTTGTAACTGGAGAACGAAGCACAAAAATGATAATACAAGAGGAAAGAAGAACGCAATTTCAGTTCCTAGCTTTAGATTACCTACCGAAGCAGAGTGGGAATACGCTGCTAGAGGAGGTCTAGAATTTGCAAAATACCCTTGGGGAGGCCCAGCAACAACTAGTGATCGTGGATGCTTCCTAGCAAACTTTAAACCTGTAAGAGGGAATTACGCTGTAGATGGTGCACTATATACAGTTGAGGCAAAATCATACAACCCTAATGATTACGGCCTTTATAATATGGCTGGAAATGTAGCTGAATGGACAAATACGTCATTTAACTTAGCATCTTATTACGTTGGGTCTACTATGAATCCAAATGTAGAAGATAGAAGTAATAAAAGAAAAATAACAAGAGGAGGTTCTTGGAAAGACATCGCCTACTTTTTAGAGGTAAGTACCAGAGATTATGAATATGCAGATACAGCAAGAAGCTATATCGGGTTTAGAACGGTACAAAACTCACTTGGAAAATTGAATATAAATACAAACAAATAATTTAATAATTAACACTTAACCCCCAAAACATTTTTTAATTATGGCACAATCAAGATCTACAAAGAAATTATTTAACATGGCTTACGGAATCGGAGCCGCAATTGTAATTTTAGGAGCATTATTTAAAATTATGCACTTTAATATAGGCCCTATTACAGGAGGTATGATGCTTACACTTGGTATGGCTGTGGAAGCTGTAGTATTTGCAATCTCAGCCTTTGAACCTGTTGAAGACGATTTAGACTGGACAAAAGTATATCCTGAATTAGGCGATGATGGAGAAGCATCAGGAGCAAATGGAATGTTGTCTCAAAAATTAGATAATTTATTAAGAGAAGCACAAGTAGATACAGAATTAATGACAGGTTTAGGAAATAGTATCAAAAACTTTCAAACAGCCGCAGATGGTTTAAATGTAGCTTCAGAATCTATTTCATCTACAAGTAAATATAATGAGCAAGTTGAAATGGCAGCCTCTCAAATGGAGTCACTAAATGGTTTGTATCAAGTACAAATGGAAAATGCAAACAAGCAGTCAGAATTAAACAATGCAATGATAGAAAATTCTGAAAAGTTAAAAGAACAAATGGAATCGTTAGCGACTAATTTATCGTCATTAAACGGAGTCTATGGAGGAATGCTTTCAGCAATGTCTAGCAAGTAATTAGTAAAACTTATTTATAACGTAAAAAACTAATTCACATGGCAGGAGGAACACTATCCCCAAGACAAAAGATGATTAACTTAATGTATCTAGTTTTCATTGCAATGTTAGCAATGCAAATGGATAAAAAAGTATTATCGTCTTTCGGTTTTATGAAAGAAAAAGTAGAGAGTGCTAATGAAGCATCATCTACGAATATCGGTAACATTTTAAAAAGCTTAGCAACAAAAGCTAACGATCAACCAGCTAAATTTGAAAATCTAAATAATACAGCGAAACAGATACACTCTCTATCTGATGGTTTATTTAACTACATCTCTGCATTAAAAGATTCAATATTAGCTAACACAGATCCAGAAGATCAAACTAATTATGAATCAATGAGTGGTGCTGATAGAGTGGATGCGATGTTCTTTACAGGGGATGGCTATACTCCACAAGGACAAGAGTTTGTTGATAATATCAATAACTATAGAAATACCATTTTAAGTTCGGTAGGAAATAATCCTGATTACAAGGATTTAATTGTGAATATTAACAAACGATTTAATACAGATCCAGATAAGTCAGACGACGGAGTTGATATTCCTTGGTTAAAAAGCCGTTATGAAGGAATGCCAATGATTACTACTTTGGCAAATATTACTCAGATTCAAGGAGATGTTAAGAATACAGAAGCTGAAGTTTACACTAAATTACTAGGTGGACAATTAGAAAGTGAAGCATCTTTAACGAATTATCAAGGAATTGTAAGACTAGACAAGACAGCATATTTTGCTGGAGAAAAAGTTACTGGTCAAGTTGTATTAGGAAGATATGATAATACATTGATTCCAAACAAGGTATTGTTAAACGGTAGAGATTTAACTAATAGAGTTAAAGATGGTCAAGTAATAGTTGATATCCCAGCAGGAAATGTTGGTGAACATGACATTAAAGGTAAAATTACTTTTACCCAAGATGGACAACCTATTGACGTTCCTTTTGAAAGTTCCTATTCAGTTATTGCTGAGCCTAGCGAAGCTGTAATTTCTGCAGATAAAATGAATGTGGTGTATCGCGGTTTGGACAATCCAATTTCTATTTCAGTTCCTGGAGTAGGTGATAAAGATATTTCACCAAGTGTTCTAGGAAGTAATAAATTAACAAGAACTGGTTTAGGGAAATATATTTTAAACCCTGGAGCTGGAGATGAGGTGAAAATTAATGTAACAGCTAAATTGAGTAGTGGTAAAACAATTAGCACACCTAAGACGTTTAGAATTAAAGATATTCCTGCAGCCTCTGGGACAGTTCGTGGAGATTTCGGAATTGTACCGATGCCTAAATCGAGTTTAAACAATACGCCAATTGGAGCTGGATTACCAGATTTTGTGTTTGATTTAGAATTAATAGTACAAGGATTTACGATTAAAGTTCCTGGTAATTTAGCAGTAAAAGTCACTGGAACTAAGTTAAATGCTCGTGCTAAGAAAGCATTAGAGAAAGCAAGAAGAGGAGATGTAATTACTATTTTCGATATTAAAGCTATAGAGAAATCGAAGGGAACACGTATCAAAAAAGTATTACCTGTAAGTATACAGATTACAAATTAGAAGAATTAAAATTAAGTAGTATGATGAGGAAGCATTTTTATATCGCTGTTATAGCCTTACTAACCACAGGTTATGTAAGTGCTCAGTCCAATTTGTTAAATGCGACTAAAGTAGACCAGATTGGTAAAGAAACCAAAGAGAAAATAGCTGCCGACAATGATGGACCACTAGCATATGGTTTTATTGACGATAGAGATATTTTATGGTCTAAGGTAGTATGGGAATTTGTTGATTTAAATCAGAAAATTAACTTACCGTATTACTATCCTATTGATACTACTAATATTGCAAGCAACAGACGTTCTCTATTTGATACACTTTTAAAAGCCATTAGAAAAGGAGATATTAAAGATGTATATTCAGACTCTTTCTTTACTTCTACAGTGACAAAAGCTGAAATAGATGAAAAATTGATCAATATCCGTCAGAATGGAAATTTTTCAGACACATTTAATATCCAAACAAGAGATATAGAAGGGTATATGATGAAAGGGATGTGGTATTTCGATAAGCGTCAAGGCGAGTTAAAGTACAGATTGTTAGCAATCGCACCAATGGGTAAAGATGTATTAACTCTAGGGTTACCTGATATTGAAGATGATGAATTATATGAATTATTCTGGATCTTCTATCCATCTGCAAGACAAGTATTGCACGATGCGAAGGTATTCAATCCTAAAAATGTTTCTCAACCTATTTCTTTTGATCATCTATTAAATGCAAGGCGATTTAGTTCGGTCATTGTCCGAGAGGAGAATATTTATAACAATAGAAAGATCGCGGATTATATTCGTGGGAATTCGTTATTTCAACTCTTAGAAGCAGACAGGATTAAAGAGAATATTCGCAATAGAGAAATAGATATGTGGAACTATTAATCTACAACTTCTAAAAAATATAAAAAGCGTTTCGAATTTTCGAAACGCTTTTTTATTAAAAGAGTATTTTTGAATTGTGAAAGTAGATTATATCATCGTTGGATTAGGATTGGCAGGCATGGCTTTTTGTGAGCAGCTCGTAAAAGCAAACAAGACTTTTGTTGTTTTTGAAGATAGCTCTCAAAACGCTACTTTGGTTGCTGGAGGTGTCTACAATCCCGTTATTTTAAAACGTTTCACTCCCGTATGGAACGCCAAGGAGCAATTAGCAGTGGCATTGCCATTTTATGAATTCTTAGCAGAAAGATTTAATACTTCATTAGACTATAAATTCTCAACCCGAAAAGTCTTTAAGAGTATAGAAGATCAGAACAACTGGTTTATTGCTTTAGACAAGCCACAAACTGCTGAATTCATGAATCCGAAGATTATTGCTGAAGAAATAGATGGCGTTCTTGGAGATTTTGGTTTTGGAGAAGTTTATGGAACAGGAAGAATAAATACTCATGAATTGGTGAAATCGTACCGAGAGTTTTTAGAAAAAAAGGAATGTATTCAATTTGAAAGCTTTAAATATGATGGAGTACAATTTTTTGAGAGTGCTGTAAATTATAAGAATATCGAAGCCAAACGAATTGTTTTTTGTGAAGGCTTTGGACTGAAACAAAATCCGTTTTTTAACTACCTGCCTTTAAATGAAGCTAAAGGAGAAACAATAACAATACACGCACCTAACTTAAAGATTGATTTCCATATGAAGTCGACATTATTTGTTTTACCTCTAGGAAATGACTTGTACAGAGTGGGAGCTACTTTTGATTGGACAGATAAAACTTCTGATCCAACTAAAGAAGGAAAAAAGGAACTTGTGGCCAAACTTAAAAAGACGATTGATGTTCCGTACATCATTACTGATCACAATGCTGGAATTAGGCCAACGGTGAAAGATAGAAGGCCAATGGTTGGAATTCATTCAGAGCATCCAGAATTAGTTGTTTTAAACGGATTAGGAACGCGAGGTGTTATGATTGCACCAACTATTGCTAGACAGCTCTTCAATCACCTAGAAAATGACCAAAAATTAGACCCTGAAACAGATATTAAGCGTTTTCACTAGTAGCTTTCCTATATTTTGAATCGAACTTTACAAACATATTGATCCATAAAATCCTTGACAATCGGAGATTTACAGGAGCAAGAAGAATAAGCACAACAAAAATAGCGGCAAAAGATTGCAATAGGGTTAAACTCAAGAAAAGCTTAGCGACGATAAAAGTAATTACTGAAAGAGCAACGGTAAAGCCATAATTTACATACATAGCGCCGTAAAAGAAAGAAGGTTCAATCATGTATTTAAGATCACATTCAGAACAGTTCTTGTGAATTTTTGTAATCTTAGTTGGATTAAAGGTAAATGGAAACTCAAAAAAACCGCCTTCGTGACATCTAGGACATTTGCCTTTAATAACACTATATATTTTCTGACCTTTTTTCATGATTTTTCTCAGATTTTTTTACCTAGTTTTGTGGGCATAAAATTACACATTTTTTCATGCTTAACGTACATAATTTAACAGTCTCTTTTATGGGGACAGATTTATTTTCTGGAATCACTTTTAAATTGAATAAAGGAGACAGAATTGGATTGATAGGGAAAAATGGTGCTGGGAAATCAACATTGTTAAAAGTATTGTCAAAAGATATAGAAACCAGTGGAGGAACTATGGCTTTTGATAAAGATGTACGTATCGGGTTTCTTCGCCAGGATATAGAATTTTTTCAAGGGAGAACTATTCTTGAAGAAGCCTATCAAGCTTTTGAAGAAATTAAAGAAATTGAGTTAAAACTAGATGCTATTAATAAACAATTAGCAACGAGAACAGACTATGAAAGTGAAGAATACAGTCAGTTAATTGTTGATTTAACAGATTTTACTGAGCGTTATGAGTTACTTGGTGGTTATAATTATCAAGGAGACACAGAGAAAATTTTACAAGGTTTAGGTTTTCAAAGAGAAGACTTCGATAAACTAACAAATACATTTTCTGGAGGTTGGAGAATGCGAATAGAATTAGCAAAACTCTTATTGCAAAATAACGACATTTTGTTATTAGATGAACCTACAAACCACTTAGATATAGAATCGATTATTTGGTTGGAGAACTTTTTAAAATCGTATGCAGGAGCCATTGTGTTGGTTTCGCATGATAAAATGTTCTTAGACAATGTAACCAATAGAACCATAGAAATTTCTTTAGGTCAGATTTACGATTATAAAAAGCCATATTCTCAGTTCTTATTGTTAAGAGGGGAAATCAAGGAAAAGCAGTTGCAAGCTCAAAAGAATCAAGAAAAAGAGATAAAGCAGAAACAACTTTTAATAAATAAGTTTAAAGCAAAAGCAAGCAAAGCATCCATGGCGCAATCGTTAATGAAACAATTAGATAAGGTAGAACTTATTGAAGTTGATAAAGATGATAATGCAGCGATGAATGTTCGTTTTGCCATTTCAAAAGAACCAGGGAAAATTGTTGTAGAAGCTGAAAACATGAGTAAAAGCTATGGGGATAAGCATGTGCTGGAAAATGTAGATCTATTGATAGAACGAAATAGTAAAATTGCTTTTGTTGGACAAAACGGACAAGGGAAATCTACCTTAGCAAAAATGATGGTTGGTGAAATTCCTTTTAAAGGACATTTAAAGCTCGGACATAATGTAGAAATTGGATATTTTGCACAGAATCAGTCAGAGCATTTACCACCAGAAAAAACTGTTTTAGAAATAATGGAAGATGCTGCAACTGATGGAAACAGAGTGAGAGTTAGAGACATGCTTGGAGCATTTTTATTTGGAGGAGATGCTGTAGATAAAAAGGCGAAAGTATTGTCTGGAGGAGAAAGAAATAGATTGGCATTATGTAAGTTATTGTTGTCGCCATTTAATGTGCTCATCATGGATGAGCCTACAAACCACTTAGATATCGCTTCCAAAAATGTATTGAAAGAAGCGTTAAGACAGTTTAATGGAACGTTAATTTTAGTTTCTCACGATAGAGATTTTTTACAAGGGTTAACATCAACTGTCTATGGATTTAAAGACAAAGTAATTAAAGAGTATTTAGGAGATATTGATTATTTCTTAGAACAACATAAAATGGAAAATCTGCGTGAAGCAGAAAAAAGAACCGTTGTTAAAGTTGATAAAAGCGCTTCAAAAAAAGAAAACGAAATCTCTAGAGATCAAGAAAAAGAACTCAGAAAACTAAAAAATAAGTTGTCTAAAATTGAAACTGAGATTTCAGATCTGGAAACAGAAATTCAGAAAATCGATTTGGCTCTGGCTGAAAATTATAATGAGGTTTCTAGCAAACCTAACTTTTTTGAAACCTACAAAGCTAAAAAAGCAAAAGTAGATACTTTAATGGTGGAATGGGAAAAGGTTGAAGAGGAGATTACGAATTTTTCTTAACTTACATTTCGTTGTTATCTAGATACACCTCGAGTGTCATATCGAGAGGAGTCGAGATACAAGAGATAAATCAACTATGAAGTTATATTATGTCTACATATTAGAATGTTCAGATGATTATTTATATACGGGAGTGACAAATAATTTGTCTAGAAGATTAATAGAACATCAAAAAGGACTAAATAAAGACTGTTTCACTTACAAAAAAAGACCTCTCAAATTAATTTTTCAGCAAGAGTTTAATGATATAGATCAAGCCATTTATTTTGAGAAAAAAATAAAAAAGTGGAGTAGAGAGAAAAAATTAGCTCTTGCTAACAAAGAGTTTGACTTATTACAACAATTATCTGAATGTAAAAATGAAACTCATTCAAGAAACCAAGGTCTCGACTCCGCTCGACATGACAAAGAGAATGGTTTATCCTTTTTTAAAAATCAGCTAAAAACCATTAACCAACAAATATTTCTCCCAGAGCTAGAGGATAAAAAGATTCAACTTTTTATAAAACGAGAAGATGAAATTCACCCCTTTGTTTCAGGAAACAAATTCCGAAAACTTAAATACAATCTTCAAGAAGCTCACAATCAAAAGAAGAAAATAATACTCACTTTTGGAGGCGCTTTTTCCAATCATATTTTAGCAACAGCTGTTGCAGGAGAATTAGAAGGGTTTGCTACCATAGGAATCATTCGAGGTGATGAATTAGGGAAAGACATAAAGAAAACACTAGCATCAAATTCAACCTTGCAAAAAGCTTCTGATCATGGTATGAAGTTCGAATTTATTTCCCGTGAACAATATCGAGATAAAACAAATCCAATCTTTTTAAAACAACTTAAAGAAACGTATGGTGATTTTTATTTAATACCTGAAGGAGGTACTAATGAATTGGCTGTAAAAGGCTGTGAAGAGATTTTAACAAATGAAGATGCTCAGTTTGATTATATTTGTTGTTGTGTGGGAACAGGAGGGACTATTTCAGGATTGATAAATAGCGCTCAACCCCATCAGAAAATACTGGGTTTTCCAGCTTTAAAAGGTGATTTTTTAGAGAAAGAAATTCAAGAGTATGTCAATGAGAAAGATCATTGGAAATTGGTAAAGGAGTATCATTTTGGTGGATATGGAAAATATTCTGAGGAGTTGATTCGTTTTATCAATTGGTTTAAAGAAGAAGCAGGTATTCCGTTGGATCCTATTTATACAGGAAAAATGATCTTTGGAATTCTACAAATGATTTCCAAAAACGAACTTCCTAATGGAAGTAAGATATTAGCAATCCACACAGGTGGTTTACAAGGAATAGAAGGATTTAATGATCGATTGAGAGAAAAAGAGACAGGTTTAAAAATTCATACATGAGATTACGAGTACTTATAGGTTTGCTAGCAGTTTTATTTTTAGCAAGTTGTAGCTCAAGTAGAAGAGTTACGACAAAAAAGCAACAGAAAAAAGTTGTTGTAGAACCTAGACCCGAAAAATTACCTTCTGTTAAGCAGGCTCAACATGTAAAGAAGCTAGAAAAAGGAAATAAAGCCCTCAACAGATATACACTACAGTACATTCGAAAATATGCCCCTTTGGCTGTCCTGGAGATGCATGAGTATAAAATTCCAGCAAGCATTACTTTGGCTCAAGGTATTTTAGAATCAGGAAATGGAAGAAGTAATCTTGCAGCTAAATCGAATAATCATTTTGGAATAAAATGTCATACAGGATGGAAAGGAAAACGAGTGTATCATGATGATGATGAAAAAGGAGAATGCTTTCGGAAATATAAATATGTTCAAACTTCGTATAAAGATCATTCCACATTTTTAAGTGGAAGAAGAAGATATGAAAGCTTATTTAAACTCAGAAGAACAGATTATAAAAGATGGGCAAAAGGGTTAAAAAAAGCAGGATATGCGACGGATAGAAAGTATCCTTCAAAGCTAATTAAAATTATTGAAACTTATAAGTTGTACGAATTTGATAAGTTCACCAAAAAAGATTTAAAAAGAGGAAAGCGATTCAAAGAAGAGGAAAAAGAAGAGCCGGTTATCACTAAGAAAAAGATAAAAGCTAAATCATATCAAGTAAAAAAAGGAGACACATTGTATTCTATTGCAAGGAAGTTCAATATTACTGTTGATAGATTAAAGAAGCTCAATAAACTAAAAAGCAATGCACTCTCTATAGGTCAAGAATTAGAAATTAAATAAAATCCGCAAAAAGCCATAGCAGAACTTTCACGGATTTACAACCAACAACTAATTTACTACCATGAATAGTTTTTTCTCATAGCTTGTCTTTTAATGGCTTTGATTAGTACACTCTCTAACTCATTCTTTTTCACTGATTCTTTCTGTTTCTTAGCAACAAAAGCTCTTCGCTTTTTATTTAACTCATTTATTTCTTTCTTTATTTCTGAACGAATTTTTCGTTGTTTTTCTACATACTTTTTTAAATCGGCATCAGATAAATTTTGCAAATCTTTAGGCAATTGTTTTCTCTCTATTTTGGAATAATCTACTTTTTCTTTTTCTGATTTGTCTACCAAATCCCAAGAAGAGTTACTGTACAGTCGATTACTTTTACTTACTGTTCTTTTTACTGCTACAGCATTGTCTAATTTTTTGGCATTATCATCTTGGACAGCTTGACTAGCATATTTTGAAT
>Ga0115559_1000141_pt1 | contig 48054 bp, 41 predicted proteins | sample COGITO_mtgs_1105_3_FD_87281 | JGI IMG/M metagenome (GOLD analysis project Ga0115559, IMG submission 87281) | Pelagic marine microbial communities from North Sea - COGITO_mtgs_110506 | ecosystem: Environmental > Aquatic > Marine > Epipelagic | place: Germany:Helgoland, sampling site Kabeltonne... | reverse complement strand
TTTTACTCAAATTCATGAAATGAAACCAAAATGGTGGATGCGCTGGGCAATTTTAATCGTTTTTTTGATCCTCATGATTATTATTTCTCTGGGGATTATTGTAAAATATCCAGATGTTATTGTATCAGAATTTAAGTTAACAACCAACAGTCCAAGTATTACGCTTCCTTTTATGGGAAATGCGCAGGTTGAAAAAATATTTATTAAAAATGGAGACAAGGTTAAGCCTGGCACAAATATACTTGTAGTAAATAACAACAGTAATTATAAAGATATCTTTTATTTAGAAGAACAGTTAAATACCTTTTCTTTTCAGCGAGATTCTATACTTGCTTTTTTCAAGAGACATATAGGTTCAAATCTAGAGTTAGCAGATGATTTGGAAAATAGTTGGACTCTTTTCTCTACTGAACTTTTAGAATATTATAAGATAGAAGAGTTAGAAAGTTATCAACTTCAAATTAGTTCCTTGAGTAACGAATTAACAAAGCAACTTGAATTAAAGAAACATTATGAGGATTTGCAAGTTACCGATGATAAACACATAGGTTTGTTAGATCAAAAAATAAGAACTGATTCCATTTTGTATGCAAAAGGAGTTACCAGTAAAATGGAATATAATGCACATCAAAGAGATTATCTAAACAGGAAAGAATCCTTGCATCATAATGAACTAGAACTCGAGCGTCTCAATTTACAAATCTTAAAACTACAAAGTTCGATTAAAATATATACTAATGGAGAAAAAGAAAAGCTTACTGAGAGACAGCTAGGAATAAGAAAGAGTTTTAATAAACTTAAAGCTTCCATCAAAAGCTGGAAATTTCAATACTTACTTACTTCACCAATTGAAGGCAAAGTTGTTTTTCTACAGGAACTTAAAAAGAATTCCTTTTTTAAAGGAAATGCTGTTGTGATTGTACCAGAAGGTAAAAACTTTTATGCTCAACTCAGAATTCCCCTTGTAGGTGCTGGAAAAATGGAAGAAGGGCAACGGGTTATCTTAAAATTAAATGATTATCCTTATAAAGAATACGGAACGCTTGAAGGTGCATTAACTAAGTTTTCTGTTGTTTCTGAAGGGGAATATTATTTAGGCAGTGTACGAGAAATCAAAAACAACTTAAAGCTTACAAAAAATAAAAACATTCTCTTAAAAGAAAATATTTCTGGCATTGCAGAAATCGTCACAAAAGACCGCAGTGTAATAGGTAGAGTATTTGAAAAAATTATCTATGCTTTTAACCAGTAAAAAAGTTTATTCTTTTTTTAATTCACTTAACGCATGATATATTAAAAAGGCAATAAAAGACTCATCTCTTAGATAAATACCCAATCGGTTATTGGTCATATGAACACAACTATCATAAACGAATAAAAGATTGTTATCATAACTCACAGAAGGTCGATCTTCAAAATTATATGCAATTTTTTTATTCAATACTTCCTTTTGAGAACCGTCCATGTTTATTATTGTTTTATCAATGTGTTTCTTAAATTGATTACATTGTAGTTTCCATCTATCCAGAGATTTATCTTCAAGATTTCCTTCCCATAGAATTTTTACCAATTGGCTAATTGTCTCCTTCTGAGCTTCAAACGAAGAAAAGAACTGTGATTTAATTTTTGTTACTTTTTCTTCCGTTACTTTCCCCTCGGGTTCTAACCTAATACTATAATATACCCAATTACTAAAGATCAAGTTATAAAACCGTAAAGCCTCTTCTACTGAACCTAGCAAAGTTTTTACTAGAATTACATTCATCTGTATAGCATGAGTCATTGCATGAGTGTAATTCCAGGTCAATGAGTTTTCTTTTATAATGCTTAGAATGTTTTGAGAAGAATCCTGAAAATGTTGCTCAACTACACTCATCAATTGTTTCCCTCCATAGCGATCGTATTCGGGTATATAATCATTATATTCAAGAGAGTATTTTGATTCTCGGTACTTCTCCTGAGTAAAAAATTTGTTTGTGTTATTTGTGATTTTCTCTTTTATTTTTTTAACATCTTCTTCTTTTTGATAAGTAACTCGGAGCCTAATATGAGGTCCTCCTTCCCAGTATCTAATGAAAAAGTATTGATTGATTAAGTTTTTACTTTTTAAATCTGATATTAATGGGTGAATTAGCTCGGAAATAATTTCTTCAAAGTTAGTATCATGAAAAATATAGGACGATATCCAGTTAGGTTTTGTACTCATTTTAGTTCAGGTTTAAAATGTATTCTTTCACTTTTCCGTCTTGTCTTTTTACATCATCCGAGCTAGGCAGCATTTCAGTAATTTCAATAATACTATGTGCTTGTTTCATCATATTTTGCAATAAGAATATAAAAATAGGAGATCGGAAATTTATATACTGTGGTTTGTAGTGATCGTTTAAGGGGTCTTGTAAATTTTGCTTTGCTATCTTAATAAACACTTCGTGAGGAATTTCGTATTTCCTGAGTAAGAAATGAATTGAGAGATACATATCACTAAGACTTCCTTCAGATAAAATATTTTTAAAAATTGCTGTTTTTAAAACCCATTTTTTCCTCTGTAAAACAAGACTTTGATACATAATCCTAGGAATGCATACAAAATCTGATGAGGTCAAACCTTGTTTATAGATTATAGATAGATTTTCTAACAGTATAGGAAGAACATTGCTATCAAAAGGGTTAAAAACATCTAAAAATTGCGTAAAGTTAGATCTTCTCTTCAACCCTTCCATAGAAAAATTGATAGGTAAAACATGCTGGTCTTTTTTATTTTTTACAACAATTGATTTTCCGTCTGATGTGGTAGTTACATAAAGATCAGATAAATTCATTACTTTATATCTATCTTGTAAAAAACTTGTGTCCATCATACTACTCAAAGTAGCACTTGCTAAAGGTGGATATACGTTTGTATTATGTATCGTAGCGTCCTTAACATCTACAATCATCATATTTGGACTTCTATTAACAATGTAGTCAGTAAGTTTAGACAGTTGTTCCTTAGGAATTGTTTTCAAATACCTAGAAATATTTGCACCATACCCATTAGTAAGTGTATTCACTACACTTACTTCGTCTGACAAATGAATAAAGCACCCAAACGGAATATTTGTATTTTGTTTCTCAGGAAGAAATTCAGCTAAATCTAGCTGACTATTATTTGTAGCTATTTTGATTTTAGGCATCATTGATTGCAAGAAACTAGTTATTTTTTTGGGACGAGTGTAAAATAATTGAAGCTCTTCATGATCTGCAAGAATAACCTTTTGATAAAAATCAATCAGTGATAATCTAATAGAATGATGATCTGTTAGTTTTTTAGCCAACTTCGTTTTTACTTCTTGTTTTATAGATAAATCTGAGAGAGAAGTTACTAGTTTGTTTAACTGGTCTTTTGTGTTATTTACATAGTTTTTTTCAAGAGCTTGAGTGTTTGATGTATAACAATCCTCATAAAATAGTTCGTACGGTTTTACTTTTTTAAAGAATTCACTGAAAATATTAGACTCTTTAAACGTGTTTTGAATCCTTTGATAACAATCACTTTTCAGCGTCCTTCTCATATCTACCTTGTAGATTTTTGATAAATCATTTGAGATCGTATTGATATATTCTAAAAGATCTGTCAACCCTATATACTGACTTCTTAAATTTTTAGTACACTTTATGTAAACAAGTAGTTTTTCTACCCAGTCTTTGTCGTCAAAACCTACAGGAAATTCTAAGTATAAGACTCCTTGTTTTATCAATTGATCTAAGAAAGACTGAATTTCTTCATCTGTAGCCTGAATTTCTTCTTTTACAAAATGAATAAATTCTACATACGTATATTTTTTCTCTTTCAACTGAGATGAAAAAAATTGTAGAATCTCTGTATTTGCTACTTTTTTGAAATACTCACTATTTTCATGATTGACAAAAAAATGAAGTGTATCTTCATTTACTACCCAAGAATTAGAGTTAAATCTAATAGGTAATGAGTCTTTAAAAGGTTCATGACTGAGAAGTTCTTTTTTTAGATAATACAGAAATAAATTGGTAATGAGAAAATAAGATCTTGGCAGTACTGCAGAAGTTAATCTATTTTCAGTTTCTTGAATACAAAATATTTCATTAAAACTACTAAAAGGAGTAGTTTTTGTAATTCCTCTTGTTACATATTTTAAAGCGGTTACAATTTGTCGTTTACTCTTTTTATTGATGACCTCAAAAGAAAAATTTCTTTTTAATATCTGCTGATAGAAAATGTCAGAAGAAGCGCTTATCCCATTTTTTAAAAAATACTTTTCCAGACTGCTTCCAACTACTTCAATAGATGTAACTAGGTTGGCTTGAACATACTGATCAAGACTTTCTTTTAATTCGAATTCTACTTCTATTAACTTCTTATATTCTTTTAGCAAAGACCCTATGTTAGGGTTTTTACTAAACTGATTTGAATCTTTTTTAATTTCTCTTCGATTAAAAACATCTCGTTTTAAATCTATGAGATTCTTTTTTAAAGATGAATCCTGAGATTCTTTGATCATTGTAAACAATTTTTCAACTAGTAAGTTTCTTGTTGTTTCTATTTTATGATCGTTTACAAAGAATAAAGAAACTACCTGTTGTATGTTAGGAGATTGCAATGAATCAAATAGCATTATCGACTCTCCTCCTTGTCTTCCAAAAATGAAAGGAAGTTCACTGCTCATAATTAACTTAATGTAAATTCAATGACCTTTGCCATGTCAAAACTTAACATTGTCTCATAGGTTTCGCTTTTTAATTCTTTGAGTTTGTCAAAGTCACAAAGTGACGCGTTTTCAAAGTCAAGCAAGTGACTTTTAAAAACGTCTAAGTAATTCTTATCATCGTTTTTGTGAGGGGTATGCTTTGACACTCCCAACAACTGTAACCTTTGTGCAATATCTTCACGATCATAACACTGGGTTCCGATGGTAATAGTTGGTTTCTCATTTAAAATTGGGTAATGATACATTCCTGAACCACACTGATGGATTACTAAATCTACCTGAGAGCATAAATAATTGAGTGGTAAAAAAGGATTGTAATAGAATCTAGAGGATAATTCATCTAATGCTTTGTGTTTTTGGGTCGAAATAACTATGTAACCCTTTTTAAGAAGAATATCTATTAAAGGACTAATGTCTGTGGAATCTACCGTCCCTGTTGTAATAAAAACTTTTTTCTCTTTGCTAACTGAACCTAAAAAGTTAGACAACTCTTGTTTTAATTTATCTGAAGGATTATCCTGAACTAACAAAGGACCTGTATAAAAATAAGAACCTCTATTTTGAATATCATCAGGTAATACTTCTATCGAAGGAATTCCTGGTATTAACTTTGTCTTAGGATTCAGGTAGTTTTTTTGTAAGTTGATATGATTTATATTTTCTTGTATACTTAAGTCTGGAAACTCTTTTGTAAAAAAGGTAGAAAAGTCAGCTTTTTTTATCTTAGAAAATCCCTTTTCTAAACTATGCATATGGTTTTTATTTCTTAAATCATTGGGAATTGATCGAAAAAAACCTGTTCTATATATTGAAATCCTAGGAACATTGTTTTTCTCTGCAATAAATATTGAGCTTAGTGTACAATCTTCAATGATTACTTTAGGCTTTATAATACTAAATGCCTCGGACTCCATGTGTAAAATCTTTTCCGCTGCTTTAAGATTACCTTTACCTTTTAAATCTTCATTTAATATTTTATAATCTATATTTAAATATTTGATATGTTGATCATTAAATACGTTATGTTTTGATTTTGGGATTAAAAAATAATTATTAATTTTTTTATAATTTTTTATATACCTCCGATGAATTACAAAAGCTGGAATTAAATGTGAGTTACCTCCTGCTAATAAAGGAATTGTTAATATATTCATATTATATAAATATCAATTCAAGAGTCAAATAACTATAACTCTTGAACTGATTATACTTCATTTATCTAGTTACAAACATGTGTGTTTGTCACAACAGAAACTGTCACTCCATCTACGACCATGGTAGTAGTACTTGTTGTTGTTGTACATGATGCATGTGCAGATTGTAATAAAGCAGCAGCTACAGTAGCACCTCCCGCAGCTACAGCAGCAATAACAACAGCACCAGCAGCATAAGCAGCACAAGCTGGTCCTGAACCTCCTTTTACCTCAGCAAGCTCTACTTCACTCATTTGAATAGCATAACTATTTACTTCTAATTGATCTAATGTCATTCTCATAATAAAAAAATTTAAATGTTAATATTGATTTTTACTCTTGTTTATTACTTTTTAATAGCAGTTATTAAAACTTTATAATGGACCGCAAATATGTACATTATTAACCTCGGTTACAGAGGTGCCATCAGGATAGTAAATTGTCACTGTTTGTACGCCTTCTTGACAATTTATATGACCAAATGCAACGCCAGCACTCTCATTATTTTCTGGTACTCCTACAGTAGTAATATAAAATTGTATTGCAGCTGCACAAAGACCTCCTGTACCTCCTTTGAGTTCGGTTAATTCTTGTCCGTTAAGTTGAGAAGCATAGCTCTCTACTTGTAATTCATTTAATGTTAGTCTCATAAATATGAAATTTAAAAAAGTGATCCTACTCTATTTTAGGCTTTTCGGATTTCGCCTTTGATGTTGTTTCAAATATTTAAATTTTCCAACACTAACTCAGGGTAGAATCTTGCTAATGCACTGGGTACTTTCTTGCTAATGTTTTTTACCTACTCTTAACAGTCTGAAAACATGATATTTATCATTCTTCATTTTTAGATGAGTAAAAAAGCGGTTATAGAAGTAATGTGGTAACCTTTAGAAGATAAAATTGATATTCATATTGAAGTCACACCAGTTCCGTTTGACAAACTCTCCAACGAGTACAAGGGATAATCTAGTGTTAAGGTTCGAAAGTTCTAGAACTTTCGAAGAAAATAAAAATTTATTGAAAACTCCCATGGAAAAATTGAATCTATCTGCAAGAACTTATGATCGGATTTTAAAAGTATCTAGAACTATTGCAGATTTAGCCCATGAAAAAAATATTTTACCTAATCACATTTCTGAGGCAATTCAATACAGAAGTTTGGATAGAGAAGGTTGGCTGGGTTAAACTATTTCATCAGTCCTAATTGTTTTCCTAAATGGACTAAGATTATTAATTCAGATTTGTTTTTTTTGTTTACGGAATCTGCAATTTCACAGGAAACTTGCCAAAGCGTATTCTTCATTTGATTTGTAAATAGTTTTTCATGCTTTTTTTTGTATGCTATAAATTCTTTAAAGGAATCTTCTGCTTTTTCCTTTTGATCAACTATTAATTGAAAACAGTTTAAAATTTCATCTACAACAGGTTTCTTTCCTTTATACTTATGAATCCACTCATTTTTCAAAGTGTTTTTGAGCGCGTCATATTCTTCTTCTCTGATATTACCATCAATATTTGCAACGGCATAAAACAGTTTTGCTACATGCAAATAAAAATCATGACAACAGTTTATCAGTCTTTCCATAATGGTCTTTTAGCGTAAGTTCCACTAAATTACTCTCTAATTTCATTATAAAAGCTGACAAATATCATGGTTTTTATACCTATTCAAATCTAACTTAGCACATTAGAATTATGTTACAAACACATCATTATTCTTCTTTATTTTAAGCTTCAATCCTAAAAGGATAAAGCAAATAGTAGAAGATTTAAGTGATTAAAAAAATAACTCTTTTTTAATTTTATAATTATGAAAAAAAATATCATTATTTCTCTTCTACTAATCTCTATTCTTTTTATGGGATATAGTTGTACTTCTACTCACCTTATAAAAGAGTGGAAAAACCCAACGATAGACACACTGTATGTTTCAAAAATTTTGATTGTAGGGATGACCTCAAATTTGGAAGCTCGTAAAAAATTTGAAAAATTACTTAAAAAAGAATACGAAGCTAAAGGCATTGAAGCTGTAATGAGTTTGGAACTATTTGATCCTTCTTTTACAACTGAAAAGAAAAGTCCAGCTGAGTTAAAAGCTATTGAAAATCAACTCACATCTAACTTTTTTGATGCTGTTTTATTTACCAAAGTGGTTGGAGTTGAAGATAAAGTAGATTATTCCATTACATACAAGGATGAAAAATATCTAGATATTAAATTCAAGGAGGATTACTACAGTAATCAAGAAATTTATTACAACCCTAAATACTATAGTAAATACAAAGTGTATCATGCTGAAACATCTCTTTACTGTATCTGCTCAACAAAAGACAGAGAGCTTATTTGGAAGGGTTATATTGATATTATTGATCCGACATCAATTGGAGAGACTGTAAATGATTATATTAACTTACTCTTGTTAACTCTTGAAAATCAGAATCTTATTTATCCGTTAAATTAATTTTTATAACAATTCTTAAATTACATATTATTGAAATAGTCTAAGGCTACTTTCATCCCAATCAAACCACTCTGATTATGATCTAGATTTTCTAAAGGTGTAAACTTAATCATCTCATCCTTATTTATTTTCTTAAGCTTTTTATAAAAACTTTTTGTAATTGAGAAAGGCACATCCTGATCCATTTTACCATGAATGATTAATATAGGAATTGACGTCTTAAACGGTTGAATACTATTTTTAGTAAACTCTTTCCTAATTTTGTAACTTGACTTGCTTATATACTTCTTTATGAATGATTCTTTCATCAATTCTTTTATGTTTGATGTCGTAGAGTCATTTAACATTTTTAATGTAATCTTTCTTTCCTGAAAACCTTCTACCAAATTATCATAAGGTTGTTTAAAAAACTTAGATGTTTTCTTTCTCCAATAATAATGATTATAAGATCCTAGAATGTAGGTGACATATCCAGAGTTTTTAAACAACTCTTGTTTTAAAATATATTCTAAATTCTCATTCAAATCTGTTGGTCCACCAATACTAACCACTTTTTTTAGAGAAAAATCTTTAGATTTTTTTTTGTTTTGATCTTCAGCCAATGATATAGCAGCATGTCCTCCTTGCGAAAATCCTAAAATATTAATTGAATTAGAATGAGCTATGTTTAATTCTTTGAGTGCTTTCATTCCGTACTTGATAAAATCTTTAATGTGTTTCACAGTATTTTTTTTATCCATATAGGTAGGAACCTCTTCTTTACTAAGACCATATCCCAAATAATCTGGAAGGAATGTAATATAATTATTCATAGCAGATAATGCTTCAATATGCATGGGAGAATTCCAGTTAGAGGCAACATTTTGATTAAAGGTTGTGCCATGGCAAAAAACTAGCAGAGGCTTTTTGTTATCAACATATTTTTTAGGAATGAGAATAGATCCGCTCAACGTAACAGGTTTTCTATTCACTTCACTTTTATAGATCAATTTATAAGCTTCAAAATCTGTCTTAACATAGCTAAAAAAAGCTTGATAAGGCTTATATCCAGATATGATTTTCTTCATAGTAGCCAAATCACTACTATATTGATGCTCTACAGAAAATGGTTTTTCTTTAGTTAAGATTTGATCAGATTGACCAAACGATTGCGTAGTAATAAATAGGCTGATAAAAAAGATAAATAGTGCTCTCATGTTTTTATTTTTCAACAAAAGAAAGAACATGAAATGAAACAATCAACTCATTTAATTTTTTGAGACTTTTTTATGATACTCTTTTGGTGTCATTCTAGCAACCTTTTTAAACGCTCTTTGAAAAGATGCTTTCGAACCAAAGCCAGATTCGTAAGCTAATGAAAGAAATGTATAATTATTATTAGTAGAGTTTTCTAATCTCTTCTTAAACTCTTTTACACGATATTGATTAAGAAGGTCATTAAATGAGATTTTTAACTTCTGATTTAACAAATAGGAAAGTTCGTGTGTAGAAATAGAAAGTTTTTCAGCCAAGTCTTTGGAACGTAAAGAAGCATCCAAGTAAATTTTATCTTTTTCTAATAAGACTTTTAATCGCTCTTCATTTATATTGTGCTTGTAAGTATACGTCTTATTTGATAAGATTTTTGAGTTTTTAATGAGACTCCAAGTTATATAATAAAAGAAAATACCCACAATAAAATACGTAGCCTTCCATAAAATATTTTCTAGGTCTGAACTTATGTTAACGAAAATTCTTGCTAGTAAAGACGTAATCCAGCCAAAAAGAAAAATCAGAACAAGTCCTAGTAAATATTTGGTATTGATTTTAGAAATTTCACTTTTCCTTTTTTTAAGATAAAAAAAGCTTAGTAGTGAATACCCTAGACCATATAATGCTAAAAAATAACTTGTATAAGTAGATGTCAAAGGATCAATAACAATCTTATTAACTTCTATAATTAGTAATACTGATTTTATAATAACAAAAGGAATAAAATGTATTAAATAAGAACGAAAAACATGTTGCTCATCATAGATGGAAATCAAAAAAACATATAACAATGGTCCAAAAAGGAAAAGGTTTCCATGGTTGATTAAAAAAATAACATCTTCTACAATTTCTATGTGAGAAATACTATCAATGACAATTAATAAAGTCAAAAAACCAAGCAAACTAAAAGGTGTTTTCTTCTTTTGAAAAAGAATTAGTGACAAAACAACTCCTTGAATTCCTATAAAGAGAAAAAGAATATCTACAAAACTTATCTGGAAAGTATAGTCCTCCATATCTTATAAGATGAAAGGAATAACAAACAAATAATACAAAATCAATAAAATTACAGCTAGAATATTTAAGAAAACTCCTGCCCGTACCATTTGATTCACTTTTACATAACCACTAGCAAAAACAATAGCATTGGGTGGTGTTGCCATTGGCAACATAAACGCACAACTCGATGCCATGGTAACTGGAATCAATACATTTAACATTGGAATATTTAACCCAATAGCGATTCCTGCAACTACTGGAGCCAATACAGCTACCAAAGCAACATTGCTCATTAGTTCTGTCATAAATAGCATTAAAACAATTAATAAAGAAACAACTACAAAAGGGCTAAAACCTCCATTTTTAATAGATTCTGTAATTACATCTACCAAACCACTAGACGCCATTCCTTTTGCCAAGGCCAAGCCTCCACCAAAGAGAATTAAAATTCCCCAAGCTAATCTACTTGTGTCATTCCACTGTAAAACAAAATTTCCTTTCTTAAAACTCATCGGAACTGTAAACAAAGAAATCGCTCCAATCAAACTGATAATGGTATCTGATAATTTTAATCCTGGAAAAATGTTGTTGATGATGGTTCTCGTAATCCAGAGAAAGACGGTAATTGAAAAAATAGTTAACACTCTTTTTTCTTCTTTAGATATCTTTCCTAATTTTTTTAATTCCTCTGAGATGACATTTGCTGAAGTCGAAAATTGAATATCATTACATGGAAACATCCATTTGACTAATACTAGATAACATAAGGTGACCATTATAATTGAAAATGGCAACCCCATGGTCATCCATTTTAAAAATGATATTTCTATACTATATTCGTTCTCCAACAATCCAATCAACACAGAATTTGGCGGTGTTCCAATCACCGTGGCTATCCCTCCAGCATTTGCAGAGAATGCAATTCCCAACATGATACTCAAAGCAAAGTTTCTATCTCCTTTGGTAAATCCGTCTTCGTCGTCAATCAACAGTTTAATTACTGAAATCGCAATAGGTAGCATTACCACCGTACTTGCTGTATTGCTAATCCACATACTCATAAACGCTGTAGCAATCATAAATCCAAGAATCACCTTGTTGGGTGTAGTTCCTGTCATTCGTATGATGGTTAAGGCAATCCGCTTGTGAAGGTTTACTTTTTCTAAAGCAAGTGCTAAGACAAAACCTCCAAAAAAGAGAAAGATAATCGGACTTCCGTAATTGGCGCCAACATCTGCTGCTGGCATTACTTTGAGTAATGGGAATAAAACCAAGGGCAATAAAGCAGTTACGGCAATATGTACTGCTTCTGTAATCCACCAGATAACCATCCAAAGAGCTACAGCAATTACAGCATCTCCTGTTTGTGAAACTAAATAAAAGGGTAAGTTGACAACAATAAAAAATAAAATGGGTGCTAAGAGTAAACCTATCTTTCTAGAAAGTGTCATGAATTGGATTTGAGCTTAAAAATAGAAAAACCTCTCGAAATGAGAGGTTCTTAAACATATTATTTTATTTATACAGTCAGTAATTCTGGATACTCATTCCATTCTTCTCCGTCTAATAATCTTCCATTTGCTTTTTTACTTCTCTTTACATTATCAGCTCCCCAAGTTCCCCATTGTTTGAAGAAAAAAGCAACACTTTGTTCCTCACACTGCTCTTTTATATTAATTGCCCAACTCTTTTTCATGGGTCTAGCTTTATTTCCACTTTCTCCACCAACTATTGCCCAATGAATATTCGTTAAATCTAATTCCCCTAAGTCTTCTAACAAAGGTTCTAAAGAAAGAAAACGTATTTCAGCATTAATATTCCTTAAAACATCTATTCTGTTTTTTGATTTTTGATTTTCAACAGTTACACCTAACCAAACATTTTTAGGTGCTTTTTTATTTTTAAAATAATCCGCTAAAATATCTTCTCTTTTTGTCAATATTTGATATTCATGTCTTGGCGTCTGCTTCATCACTTCAAAAACCTTATCTAGGTATTTATAAGGCATTTTTTCATGAAATAAATCACTCATAGAATTCACAAAAAAACGAGTAGGTTTTTTTATTTTGTATGGTTGATTTAATCTTTCAGGCATTAATGAAAATTCAAAACCATTCTCATAACCAGCAGTTCCCATAGCTTTTAATCTAAAAGACATTGTTTCAGCATAACAATTTTTGCAGCCTGCTGAAACCTTCGTGCAACCAGTACTAGGGTTCCATGTTGCTTCTGTCCATTCTATGTTAGTTTTTTTCATAATTGACAATTATTTTCTCTTTATAGCTTTTATAATTTATCTTAGTTTGACCTTTGTAATATATTAAATTTTTCTTTTTTAACTCTTTAATTAATTCTATTGAATGTTTGGTCGTAAATCCTTTTTCTAAAGTGTAAATATAAACATCCAAATTATTAACAAGGATATCTCCTAAAATAAATTCCTTTAATTCTTCTCTGAATTTGTCTAGTTTAGTTTGTTTAACAAATTCAGAAAATGTCAAAGTAAATTGCTGAGAATCTTTAGGTAATTCTCCATCAATATCAAAATTTGCAACTCCATTTATTCTATTCTTATCCCAAGCAATCGATAAAAATTTATCTACACCTCTTATATGTTTTGATCCAAATATAAGTCCATAAATGTTCTTGCCTTTTTTCAAAGAAAATGGATATAGCTTTATTTCATTACCTATTGGGATAAGTGATTTAAAATGATTCAGAATTACTTCATGTATATATTTATATGGATTTTTATCAATCTCACCTATATCAACAGCTATATGTTTTCTAAAGCCTTTATCTTTGGCAAATCTTGTAAAGTAAGATGACGAAATAAAAGTTAGAAAATCTGTCTTTTCAAATTCTACAAACTTTAAAAAAGTGTTATCTGAAAATTGCTTTATACCGTTTTGGTCTAAAAAAATAAGATTAGGACCAAGCTTTAATTCAGATTCCACTTTAGGAAATAAGTCTTCAAATTTTTCATTATGAATATTAACTTTTAAAAAATATTCAAATTTAGGATTTGACCCTAAAAAACTATTGACATTTTTCAAGAGTAAATTATATTTATCTTGATTATATTCATTTAATAAAACATGAACTCTTGTTTTTTTAGTAAGAATATGTCCAAGGAATTTTTCAATAGATTTTAAAATTCTAATAGGACTTCCTGCCACACCAGTAATATCATACCCTCGGCCAGCAAAAAAATCATAAATATAAATATCTTGAAATCCAGGCATAACAAAAGTTGGAATCCAGGCTTCTAAATAATCTTCAAAAATTTCTAGTTTAGTAATTGTTTCTTCACTGAACGGAAGTTCATGTAGGTCTTTTACAGGCATTATTAACTTTTTCTTTTCTTGATTGAAAGATAAGAAAAGATTCTTAAAGCTGAAAAAACCTTGCAATTCAGCAAGGGTTCATTATGATTAATCGCTTTATTCTGTCTATTTCACAAACCCTTTTTTCTTTAATAAGGGTCCTATTTCTGGTTCTTTACCTCTAAAGGTTTTGTACAAGTCCATTCCTGGTTGTGATCCTCCCATACTTAACATTTTTCTATAACGTTTGGCGGTTTCTGCATCAAAAATACTTCCAGCATCTTTAAACGCTTGAAAAGCATCTGCATCCAATACTTCAGACCATAAATAACTATAGTATCCTGAAGAATATCCTCCTGAGAAAATATGAGCAAAATATGGGCTTCTATATCTTGGAATAATTTCATCAATCAACCCTAATTTGTCCATTGCTGCTTTTTCAAAAACATTAGACTCACGCTTTTCTGTGTCTTTTAAAGTGTGCCAAGCCATGTCTAAATAAGCTGCAGCCATGTATTCTACTGTTGCAAATCCACCGTTAAAAGAATTGGCATCTTTCATCTTTTTAATCATCGAATCAGGAATTACTTCTCCTGTTTTATAGTGCTTTGCAAACATTCTTAGTACTTCTGGCTCACTCATCCAGTTTTCCATTACTTGAGACGGAAACTCTACAAAATCTCTAGGGACATTAGTTCCGGATAAGGATTCGTATGTTACATTAGAAAACAATCCGTGCAAAGCATGTCCGAATTCATGGAATAAGGTTTCAGCTTCAGAAAAGGATAATAAAGAAGGGGCTCCATCTGTTGGGGCTGGATAATTAAAATTATTAGTTACAATAGGAGTCACCATATTATCGACATATGATTGACCTCTTAGCGCATTCATCCATGCTCCACCTCGTTTACTTTCGCGAGCAAAGAAATCCATATAAATGACTCCTAAATGTGTTCCATCTACTTCTAATACTTCAAAAACTTGTTGATCTTCATGCCATTTCGGAACATCTTTTAATTCTTTAAAAGTGAGTCCAAATAACTTTGTTGCCAAACCAAATACTCCATCACGAACGGCAGTAAACTCGAAATAAGGTCGTGTTTGCTCTTCGTCAAAGTTGTAACGTTCTTTACGTACTTTTTCTACATAATGACGCCAATCACTTCCATTAAAAGTTCCTTTCACTCCTTCGCTCTTCATCTTATTTGACAAAGCTTTACGTTCTTCTTTCGCCATGTTCAACGCTGAAGGCCATAACTTATTCATAAAAGAAAAGACTGCTTCAGGTTTTTCAGCCATTGCATTTGACAAGACAAAATCGGCATGTGTTTCGTATCCTAATAAATTAGCTCGCTCTACACGTAATGAAGCCATTTCTTCTAGAATCGCCTTATTATCGTTATCATTATTATTGTTAGCACGCATTGCATACCCATCAAATAGCTTTTTTCGTGCATCTCTATTAGGAGAAGATTGTAAAAAAGGATTGATACTTGGACGTTGTAATGTAAACGACCATCCATCATTATGCCCTCTTTTTTTGGCCTCCGAAGCTGCAAGAGCAACCAAGCTTTCAGGAAGATTTCCTACATCTTTTTTATTGGTTGTATGAAATTCAAAAGCATTTGTTTCATTCAGTAGATTGTCTCCAAATTTTTGAGATAAGGTTGCCAAGCGACTATTAATTTCACGCAAACGATCTTTTGATTTCCCTTCTACATTGGCTCCAGCTCTTACAAATCCTTTGTAAGATTCTTCTAACAATCGTAATTGCTCAGGAGTTAAATTGAGTTTTCCTTTTTGATCATAAACAGTTTTTACACGTTTAAAAAGTATCGGGTTCAAACTAATATCATCATAGTGTGCAGAAAATTTTGGTGCTAATTTTTTTGCTGTTTCTTTTAAAACATCATCTGTATTGGCAGATTCTACTGCAAAGAATACACGTTGAATCTTATTCAAAATGGCACCGCTTAATTCCATCGTTTCTACAGTATTTTCAAATGTAGGAGCTTCCGTATTTTCTTCAATTATTTTTATTTCTTCTTTATGCTTTTCTAAAGCAATTTCAAAAGCGGGAAGATAGTCTTCACTTTTAATTTTATCGAACGGTGGAACTCCAAATGGAGTATTCCACTCAGAGAGTAATGGATTATCTGACATATCGTTTTTAGATTCGTTACCCTCTTTACAGGACATCAATACTGAAATAGAAAGTAGGAAGATGAATGTACGTTTCATAATTTATTTTAATTTTGGTTCTGAAAGGTACTTATTTATCAGGAAACAAAAAACCCTTACATTTATGTTAAGAGTTTTTATCATTTCAAACTTTAATTTTTATTAAGTTTGACTCAAACTAAATATATTGGGTTCATCAAATAGTTCTTTTTCTGATTCAAATAAACAGTTTCCATATTCTATTGGTTTTAAAAATGAAATTTTATCTTTTATCTTAGCAACTTCTGCCTTAATTAGTTTGCTATATTTAATAGGTATTTTCAATAGAGCTGAAAATAAATTCTACTTCTTCTCAGGCTTAGCATTAACATTTTTAATTTCATTCCTTATCAACTCACTATTGAATTATAAAATAATTCCAACTATAATTTCAACTGAAACATGGTCAATATGGAAAGAGGTGGTTAAAAGGTTATTTTTTTTAAGCATTTATATTTTTAACACTATCCATTATATTAATTTTTCTATTAAAATCAATTTTACAAAGGTTGATTTTGTGCAGTTTATTATCATATGTTCGATCCTAGGAGTCATACCAATTATTATTAAGATCCTTATTACAAAGAGTCAATTTCTGAAAATTCGCTTGAAAGAGGCTGAAAAACTAAATGAAACACTTGCTATAGGTCTTAGAAATGAATTCGAAAGTAATCACATTACAATTACATCTAATATCGTAAATGAAACATTTAAAGTTAAGTCAAACGAACTTATATATATAAAATCTGATCAAAATTATATTACCATTTTCTACTACAGAGATTCTAAAATACTAAGCCATTTATTTAGAATATCTTTAATTAATGTGCTCAAGCAAGTTGACAGTATTTATATCGCTAGATGTCATCGTTCCTACATAGTAAATTTAAAAATGATTGAAAAAGTTATAGGCAGTGCCAATGGATTGAAGTTAAAATTAAAAAATTCAGACAAATTAATTCCCGTTTCTAGATCATTTAAGGAAAAATTCAAAGAAAAGCTAAAAAATAATAACCTACTTATTCGCTAATCGAATTTTATAGCGTTTTATTAATCCAAAAGATTCAACCATTTTTAATAGTTCATTAGAATTTTTACTTACCCAAAAGGTTGCATGGTTTTTAGAACTATATTTAATTCCCAGCATCCAACAATCCACTTTTTTCCCATCTAACAAATCGAGACTAGATTCACCGATTACATCATAAGTATAGTATTTAGGGGTTCTCCCCTTACTACCAGGATGATAAAAATTAATCTTAAAAGAAGTATTTTTCTTATAAGGAAGTATTTGAATAACTTCCATATCCAATTCCCAATTTAATGTGTTAGAGTTTTTTTTGATATAAAATCCTTTCTTAGAATTTTCTTTAATACTGTCTGTTCCTATTATTTTATCATCAAAAAAAGTATATGCTTCAATAGTTCCTTTACCATCTTTAATATAATGATATAATGGTTTAAAATTTTGTCGCTTATTAATAGACTTTATGCTCCTTGTTTTTTTAGAATCTGGATTTTTCCATTCTTGATTAATTACAATTACATCTTCTCCATTCATTTTAGAAAAAGAAATTTCTTTTTCCCAAATGGATATATCCATAATGCTTCCATCAGGTTTTTCAATATATACCAAATATTTGGTTCTTTCTTCTTTTAAGATTTCAGTTTTTAAATCATTTCTATCTACTTGTATCGTATCTATTTGAGCAAAAATATTTACTTGACAAAACAGTATTGCTAGAAAAATAAAGAGTGTATTTTTTATCATTTTTTCTGTTTTTATATTATCTATATCAATCGATATTACAATCTTATAGTTAATTTTCAAGAAAAAAGATATGATATCTTTTTTTGTTATATTCAACAGTCTTTTTGACACATATAACAGGAAAAAATCTTCTTTTTAGAAAGAGTTATTGTTATGAGCTAAAAAAACCCTCACATTTCTGTGAGGGTTTACAATATTTTGCAATCAAAAAATGAGATTATCACGTCATTACTTCCTCGCAATGACAGATAGTTTTAGTATCTATAGTATTCTGGTTTGAAAGGGCCTTCTTGAGCTACACCAATATATTCTGCTTGATCTTCACGTAATTCAGTCAATTCAACTCCAATTTTCGCTAAGTGTAATTTTGCTACTTTTTCATCTAAGTGTTTTGGTAACATATACACTTCGTTTTTATAAGCATCAATGTTTGTCCACAACTCTATTTGAGCTAAAGTTTGATTTGTAAATGAATTACTCATTACAAAGCTTGGGTGACCTGTTGCACATCCTAAGTTTACCAAACGACCTTCTGCTAAAATGATTACATCTTTACCGTTGATTGTGTATTTATCTACTTGAGGTTTGATTTCAACTTTGGTATCACCATAGTTATCATTTAACCAAGCAATGTCTAATTCATTGTCAAAGTGACCAATGTTACAAACGATTGTCTTGTCTTTTAACGAAGAGAAATGCTTTCCAGTAACGATGTCTTTATTTCCAGTAGTAGTAATGATAATATCAGCATTACCCATTATTGTTTCTAGACGCTTCACTTCAAATCCGTCCATAGCAGCTTGTAATGCACAAATAGGATCGATTTCAGTTACTGTTACAATAGAACCCGCACCTTTAAAAGACGCAGCAGTTCCTTTTCCAACATCTCCATAACCACATACAACAACTCTTTTTCCTGCTAACATAATATCAGTTGCTCTACGAATTGCATCTACTGCAGATTCTTTACATCCATATTTGTTATCAAACTTAGATTTCGTCACAGAATCGTTAATGTTAATCGCTGGCATTGGTAATGTCCCCGCTTTCATTCTATCATACAATCTGTGAACTCCTGTAGTTGTTTCTTCAGACAATCCATTAATTCCATCTACCAATTCTGGATAACGATCTAATACCATATTGGTTAAATCACCTCCGTCATCTAAAATCATGTTCAATGGGTTTTTATCTTCACCAAAGAATAATGTTTGCTCAATACACCAGTCAAACTCTTCTTCATTCATTCCTTTCCAAGCATATACTGGAATTCCAGCAGCAGCAATAGCAGCAGCAGCTTGATCTTGCGTAGAGAATATATTACAAGAACTCCAAGTAACCTCAGCTCCTAAAGCTTGTAATGTTTCAATTAAAACAGCCGTTTGAATTGTCATGTGTAAACACCCAGCAATTCTAGCTCCTTTTAAGGGTTGTTCGTCTTTGTATTCTTCTCTCAAAGACATTAAACCTGGCATTTCAGCTTCCGCTAATTCTATTTCTTTTCTTCCCCATGAAGCTAAAGAAATATCTTTAACTTTGTATGGTACGTAAGTAGATGTATTAGTACTCATCTTTATTATTTATTTTTATAAAATTTTAAGACTGCAAAGTTACGGAATAACTTTTTAAAACATGCCTCTTTACAAAACGATCAATGTGAACGATTTCACCAATGTTCTAATCTGGAAGATTGAAGAACCTTTAAGTGATTTAATTGCTGATATTCAGCTTAATGAAAACAATAAAAATCGTTTGAATTCAATGAAATCAGAGTTGCATCAGAGAGGGTTTATGAGCATTCGTCATTTGTTAAAAGAAGTAGGATACACAGATGCTGATTTATTTTATGATGCGTTTGGAAAGCCTCATTTAAATGATGGAAATTTTATTTCGATTACACATTCATTCATATTTACGGCGATTATTATCTCAAAGAAAGATGTCGTTGGAATTGATATTGAAATGCAACGTGATAAGATTGTAAAGATTGCGCATAAATTTACACCTCTTGAAGAGTATAAAACCATTGCCAATCATGATGCTTTGGTAAGTAAGCTAACCATCGTTTGGGGAGCGAAAGAATCGTTGTATAAAATCTATGGAAAGAAGAAACTGTTGTTTTTACATCATATTCATATCGAAGATTTTCGGTTTTCAGATGAAAAAACAACGGGAGTCATCAAGTATGAAGGGCATGTCTCAAATCACGAAATTCATTTTTTAGAATTTGAAGGTTTCACCTGTGTTTATGCTTTTTAGTAAAATGTATAAATACTTAGTCTTTGCGAATCTCGCCTGTCGGTTGACAGGTGAAATGAAGCAATCTTATTAAAACAGATTGCTTTGTCATAAATTCCTCATAATGACTTATTTTCGCTATTGTGAATATTTACCAAAACATATTATTGGCAAAAGAAAACGGTCAAAAACTACTGGCTATTTTGATTGATCCTGAGAAAATTGAGATTGAAAACATCCATTCTTTTATCAAATTAGTACATCAATCTATTGCCACACATATTTTTGTAGGAGGAAGCACTGATAAAAACAACAAAATAGAAGCCGTTGTTCTTGAAATAAAAAAGTACACAATGCTTCCTGTTATTTTATTTCCTGGTGACTATACACAAGTAACTCCTAAGGCTGATGGAATTTTATTTTTGAGTCTGATTTCTGGAAGAAACCCAGAATACCTGATTGGGCAGCAAATACAATCGGCCTTAATTGTTAACAATTCTAATTTAGAAGTAATTCCTACTGGATATATTTTAATTGATGGTCAAAAAGAAACAGCTATAGAGCGTATTAGTAAAACAAAACCTATTTCTCAAAACAATTCTGAGTTGATTTTAAAAACAGCTTTGGCAGGACAGTTCTCTGGCAAAAAAGTGATGTATCTTGAAGCTGGTTCTGGATCAATAATTCCTGTTGACACAAGTATTATTAGCAATCTAAAAAATGAATTGCAAATTCCGTTAATTGTTGGAGGGGGTATCAGAAACATCGATCAATTAAAAAAAGCATATGAAGCTGGGGCAGATTTAGTTGTTATTGGAACTGCTTTTGAGAAAGATCTCTCGTTTTTTAATAAAATAAAAAAACACTACAAATGAAAATATCCGTTGAACTGACCTTACTCCCACTTCAAAATGATTTTGAAGAAACAATTATCAATTTTATAAAAAGGCTAAGAGCTTCTGACTTTACCGTTTTAGAAAATCCTTTGAGCACACAAATCTATGGAGATTACAATGCTTTGATGTCTTTTCTAACAAGTGAAATTAAATCATCATTCGAAAATCAAGAAAACATAGTATTAAATCTAAAAATGGTAAAATCAGACCGAAGTAATTATGAACGAAATTTTTGATTTTTTTCTAGAACCTTATCGTAGTGCAACAGCACTCAATACTGCATTAGAGCTTATTGCTGTTTTAACTGGAATTGCTAGTGTTTGGTATGCCAAAAAAGAAAATATATTAGTATATCCAACTGGAATTATTAGTACTATAGTTTATGTATATATATGCTACCAATTTACGTTGTATGGTGATTTGATTATTAATATCTATTACACATTAATGAGTATTTATGGTTGGTATATGTGGACTCATTTGGTTGATAATCATCATATAGAAATTACAAGAACAAATTCATCAGACAAGATAAAAGCCATTGGTATATTTCTGTTTACAGCAGTATTTGTTGTAGCAGTTTATTTATATTTCGATCGATTTGATAGGATTACAGATTATTTCGACACACTAACAACTGGCGTATTTTTTGCTGCGATGTGGTTGATGGCAAATAAAAAAATAGAACACTGGATTTTATGGATTATAGGCAATATTATCTCTGTTCCTTTATACTTCATAAAAGGATTGGGCTTTTCTGGAGTTCAATTTACAATCTTTTTAATTCTAGCCTATTTAGGTTATAAATCATGGAAAAAGACCTTAAACAAGAATATATCAATCTCGTAAAGATTGTATTATTTGGTCCTGAAAGTACAGGAAAAACAACATTATCTATTCAATTGGCAAAGCATTATAATACGGTTTGGGTTGAAGAATATGCTCGTCCGTATTTGCAAAAAGTGTGGAATCAAGAAAGAAGAACTTGTGAGCCAAAAGATATTCTTCCAATTGCTTATGGGCAAATGGCATTAGAAAACAGATTGGCTAAACGAGCGGATAAGGTTCTCATTTGTGATACAGATTTATTGGAAACCAAAGTATATTCTGAAGAATACTATGGAGGACACGTAAATCCTATTTTAGAAAATGCAGCGAAAGAAAGTCAATATAATTTGTATTTATTAACTTATATTGACACTCCTTGGGTTGAAGACGATTTGAGAGACAGACCAGAATTACGCTTAGAAATGTTCGAAGCTTTTGAAAAAGCTTTAGAGAACAACAATAGACCTTATATCTTATTGAAGGGAGATAAAGACACTCGATTTCAATTAGCTGTGGAAGCTATTGATAAAATTATTGCAAATAAATCGAATCTCTATTCATATTCTGATTCTTTAAAAGATGAATAAAGAGACTATACATAAAGAGTTACAATTTAAAGCGGTTCGAAGTTCAGGAGCTGGAGGACAACATGTAAACAAAGTTTCTTCAAAGGTAGAATTAGCTTTTAACATTCCGAATTCAGAATCACTCACTAACGATGAAAAAGAATTGTTATTAAAAAATCTCTCAAATCGATTGACAAAAGATGGGATTTTACAAATTTCTTCAAGTGAAAGTAGGAGCCAACATAGCAATAAGGAGAAAGTTATTAAGCGTTTTTTTGAGATCATAGAAAAAGGGATGATAATTCCTAAAAAAAGAAAGCCTACAAAAATGAGTAAGGCTCAAAAATTGAAACGATTGGATAACAAACAAAAAAACGCTACTAAAAAGAGTCTCCGTAAAAAACCCGATTTAGATTGATACATAAAAAAAGAGGCAGTTAATAACTGCCTCAATTCTCTGATGTATTATTCACATCCCTTTTTCATCCATTTTATTCTCCACAAAACTACAATGATTTTATTATCAATACAATAGCCGTTAGCTATAATTTATAGCTTTTAAGAATATTATTCTGTTTTTAAGCCATTTTTATAAAATATTAGAATTCGTTTTTCACATATTTTTGTATGTTTGAGCTGCTATCGAATAAAAAATTGAAAAATGAAAGAAGAAAAACTACAAAAAATCTATGGCCGTATCATAAGATTTCGTCACGAAAAAAAGTTTACTCAACAACATGTTGCTGATTGTTTAAAGATTAGCCAAAATGCTTATTACAAAATAGAAAACGGTAGAACCAAACTACTAGTTAGTACTTTGTTATCTCTAACAGAAATTTTCGAAGTAAATCTATGTGATTTTCTTTCCGATATTAAATAGTCTGTTCGAAATAATAATTTGTTTTCTAGTTTTCTAATTCAAAAATCCATTTTACATTTGCATTGTTCTCATAAAGGGGTGCTTTTTTGAATTATAAAGGCTGAGATCATACCCATTGAACCTAGAACAGGTAATGCTGTTTAGGAATTTAAGAATGTCATTGCGAAGAATTTTCTGAAGCAATCTTATCATGAGATTACCACGTCGTAAGCTCCTCGTAATGACAAAACTAATTATTCAGTAATAACACAAGAATAATTACCTCTTTTTATTCGTTTTAAATTTTATTTAAAATGAAAAAAAATATCTTTTTTTTATTCTTCTTTGTAAGCATATTTACAAATGCCCAAACATTTACACTTTCAGGAAAAGTTGTCGATGAAAACCAAGAAGTATTAATTGGTTCTACTGTTATGGTTAAAGAAACCAATCAAGGAAATTCAACCAATTTTGAAGGAAAGTTTCAATTCAATTTAAAACAAGGAACCTATACTTTAAAAGTTTCTTATGTTGGATTTAAAACAGTAGAAAGGAAAATTTCATTCACTCAAAATCAAGAGATTATTATTCAACTTTCTTCTAGCGAGAACGTTTTAGACGAAGTCTTAGTTTCTGCAGTTCGTGTTAGGGCTAATGCTCCAGTGACGCATTCCAATTTATCAAAAAAGGAAATTGCTACCCGTAATTTAGGGCAAGATATTCCTATTCTAATGAATTATCTTCCTTCGGTTGTCTCGTCTTCAGATGCTGGAGCTGGAGTTGGGTATACTTATATTCGAGTTCGTGGTTCTGATGCCTCTCGTGTAAATGTTACTGTGAATGGAATTCCATACAACGATGCCGAAAGTCAAGGTACTTTTTGGGTCAACATGGGTGATTTTGCATCGTCAACACAAAGTTTACAATTACAGCGAGGAGTAGGAACATCAACCAATGGTTCAGGAGCTTTTGGAGCAAGTTTGAATATCTTAACGGATGCTATTTCTGAAAAAGCGAATGGAGAAATTTCAAATTCTTTTGGCTCTTACGGAACGAGAAAACACACCGTAAAATTTAGTACAGGGAAAGTAAATGATCACTTCGAATTCGCTGGTCGTTTATCGAACATATATTCTGATGGTTATGTAGATAGAGCTTTTACCGATTTAAGGTCTTATTTCTTACAAGGGTCTTATACTGATGAAAATACCTTGATCAAAGCCTTGGCTTTTGGCGGGAAAGAAAAAACATATCAAGCTTGGTTTGGATTAGATACTGCTCAATTGGCTGCGAACAGAAGACAAAATCCATATACCTATGACAATGAAACAGACAATTATCAGCAAGATCATTATCAATTGCATTGGAATCAAACTTACAGTAACAATTGGTCTACAAACTTGGGCTTAAACTATACCAAAGGTGCTGGTTACTTCGAACAGTTTAAAGGTGGAGAAAATGCTGCCGACTTCAATAATTTAATTGTTGATGGAAGTGATGTGATTGTTCGTAGATGGTTAGACAATGATTTTTATGTTGCTAATCTTAATGCTATTTATCAAAGTGAAACGCTAGAGGTTATCTCTGGAATCTCCTATAGCAATTATACTGGAGATCATTTTGGGGAAGTAATTTGGGGGAGCGATTTAGCCCCAAATACAAATATCAGAGATCGTTATTATGGTAGTGATGCAACCAAAAATGACTTTAGTGTTTTTTCTAAAATTACTTTTAATCTAACAGACAACCTAAAAACATTTATCGATGTACAAGGAAGATTTGTAGGCTATAAAACTGCAGGGTTGACTTCTAAAAGAGCGACTATTAATGTAAATGAGAACTTTAGTTTCTTTAATCCAAAATTAGGGCTCACCTATTCAATAAGTGAAGAGAATAGTTTGTATTTCTCCTATGCTAGAGCGAACAGAGAGCCAAACAGAGATGATTTTGAAAAAAACGTGAATGCAAAAAATGAAAAGCTGAATGACTTTGAATTGGGTTGGAGGTTAAATACCGGAAAGGTAAAACTGAACACCAATATTTACTATATGCAGTACAAAGATCAATTGGTCTTAACGGGTGATATTGACGATGTCGGAAATTACAAAAGAGAAAATGTAACTAATAGTTACCGTTTAGGCTTGGAAATTGATGCCGATATTCGTGTGAATGACAAAGTATCCATCCGTCCAAACATTGCTTTCAGTTCTAATAAAATAAAGGATTTTACCCTAACCAGAGATGGGGCTACTACAAATTTAGGGAATACGAACATTGCTTTTTCACCAGGAGTTGTTGCTGGAAATGCTTTTGTATATCAACCTACAGATCACTTTCAAATCTCATTCTTATCTAAATATGTTGGCGAACAATATCTAAGCAATACAGATACTGAAGCTTCTAAATTGGAAAGCTATTTTACAAGTGATCTAAACTTTGTATATGAGATAGAAACTAAAACCATTTTTGATGCGATTGTAATCACAGGGCTCATCAATAATGTATTTAATAAGGAATATGTAGACAGAGGGTATACCTATTTAGATTTTTGGTCTACCTCTGGAAATTCTTTTGAGGTTCAAGGGTATTATCCACAAGCCACTACGAACTTTTTGTTGGGAGTGACATTAAAGTTTTAGAGAGTACACGCGGATTTGAAATCCGCGTGTACATTCTCTTATTTAGTAGAAGAACACAAAAAACCTCATTAGTTCTTTTAATAGCTGTTTGTTTAATAGCTCCATAGCCTCCAGCGCAATCGATTTTGAGTCTTGTTTTTACATTAAGAAAAATAAATCCCAGCAATCACAAACAATATTCCAGCATATATTATTGTAAAAGTTTTATTGGAAACTTTTGTGCCTTTCTGTGCTCCAAAATAATTTGCTGCAAAATAACTGATAAAAAGTGCGATTACAATATCCCAATCCACAGGGTTTTCTATATTATATTTAAGATACGCTCCAAAACTAACAGGAGGAACTAAAATTGCTAAACTTAGAGCTCTAGCAAATTCTTTTTTCATTTTAAAAATCGTCGTTAAAATAGGCACCATTAAAACACCTGCTCCAATTCCAAATAAACCTCCAACAACTCCTGTGATAGAACCTAAAACAAGAATCCAAAGTAATGAGATGGATTCTTTCCTATCTTCATTATTTTTCAGTTCTTTCTTAAGAAGAGGATACAATTGAATAATAGCAATGAAAATTAACAATGTTGCAAAATAGACACGTATGTCTTGTTCACCAACCCAAAAAGCAATAAGTGCTCCTAGATAAGAGAAAATACAATAGGATAAAAACCCAACGGTAATAGTAGTCCATTGCTTCTTCACATAATCATATAGGGATGCAACACCTAAAAGACTCATTGGACCGAGCATCATGGTTAAGATGTTTCCTTGAGCTGCAAGTTGTGAAAATCCGCACGCCAGTACCAAAAAAGAAACAAGAAAAGGACCACCTCCTATACCAGCAAAACCACCTACATAACCGATAGCTAGACCTAAAAGGATATAGATATAAATTTCACACAAAATAGTCTATTGATTTGATTTTTGAATATTATCACAAGTTATATCAATTTTTTTCAAAATTTCATCTGTAATATTTTTCCCACCTAAACTGTCAATTTCTTTTCTTATTTCAATCAATCTAGGATCTTTCATTAGAAACTCTTTCCTAATGTACTCTGTATTCACTTCTTTTCCTATTTCTTTAACATCAGAAATAATTTCTGAGATCTTCTTAGCTAATTTTTCATCTCTTATAGAAGATCCAATCTTGGTATCTCTATTGGTTGTGAAAATTAAAACTTCAATCTGATCTTTTATCATGATAACAATTCCGTGCCCCCATAAAGCTGCACCTCTTGAATCTATAATTTTTAAATTTTTATAGGTCTTTAAATTTCCATATTGAATGCACAACCATCTAATATATCTTGAGATAAAACTTGATGGCAATCTCTTAGGGTTAAAATTGTAGATTTCTGAAAATATAACTTCTTGTTGGGAATTAACCTCCATTTGCGGTAAATCGACAACTCGTACAAATTCTGTATTGGGCTTCTGCATAAATTCGGTCATAGATAACCGCCATTCTTTACTTAGTTCTTTATTTTCATCTGATAAAAAACCTCCTGACCCCACATAGGTGATTTTCTTAGCTGTTTTAAAAAAGTCACAACCAATTCTAGCTATTTGAGATGTTCCAATACTCGCTTTACCTTTGGCATCATATAACTCAGCGATCTCGCCTATTTTTTCATCAATATTTTTTCTTTCAAGTTTTTGAATTTCTTTATTCTTCTTATTGATTATTCTATTAAGTATCAAAAAGAATAAAATCAAAAAAGTTAAGCCACCAATAACGATATATTTAATATAGCTCTTAAGTTTATCTTCATTTTTATTATAATGCGATTGATAAGCGTCTTCTAATGCAGTAGAAAGCCACTTCTCTTCTAACGACTCAATTTGTTTCTGATACTTACTAACAAAACCGTCAAAGAAGGGTTTTAATTCTCCTTTCAAAGGTGTAATCGCAATACAATAGTTATCTCTTACTTTAGATCGTTTGGTCGGTAAATTTCCTCCGAAATAAAAATCACCTTCATTTACATCATAAATCAACCGACTTACATCACCTGCAGCTACATCAATCTCTTTTTCTTTCAAACTTTGAATCAAAGCTTTATGATTTTGATAAGGTGTTAAAATCATATTGGCTTTATATTTCTCGTTTAAACTCAATAATTCATCCTGAGCGGTCGTATTAGAAACATAGCCTATCCGAATAGTACTATTTTTAATATCATTAATATTTATACCTTCATTATTCGTAATGACTCCGATTGCTTTATTCTGAAAATAAGGTATGGAAAAATGAATTCCATCTTGTATCCGCTGTGTAGTCTCAGAAAAGGTAAACAGTATCGCATCAACTTCAATTCCTCTTTCTATAGCTCTCAATTTATTTCCTTGATTTATTGGCTGAATTTTTAAGTTGTACTCTTCAGAACCTTTGGCATAAACTTGTAAGAGTTTTATAAGCTCATATTCAAAAGCATCTACAAAATTATATTCATGATTTGCAATTTGTTTTTCGATTTCTTCATTAGGTGTGTTTTTTACTCCTAATCGAATGGTTTGTTTTACTTGAGAAAAACTCAAGGACGATAACATAACAAGGGCGATAATTAATAATTTTTTCTGTTTCATAATATTAATGATTGGTTGTTATAACCCAATTTTGCTTTCCTATAATTTTATCATAGTCAATATTCAAATGAGTCAGATAGTCTTTATAAAAATTTTTATTGATCAAAAGATTCTGAACCGAGGTATAGGTTGTTCTTTCAAACGATAAGATACTAAAGCTATTGATGATCTTTCCGTTCCTTTCTTCAATACAAATTCCAGGGATGTCTTTTGAATCTATCGGTTGTATTTTATAATGCCCTGTAATATGAAAATTCCCTTCTTCATTCTTATAACTTTCTTCCCAGATAAGATAATCGCATTTTTTGTTTTTTATAAAACCTTTAAAGTAAGAAGTGAAACTCTTATTCTTTGATGTAGTTCTGCTGATTTCTCCTTGAATTTGCTTGAATATATTTTCATCAAGCCTAATAATGTGCGATTTATAACATTCAATTTTATTGTTAATGTTATAAATTTTATATTCATATCCTGTCTCAGAGAACGGTTTTAATCTCTTGTTCTTTTTTAAAAAGATAATCCTACCTATTGTTCTCTTGTATGTCTTATAAAATTTACCTAGAATCCTTGAATTGTATTTCAGCCCATCAATAATGGAGTCATATATTGGTTCAACAAAACGAGATAATATTAACGAAGAAATAATCCCTGCAAGTATACCAATTGAGAACTCTGAAATACCTGATGATAAGAAAAACATACGTTATGTTGGTAGCTATTGAACACAATATCAAAAAAAAAATTGACAATCAAATACCTAAACCCTCATAACACTATAAAACAGGTATATTTACCTAGTTATAAATGGTTTATTTCGCTGATGAACAAGTAATGATATTTGTCCTTTTAATATCAGTTTCCTTAATAGCTCCATAACCTCCTGCAACATCAATTACTTTTCTAAATCCTCTGGCTTTTAAAATAGAGGCTGCAATTACAGAACGATATCCTCCAGCACAGTGCAAATAAAAGTCTTGGTCTGTTGGAAACTCTGCAATATGATCGTTTAAGAAATCTAATGGTGTGCTTGGCACATTTTCGATATGTTCAGCAGTATATTCTCCAGGTTTTCTGACATCAAAAACCAAGGCGTTATCATGTATCTTTTGTTCTAATACTTCTGCCGAAACAGATTCTAAAATATCAACATCTTTTCCTGATTCTTTCCAAGATTGGAATCCACCTTTTAAATATCCTAAGACATTATCAAACCCAACACGAGACAAACGAGTAATGGCTTGTTCTTCTTGTCCGTCTTCAACTACCAATAAAATAGGTTGTAAAACATCTTTTATCAAAGCTCCTGCCCATGGCGCAAAGGTCCCTCCTAATCCAATAAAAATAGATTGTGGAATAAATCCTTTGATGAATTCGGTTTGATGACGTACATCTAAGATTAAGGCATCGGTTTCATTGGCTACCAATTCAAAATCAGCAACAGACAAGGCTGTCGTTCCTGTTTTGATGACATCATCAATAGATTGATATCCTTCTTTATTCAATTTTACATTTAAAGGAAAGTATTCTGGTGGAGGTAACAAACCATCAGTTACTTCTTTTACAAATTCTTCTTTAGTCATGTCAGCTCGCAAGGCATAATTGGTTGCTTTTTGTTCGCCAATAGTTCCTACGGTTTCTTTACTCAAGTTTTTACCACAAGCTGAGCCTGCTCCATGTGCTGGATACACAATGACATCATCTGCTAAAGGCATTATTTTAGTTCGTAAACTGTCAAATAAAGTCGCTGCTAAATCTTCTTGAGTTACATCACTCTTTTGAGCTAAATCTGGTCGCCCTACATCTCCTAAAAATAAGGTATCTCCACTAAAAATAGCATGATCTTTTCCGTTCTTATCTTTCAATAAGTAGGTTGTACTTTCCATCGTATGTCCCGGAGTATGCAATGCTGTAATTGTAATATTTCCGATGTGAAATACTTCTCCATCTTTTGCTGTATGAGAATCAAATTTCGTTTCTGCATTTGGTCCGAATACAATCTGAGCTCCTGTTTTTTCTGCTAAGGTTACATGTCCGCTTACAAAATCGGCATGAAAGTGTGTTTCAAAAATGTACTTGATCTTTGCATTATTTTTTATGGCTCTATCAATATAATCTTGTACTTCTCTTAATGGGTCTATAATTGCAACCTCTCCATTGCTTTCAATATAATAAGCTCCTTGAGCCAGACAACCTGTATATATTTGTTCTATAATCATGTTCTTATCTTTGTCTATTCGTATGCTTGGTGTATATAATTTGCGTATTTGTTTTGATATTCTTTTTCACCCGTTTTATAAAAACTTACTGCTCCATTCACTCTCATAAAAAAGTGATCTAAAGTAATAATGTCTAGTATTTTTCCTCTAAATAAGTGATCTCTTACGGGACCTTTTACACCAGCAAAATAAAACAAAATGCTTCTTTTCTGATAATATCGAATTCTCTCTTTCAGCATTTCAACTCCCGTGCTATCAACTCTATTGATACTTTCTGCGTCCAAGACAATCAATTTTAATTGATCTCCTTTAGCTTCCGCCATATTTTCTAATTGCTCAATAAAATAACTAGCATTGGCATAAAATAGTTGTGCATCAAAACGGAATACCAATACTTCATCGTCCACAACTACATCTGAAAATCGATCTCTATTTCTATAGAAATCAGAATCAGGAACCTTTCCTAGTTCGGTTACATAAGGTCTAGAAGTTCTAAAAATCAGAATCACTAATGACAGACCTACACCAATAGCAATCCCATATTCAATCCCTAAAATTAGGGTAGAAACAAAAGTTATTATCAATAACCAAAAATCTAAATTGTTCGCTTTCCATAAAAAGATGGCTTCTTTAATATTTACCAACCCAAAAACAGCAACTATAATAATTGCTGCTAGCACAGTTTTAGGTAAATGATAGAAAAAAGGTGTAAGATATAGTAGGGTGATAATAACCATAACAACAGATATTAATGCAGCCATTCCTGTTTTTGCGCCTGATTCTTGATTAATTGCCGATCTAGAAAATCCTGAAGTTGTAGGGTATGCTTTAAATAATGATCCTACCATATTACTTAGCCCCAACGCTATCAATTCTTGATTAGGTCTTATTCTATAATCATCTTGTTTTGCTTCGAGAGATTTTCCTATAGAAATGGTTTCTAAATACCCAACCATTGCCAAGGTTAGAGCTATTGGTAATAGCTCTCTGATTTGAGCGATATCAATTTCTGGAATTGAAAATGAAGGCAATCCAGATGGGATGTCTTTTACAAGATCAACATCATCAAATGAATTTCCAAAATAACGCATGGCTAAAATTCCGAATACAACAACAATAAGTGCATTTGGTATCTTTTTATTAATTCTCTTGAAGATAATAATAATTACTACCGAAATCAACCCAATGATCGTAGTATGTGAATTAAAGTCAATGATATTAGCCCATATATCTTCTAATACATATTGAATTTGATCACTTTGGATGAAATCAACACCGAATAAATTTCGAAATTGATTGATTCCTATAGTTAAGGCTACTGCTGAGGTAAAACCCATAATCACAGGCTTAGATAAGAAGTTAACAATAAAACCTAACCGGAACACACCCAATAAAAATTGGATAACACCAACCACTAATGCTAATAAAATTGCTATAGCAATATAGCTGTCAGACCCTGTCAAAGCCAAGGTAGATACTCCTGTCGCTACGATTAATGAATCCATAGCAACAGGACCAACTGCAGCTTGTCTTGAAGAACCAAAAATTGCATAAATGACTTGTGGCATCAAAGCACAATACAATCCATATATAGGAGGTAGCCCCGCAATCAAAGCATAAGCGATTCCTTGTGGAATTAAAATAATCCCCACAGTAATTCCTGCCACAAAATCTCCTCGAAAATCTGATCTTCTATAGTTAGGTAACCACTCTAAAATAGGTATGAGTCTTTTTAAGGCTTTCATTAAAATAATTCTCCTTGACTTGTTCCTTTAATTCTTCCTAAATGCTTATAGGCAAGCTCTGTGACTTCTCGCCCTCTTGGTGTTCTCATGATAAATCCTTCTTGAATTAAAAAGGGTTCATATACTTCTTCTATGGTTTCAGCATTTTCAGCTACTGCTGTTGCTACAGTACTTATTCCAACGGGACCACCTTTGAACTTATCTATAATCGTTAATAAGATTTTGTTATCCATTTCATCCAACCCATGTGCATCAACATTTAGAGCTTTTAAGGCATACCTAGCAATTTCTATGGTAATCTTACCATCTCCTTTTATTTGTGCAAAATCACGTACTCTACGGAGCAATGCATTTGCTATTCTTGGTGTTCCTCTGCTTCTTCCAGCAATTTCAATTGCTGCTTCCATAGAAATAGGGATATTGATAATATGTGCACTACGTTGTATGATCGTAGTTAACAAATCTGTTTTGTAATAATTTAATCTACTACTAATTCCGAAACGGGCTCTCATAGGAGCTGTTAACAATCCTGATCGAGTAGTGGCACCAATTAATGTGAAGGGTTCTAAATTGATTTGAACGGTTCTAGCATTAGGTCCAGACTCAATCATAATATCAATCTTATAATCTTCCATTGCCGAATATAAATACTCTTCTACAATGGGACTCAATCGATGAATTTCGTCAATAAACAATACATCTCTTTCATCTAAGTTTGTGAGCAATCCTGCTAAATCACCTGGTTTATCTAAAACAGGGCCTGAAGTTACTTTGATTCCTACCTGTAGTTCATTGGCTAAGATGTGAGCCAATGTTGTTTTTCCTAATCCAGGAGGTCCATGAAACAATGTGTGATCTAAAGCTTCCTCTCTTTGATTTGCTGCTTCAACAAATATCTTAAGGTTTTCTATAGCTTGCTCTTGTCCTGTAAAGTCGTCAAAAGAAAGAGGTCTTAGCTTTTTTTCGACATCCAACTCTTCATGAGAAAAATTTGTGTTTTCAGGATTAAGATGTTCATTCATCTTACAAAGATACTAGAATTTACTATCTATTCCACTTGATAATTTACAAGGCAAAAATATATACTCTCAAAAGGGTATGGGTCTATTCTTGGAGAAATCAGTACTCTAAATACCACCGATATTTTAATTTTTGATCATATATCTTTGGGTCAAATTTTCTTCTGTATTTTATCTCCTGATAAAATTCTTCCATTCTTTTTTTTCCGTCAAAGTAAAAGGTAACTTTTTGTTCTACCCAACCCTTTTTCAATCGCTTAAAATCATCATAAACCGCATCTATCTTTTGACCTTTGCTTGATGTATATATTCGACGCATTGCATAAAAATGTGTAGCATGTATCCAGAACTGCTTATTTTCATCTCCAATCACATACACTAATTCACCGTTTAAGGTAGATTTTTTAAAAGTATCTAGATTATACCCATATTCTTTAAGTTTAGCTATACACTCAGATAGTTCCATAAAATAAAGCCCCCCTTTGAAAAGAAGATGAGGTTTAGGTTCTTCTCTTTCTAATGCTAACGTATCTTTTCTAAAATAGAATGCGGAATCATTTTTGTAAATCACATAGTCATAATTAACAATGTCTCTATCAATTCTAAAGTGATTAGGGTAACCTACAGATTCATACCATATAACAGGATCTTTTGTTGTACCGTTTGGATTATATATGATTGTTGACTGCTTAAAAGTAAAATTCTTAAACCAACGACCATCATATTTAGCCTTCATTGCTTTTATTAAATCTAAAGAGCTATTGATGTCTTTTTGACTAGATGTGTAAAAACTTAAACAAAGTAATATTCCAAATGCAAGTAATAAATATCTAAATTTCATATTAAATAATTTGTACTCTTTCATCATTAAGTTTGCAGCTCTACAAAATAGTATTTATTATTATACATTTTGAAAATAATAAAAGACTTTTTATCAACCTGATTTGATATTGTTAAGATGGCTCTTCTCCTGGCAGTAATGGTGTTATTTGAGATACCCAATCTTTACCGTGCAAATAATCGCTATCATCATCATCTGCATCAACTTTTTTACTATAGTCGTAAGCCCATCTATGAACTTCAGGAATCTTACCTGGCCAATTTCCATGCAGATGTTCTACAGGAGTTGTCCATTCAATGGTATTTGAGTTCCATGGATTTTGAGATGCTTTTTGTCCTCTGTATATTGAAATAAAGAAGTTTGCTAAGAAAATTAGCTGCGCTACACCACCTACCAATGCGAAAATGGTAATGACAACATTGGTATCAGCAACGTCATCAAACATAGGGAATGCCGTATTCGAATAATATCTACGTGGTAATCCAGCCAATCCAATAAAGTGCATTGGAAAGAATACTCCATAGGCAGAAATGATTGTAATCCAGAAATGCCAATATCCCAAGGTTTTATTCATCATTCGTCCGTACATCTTAGGGAACCAATGATAGATTCCTGCGTACATTCCGAAAATTGCAGATACACCCATTACCAAGTGGAAGTGAGCTACTACGAAATATGTATCATGAATATTAATATCTAATGCTGAATCTCCTAACACCAATCCTGTTAAACCTCCTGTTACAAATGTTGATACCAATCCAATAGAAAATAACATGGCTGGATTCAACTGGAGATTTCCTTTCCAGAGTGTAGTGATATAGTTGAATGCTTTTACCGCTGATGGAATAGCAATTAATAATGTTGTAAATGTAAATACAGATCCTAAGAATGGATTCATTCCAGAGATAAACATATGGTGACCCCAAACAATTGTCGATAAGAATGCAATTGCCATAATGGACCCAATCATTGCTCGATAACCAAAAATTGGCTTTCTAGAATGAGTTGATATAATTTCTGAAGTGATTCCTAAAGCTGGAAGTAATACAATGTATACTTCTGGGTGCCCTAAGAACCAAAATAAGTGTTCAAACAGTACGGGTGATCCTCCTTGATAATGCAAGACTTCTCCACTAATAAATATATCGGATAAGTAAAAGGATGTTCCAAAACTTCTATCAAAAATCAACAATAATGCTGCTGATAATAATACAGGGAAAGAAACCACACCAATAATAGCTGTGATAAAGAATGCCCACATTGTTAGTGGCAATCTTGTCATTTTCATTCCTTTTGTACGTAAGTTAAATATTGTAACGATGTAGTTCAAAGATCCTATCAAAGAAGAAGCAATGAAAATAGCCATCGATACCAGCCATAAAGTCATCCCTAATCCAGAACCTGGAATTGCTTGCGGTAATGCACTCAATGGAGGGTAAATTGTCCAACCTGCAGATGCTGGTCCAGCTTCTACAAATAAAGAAATTACCATCACAATACTAGAGATAAAGAACAACCAATAAGAGATCATGTTTAAGAAACCTGATGCCATATCACGAGCTCCAATCTGCAATGGAATTAATAAGTTAGAGAATGTTCCACTTAAACCAGCTGTTAATACAAAGAATACCATAATAGTACCGTGTATTGTTACCAATGCTAAATACATATCTGGACTCATGATTCCATCTTGTTGATGAGGTCCTAAAAATGCTTCAATAATTGAAAATGATTTTTCTGGCCATGCAATTTGCAAACGGAATAACATTGACATTAAGACACCAATGATACCCATAATCATCCCTGTAACCAAGAATTGCTTGGAGATCATTTTATGATCTTGACTGAAGATGTATTTCGTTACAAACGTTTCTTTATGATGATGCTCTGACATAATCTATATCTCTTTTAAAATCTTCTTTATTTAATAACTTCTGCTAATGTAGGTTGCTGAGCTAACCAGTCATTAAACTTATCTTCTTCTTCTACTACAATTTTCATTTGCATATTGTAGTGAGAGGCTCCACAAATTTTATTACACAATAAAATGTAATCGAACACGTACATCTCTTCTGCATTGTTCTTTGCACGTATCTTATTAATTCCATCAACCTTTTCAACAACTTCTGGTCGAAGTCTCATTTCTTCAGTAGTAAATTTAGGAGTAAATGCAAATTGTGTTACCATTCCTGGAACACAGTTCATCTGTGCTCTAAAGTGAGGCATATATGCGGAGTGTAATACATCTTGCGAACGGAATTTGAATAAAACCTTTCTTCCTTTTGGCAAGTGTAATTCTGTTACTTGTTTATCGTCTTGAGAATTTGCATCAGACATATCAACACCAATAGTGTTAATTCCTTTAATAAAGTTTACATTTCCTAAACCTAAAGTATTGTCTTCACCTGCGTAACGAGCTTCCCATTGAAATTGTTTTGCATATACTTCAATTACAACTGGGTCTTCATCTTCACCAACATACATTATATCGTTCCATTGCCATAATCCATAACCAATTAATACTACTAATACAATTGCAGGAGCAACGGTCCAGATTAATTCTAATTTATGACTATCAGCAAAGAATTTTGCTTTGTTTTCCTTTTTTCCTCGGTATTTGAATGAAAAATAAAAGATTAAGAATTGCATAATGAATTGTACAATTCCAATCATCCAAAATGTAATATTGAATAATATATCGTCATTGACTCCTTCAACTGAAGCTGATTCTGGAAGCATAATTACGTTCATCCAGATTAGGCAATACAACATCATTGCATATAAGAATACTGTAAATCCTAGGAACATTTTTCCTTGAAAGTCATTATCTTTATCATTAGCAATAACACTTCTAAAATTCATGATTCTGGTAATCTGCCAGAAACTCACTCCGATTGCAACACCTATAAAAATATAAAATAGAGCTAGCATAGTATTTCGTCTTTAATTTTGATTAATGGTGATTATCTTCTTCTCCTGAATGATGTTCAATATTATAATAGTGGAAATGTTCACTCTCTTTCAAGAATGGATTTCCTTTTGGCACTGGATCTGCTTTCGCAAATGAGCTAAATACAGTATAGATAAAAATTCCTAAGAAAAACATTGTCGCTCCAATTTCAGGAATTCCAAAACTCCAACTTGCTCCAACAGTTCCAGGCATGATCATAATAAATAAATCTACGTAATGTCCTGCAAGAATTACCAACCCTCCAATAATAACAAACCAAGGTCTGCTCTTAAAGTCGCTATTGATTAATAATAATATTGGGAATACAAAATTCATTACCAACATACTTAAGAATAACGTTTTATACTCTGTAAATCTTAAGAGGAAATACGTTGTTTCTTCTGGAATGTCTGCATACCAAATTAGCATAAACTGAGCAAACCATAAATATGTCCAGAATATTGAAAATGCAAACATGAATTTTGCTAAATCATGAATATGACTGTCGTTTACTTTTGGTAAATATCCTTTATGTCTTAAATAGATCGTTACAAATGCAATAACTGTTAATGCGCTTACTAAGAATGTAGCCAACACATACCATCCAAATAAGGTAGAGAACCAGTGTGGGTCTAATCCCATAATCCAATCCCAAACTGACATAGATTCAGTTAACATGAATAAGAATAAAAAGATTACAGATACATTGTAGCTTCTTTTGTATGTTTTATTTCCGTCGTTTGCAGTGTCTTCCTTGATTGAATTTCTTCTGATAAACCATCTGTAAGCATTCCAAATTAATAGATAGATAACACTTCTGATTACCCATCCTGGAACATTTAACCAAGTTTTCTTTGCGTTTACAATTGGATCAAAATTTTCATGTCCTTCTGTAAACGTACCTTCTGCCATCCAAGCAAATAAATGATTTGAATGTGACGCTGTTAATGCAATCATCACAACCATTATAATAGACACTGGAACCAAGTTTGCAGTAATAGCTTCCATTACTCTTAACAATACGATATACCTTCCTGCTTGCGCTACTCTTTGCGATGCATAAAAGGCCAATACCAATAAAGTAATTCCTAAAAAGAATAACAAGGCAACATATACGGCAGACCAAGGTCTGTTTTGCATTTGATGAAAAACGTGCTCATCATGAGCAGCATCATGATCTCCTCCATGAGTATCAACAGCAGCATGTGTATCTACTTTGTGATCCTCTTTTTTAGTATCATGACTCTCGTCTGATTCTTCTTTCTTTCCTTCATCATGACCTTTTCCTTCTTCAGAATGAGTCTCTTTGGTTTTGTGATCATCTTTCTTTGCATCGTGAGAAGTATCACCATGTCCGTCACCATGACCTGCTTTGCTTGCTATAATTTCTTTCGCTTCTTCAACAGTTGAAGGTGCAGTATAAAAACTATACGCAATACTCAACGCTCCTAAAATAATAAGAGCAAATGAGAACATTTTTAATTTACCTGAGAATTGATACATATCTTTCTATCTGTTCTTTTGTATTTTATTAATGTCAGATACAATTCGCATAAAAGAATTAATTGTTTTAACAAACTAACAATAAATTATTTATGCTCATTTCGTATTCTTCTTTTGTAATTATTTTAAATCGTCGCGAAGTTTTTCAACATATTGAACTACTTGCCAACGCTCTTTATTTGTCAACTGTGATGAGTGAGATCCCATTAAGTTTTTACCATACATAATTACATGATAAATACTTCCTTCTGTAATTGATCTTGCAGCATCGTCATATCTAGGGATTCCTTCAAATTTTTCTCTTTGTGACAACACACCGTTTCCATCTCCCTTTGTTCCATGGCAAGTTGCACAGTAAATTCCGTACATTTTTTTACCATTCTCTAAATTTACTTCGTCCTTCACTAATGGTGATTTTAAAGAAGTTTTTGCTGCATTATATCCTTCATCTGTATTTGCATACTCATAAGGAACTTGTCCTCTTGCAATTGTTCCTGCAACAGGTTTTAAATTCGCTGAAAATCCTGTAATTCCTTTTTCCATATCAGCTTCATAAGGAACAGGAACATACATATCTGGCATGTATTGTACTTGTCTTTCTCTTTTGTTTGAGCAAGAAACTATACTTACTAAAACCAAACACGCGATACTAAATTTTAAATACTTTCTCATTCGTTATGATTTAGTGCTTGTCTACTACATTTATTTCTACAGCTCCTGTTTCTTTTAACAAAGAAGTCAATTCTTTCTCGTTATCATGAACAGGGATTTCCATTAAAAAATGATCATCCGTTGTTCTAGGATCTGGGTTTTCTGCTTTTTTGAATGGCCAAATTCTACTTCTCATATAAAAAGTAATTACCATTAAATGCGCTGCAAAGAACACAGTTAATTCAAACATAATTGGCACAAATGCTGGCATGTTTTCACCCCAGCTAAAACTTGGCTTACCTCCAATGTCTTGAGGCCAGTTACCAATCATAGTATAATAGGTTAGCCAAATAGCAACTCCTAAACCAGTAATACCAAACATAAAGGCTGTAATAGCCATTCTTGTTGGTGCTAATCCCATAGCTTTGTCTAATCCGTGAACTGGAAAAGGACAAAATACTTCTTCGATATGATGATTGGCTGCCTTCACTTTTTTAATAGCGTCTAAGACAACTTCATCATCATTATAAAATGCGTGAATTACTTTACTACTACTCATGTTTACCGTCTCTTAATTTTTTATAACTCTCACCTGATGATTTCAAAATTGTTTTTACTTCTGCTTGTGCAATTACAGGAAATGTTCTTGCATACAATAAGAATAAAACAAAGAAGAATCCAATGGTTCCAATAAATATTCCAACGTCAACGAAGGTTGGCTCAAAACGCCACCATGTTGACGGTAAATGTCCTTTACTTAATACAATAGCAATAATATCAAAACGCTCAAACCACATTCCGATGTTAATTGCAATTGAGATAATGAATGACCACATAAAGCTTCTTCTGATCTTTTTAAACCACAACAATTGAGGTGTTAAGATGTTGAAGAATAATAATGAATAAAATGCCCATGCATATGGCCCTGTTGCAGCTCCTATAGATAAATAGGTGTAATCTTCATATTGAGAACCTGTATACCATGCAATAAAGAATTCCGTTGCATAGGCTACAGCTACAATACCTCCTGTTAGGATAATTACAATATTCATGTACTCTACGTGGAGTCGAGTAATATAATCTTCTAAGTTTGTTACTTTACGCATGATCCCTAATAAGGTTTGTACCATTGCGAATCCAGAGAAAATTGCTCCGGCAACAAAATAAGGTGGGAAAATAGTTGAGTGCCATCCTGGATTGATCGATGTTGCAAAGTCCATAGATACAATCGTATGTACAGAAAGTACAAGTGGTGTTGCTAAACCTGCTAAGACCAATGATACTTCTTCAAAACGTTGCCAATCTTTTGCTCTACCTGACCATCCGAAAGACAATAAAGAATATATTTTCTTTTGGAAAGGTTTAACTGCTCTATCACGAATCATAGCAAAATCAGGTAATAAACCTGTCCACCAGAAAACTAATGATACAGATAAATACGTGGAAATTGCAAATACATCCCACAATAATGGCGAGTTAAAGTTTACCCACAATGATCCAAATTGATTTGGAACAGGCAATACCCAATATCCGTTCCATGGACGACCCATATGAATAATTGGAAATAATCCTGCTTGGAAAACCGCAAAAATGGTCATTGCTTCTGCAGAACGGTTAATTGCCATTCTCCATTTTTGACGGAATAATAATAGTACAGCAGAAATTAATGTTCCTGCGTGACCAATACCTACCCACCATACAAAGTTGGTGATATCCCAAGCCCATCCAATGTTCTTGTTTAATCCCCAAACTCCAATACCAGTTCCGATGGTGTAAAAGATACATCCAAACCCCCATAACATTGCTGCTAAAGAAATGTAGAACGCGATATACCAGTTCTTGTTTGCTTTCCCTTCTATAGGTCTAGCAATGTCCTCTGTGATGTCGTGATAACTCTTATGACCTAATACTAAGGGCTCTCTTATGGGTGCTTCGTAATGAGACATATGTTTATATCTTAAATTTTAATTACGCTTCGTTTGTATTTCTAACTTTCACTTGATACACTACATTCGGTTTCGTTTGTAGATAATCTAATACGTGATAAGCTCTTTTATCTTCTACTAATTTTGCAACTTCTTCTTCTTTGTTGTTGATGTCTCCAAAAGCTAAAGCTCCAGTAGTACATGCATTAGAACAAGCAGTTGAGAATTCTCCAGCTTCAATCTTTCTTCCTTCTTTCTTCGCTTTCAAAATTGTTGCTTGTGTCATTTGAATACACATAGAACATTTTTCCATTACTCCTCTAGAACGAACTACAACATCTGGATTTAAGACCATCTTACCGTAATCGTTGTTCATATTGAAATCGAATTCACTATTATCCGCATAGTTGAACCAGTTAAAACGACGAACTCTGTAAGGACAGTTGTTTGCACAATATCTAGTTCCTACACATCTGTTGTATGTCATTTGGTTTTGACCTTGACGACCATGTGTTGTTGCAGCAACTGGACAAACCGTCTCACATGGAGCGTGGTTACAATGCTGACACATCATTGGTTGAAAAGTTACTTCTGGATTTTCAGCAGATGTTTCTAAGGATTTGAATAATTCGCCATATCTCTTACCTGCTTTCAATGCCTCTTCTCTTGTTTCTATTTCAGAAGAATAGTAACGGTCAATACGCAACCAATGCATATCTCTACCTACACGTACTTCGTGTTTCCCTACAACAGGAACATTGTTTTCAGCGTGACATGCTATTACACAAGCCCCACATCCAGTACATGAATTTAAATCAATTGATAAGTTAAAGTGGTGACCAATTTCTCTGTTGTGCTCATCCCATAAATCGATGGTTTTTGCCTCAACTTCTTGATGATCGTAAGATACCATTGCTGGAATATTCCAACCGTTTTTATGATCTTTAGGATCAACAGTTGAATATGTCTTTAAGTCTGTTACTTTTAAAATATCGTGCCTTCCCGCAATTGTTTTTTGTACTTGAGTGCAAGCAAATTCATGAACAGACCCTGAAGTTTTCTCTAAAATAACGTCATATTGAACATTATCTCCGTTTGCATATAATGTATAGGCATTAACACCTACTTGCATTTCTTCTTTTAAGTTGGTTTTTCTACCATATCCTAAAGCCAATCCAATAGACCCTGGTGCTTGACCTGGTTGAATCATCACTGGAATATTCTCAAGAGTTACTCCGTTTACAGTAATCTTTGCATAGTTACCGTTGATAGATCCATTGTCTTGAACTGGATTTGTAAACCCTAATGCATTCGCATCAGCCATAGAAACTGTTAGGTAGTTATCCCAAGCAGCTCTTGTTAAAGGATCTGGAAGCTCTTGCAACCAAGGATTGTTTGCTTGCTTCCCATCTCCTAATGCAGTAGACGAAAACAAATTTAATTCGAAACCTTTGCTGTTTGTTGTAAATCGTAAAGCGCTTGTTAATGCTGCAACTGCTGCTGCAATATCTATAGTAGATTTAGAAACAGTATTGTTTGTTTCTTTTGTAAAGAATCCGTCATGCAATGCTTGATTCCATGATTGACCTCCTAATACATTAGTAGACCAGAATCCTTTTAAATAATCGTAGTATGATGCTGAAGTCCCAGACCATTTCAATAACACTTCTTGAAATTGAGCGGTATTGAATAATTTTTGAATCGTTGGTTGAACTAAACCATAGTTCCCTTCAGTGATCATAACATCACCCCAAGACTCTAAGAAATGAGTCATTGGTAATGAATATAACATAGCGTTTGCAGTATCGTCATTCTGAACAGACATTGCAACCGATAATTTTAATTTTTTTATTGCTGTAGCAAATTCTGCTCCTTCAGCTAAGTTGTATACTGGATCAACATTATAAGTAATTAATCCACCAACTTTTCCTGCTTTTACATCGGCAACAACCTGAGCTAACTCAGTATCGTTTCCTTTTCTTGTATATAAAGGATTTGCTGCGTCAAAAACAACACTTTGTAAAACATCGTTAATTGCAAAAGCAACCAATTGAGCGTTTTTATCAGAAGAACCTGATACAACTACTCCATGAGAACCTGCTTTTTTCAAAGCAGCTGCTGCTTGTTTTACTTGAGCATCTACTGGAGTTACTTTTGATGGCAAACTTGAACCTGTAACTGCATTGTATAAATTGATCAAAGCAAAAACTTGATCCGATGGCTTAGTCACCACACGCTTATCAGCATTTGCTCCTGTTAAAGACATGTTTGCTTCAAACTGCACATGATGAGACATATGTCCTGAATTTGGATTTCTGCTAGCTGCATATCCTTTATCAAAACCACCCTGCCAATCTCCTAAGAAATCTGCTCCAAAAGAAACAATTGCTTGCGCTTTCTCAAAATGATAGTTAGGTAATGCTCTTGTTCCGAACATTGCTTCAAAAGCATCACCAGTTCCACTTTCTGAAATAGCATCATAGGCTACATGCTTTACATTTGGATATGCTGCAGTAAATTCTGAAACTATTTGTTCTGTAGATGGACTTGCTAAAGTTCCTGTTAATAAAACAACAGTTTCTCCAGAAGTTTTTAATTCGTTTAACTTTTCACCAATTTGTTTGTGAGCATTTCCCCAAGTGATAGGTTGACTGTCTTTTCTTGGTTCTTGTAAACGAAGTTGCTCATCGTATAATGATAAAACAGATGCTTGAACTCTTGCATTTGTGCTTCCGTTTGCATCCTTGTTTGGCATTATTAAGATTGGACGACCCTCACGTGTTTTTACTAAAATATTCGCAAAGTCATACCCATCTGCAATGGTACTTGCATACCAATCTGCAACACCTAAGATTGTATCATCTGGTTTTACTACATAAGGAATCGATTTTCTAACCGGTCCTTCACAAGCTGCTAACGTTGCTGCTGCAGTAGTAAACCCTACATACTTTAAGAAATCTCTCCTTGTAGTTGATGAATTTTCTAGCGTTTCTTTGTCTCCTAAAAATTCATCTGTAGGAATTTCTTCTACAAATTCATTCTTGCTCAGCGTTTCAACCAAAGAACTATCTTTTAGTTCCTCAACACTTTGCCAGTATTTTTTGTTTGAAGCCATTTATATCGAATTTATCTTCTTTCTAATTTATTAATAGTGACATTTACCACACTCTAACCCACCTAATTGAGCAATCGTTACTCTTTCAGTACCGTACTTTTCTGCCAATTGTTTGTGAATTTTTTCATAGTAAGGATTTCCTTTCAAGTCAACATTGGTTTCTCTATGACAATCAATACACCAACCCATCGTTAATGGTGAGAATTGATATACTTCATCCATTTCTTCTACTGGACCGTGACATTTTTGACATTTAACTCCCGCAACAGTTACGTGTTGTGAGTGATTAAAATATGCGAAATCTGGTAAGTTGTGAATACGAATCCATTTTACTGGTTTTGTTTCTCCTGTATACTCTAACTTATCAGGGTCCCATCCAGCGGCATCATATATCTTCTGAATTTCTCCATTTAATTGAGCGGTAGAATACCCTTCTAATTTTGTATCATCTGCTACTTCAGAAATATTCTTATGACAGTTCATACAAACATTCACAGAAGGAATTCCTGAATGTCTACTATTTTTTGCTGATGAGTGACAGTATTGACAATCTATCTTATTATCTCCTGCATGAATTTTATGCGAAAATGCAATCGGCTGTACTGGTTGATATCCTTGATCTACACCGATTTGGAATAAGCTTCCAAATAACACATAAGCAGTAAGCAACAACATGAATATTGTAAAGACAACGTGTAAGAAAGTATTACGCTTAATCCCTTCCCAAAGCTCTTGTGTATTTCCAAGGATTCCCGGCGTTTTTGGCGCTCCTTTTAATTCACTGATTGTTTTTAATAAAGCTGCAATAATTAAAAACGCCGCAACGATGATTCCTGCTAAAACTAGCATCAACCATTTTGGTGCTTCTTGCTGAACAGTATCTACAGATTTATCTGGAGCTCCAGGTTTCACAGGATCTCCAACAGTTGTATAGTAAAGAATGTCATCAATTTGCTGATCCGATAACTGAGGAAAAGCAGTCATATTAGACCCTTTGTACTCGTCATAAATTGCAATTGCATCTCTATCACCAGTGGCTCTTAAGGCTGCATTGTCTTTAATCCATGCTTTTAACCAATCATTTTCTCTTCTTTCTTCAATACCGCCTAAGGCTGGACCTATTAACTTCTTATCTAATTTGTGACAAGAAGCACAAAGTGATTTGAATATTTTCCTTCCTTCTTTTTGACGTGTTTCATCAACAGCATCTTGTGCTGAAGCAGAAAAACTTAAAGAAATTAATAATAGAAATGTAAAACTTTTAAGAAGTACCTTGGTTAGTCGATTGTGCAGATCTACACTTTTCATATTTACAAACTATAGTTTAGTATCTCGTTGCTATAAAACTCTAACCAAATTGGGTATAAAAAACCCCACCTAATTAGTTGCACAAAAGTAGTACATATAACTAAATTCTGAAATGCTAATGGAATGTTAAACCTTAATTTATATCGGTTCTAAATAACTTGAATTTTCAATTTATTTCTGATCAAGTCGTTACCTTTGTAGACAACATTTTTTTTATGAAAAAACACATTCTTCTTTTCTCATTTCTAGCAATTGGATTCTTCTCATTTCAAAGCGGCTATGCTCAAGATCAAAAGACTGATAATGAGTTGATTTCGGAGTTGATTTCTAAAAAAAGGAATTTCAACAAGGAGTTTGGTTACGGGTATAGAATTCAATTGTATAATGGTTTTGAAGTGGAAGCTAAAAAAACCAGAGCAAAATTTAGATTGGACTTCCCTGAAATAAAAACGTATCTAATCTATAGACAACCCGAGTGGAAAATTCAAGTTGGTGTTTATAAAACTAAGTTAGAAGCTGATAGAGCTTTATCAAATATCAAAAGAAAATATGAAAGTGCTATTGTAATTCCTTTAGGAAAATAGTGTGTGCTTCGTTAATATATTTTCAACTTCAACAATCAGTTTCAAAGGATCTTGAGTTTCAGAAGTTAGGTGCTCTTAAATATTGAGAGGTTTTCACTTAAATAAAATTAATAAGTCGCAAAGTTTTTTATAACTCTGCGACTTTTGCACTTTGTAACTTATTAATTTTATTTCAATTTCTTCTTAACTGCTACTTCTTCATATGCTTCAATAGTATCACCTTCAATGATATCGTTGAAGTTTTTAATTTGTAAACCACAATCATATCCTTTGGCAACTTCTTTTACATCGTCTTTAAATCGTTTCAATGAAGATAGCTCACCTGTATGAACAACAATACCGTCTCTGATAATTCTAATTAAAGAGTTTCTGAAAATCTTACCAGTCATCACCATACAACCTGCAATGTTTCCAACTTTAGAAATTTTGTAAACTTCTCTAATTTCAACATTCCCTGTAACTTCTTCTTTCATGTCTGGAGAAAGCATTCCCTCCATTGCATCTTTCAGATCGTTAATTGCATCGTAGATAATAGAATACGTTCTAATATCAACCTCTTCTTTATCTGCAACCAATCTAGCGTTCCCTTGTGGACGCACATTGAATCCAACAATAATTGCATCGGATGCAGAAGCTAATAACACATCAGATTCCGTGATCGCTCCAACACCTTTATGTAAGATATTTACTTGAATTTCTTCTGTAGATAATTTCTGGAAAGAATCTGTTAATGCTTCTACAGAACCATCTACATCTCCTTTTAAAATAATATTTAACTCTTTGAAATCTCCAAGAGCAATACGTCTTCCTATTTCGTCTAGTGTTAATGTTTTCTGAGTTCTTACAGATTGCTCACGTTGTAATTGAGAACGTTTGGTTGCAATTTGTTTCGCTTCACGTTCATCTTCAAATACATTAAATTTATCACCTGCTTGTGGTGCTCCATCCAATCCTAAGATAGATACTGGAGTTGAAGGACCTGCTTCTTTTAAGTTGTTTCCTTTATCATCAAACATAGCTCTTACTTTACCACTATGTTTTCCTGCTAAAATATAATCACCAATTTTTAGAGTTCCTGCTTGTACCATTATTGTAGATACATAACCTCTTCCTTTATCTAAAAGAGCTTCTACAACAGTTCCAACCGCATGTTTGTTTGGGTTTGCTTTTAACTCTAAAACTTCTGCTTCTAACAATACTTTTTCTAGTAAATCATCAACGCCTTGACCTGTTTTAGCAGAGATATCTTGAGACTGAATATTACCTCCCCATTCTTCAATTAATAAATTCATCGAAGATAATTGTGTCTTCACATTATCTGGATTCGCATTTGGTTTATCAATCTTATTGATTGCAAAAATAATAGGAACTCCCGCAGCTTGTGCGTGAGAAATTGCTTCTTTAGTTTGTGGCATTACATCATCATCAGCTGCAGCTACAATAATTACTAAATCTGTAACCTGAGCTCCACGAGCACGCATCGCTGTAAAAGCTTCGTGACCTGGTGTATCTAAAAATGCAATCTTTTGATCTCCTACATTTACCGAATACGCACCAATATGTTGTGTAATTCCTCCAGATTCTCCATCAATTACATTGGCTTTTCTAATATAATCTAATAAAGATGTTTTACCGTGATCT
>Ga0115559_1000136_pt1 | contig 49945 bp, 53 predicted proteins | sample COGITO_mtgs_1105_3_FD_87281 | JGI IMG/M metagenome (GOLD analysis project Ga0115559, IMG submission 87281) | Pelagic marine microbial communities from North Sea - COGITO_mtgs_110506 | ecosystem: Environmental > Aquatic > Marine > Epipelagic | place: Germany:Helgoland, sampling site Kabeltonne... | reverse complement strand
TTAATTGCTCCCATTCTCATGGCAATGGGTGCATTTGTTAGAACAAAAGTCGCTCCTTCTTCATGTGCTCTCTCTGCTGTTTTCCATGCAATAGAATTTTCATCCAACGCTCCAAAAATAATTCCTCTTTTTCCCTTTAGTAAGTTATAAGACATACTTAATATTTTAGTTGATGTTTTAAGTGGCAAATATAGTTCTTAATTTTTATTCGTCATTCTTTCTTTTAGCTAATGGCTAATGGCTAATGGCTAATGGCTAATGGCTAATAAAATTCGGAAATTTATTTACAAGGCTCTGAGCACTAAATAAAAAACACAAATACCTTTTAACTTTGAACTCCTTTTAGTTTAACAATTCCCTCGCGTGGGTTATGGCGCTATCAGAAATATTCTTTCCGCTTAACATTTCTGCAATCTCCACAATTCGCTCGTCTTCTGACAATTGTTTTAAGTTCGTTATTGTAGTATCTGCTGATTCTTCTTTGTATACTTTGTAATGTTGACTTCCTTTGGCTGCAATCTGAGGCAAATGTGTAATAGTGATTACTTGCATTTTCTGACTCATTTGATGCATGATGTTTACCATCTTATTAGAAATCTCTCCAGAAACACCTGTGTCAATTTCATCAAAGATAATAGTAGGCAATTGACTATTCTCAGACATCACTTTCTTGATAGCCAACATAATTCTCGATAACTCACCTCCTGAAGCTACTTTTTTCAATTCTCCAAACTGTCCTCCTTTGTTCGCTGAAAACAAAAACGAAAGTTCATCTTTTCCGTTTTTAAAATACTGATTTGATGAATGTATTTCAATAGAAAACCGTGCTTGAGACATTCCTAAATCTATTAAAATACTTTCTAGTTGTTTAGTTAGCTTAGGTATGATGGATTTTCTAGCATTAGAAATGGTAACGGCTAAGTCATTCAATTTAGCAGCAATCTCTTCAACTTCTTTTTCTTGATCTAAAAGGAATTGTTCCGCATTTTCCACAACAGCTACCTTTTCGGATAATTCTTCTTGAATCTGTAATAACTCAGCATTGGAGGCTACATAATGCTTCTTTTGTAAATTGTAAATCAACTGCAAACGATCATTTAATTGCTCGGCTTTGACAGGGTCAAAATCGATACTCTCATTTGCGTTTTCAAGTTCTTTTGCAATATCATCTAGTTCTATCTTTACGCTCGAAATTCTTGACGCTAATTCTTGATATTCCTTTGAATAGGGTGAAATTTTGTTCAAGTTGTTCTCTAAGGTATTCAACAGCGTTTGAACGCCTATGTTGTCATCCAATGTAATCTGTAGTGCTTCCGATAAATTGAGTTTAATATCCTCTACATTGTTTATCTTTTCTAACTGCTCTTCCAATTCTAATTGTTCATCTTCAATGAGATTAACTTCAACCAGTTCGTTGTATAAATGTAAATTATAATCATATTGTTGATTCGCCTCTCGCTGATTCTGCAAAAGCTCATCCAATTTTTTCTTAGCCTTATGATACTGAGATAAACCTCTTTTATATGAATTTAGCTTTGTATCATTTTTAGCAAAAGCATCCAGTAATTGAAATTGAAACTGTTGATCTGAAAGTTCCAATGTTTGATGTTGGGAATGAATGTCAATCAATTTGGATTTTAACTCACTTAATACCGATAGTGTTACTGGAGTATCATTAACAAAAGCTCTTGATTTTCCTGAAGGAAGAATTTCTCTTCGAATGATGGTATTGGATTCATAATCCAAATCTTGAGATTCAAAAAAAGATTCAAGACTGTACTTATTAATTCTTAATTGAGCCTCTACAACACATTTGCTATTGTTGTCTTTTAAAGTTGAAGAATCTGCCCGATTCCCTAACACCAATCCCAACGCTCCTAACAAAATTGATTTTCCAGCACCCGTTTCTCCAGTAATAATAGATAAACCCGATTGAAAATCAATATTTAATTCATTGATTAGCGCGTAATTTTTTATAGATAATGATGTTAGCAAGGATACAAGTTTAGAAAACTAAAATTAATTAATTTTTCGCTCAAAAACTCAGAAGGCTTCAAAAGTTTTACACAGCTAATTCTTTCCAATAATCACTATAAAAATTAGATGTTTTTAATAGTTCTATATGAGTTCCTTTAATTTTGATTTCACCACTTTCTAGAACATAAATTCTATTGGCATACTTTTTTAAGGTTTCTAAGCGATGGGAAATAAATAGAACTCCCATCTCTTTTTTTAACGTAGATATTAATTCAAGACAAAATTTTTCTGTTTTTCTATCCATTGCAGCCGTTGCTTCGTCTAAAATTAAAAACTGAGGCCTTTTATATAGAACTCTTGCTAAAGCAATGATTTGTTTTTGACCCCCTGATAAGTTTACTCCTTCTTCTCCTAAAATAGTAGCATATCCTTGTGGAAATTCTTTAATAAAATCTTCAAAGCCAAATTTCTGACAAAATTTAGCAACATCTTCAGGAGCATCTTCTTTCCCTAATAAAATATTATCCAATACATTTCCATTAAAAATAGTGATGTCTTGGGGTACTACACCCACCAGATCTCTCCAATCTGTTAAAGAAACATCTTTGATAGAGTGTTTTTTATTGACAATTATTGCACCCGTTTCAAAATCGTAGAATTTTTGCAATACTTGTCCCAAAGTGCTTTTACCACTTCCACTCTCTCCAACAATAGCAGATATCTTTCCTTTCTCAACTATTAAATTTATTTCTTTTAATAATTGACTTCTTCCTGCAAATCGAAAAGACAAATTTTTAATTTCTATGGAAGAAAGCTCTTTTAATTCAATCTCCCCATGTTGTTCTTTTTCAATTGAAGTAAACTCAAACATACGATTAAAGGCTATTTTTGCTTCATTAATTGGAATAGAAATCAATGCTAAATTAGTAATGGATGGTAATAACGAACCAGCAATACCAAGAATTGCCATTAATTCACCCAACTGCATTTGTTGATCATAAACCTGTAAAGAAGTATACAATAAAATCGCCATCAAAAATAACACACCAGCTACGCCAGCTAATAGAGATAAGCGAACGTTTATTTTCCCTAAATCGACAATTTTATTTTGTAAGTTTCCAAAAACTAATTGATTAATCTTCTGAAAAAAAGATTGCCTATTATAGTTTTTAATTGTGCCTATTCCTTGCATTGAACTGATATAATTACTTTCGTTCAAGGCATAACTTTGCATTACTTCTTTTTGAGATTTGATAATTCTACTATTAAACCTATAAATAATAAAAAAGTAAATAGGGAGACTTATCAATACAATAACTCCTACTTGCCAAGAATAGAAAAACAAAAACCCAAAAGAAACCAATACAACTAGTGAATCAATGACAAAATTACTGGCAATGAATTTAATAACTTTCTGAACTCTATTCGTATCGTTGAGTCTAGCTACTAATTCTCCTATCTTACGAGTATCAAAAAAGGGTTTAGGTAAATGTAATAATGATGTGTAAAACGAGTCAATAATACGATTGTTAAAATCTTTAGATTGTCTAATTAACATCAACTCTCGTAATGAAGAGAAGCCAATTCTCACTAATAACAAAAAAGCAAGTAAAGCGATCCCCGAAATTAGTTTGGTTGTATTTTGAGAAGGTAAAATATCATCAATTAATTTTTGTGAAAAGACAGACATTGCCATTCCTAGAACCGCAATAGCAATTCCTAAAATAATACTAATTGTGAGTAATTGCTTATCTTCTTTTAAAAGTTTTAGGAACCATTCTTTTTTAGATTTTTTAGTTTCTGTAGCTTTTATAAAATTTTCATTAGGTGTAAGTGTTAAACAAGTTTTTGAAACCCAGATTTTTTCTAATTCTTCTTTTGTATAATTAGAAATTCCTTTCTCAGGATCTCCAATAATGAACTGATTATTTTCGTAACCATAACAAATAACATAATGCTGTAACTTTTCTTCTATAAGTACGTGTAAAATAAGAGGCTTTCCATGGTCTATAATAGCTTGTATATCTGCTTCATTTCCTTTTGCAGTAAAACCAATTTTATTAGCAGTTTGATATAAACCTAACAAAGTAGTCCCCTGTCTTGTGGTTCCACTCAATTCTCTTAGCTTTTCTAAAGAGTTACTTCCACCATAGTATTGAACTAATGATAGTAAACAAGCGACTCCACAATCAGATTGATCGTGTTGTAATGTGTGTGTGTGTTTTATGAGTTTCTGATTCATATCTTTTGATTTTCATTGCGAACTAAGTGACTCCATTTTGGATATAATAAGCAGATTACTTCATCATTCTTCCTCATAATGAGGATACTTATTTAGTTTTTAAAACTTCTAGAATTTTATCCACTTTGGTAGCCCCTTTAAATTTTTTAAGTAATTTTTTATTCTCGTCATAGATAACCATGTAAGGAATTGAGTTTACATCAAACAATTCTGAAAAAGCTCCTTTTCTATCTTCTAAAAAAAGAATGTTTTCTTTATTTATTAATTGATATTCTTTTGCAAATTGTTGGATAGCCATTTTTTCTTCAAACGAAACAAAAAGAAGCTGCATTCCTTCAAAATCTGACAAACGTTCATGTATTTTAGTAGCTTCAGATTGACAATAATCACATTCAGAATTAAAGTATATAAATAGCGTTGGTTTTCTCAGTATATTCTTTTCAGAAAACTCATTTCCTTCTAATGTATAAAAGGAAAAAGAGGGAATCACTTTGGTGCGTTCTGCAACTTCTTTTTTATGATTGAGTTTACTGGTAATTGTATATCCTAAAAAGCCAATAACTAATGATAATAGGACAACAATAATTACTCTTATTTTTCTTTTCATTTCTATTTTTCTTTTCTAACCATCATTGCGGGTAAAATGAAGTAATTTTTTCTTTAGTACACGATATTACTCTCATTCTTTCTAGTAACGGCTATTATGTCAAATTTAAAGTCAAAAACATGACCAAACCTATCCAAATAACCAAACCAGTTCCATAACCAACCGCCACCATTTCAAAACTTTTCCAATACTTGTTTCTCAGGAGCTTGTTCAAACCATAAACCAACACAAAAAAGTACCCAATCTCAAATAAATTAATGGTTTGCAATGGATACAATAACCAAGGTTCTAAATTCTCTATAGTTAAAAAATTCGTAAAACTAAATGGATGAAATTGTTGGATATCTTGTAAGGTATACTCTGTTTTTATAAAATAGAAATAGGAAAACTTAAATAATCCAATTAATACCAAAATAAACTCTCCTATTAAAGCAACTCTAAATAGTTGTTTAAATTTAATTTTTTTTTCTATATCATAGAAGAATAAACCTATACTTAAACACAATGCAACTAAGCTTGTTCTTAACAGAATAATTATAGGGGTAATTGCATAACCTACCCACGACCATTTAGTTTGTCCTTCTATTAAATTTTTTAATTGTTCTTCTGCAACTTGCTCTGAAAAAAAATTAATTACAAGGTCATTAGTATTTAAAAATGTGTTGTTTAAAAATACTTGAATTAAGAAAAGTAAAACTATCAATATAAAATAGTTAGATTTTATTAAGTTATATTTTGTCATGGTTTATTTAATTGAGTATTTATACAATTACTTTTTTGTCAATTGATTGTTTATTTCTTGAATAAATTTTTCTACATTTTTTACATTTCTATTAAAATTTACACCTGAATTGAGTAAATCTTTTGAAAAAATCAAAATTTCTATTTTATTAGTTTCTATTTCTTTTAAATCAAATACTATTAATTCACCTGCTGGTGCCAACCATTTTTGCTCTATTCTAGCTATTATGATGTTTTTTTCTTTATTCTCAAATTGAATTGGATAAAATTGCTTTTTCAATATTTTTTTTATCCCATTAAAAGCATCTAGCATAGATACATTGACAATAATATTACTTGAATAACTTATTGCTCCCATTTTAGTTTAACCACTTTAATTGATTTTTATATTTATCATCGATCATCTTATCTTTAAAAAGTTGTTTTATTTTTTCTTTTGAATCAAAATCAGATTTCCTTATTGTTTCGACAATTTCACCTTTATCAAGGATTAAAAATCTATCACATATATCAATTACTAAATCTAAATGGTGAGATGTTATTAATAATGTCTTCCTCCCTTTTAAGGATAGAATTATATCTTTCAATTTATTAGAAGTATTAAAATCTAAATTCACAAAAGGTTCATCATAGATAAGTACCTCTGGATTATGAATTAGCGAAGTAACTATACTTACTTTCATTTTATTTCCTGATGACAATTTTTCAATGGGTATATTTATATTATCAATCCCTATTAAATTAGTTATTTCTTTAATTCTCTTAACAAGTTCTTTATCATCGATATTTTGAAATTTAGCAAAAAAATGCAAATATTCTATAGTACTAAATTCTTCAATGGAGTAATGTTCACTCAAAATTACACCTACCTTTTTTTTATACAAATGACTCTTATGAGATATTTTCTTATCATCAAAATACACCTCGCCCATGTCTAATGGAATCAAATTACATAAAGTATTAATTATGGTAGTCTTTCCAGAACCATTATTACCAATTATTCCTACAAATTCATTTCTCTTTATTTTAAATGAAATATTATTAAGAGCCTTAATAGTCTTAAAGCTTTTTGTTACATTTTTAAAATGAATCATATATGTAAAATTTTAAACAAAGTGAAACTATAGAGACAAGTATAGTAAACATAAATAGGGAGAATGTTAAAAAACTCTTTTTAATATAAAAATTGTTTTTTGTAATTCCTAAAACCAAAAAAAAAGACTTATACATTCTATAATTAATAGTGCTATTATTAATTGTAAGTAAAATAATGGATATCAGAAATAAAAAGTAATGAAGATAATATCCATATTTGTTAGGCATTAAGAACAATGAGATTACACAAAAAAACTCAACGATAAAGAAAATTTTAATAATTCCTTTTTTCAAATAAAGCTTTAACAAGAAAGTGTAAAGAGTCATATTTGTTATCGTCATATAAGCCAATTTTTGGAAACTCTTTTAAAAAATATAAAAAAAATAGACCCTAAAGTTAAAAATATTGCAAGAGCAATAAAACTTAGTTTTCCTTCTAAAAAGAAAACAACCATGCTGGTAAAAGGAAAAAAGGTATAGAATTCAGAATTCAATAGTTGATATGATAAAAGTGGAAATAATAAAATCATACTAAATATATAAATTACTGTATGAACACTCTTCTTCCTTTCATAAAAATACTTTAAGATAATACAAATAAAAACCGTTGCAAATGAGTATAATAAATAGATAACTATAAAACCTACAATCTTATAAATTGGAAGCTCATACAAATAATAAACTAGACTAACAATGGAGATTACATTTAGTAAATAAAAACTTAAACCAGAGGTAATAAACTTAAAATCTGAATAAATATATGTCTTAGGTTTAATAGGTAATGCCCAAAAGAATTTTGATTGCCTATAAGGATAGCTTTTTCTTCTTGAAAAAAATACCATACAATACAAAGAAATAATTGCCAAATACCCTGAAAAAAGAGTATAAAAATAGTTTCCGTAATCTAATTGCCTTAAATCAATAAAAATATTAATTAAATTAAATAATAAAGCGACTACAATTAGTATGTACTCAATATTTTTATATTTTTTGTAATTCATTCTTTTGTAAAATACCTCTGTAAAGTAAAGATTCTTTACTTTACAGAGGTGTAAATTTAAAAGTTAATCAGCACATGCGTTAACTATGCTTGCTACTGCAATTGTTTTAGCTGTAAAAGCTACTGCAATTGTTAGCCAACCTATTGGACCAGAAGCAGCTGCAGCAATTAAGCCTACGGTAGAGAGCATATACCCTGCACTACCTAAAGCAACTCCAACTTCACAACTTCCCCCATTTACAATTTCCATCTGATTTAATTCTAATGATTTCATATCATAATTGTTTTAGAATAAACATTATTAAAACTATTCTCAGTTTAATCATTCTAATAATGTCTATAAATATTAAAAGTCTACGATTTTTTTAAGGTCACTCTTAGCTTTATGACCATTCTTGCAAAAATATTTTTATAATTACCCCTAGTATAACAACAAGAGCTTTTGTACCAATTTTTTATAAAGTAATGTTAGAAATAATGTAAGAAAAACGCAACCTCTTAAAAGTTTTAAATTAAAACTTTTAAGAGTAACTATTTTTGGTGAGAATTTAAATTCACCATAAATAGGGATTGTTTTTTATACTATTATTTTTGACCTTGCTAATTGTCCCACTTAAACTATTAAAAATGTGAAAAGTGAAAAAAACTGAAATTGAAAAAGAATTAAATACTATTAGAGAAAGAATTAGAATGTGTAGATTAAGGAAAGGTTATTCTCAAGAATATATGGGACAGCTTTTAAATATTAGTCAATATGGATATCACAAAATAGAAAATGGAAAGACTAAGCTTCACTTAGAAAATTTATTGAAAATATCTGCTATTTTAGGGGTTAATACGAAAGAGTTACTTGACGGCTAATTAATTTTTCTCCACTTACTGCTATTATTGGGTGAGATTTTTTGAAGTACTGCCAACATCCTCTGTGTGCTCCTTGTACTAGGGCCTTCTGAATAGAGATTCACAATTTCATCTGATTTTGCATCAAAGAACAATCGAAGCAAAGGATTTCCAATTACTTTATTAAATAGTCTATCAAGCTGTATGATGTTATTCTCAATGGTTTGTTTTCCTTTCGATTTGTTTTCTGCGAATACGTCAAACCCATTTCTGTGGTAATTATATAACACAGTACGAAATTGACGTAAGTTCGGAGATAATAAGTTATCGATCAATTGAAATCTGTTTTGAGTTCCCACTTGATTCGACCAAGCACTTAAACCGCTTTGTTGAGCTTGCAACATTGTATTCTCAGCTTGCTTTAATGCTATTTCTCCTCCATTTAATTTAAAAGTATCAGCATCAGTTCCAATAATTACATAAGTGTAAAATGTAATCATTGAGATTAAATTAGAATCAAACGATGTTGGATTATAGATTAGTTGATCAAACTCATTATATCGAAAATTAAAATCATTGTCTTTAATATTTAGAATAGGCGTCTCGTAAGAAGAACCGTATACTGGCCTAGTAGATTGAATTTGAATTGTACCCTCAAAAGTATTGTTATCTCTTTTTGTAATGATAATATTCATCGCACAATTGATACGCTCTTGTGGTTTTACATTTCTATTTGTCCACTTCTTTTGATTGACAAATTCTGAAATTGACTTCTCTAAAGTTCTAAAGACCTGTCTGTTTGATCCAACAACTTGTTCGTCATTAATAGTCACCAAACAGTTTAGCTCTTGAGCACTAATAGTGATTGAAAAAAGAACAATAAGAATTCCAAAAATACTACGCATGAAGTCTCTTTAATATTTCGTTGATAATGTCTTCAGCAACGGCTACTTTAGATTTCAGCTCAAACTCAACTTGATTCTTGTCTTTATCAATAAAGGTAATCTTGTTGGTATCTGTTGCAAAACCTGCACCTTTATCTTTTAGAGAATTTAAAACGATTGCATCTAAATTCTTTTTTTCCAATTTAGAAATCGCATGTTCAAGTTCGTTATTTGTTTCTAAAGCAAATCCCACCAAAAACTGTTGCTTTTTTATTTTACCTAAAGATGCTAAAATATCTTTTGTAGGTTCTAATGCTACTTCTAACGCTGTATCTTTCTTTTTTATTTTCTCAGTAACCACATTTTTCGGTCTGTAATCTGCTACAGCTGCAGAAAGTATCGCAACATCTGAATCTGAGAAGTGACTATGACTTGCATCATACATTTCTTCAGCAGTAACAACATTAATTCTTTTTATCAAAGAATGAGAAATTGTTTCATGGCTAGGTCCAGTAATCAGAATAACCTCTGCGCCTAAATTAGCCGCCGAATTTGCAATAGCAAATCCCATTTTACCCGAAGAATGATTTCCAATAAAACGAACAGGGTCTATAGCTTCATATGTTGGCCCAGCTGTAACGAGTACATTTTTACCTTTTAAAGGTAGTTTTGAAAGTACATCTTTCTCTATAAAAGAAACAATATCTTCTGGTTCTGCCATTCTACCCTCTCCGATTAATCCACTTGCCAATTCACCGCTAGTAGCAGGAATCATAATATTTTTGAATTCTTGAAGTTTGTTGAGGCTTTCTATTGTTGATGGATGTTTGTACATATCCAGATCCATTGCCGGAGCAAAATACACAGGACATTTAGCAGAAAGGTAAGTAGCTAACAACAAATTATCACAAACTCCATTCGTCATTTTCGATAAAGTATTTGCAGTTGCTGGTGCTATGATCATATAATCAGCCCATAAACCTAATTCTACATGATTATTCCACAATTCGTTTTCTTCTTCTTTGTTATAAAAAGTAGAATGAACTGGATTTTTAGAAAGTGTGGAAAGTGTAAGTGGAGTAATAAAATCTTTTGAGGCAGGTGTCATAATTACCTGAACTTCTGCCCCAGATTTTATAAATAAACGAACCAAACTGGCCGTTTTGTAAGCGGCAATCCCGGCTGTAACACCTAATAGAATCTTTTTACCGCTTAGTATAGACATTATTCAGTCTCTGGAGTTCTGTGGTATACTTTACCCTCTAACCACTCTTCAATAGCTATTGCAGTAGGTTTAGGTAATTTTTCGTAAAACTTAGAAACTTCTATCTGCTCTTTGTTTTCAAAAACCTCTTCCAAACTGTCATTGTAGGTTGCAAACTCATCTAACTTTTCAACCAACTCCTTTTTTAAATCAGTGTTGATTTGTGTTGCTCTCTTTGCAATAATTGAAATTGCTTCATAGATATTCTCTGTTGAAGCTTCAATTGCGTCTTTGTTGTAAGTTACCGTAGTAACTGGAGCTTTTGTTTCTTTATAGTTCATATTTAACTCTTTACTAACTGTTTTTGTTCATTTTGTATTGTCACTAACATTTTATCAGAATCTAATAAATATTTTGAGTTAGGAAAATTTCTTTTCAACTTATCATAAGCATTTATAGCATCTTTAATCCGTTCTGATTTTTTTCTTGGAGTACTTACCAATACTAAATCATGATATGCCTTTAATCTATAATACAGCGCTTCTTCTTTTAAAGTAGTTCCTAAATAATCAGAAATTAAATTATCGAAAGTAACGATCGCAGCTTTGTAATTTCTAAAATCTGTTACTGCTGTTCTATAGTAAGTTTTTCCAATTTCAAAAGCTTTCTTTTCTAACTTATATCTCAGTTCAGAATAATGCTTATTCGCTTCCTCTAATCTAGAAGAGTTAGGGAAATCATTGATAAATGCTTGAAAAGCGTCAAGTGCTTTGTTTGTATCGGTTTGTTCTAAACTAAATACAGGTGATCCTAATTTATAACTATAGGCTGATAAAAAAGAGGCCTCTTCTAATTTTGAGCTTCTGGGATAGTTCTTGGTAAATCTATCGAAATAGTATCCTGAAAGTGTATAGTTTTTTTCGTTGAAATTGGATTGTGCCACCATAAATTGGATACGCTCCATTTGAGGTTTTCCTCTGTAAGATGGGGTTATCTTCTCAAAAAGTTTCAATGCTTTAGAATACTCTTTGGCTTCATATTTTTTTACCGCCATTTTGTATTGATCTTCAACAGCACCTTTATTCAGTACTTTCTGATATTCATTACAGGATGCCAACAATAAAATGGCTAAAAAATTTGTTGCTAAAATTTTGATTTTTCGCATTCGGCAAAATTAAGGATTTTAAATGGATTACTAAAACACAATTTTCTATTAAAATTGCTCGAGCAAGTAAGCACAAAAACTCTTAAAAGCTAGATAAAATCTTATTAAATGTTTGTTAATTTGGCTGTGGTGGTGCTTGCGTACCTATCAATCGTTTTACATCGTTATCAAACAGATACAAGCCTCCTTTATCATCTCCAATTAAATTAATCTTATCTAGAATATTTCTAGCCAATGCTTCCTCTTCAATTTGTTCTGAAACATACCATTGCAAGAAGTTATGAGTTGCATAATCTTTTTCTCTCAAAGAAATATCAACTAGGTTATTAATCGATTTAGAAACCTTTACCTCATGCTGAAATAAATTTTCAAACATCTCTTTAAAAGATCCAAATTCAGTTGGTGGTGCCGAAAGCTCTGATACTACAGCATGACCACCTCTTTCATTAATGAACTTTATCATTTTTAACATATGCTCTCTTTCTTCATCAGAATGTGCATACATAAAGGTTGCTACGCCCTCAAAACCTAAGGTTTCAGCCCAAGATGCCATTGCTAAATATACTTGAGAAGATTCTGCTTCTACAGTTACTTGTTTGTTTAACGCACTTTCAATTACTTTGGATAACATAATTTCTATTCTAAATTCTGAACAAAATTAGCAATTTCTTTTTGAAGTTCTGAAGAAGCTTTTACCAATGGCAAACGAACTTCGTCTGAAGTAATATTTAATTCTTGTAAAACTGCTTTTATTCCAGCGGGATTATTCTCAGAAAAAATCAAATCTATTACTTTCATTAATTTAAAATGAATTTGATATGCTTCTTTATTTTCACCTTCTAATCCTAAATTTATAAGAGATGAAAATTCCTTAGGAAATGCCTGACCAATTACAGAGATTACTCCAGAACCGCCAGCTAGAACAGCACTCAAAGCTAAATCATCATCCCCTGAGATAATGAGAAAATCTTCAGGTTTGTTTTTTATCAATTCTAAGTATTGCTGTAGATTATTACCTGCTTCTTTCACAGCAATTACATTCTCAAATTCATTTGCCAAACGCAAGGTTGTAGAAGGGTCCATATTTTTGGAAGTCCTACCAGGAACATTGTACAAAATAATTGGTTTAGGGCTCGCCAAAGCAATTGCTTTAAAATGCTGATAAATGCCCTCTTGCGTTGGTTTGCTATAATAAGGAGCAACAGATAATATCGCATCTATATACGTTAAATCTGCTGTTTCTAATTCACTCACAACTTCTAACGTATTATTACCTCCAACACCTAAAACTAATGGGAGTCTATTATTATTAGTGGCTGCAATTACCTCAATAATTTTCTTCTTTTCTTCTTTTGTAATTGTAGCACTCTCTCCTGTAGTTCCATTAATAACTAAATAATCAATTCCATTATTGATGTTAAACTCAACTAACCTTATAAGTGCCTCAAAATCTACAGACGTATCAGCTTTAAAAGGAGTTACTAAAGCTACACCTGTTCCAACAAACTTTTGCATAAAATGATTTTATTTTCAGTAAAATTAATGTTTTCCTTAGAATTCAGAACCTTTTAAGTTCTATTAAAAGCTTATTTTACAAATTTTTCCGCTTTGTTAAATTCTAAACGATTAAAGCTTCTTCATAATAGTAAGATACTTATGAGCTTCATTTAAAAAAAAATCGAATTGTTCTTTTTCTACAGATATCTCTAGATCAAACAAATCTTGATTGATCCCTGCAAAACCAATTTTAAAACTGGCCTTAGAGAGCAAGGTAAGATATTCTAAATACGTCTGTTTTTCAGGATAAAAGCAAATCAACAAATCCACGGGCTCATCAATAAAACTAAGAAGACTTGAATCTACGATATCCCCTTTCCAATTAAAATCTTTTTCTGAGAAATGCTTATAAGATTTCTCATCATTCTTATCAAACTTTCTATAGCTGTATATCTTAGGATTCCTCAAGCTTAACTTCTCAGTAACCATTTCTTGTAATTGAAATATGTTTGAATCTCCATCTTGTGTTAGAATCGCTACAGTATTAATTTTCTTATTACTAGAAAACTTTAAACTTGATGCTTTAGTTAGCAACTTGTCTATTTTTTTCTTTAGAAAATGATGTTTTAATTTTGATGAAATCATAATAACTGAAAACAAAAAACTTATCTTAGTCTCACAAATGTAACTAAAATCATCTGCCATCAAATGAAAAAGTATTTTTCGTTTCTATCTCTCTTATTTTTGTTGATTTCTTGCCAGAATAGAACCTTAACAAACACTAAGGTTACCGCTAAAACAACTCAAATTGATTCGATTACACAACAAGATAGTCTCGTTATAAAGGAGTTTTTACCTTACAAATCGAAAATGATTGAAGAAGTTAACAAGGTTCTTTCCTATGCTCCTAAGAATTTAATTAGAACCGATGGTAAACTACAAAGTAGTCTAGGAAATTTACTCGCAGATTTGACTTTTGAAAAGGCGAATGAACTTTTTCAAAAGGAAACAGGCAAAAAAGTTGATTTTTCTATGTCTAACTATGGTGGAATTCGAGCAGGGATCTGGAAGGGAGATGTAAAAGTTATGCACGCGTTCAATCTTATGCCATTTGAGAACACAATTGTTATTGTAGAACTTACTGCTGAAAAATTAGAAGAACTATTGGAGTATTTTGCTGTAAAAAACCAAGCCCACCCAATATCTAAACAACTACAAATAGTTGCTAATAAAGGTTTTTACACCCTAAAAATAAATGGCAAACCCATTGACTATAACAGAACTTATTTTGTTGCGACTTCAAATTATTTACAAAAAGGTGGAGACGGAATGAATTTCTTCGCTCAACCAGAGAGTTTATATGAAAGTAATTTTTTAATAAGAGATGCCATTGTTGAGCATTTTAAAAGTAAAGACACATTGGTTTCTAGTTTGGATAAACGTGTAATCATTCAAGAATAAAGAATAAAGAATAAAGAATAAAGAATAAAGAAAGTTAAAAATTTTAAATAAAATGGACTCTGTCTTTACGATCATGCTTTAGCATGAGAAGTAATCTCTTAAAAACTAGCAACTAACCTTTAAATGATTACTTCGCCTCGTTTCATTCGGCTCACAAAGACAATAACTCTAAAGTTTTGTCACTTTTAAACTTTGAAACACAACGAACAACTAGCTCTAAGAACTAACCAATAATAAAATGAAAAGAAGAAAATTCATCAAACAGACATCAGCAGGATTGGCCTTGGCAAGTTTAGGTGGTTTGACCTTAAATTCATGCTCTCTAACTTCTCAAAAGCACATTACCATTCTACACACCAATGACACCCACAGTCAGATTGAACCTTTTGAAGCCAATCATCATAGACATGCAAACAAGGGTGGTGTAGCGAGAAGAGCTGTTATGGTTGAACAGATAAGAAAAGAGAATCCGAATACGTTGTTATTAGATGCTGGTGATATTTTTCAAGGCACACCTTATTTCAATTATTTTGGTGGTGAAATTGAATTTAAACTCATGAGCATGCTTAAATATGATGCCGCTACTTTAGGAAATCATGATTTTGACAATTCCATCGATGGGTTATACAAACAATTGCCTAACGCGAAGTTTGATTTTGTTTGTGCGAATTACGATTTCAAAAACACCGTCTTGGATACTCAGGTGAAACCTTATAAAATCTTTATCAAGAATGGAATTAAGGTAGGTGTTTTTGGCTTGGGAATTGAATTAAAAGGATTGGTAAACCCTAAAATGTATAAAGAAACCCATTATTTAGATCCTGTTGAAATTACACAAGACATTGCTAGAGAATTAAAGGAAGAACAAAAATGTGATCTAGTCATATGCTTATCTCATCTGGGCTATGAATACGAAGACGAACCTCAAAAAATATCAGATATAATCCTAGCCAAATCAACAACCAATATTGATTTAATCATTGGCGGTCACACTCATACCTTTTTACCTAAGCCTACTATTGTAAAAAATAAAAACGATGAAAATATGTTAGTAAATCAAGTTGGGGCTTACGGAATTAATTTAGGCAGAGTTGACTTTTATTTTGATGAAGACAACAATAAAACATCTTCTGAAAAAACCATTCTAGTGTAAGTTTATTTTTTTTCTGCGTCTAAAATTTCAACAATACTAAATCGACCATGAAAAAACACATCCCACTCATATTAAAAATTATAGCAGCTGCAATTATGTTGCAAACTTTATTTTTTAAATTTACTTCCGCACAAGAAAGTATTGATTTATTTACCAAGATCGCTGGAGAAAATGAAGCCTTTATGAGAATTGGAACTGGCGCTATAGAATTGATTGCCTCCATCCTATTATTCATTCCCAAAAGAACTTGGCTAGGAGGATTATTAGCCGCTGGAACTATGTTTGGTGCTGTGATATCTCACATTACTGTTTTAGGAATTGAACATAACAATGACGGTGGAACTCTATTTACTTCGGCAATCATAACATTCATTATTGGTCTCATTCTATTAATCACAAACAAAAAAGACATTCCATTTATTGGAGAAAAATTATAACCTCCTATTTGTTAACATTTGAAAGCGATTCTAGAAGAAATTTTAGAATCGTTTTTTATTATCATTTCCGTAAAACGGGAATCTTTTCTGAATTCTTACTTTGACTTCACAATCATCGCTTTGCAAATCAAATATTGAGCAATGATATAGGTAATCATAATGGTGATCCCTAAAACTTCTGAGGATTCATGGAATTTATTGATTGCCAAAACACTATCCGAAAATATAAAGGTGAGTCCTCCTAAGAACAACCAAGCATTTTCTGTAGATCTTTCTTTTGTATACACCAAAAAAGTAAGCACTCCAAAAACAGAAATGACAACTCCATAAACAATCACTGGTATTAATAACTCTTCTAAATTTGGATAAATTACATAGAGTAATACTCCAAGAATGGCTAAAAACGGCAATGAATGTAGGAGTATTCTAGAAATAGACATTTGCTGTAAAAACTTCGAAGAAACCGTAATTAACAAAACATGCGCTAGTAAAAAGGAAGCCAAACCAAATACAAAAAATTGATCTTGAAACAATAATAATACATCTCCCCAAAATGCAAACAACAGCGCTGAAACATACCAGAAATTAGGTTTTGCTACAGAAAGTAAATACAAGATCACCAAGGATGTAGTAATTAATGGTTTTGCAATCATTTCTATTTCACTATTTCCTACGATAATTGCATAGATATCGGCAATACTTACGAGTAGAAAGAAAATAGAGGCTAGTACTATTTTGGTTGGTTTATTCATATTTTTTATTTATAAGTTCTCGATACAATTTTCTGTCATCTCGAGCGGAGTCGAGAGAAAAGAAAATCACTCGAACTGACATTAATTATGATTCCTCTTCATTCTATCATATCAATAAAATCTTGTTCAGAAATAATGGCAACTCCTAAGTCTTCAGCTTTTGTTTTTTTACTAGGTCCCATATTATCTCCCGCCACTATATAATCCGTTTTCTTAGAAATGGAAGAACTCACCTTGCCTCCATTGTCTTCAATAGCCTTCTTTAACTCATTACGATTCATTTGATGAAAAATACCAGAGACTACAAATACCTTTCCTTGTAATTTATCTGTTTGTCCAGCCAAATCTTCTTCTGAAATTTGTAATTGAACTCCATACGATTTCAATCTATTGATCAATAAGATATTTCCTAAATCGTTCGAAAACTCAATAATACTTTCTGCTATCCTGTCTCCTATTTCGTCTACAGAAACTAAGGTTTCAAAATCAGCAGTCATTAAATTATCAATGGATTTAAAATGCTTGGCTAGTTTTTTAGCAACAGTTTCTCCTACAAATCGAATTCCCAATGCAAATAATACTTTTTCAAAAGGAATCTCCTTTGATTTCTCAATACCTTCAATCATATTTTGAGCCGATTTCTCAGCCATGCGCTCTAAAGGAATCACTTGCTCAACTCGTAAATCATACAAATCTGCATAATTCTGAATCAACCCTTCTTTTCGTAATAAATCAACCGTCTCCCCACCTAAACCATCAATATCCATAGCCTTTCTGCTAATAAAATGCTGAATTCGACCTGTGATCTGTGGAGCGCAACCGTAAGTATTCGGACAGTAATGCTTGGCATCTCCTTCCGTTCTTACCAATTCTGTATGACATTCCGGACAGTGAGTTGCATAATTAGTCGGTTTAGAATTCTCTGGTCTTTTGTTAAAATCAACCGCAATAATTTTCGGAATAATCTCTCCTCCTTTTTCTACAAAAACAGTGTCATTTATACGGATATCTAGCTTTTCAATCTGATCTGCATTGTGCAAAGAAGCTCTCTTTACAATAGTTCCTGCCAGTTGCACAGGTTCTAAATTAGCCACAGGCGTAATGGCTCCAGTTCTTCCAACTTGATAGGTGATTTCATGCAAAATCGTAGAAACTTGCTCTGCTTTAAATTTATACGCAATGGCCCAACGTGGTGATTTAGAAGTGTATCCTAACTCTTCTTGCTGCTGTAGATTATTCACCTTCACAACCACTCCATCGGTCTCGTAAGGCAAGTCGTGACGCATCCCATCCCATTCGTTGACAAAATTAAAAACTTCATCAATAGATTTGGCAAAAATGATTGTGTTTGGCACTTTGAATCCCATTTTTCTCGCAGCCTCTAAACTATTAAAATGTGATGTGTATTTTCTTTCGTCTGTAACTACTTGATACAATAAACAATCCAACGGACGTTTGGCAACTTCGGCACTGTCTTGTAATTTCAGACTTCCACTAGCTGTATTTCTAGGATTTCGATACGCTTCTTCACCTTCTGCAACACGTTCTTCATTCATTTTAAGAAAACCGTCGAGAGGTAAAACAATTTCACCTCGTATTTCAAAGTCAGAAACAAAGTCATTGTGAAGCGATAATGGAATCGATTTTATGGTTCGAATGTTTGTTGTTACATCATCACCTTGATAGCCATCACCTCTAGTAACGGCTTTTACAAACTGACCATTTTCATAGGTTAAGTTGATGGAAGCTCCATCGTATTTTAACTCACAGGTGTATTCGACCTCATCAGTTCCGAGCATCTTTTGAATGCGCTTTTCCCAATCTAACAAATCTTCTTTCGAATAAGAATTGTCTAACGAATACATTCGGTTTTTATGGGTAACGGTTTTAAAATTCTTGGTAATTTCTCCTCCTACTCTTTGCGTTGGAGAATTGGCATCAAAAAACTCAGGGTATTCAGTTTCTAAAGCTTCTAATTCTTTGAGTTTAAGATCGAAATCATAATCAGAAATCGTAGCGTTATCTAAGACATAATAGTTATGATTATGTTGACGCAATTCTTCTCTAAGCGATTGAATTTTTGATTGTATATCCATTTACCCTCTCTTTTCTCCTTTTAATACATTTACACCTTTAGGCAATGGATTTCCTGATGATCTTCGAAAAGACACTACCTGACCTACATGCCATAAAGCATCTGAGATTGGCCCGTTAATAACATTCCAAAATGGGAATTCTGTTTTCCCAAAAATCATCTTGTTTTGAGATAAATCTTTGCTGTCTCTAAGAATCTTACTTGCTTCTTGTAGGTTCTTCAATGTTTTCTCTCTCTTTTCTTTAAATGTCATTTCAGGTTGAGGTGTTCCATTTGGCTTGTTCAACACTGAGTTTAAAATTACTTGAGAAAGTCCTAAGATATGATCTATCGTTTGCTCGGTTGTTCTCGCTTCTTGATTAGGTTTAAAACTTAAATCTTCAGAACGTAATTCTTCGGTAGCCCAACGATAACGAAATCCTAAGCCATCAATCATTCTACTTACTACAGAACCCAAAGTATACGTTTCTGAAGCTTCGGGGATATTATAGTAAGGCAGCACATCGTTTTGAGCATTCATAGTAAAAGAGATTGTAAAAATAGTATGGAAATAAAAACGGTTTTCATCAATAGAAATTTGGTTGGCTAAAAATAATCAAAAAGCATCATTTTAAGATATAATAATCTAAAGAAAGTAATTAGACTGTGGATACGCGGAATTGTATTCCGCGTCAACACCACATTAACTTTTTATTTGTAAGCAACTGTTTATTACACGATGATTTTACAAGCGTTTATTTTATGGCTTATAAGAAATTTGTTGCAAGCACCAATTTACTACACAACGCCCATTTCACTAAACTACCTCCTTAATAGTTATATATCTGTAAAAAGTACAAAATAGCAAAAGATATCTCTTTTCATTCTTGTATTATACTCATTAGCTGACTAATTTTGGATATGTCTTTTACCCCTTTATCAATACTAACTCCAGACATTAAATCAATCATACTAGGATTAACCGTATTTATGGCAACTTGTATATTCTCAACCGTTAGTCCTCCAGCAAGTATAAATGGCTTACCAATTTGTATTAAATATCTTGCGATGATTCTACTTAAAGCCCAATTATGAGATATTCCTGATCCTCCTTTTATCGAGTCCAAAAGAATTGCATCTATAAAATTGTAAACTGGTAATATACTCTTCAAGAGTGATTCAACAGTATCATTATCCCGAACTCGAAAAGTTTTAATCAACTCAAAATTTTGACGTTCATCATGTAACCTAGCTAAAACATCTTGGTGAAGATATTCACTTTGAAGTTGAATTACATCTGGTTTTATTTTATCAACCAATCGAATAATTTGGTCAAAATTACTTTCTTTTAACAAAAGAACTGATTTCATATGAGAAGGCACTTTTGATATAAGATTCTTCGCCCGTTCTGTTGTTAAATAATCAGTTTTAGTATTACTTTTTGAATCTCCTAACAAAAAGCCTAGAGCGTGAACACCCAAATTTGCACATGAGAGAATATCAGTTTCATTTGCTATTCCACAAATTTTAACTTTAAGTTGAAATTTATTCTTACCACGAAATAAACTCATTTTAGAAAACTTCCTTTAATATTTCAGTATTACCTCCACAATATTTATTCAAAAGAGATATTAATTCTGAAGTTGCCGTTCTTATATATTCAATTGATGTCGAAGAATTTCCTTGTACAATAAAAAAACAATCTTTCGTTTTCTCAGTTACTTTAGTCTTTTCCACCTGTCTAACCTCAAGTAAACATATTATTTCATTAGAGTCATCAATATAAGAATATATATTTTCTCTAACAGATTTAGGTTCCGTTTGTCCTAGGGGTACAAATCGCTCATTCCCAATAGTCATTCTTAAATTCACATCCCCATCAATATTACTCATATCGTGCGCTCCAATTGCTAGCTTATATTTAATCGATATCAAATTATACAGGTCGACAATGGTGTTAATTTCGTGAAATTCTCGTCTATTTATAAAATTCAATATTAAATTCTCTGGCGACGAAACAAACTTTCTATTTGAAACCTCTATTTTAGTATGTAACTCTCTGAAACCACTTATGATTGGATCTTCAATAACGTGGCTTTTATTTTGAAAAACCACGTTATCAAGTATGGCATCCTTTTCGATAATTTCTTGGTCTAAAGAATTCAATAACCCTCTACAGACCAAATAAATTCCTCGCAAACCAAGTGGTTCAATTTTACAATCAATTTTAATTTCTAATTTCTTCATATTATTTTTCAGCTACAAAAAACCAACTCTCATGCATGTGTGGATATTCTCGATATCCTTCGTGAGGAGGCTCGTTCCAAGAATAAGCATATATTTCTTTAATTTTAAACCCAACATCACTTAAAAGTGTCTCAACTTCAGTCTTAGTATAATATCTAAAATAGAATTGATCCTCATATATAAATTCTTCTAGTCCAATTTTAACCATTTTGCTATCCCTAGTTGAATCATTCAGAGTAAAAAAACTACCGATGAGAATACCATTAGTTTTCAAATTTTTATGAAGTGATTTCAATGCTTTCTCTGGTGTCACTAAATGCCCCAAAATGTCCCAACAAAATATTCCATCTAATTGTTCCTTTTGAAAAGGTAAATCATAAATATCTCCTTTAGTTAATAAAACGTTTTTCAAATCGAAGTGTTTTAGTCTCGCCATCGATATATTAAGAGCGTTCTGCGAACTATCCATTCCGATTACGATATCGAGTTTTTCAGATAAAGAGTTGAGATTTCTGCCATCTCCACAGGGAATATCCATAAATTTCTTCCCTCCCGTCTGATTAAAAATATCTACTACCTTTTTCATTATTGGCACTTCGTCATCACCCCATAAATTCTGAGAATTCACTATACTATATGAATTATTCCAATTGATTATTCCTTTCTGATCTAAATTTGTTTTCATATTTTTTTTAGTTTATCTATGTTGTCCATTCTGTTCCAGAATAGAATTCCATTTAAATGATCAATTTCATGTTGGATTACCGCTGCTTCATATCCTGATGCACTATATCGATACAATTCTCCAATGGCATTTGTTGCTTCAAATTGGATTTTATTTCTTCTCTTGACAGGGCCTTTAAAATTAGGGAGAGAAAGACATCCTTCCATTCTCTCCTTAATTCGTCCAGATATAGAAATCACTCTTGGATTAATCGCAATAATTTCTTTCTCCAATGTCTTATCAATATTTACGATAAAAATCCTCAGCGGAATACCCAACTGAATGGCAGAAACCCCTGTTGCATAATCAATAGATTTGACCAATTTAATCATATTTGAGACTATTTTTTTTACCTCAGAGTTAATCTCAATTACATCTTTTGATCTCTTATTAAGAACAGTGAACTTATCTATTTCATTAATATTTATAGTTATAATTTTATTCATTTAATCTTCTTTAAGGCTCTCAATCCTTTCAATCATTAGTTTATAATTAATACTATCTCCTTGAGACTTATACGAATAAGCTAAATTTTTATATAGCTTCAAATGACACCATTGTTCTGAATAAGATAAGGCTTTTTGAGCAATAGCTATCGCATCTTTATTATTACCAAATTCCAATAATTTGTCACTTTGCAATAACAACCAGTATGAGCTAAATAAATTTCCACCCATCTGATGCCATTCCTTAATTTCGTCCTCCATTTGACTTATACTACTTTCATTTGTCTTTGTCCAATGAATTAATATTTTGGCTGCGATTTCCCAAAGCGGAAAACCAAATTGTGTACATCGGTTCTTTAATCTATTAGCATTAATGGAAAGATTTTCTTTATCCTCCTTGAGTTGGTAAATCAAGCATAAAATAAAAATAGCTATAATCTCTGTATGCATGTGATTTAGTTCTTTAGCCTCATTAACGGTATCTAATGCTAGAGATATGGATTCTTCATGCTCTCCTAAAAACCATTTGTTCAAAGCAGTGTAACCTTTACAACTGATCATTGGTTCATTTAAATCTAAATTAGCATACTTCAAAGCAACTTTTTTCGGATAAATTTTGATAGTTTGATTTGAGTATGTTAAAGATTTTCTAAAATCACCTACATAAAAATAATAACTAGACAGCGCACGATCGGAAAGTACTTTGTATTTCGTATGAATATTTGTTATGCTTTCCACCTCATCAGCTAATTCTTTACTCTTTGTAAGATGACCTTTTAATCTATAGTATCTGCATTCCCCAAGAAGAATTTCTAGCTTGTATTCCACAGTAGTTAGAGGTGTAATATATGTTTTCGCTGAACTAAAACATAAACGAGCATTTTCACTAGCATAACCCTCAGTAGCATTCAAATATTTAGCAGCTTCTTTTAGCAAATAAAGTTTATCTTCTTTAGAAGGAATCTCTTTTATTTTTTTCCATTCATAATCTTCAAAAAAATGAGATAGACCAAATAGTACCTGACTATAGGCACTTAAGTTTGTTACAGCATGATATTCATCGAAATGCATCAATCTTGATATATAGATATCTTTCAACCCTTCATTATAAAGTCCAGCTTTGCAGGCAAATGACATTGCAAGTATTAGTTCCTCAACCTCAATTAAATTTTCAGGCTTAGATACACTCATTTCTTTATAATGATGATATAACCAGTTATTTCCATCAACATAAATCTTTTCAAAATTATCAATCAAAACATCATGAAAATACTCCCGTACCAGTGGATGCATATCCAGAAGCCCATTTTTATCTGAATTATTATAAATAAGCCCGAGTTTTCTTAAGTTCGCAATATTAATACTAATTGGTTCATCGGAGTCTCTTTTAGGGAAACACCTACCCCTAAGATTTTCGAGCAATCTATCATTTACAGGTCTATCAAAAAAGGCTAATGTGTAAAGGATTGATAGTTCGATTTTACCCTCTAACCATTGCTCATATGACCCAAGGGCTTTTTTAAAATGCCTAACAGTATTAGTCGGTTCATTTGATATAGAGATTCTTTCAATGTATCTCAACTGGCCTTGATAAATGTGTTTTAAATAATTTCCTATTAGATATAGTAAGAGACTGTGACCATTTACCCCCTTAGAAACTTCCTTTAAGTCCTTATTTGAGCCCTTTACACCGAGGTGCTTAAGCAATTTAGCCCCATACCAATCACTTAATTTCGGCAAGTCAATTTTTTTTACAGTAAAATTATAGAACTTACGGAATTCAGTAATTTCGATGCGAGACGTTAAAATACAAATACCTTTTTTACCTGTTGTCTCAGATAGAGAAGTAAACAGCGCTTTAAGCCCATTATCTTTAAGGTAGCCTTCTGTTTTTCCAAATGGGTATTGAAGAGGCTCTAGTCCATCTAGTAAAAGAATATTACGTCCTGAAGCAACATATTTAGCCAATAAAACGCCTTTTTCATAGGACGTTAGCGCATTGGTATTGTCAAAATCAAAAAAATTTAGCGCACTTTCCATAAATAAATCTGCAGAAACTACACGCTGAGTAGTTCCTTGAGTATAGAATGACCAAGCAAATACTTTTTCAAAAGAAGATTTTGATTTTGATATCTCATTAAGTATCCAATTATTTAAAAGAGCTGTTTTTCCAATACCCCCTTTGGCAATTATAGTAATGATATTATAATTAGAACTCTCCCTGTAACGACTTATCTCATTCAGAATACTTTTTCGGCCGAAAAGCACATTGTTTGTTTGAGGCAGATTACCTACGAAGATCTTTTTATGATTTTTAGAATATTTTTTCTGAACACCTCTCTTTCTTCTTTCAAAAACTGGATTCCATATACCAGATTCCTTGGATTTCTCATTTTTAGTTCCTGCCCATATAATAGGTAATGAGTTGTTCGGAGTGTTATAATATAGGTTTATAAGAAGCTGTGAATCATCATAACCCAGAGCATGTCCTGGATATAACCTATTCCCATATTTTTGACACATCTTTTCAAGTCTTTTCCTTACTATCTGATCTTCAAAAATTTGAGATTCTTCTGTGAAGCATTGATATTCTGATGATAAAATTTTCCCTACAAGAACGTCATCAAAAGTGGAGTTTGCCCTCACATTTGAAATACCATCTTCTAATCCTAATAGCGCAATATATAAAGTTGGGTATTTTATCGAAGATAGCTTTTCTTTAGAGAATTTTGTTGCTTGATTTCCGGAACCTATTATGTCATCAATAAAAATGAAATGTTTGAAATTTTTAAGATCTCTGAAATCGTGCAAAGGAAAATGATTTTCAGAAATATCTAATTCCTTCAATAACTCATGTAAAAAATTATACCCACTGGCAGCAGTAGACTCACCAAGACCATAGAATGCTACATTTTCAAAATTTCCATCAAAATCTTTAGTTAGCTTTTTCGCTATAGATGAAATAAATTCTTGAAAATCCTCATATTGATATCGTATAATTTTGCTAAGTATTAATAGCGCATCGTCAAATTCACTTGGCCGAAAATTATGAAACCATTTTTTTATCTCATATAATTTGCTTCCAAATTTTGACGGAATGTTTGTTTTAACAAAACCCCATCTATTCAAGATTAGTTCTATCTCTGGTAAATTTTTTGATATTTTTTCATCAATTGGATCCATTCCTTACCTTGAAACTACATTATTCAAATTATGTGTGTCAGAAACTTGTTTTCTATGTATAGCATTTCTAAAGGGGCGTGGTGATTAATCCCCTTTCTTATACATATATAGCTTTAATGACAGTATATTTCCATGAGTTTTCTTATTATCTCGTTGACACCTTATCTGGTTTTTCTGTTGATTTAGTAGTCCTTTTTGGATCTGATTTAATTCCCATAATCTTCCTTTTTAATTAATGTTATATTTTCTATGCTTTAAGTTTATTATTTTTCAATGAGCTATACTTTTTAATTCATAACAAATTAACTAAATGACTCTTCTCAGTATTACGGATTTACGTATTCTAGAATGCAGATTTACGTGCTTTTTCTAGAAAACCAAACTATTAATATTCTATATATTAAAAGCAGGCGTTTATACCTGTTTTAATTAGTTTATTCGGTTTAGAAATAGAAATTTCAGCAATACCGTATAAAACTCTGGTTTTAGGAGCCATCTTTAAAGAAAGCAAAGAAGTCTTATTTTATGGTTTGCAAGAAACTATTGATAATCAGTAAATTATTACTTTTAATAGAGTAAACATTACCGATTTCACATGAGAATTTAAAATCCGCGACAACTTAGTTGATGAAATCCGTAACAACTTATGTTCCTTAATAAGGTTTCTTTAATTTTCGTTTTTCAACGAAAAAGCGAACCTAAAATAGGTTCGCTTTACAATTTAAAATATGTTGTTACTACTAGTAGTATGTATATCTTCTCACTTTCGCAATATGCTTTGCCAAACGAATTACTTGATGACTATATCCGTATTCATTATCATACCATACATAAATAACAATGGTATCATTATCTGTAATTGTTGCTTTGCTATCAAAAATTGAAGGAGCTGTTGTTCCAACAATATCAGAAGAAACCAATTCATTATCCATAGAATATTGAATCTGCTCTACCAAGTCTCCTTCTAAAGCATTGTGCTTCATTATTGCATTAATTGCATCTGTTGTTACTTCGGTATGCAACTGTAAGTTTAGTATTGCTAAAGAACCGTTAGGTACAGGAACACGAATAGCATTCGATGTTAACTTTCCTTCTAAAGCAGGTAATGCCTTAGCTACAGCTTTTCCAGCTCCAGTTTCAGTAATTACCATGTTTAATGCTGCTGCTCTACCTCTACGGTATTTGCTATGCATATTATCTACCAAATTCTGATCGTTGGTATAGGCATGGATGGTTTCTAGATGTCCTTTTTTAATTCCGTAGTTGTCTTCCAATACTTTTAACACAGGTGTAATTGCATTGGTAGTACATGAAGCTGCAGAAAAGATATCTACTGTATCTGGATCGTGATCTTTATGATTTACACCATGAACAATGTTTGGTACTCCTTTCCCAGGTGCAGTTAACAATACTTTACTTGCTCCCTTCGATTGTAAATGTCTGCTTAACGCTTCTTTATCTCTAAAAGCTCCTGTATTGTCTATAATTAACGCATCGTTAATTCCGTATACTGTATAATCGATATCTTCAGGTGCATTTGCAGAAATCATTTTTACAGTAGTACCGTTAATGATTAATGCATCGTTCTCTACATCTGTTTGAACTGTTCCTAAGAAATCTCCATGGACTGAATCAATACTTAATAAAGAAGCTCTTTTTTCTAAAACTGTCTCGTTAATGGCTCCACGGGTAACTATTGCTCTTAAACGCAACTGAGAACCTTTCCCCATTTTAGACATTAACTCTCTTGCTAACAAACGTCCAATTCTTCCAAATCCGTATAAAACTACATCTTTAGGTTGAATGTCTTTTGCTACAGTAGCATCTTTTAATTGATTCTTTACAAAAGCTACTTTGTCTTTACATCCATCAACATTTAAATAGCACTCATAGGCTAATTTCCCAATGTCTAATTTTGAAGACGGTAAATCTATTTGTTGAATTGCTCTTGCAATATCTAATGCATCATGAATAGATATTGGTTTTGCCACAAATTCTTTGGCATAATCAATTAGATTTAAAACTTCACTCGCTCTTTTATCTACTAATGGATTTCTAAACAAAACTAATTCAATCGATTTATCATACCATAAGTTATTTACAATATTGATAAACTCTGTTGTAGCTCTACGATTCTGAGCTTGCGAAGCTACTTCTTTTTCGTAATTTGTTAGTGGTGACATTGTTGTGTTGTTGTAAAATTAAAAATTTGCTGCAAAAGTATTAATTTCAAACGATTTCGTAATCCTTTTTTTAAATAAAAAAGTCCTGACTTCTGTCAGGACTTTTTCTATTTTATATGACTCATTTATTATCTAAAAACATATTGCTCTACTTCTCCTTTAGGAGTAATCATTTCTACTTTTATTCGATATCTTCTACGAGTTAAATTATCTAACAATCTTGCTGTTTCAGAAGCCGTTGTCATGCTTTTACCATTAATCTTCGTAATAATATATCCCATTAAACTAGAGCCTCCTTCATCAACGGGTGCTTCTCTTATTACTTTTGCTCCTCCAGAAATACCAAATTTTTTCAATTCCTTTTTATCTAAATCTTTCAATTCAATTTGAAAAGCATTAGAAATGAATTGTTCAATCTTCTCAGTCAACTTCACACTTTTTATCAATTTAGCTCCCTCTCTATCTACAGTTACGTTCACAGACTCTCCTGGTCTTTTCGCTTTTAACTGTCCACTTAATTCAGAAAACTTTGTGATTTCCACATCATTAATCTTTACAATGACATCTCCTACTTTCAATCCAGCTTTTATAGCCCCTCCATTTTCAGTTATTCCAGTTATTTTAACACCATTAATATCATTATCACTGCTTGGATCATAGTTTATTCCGATTATTGCCTCTTGAACTTTTCCAAATTCTAATATGTCATCAATAATTTTCTTTGCAATATTAGAAGGTACTGCAAAAGAATATCCAACATAAGAACCTGTTCTAGAAGAAATAGCCGTATTAATCCCCACCAATTCTCCTCTTGTATTTACCAAAGCTCCACCGCTATTTCCTGGGTTCACTGCCGCATCTGTTTGTATAAAAGAATCCGTAGCTGAATTTCCTTGTAAGTCTCTTCCTTTTGCACTGATTATTCCAGCAGTAACGGTAGACGTTAAATTATATGGATTTCCAACTGCCAACACCCATTCACCTACTTTCAAATTATCAGAATTAGAAAACGGAATATAAGGGAGTAAACCATCAGCATCAATCTTTAATAAAGCGATGTCATTTTCAACATCTTTTCCAATCAATTCAGCTTTGTACTTTTTTCTATTATTTAATGTAATTTCTAAATCAGTTGCATTTGCTATCACATGGTTGTTTGTTACAATATATCCATCAGACGAAATAATAACACCACTCCCAGTTCCTACTTGCTCATACTTTCTTGGTCCATTAAATAAATCTGACCAAGAATTCAATCCAGATTTTACAGCTGTGTTCTTAACATGTACCACAGCATGTACTGTTTTTTCTGCAGCAATTGTAAAGTCTGTTGGTGCATAGGTTGCATCTGTAGTCTCAAAAGCTGGCTTAAAATTTGTCTGAAAGGTCTGGATAGGTTGTTCACTTGTTTGTTGAATAACAACAGGCTCTTCTAGAAAAGCTTTGTAGGCTCCTAAAGCAACAATTCCTCCGAGAAAAGCAACACTTAAAAAACTAAAAAATTTCTTCATCTTGTATCTATTAATTTTACACTAACTCAAAAATAAGAATTTTAACATTTTAATCAACATCATTAACGTACGTTAACTGTTTTTAACCCTACTTTAACACTCTATACTTGCCATGCTTTTTTGTATCTTTGTTTGCTATGAATATGACCTTCTTTAAATACCAAGGAACTGGAAACGATTTTGTCATTTTAGACAATCGAAAAGCTCTTTTTCCTAAAGAGAATACGTCTCTTGTTGCGTCTTTATGCGATCGTCATTTCGGAATTGGTGCCGATGGCTTGATTCTACTTGAAAATGATGACACTACTGATTTTAAAATGGTGTATTACAATGCTGATGGTAATGAAAGTACGATGTGTGGTAATGGGGGAAGATGTATTGTTTCCTTTGCAAAAAAGCTGAATTTATTTGACACCAAGACTTCTTTTATGGCAATTGATGGACTCCATCATGCAACAGTTAAAGGTGATGTTGTTTCTCTACAGATGATCGATGTTGATAATGTAAAAGTAATGGAAGATGCAATTTTTGCAGATACTGGATCACCTCATCATATTGAATTGGTTGACGATCTAGCAAATTTCCCTGTTTTTGAAAGAGGAAGAAAAGTTAGAAACGAAGTCTATGGAAAAGAAGGTAGTAATATCAATTTTGTACAGCAAGTTAATGAAAATACTTTTCAAATAAGAACCTACGAACGTGGTGTTGAAGATGAAACTTTGGCTTGCGGAACAGGAGTTACTGCGGCAGCAATTGCCATGCATACCATAAAAAAAACCAATACTAACGTTATTAATTTATTGGTAGAAGGCGGAAAATTACAGGTAAGCTTTGATTTTGTGGACGGCACCTATAAAAACGTCATTCTATCCGGCCCCGCGCAGTTTGTTTTTCAAGGATCTATAACTGTATAACGATGTTGTTAGAAGGAAAACACATACAGCTTAGAGCTTTAGAGCCTGAAGATTTGGAATTTCTTTATCAGATTGAGAACGATGTCAATTTCTGGGAAGTTAGCCATACACAAGTTCCTTTTTCAAAATTCCTTTTGAAACAGTATTTAGAAAATGCTCATTTAGATATTTACGAAGCCAAACAATTAAGATTAATTATCGAGGAAAAAGCAACCAAAACATCCATCGGAATGATTGATTTATTTGACTTCAATCCTCAACATCAAAGAGCTGGTATTGGAATTATGATTGCTTCAAAGTTTCAAGATCATGGATTCGCTTCAGAAGCCATGAAACTTTTAATTGAGTATTGTTTTCAGCATTTAAATTTACATCAACTGTACGCTAACATTACACCTGACAACTCCAAGAGCATTGCTTTATTTACAAAATGTAGTTTCGAAAAAGTAGGAGAAAAGAAAGATTGGTTACTTATTGATGGTTCCTATAAAAATGAACTTATATTTCAATTGATTCATGAATAGAAAAGTTATTCTTTCTGTGATTTTAATTCTACTCATTGTAGGCGGAATCGTAAGCTATAATTATTATCAAAAAATATTTGGGAAGAATGTCACCAAGTCTGGATATTTATATATAAAATCTTCAGATCAGATTAATGATGTTGTTCAATCACTTGCTGATTTTACTAAAGATCAAGATGATTTTCTTTGGGTTGCAGATCAAAAGAAATTTACGAATATTAAAGCAGGGAAATATCAACTTACTGAAGGAATGTCTAACAACGATTTGGTAAACCTATTGAGAAGTGGACAACAATCTCCTATCAAAATTTCATTTAACAATCAAGATACTCTAGAAAAACTAGCTGGTAGAATTGCCATACAGATTGAAGCAGATTCTACGGAAGTTCTTGATGCTATACAAGATTCCCTTTTTCTAAAAAAGAATCATTTAACCAATGCTTCAGTACTCGGCATATTTATTCCGAATAGTTATGAATTCTACTGGAATACTTCAGGAAAAAAGTTTCGAGATCGAATGCTTCAAGAGTCAAATCGTTTTTGGAATAACGAAAGATTAGCCAAAGCTAAAGCATTGGATATGAGTTCTTCTGAAGTGATTACATTGGCTTCTATTGTTCAGAAAGAAACTGCTCAAGCTAGCGAAAGACCAACGGTCGCAGGTCTATATATTAATAGAATTAAGAGAGGAATTCCATTACAAGCAGATCCTACCATTGTGTATATTTTAAAGCAAAAAAACGGTCAAGATTTTGTTGTAAAAAGAGTACTGTATAAAGATTTAGAAATCAAATCTCCATATAATACCTACCAAAATAGAGGTTTGCCTCCAAGCTTAATTGCCATGCCAGATATTTCCTCTATTGATGCGGTTTTAAATTATCAAAAACACAATTATTTATATATGTGTGCCAGTGTTGATACTATAGGGTTCCATGCTTTTGCAAAGACATTAAAGCAGCACAACAGGAATGCTGACAAATACCAACGCTGGTTGAATAAGCAAGAGGTTACTCGATAAGTTTCAAGAATGTATAATTTAACAATGGATGTCGCTTCGAGTAATTTTTCGAACAAAAATGGAGAAAAATTGCTTGCTCGTTCGGCAGACAGGTATCAAGAAGTCTTTCTTTTAAAATGTTCTCGATATATATTTAAATTTTTATCAAAATTGAAATCCACTCGAACTGACATATTTCACTTTTTTCTAATTTTATTAGCATGCCTCAATCTTAATGCTCAAACACCTATTTTTTGGACGAAGTCCGACACACTTCATAAATCCAGAAGAAATGCAGTCGTTCTCTCTGAAAGTATTCTAGGAGGAGTAACTTTGCTCACCTTGAATCAAGTTTGGTATGCAGATTATCCACGTTCTAGCTTTCATTTTACCAATGACAACAATCAATGGAAGCAACTAGATAAAATGGGACATATAATGACTTCATATTATGTTGGAAAGATTGGAATGGAATTGCTAGACTGGTCTGGTGTGCAAAAAAGAAATCAATTAATTTATGGTGCAACTCTTGGTTTTACTTTCTTAACAGCTGTTGAAATCTTAGATGGCTTTTCAGACGAATGGGGGTTTTCTATTGGCGACATTGCCGCCAACGCTGCTGGAACTGGCTTGTTAATTGGTCAAGAATTATTGTGGAAAGAGCAAAGAATAAAACTAAAATATTCTTTTCATCAAACAAAATATGCCAAAATACGTCCAGGGACACTTGGAGAAAATTTTTTACAGCAAACCATCAAAGATTACAATGGACAAACCTATTGGTTATCTGCCAACATTTGGTCCTTTAACAAGGAAGGTAATTTTCCAAAATGGTTAAATATTGCTTTTGGTTATGGAGCTGAAGGAATGCTATATGGAGAAGATTTACCTACAAATATGTTCACTCAAAATCCATATCGACAGTTTTACTTGAGTTTCGATATCGATTTAGTGAAAATTAAGACAAAATCAAAATTCTTGAAATCTCTCTTTTCTGTTATCAACTTCATAAAAATACCAGCTCCTACGTTAGAATTTCATACAAAAGGAGGGATAAAGTTCCATTATTTGTATTTCTAGTAAAATTCAAACTAACTGACTACCAGTTATTTAAATTTTAATTCGTACTTTTGCACCCGCAAAACGAAAAAATTTAAAATGATCAAAAAGTTTTTGTTTTTAGTGATTGTATTTCTGCTGTTTATCAACGCAATTGGAACATCAGAAACTTCTAAAGAAGAGTTCTCTCCTGCAACAGTTACTTCAGTAGATGATTCTTTTCAGATCCCTTTTTTACAAAAGGATTTTGTTGGTTTTAAAGAAGCTTTAGCTTTTAAAGAATCACAAGGAAAATATACTGCTGTAAATACCTTAGGATATTTAGGAAAGTATCAATTTGGCGCAACTACCTTAGAGCGTTTTAGAATTTATAATACTCAAGATTTTTTAAAGAACCCTGAATTACAAGAGAAAGCTTTTGCTGCTTTATGTCAAGTAAACAAATGGATTCTAAGAAAAGACATTGAGAGAAGTGTGGGAAAAACTATCAATGGAATAAAAATTACTGAATCTGGAATTTTAGCTGCTGCACATTTAAGTGGCGCTGGAAATGTAAAGAAGTTCTTGAGAAGTAATGGTAATTACAGTCGCTCTGATGTATATGGTTCTAGTATAGAAAATTATATGACCAAATTTGCTGGTTATGACGTTTCTGAGGTTGTTGCAGATAGAAAAGCTAGAGTCTAGTTTGTATTTTAATTACCCTTAGAGAACTGATTGAGATGTCTGTTTTAAAAGAAGGTAACTGAGGGAAACAAGAAACAAGACCTCAAGAACCTATAATCATTACATTTTATTAAGAACTAAACTCAAGTCTTTTCTCTTGTCTCTTAGAGCGAAGCGATCTTATATCTTATAGAACTACTTCTGAATAATAAAAATAGCAGGTCTCTTGTGTAAATCTGGAGATTGTTTTTTCCAATCAGCAATTGTAAATGTTTTGATGTATTCATCAGGTAATGTAATATCAACTGCAATACATAAATTAGTGCTTGGTGTTAACGCTGCTTTTAACTCAGTAAACATTTTTTCATTTCTATAGGGAGTTTCTATAAAAATTTGAGACTGATTTCTTTCTTTAGAAAGTCTTTCCAATTCTTTAATTGCTTTTTTTCGATCTGAACTATCGATAGGCAAATACCCATTAAATGCAAAATTCTGACCATTCATTCCTGATGCCATTAATGCCATTAAAATAGATGAAGGACCTACTAAAGGTACTACTTGAATTCCTTTTTCATGCGCTAGTTTTACGATGGTCGCTCCTGGATCGGCAACAGCTGGCACACCTGCTTCAGAAAGCAAGCCAATAGAAATTCCTTTATCACATGCATCTAAATAAGTTCTTACTTCCAACTCATCTGCATACTTATCTAAACTCATCATTGTTAATGAAGGTTGTGATTTTTTAGGCGTGAGTTTCTTGATAAAACGTCTAGCAGATTTTTCATTCTCTACAATATAATGGTCAATCAATTCAACCATTTTCTTTACAGAATATGGCATCACTTCTAAAGGTTCATTCTCACCTAATGTAGTTGGTATTAAATATAATTTTCCTTTCATGCTACAATCTTTTAATCATTACCTCACAAGCTTCATCCAACATTTGATATACATTTTCAAATCCATCATTTCCTCCATAATATGGATCTGGAACGCTTTTATTTTCATTGGGTTGTGATTCGTTTAAAATCATTTTCACCTTGCTTTCATCTTCTTTCCCTCTAGCTTTCAAAATCACATTCTGATAATTACTGTCATCCATCACAAAAATTTCATGGAACTCATTAAAATCTTTAACACTAAACTTTCTAGCTCGTTGTGTGGTTAAATCGATTCCATATTTTCTAGCAACTTCAATAGACCTAGGGTCTGGTAATTCTCTTACATGATATGCTGCAGTTCCAGCAGAATCTACAGAAACTTCATCAGCATTTACTTTTGATTGTAAGATTCCTTCTGCCAAGGGAGATCGGCAAATATTCCCTAAGCATACCATTAATATTTTTTTCATGTGATTAAATTAAGAAAAGAATACAAACCAACAAGTCTAACTTCATAAAAAGACACAATGCTAAACATACTTAATCTCTCTATGAGAGTTTAGAACGTCAACTTCTTCGTCAAATCTTCTACGTACTTTCTGAATTGCTTATCAGTTTCTGTCAAGTTATCTACAGTTTTACAAGCATGTAAAACAGTTGCGTGATCACGTTGTCCAATTTGAGCTCCAATACTTGCTAAAGAAGTTTTGGTCATTCTTTTAGCAAAAAACATTGCTAACTGACGAGCTTGAACAATATGTCTCTTTCTTGTTTTCGATTGTAAAGTAACTACATCCATATCGAAATACTTCGAAACTACTTTTTGAATATAATCGATAGACACTTCCTTTTTGGTGTTCTTTACAAACTTATCAACGATTTGTTTCGCCAACTCTAAAGAAAATTCTCTTCGATTAAAAGATGCTTGAGCAATCATAGAGATAATAACCCCTTCTAATTCTCTAACATTTGATTTTATATTTTTAGCAATATATTCTACAATTTCTTCAGACATTTCAACTCCATCTCTAAACAACTTGTTTTGAAGGATTGAAATTCTTGTTTCATAATCTGGTAATTGTAACTCAGCAGATAATCCCCATTTGAAACGAGAAAGCAAACGTTGCTCTATATCTTGCATATCAACAGGTGCTTTATCTGAAGTTAAAATTACCTGCTTTCCATTTTGATGTAAATGATTGAATATATGGAAGAATACATCTTGTGTACCTGCTTTTCCAGATAAAAACTGAACATCATCAATTACCAAAACGTCAATCATCTGATAGAAATGAATAAAATCGTTTCTTGTATTTGACTTTACAGAATCTATAAACTGTTGGGTAAATTTCTCAGAGGAGATATACAAAACGGTTTTGTCTGGGTATTTATCTTTGATATCTACACCTATAGCATGAGCTAAGTGTGTTTTTCCTAATCCAACTCCACCATATATTAATAGTGGGTTAAAAGAAGTTCCTCCTGGCTTATTAGCTACTGCCATACCAGCAGAACGAGCTAATCTGTTTGAATCTCCTTCAACAAAATTTTGAAAATTGTAATTAGGATTTAATTGTGATTCTATTTTTACTTTCTGCAATCCAGGGATTACGAAAGGATTTCTCAATTCTCTTTTACTTACCTCAACTGGCACTGAAACTTTTTGAGGTTTTAGAGGATCTCTATTTGAACTCGGAATTTTAACAATTTGAGGTCGGTTGCTACTATACGTATTTTCCATACGCACATCGTAAATTAATTTTGCATCTTTTCCTAACTCCCTAACCAATGCTACTCTTAATAATTTAATGTAGTGCTCTTCTAACCACTCATAAAAAAATTTACTAGGAACTTGAATCGTAAGAGCCTCTCCTGATAGTTTTACTGGCTTGATAGGTTCAAACCAAGTTTTGTAAGCTTGTGGCTTTATATTGTCCTTTATAAAAGTCAAGCATTCATTCCAAACTGAATCAGCAGTTTTCACCATAAACTGATAAAAAATTTAGTCGTTAAAATTGTATTTTTTAATGTTAGGGTATCCTTTTTCTAGAGCAATACAAAAGTGTGAATAATATTCAGTATAAAAAAATGTATTTGCTATTGATTATTAACTTTTTTTTCCGTAAAATCACAACATGGATATTTATTCTTTTTCTTGAAAAATTTCTCAACAAACATTCGAGTAAGATATGGTGAAACCGATCAGATGGGTGTGGTTTACCATGGAAATTACGCTACGTATTTCGAAGTAGCTAGGACTGAGTGGCTTAGAGCATTGGGCGTAACTTATAAAGATATGGAACATAGCGGAATTATGCTACCTGTTATCTCGTTATCCTTTAATTTCATTAAATCGGCTAAATATGATGATATTTTAACTGTATCGGTTTTTTTAAAGAAAAAGCCGCTGGTAAAAATTGATTTTGATTATGAAATTATTAATCAAAATAAAGAAAAAATATCAACAGGGAATTCTATCTTGGCTTTTATGGATATGAAAACAAACAAACCTACAAAGTGTCCTGATTATATTTTAGAAAAATTAGATTTCTAATTGGCTAATTTTTAATTGGTAAATTGAATTGAAAATTTCAAATATTTTAACAATTTCTGATTTCCGAACTGCAATATTAATTTCACATTGAGCTTCTAACTTCTGAGATGTGATTGACAAATTATTCTCTTTAATAATTTTCATCACCTTACTCATTAACTCATATCCAAAAATAAGTGTGTAATGGATGTCAATTGTTTTTTCAATAATATGTGAAACTTCTAGTGCTAATTTTGCCGAATTCCGATAAGCACTAATCAACCCTCCTACTCCTAACTTTGTTCCTCCAAAATAGCGCACAGATACAATCAGAATATTAGTAACACCAAACGATTGAATTTGACCATAGATTGGCATTCCTGCAGAATTACTAGGCTCACCATCATCATTTGCTCGAAATCTAATATTTTCAGTTCCCAATTGCCAAGCATAACAAAAATGTCTTGCAGAATGGTGTTTCTTCTTTAACCCTTCTAATGCCTCTTTAATATCATCTTCCGATTGCACAGGAAATGCATACCCAAAAAACTTACTGTTTCGATTCTTGAATAAAGTTTCCTTAGAAGAAACCTCAATAGTTTTATAGACATCTTCCATTATTAAACTGCTAAAAACCCACCAACCAATAAAATACTTATGACCGCTAGAACTACACCAATCCAGTTCCTAATGATTAATTTTTCTTTGAATAAAAGCAATCCAAAGAGCGTAGTTAATACTACCACACCTACATTATTTAAGGTAAACAGCGTTGAGCTTTCCAAACCTTCAGTACTTAAAGCTTTTAATAAGTATACAATAGAGAAATAATTAGGAATTCCCAATAAGATTCCTCCTAAAACATTTTTGAATTGAAATTTAAATCCACCTTTTATACTTTGAAAAACTAAGTAAATAAGGCCAAATACAAAGGCAAATCCAAATATCGTTGCCGAAAAAACAGGCACACCACCTTCTGGAACATACTTTGTTTCTAAATATTTTAACCCTCCATCAATAAATCCTGAACCTATGAATAATAGGATTGGAAAAAGTAAACTACCTTTTTGAAATTTTTCTTTATTTTCTTTCGCCGATGTAAGATATACAGCAACTAAGGCCAAAATAATTCCTATAATCTTAACAACTCCAACACTCTCATTGTAGATCCAAACGCCAAATACAATAGGAATAACTACCGACATTTTGCTCGATACAGAAGCTACAGATAATCCATTTTTTTGAGAAGTTAATGCCATTAAGTTAAAAACAGCTATAAAAAGTAGTCCCATCAAAAACGCACCTAAAAACCATGATTGATTAGGAATATCTGAAAAGCTTACCGAGATTCCCGAAAGACCAAACCCTAAAGAAGAGGCTACAAAGTAATTGACAATAATAGCTTGTAATGTGTTAATTTTAAAGACATCAAAGAGCTTAAAAACAACAAACAGGAAGCTTGAGATACAAATACTAATCAGTAAATAAATCATCTATTAAGTTCTTTTCGGGTCAGCAAATCTATAACATCTTCTGTTTTTGGATTAATGTTCCAAATCTTAATCCCTAAGGCACTTGCAGCATCTGTATTTTCTTTGGTATCATCAATAAAGAAAGTCTCCTCTGCATGTAGTTTATTTTCATTCAGAACAAATTCATAAATATCCGAATTTGGCTTTCTCATCCCAATTTCATGTGATAAGTAAAAATTTTCAAAACAGCTTTTAAATTCCTCGTACAATTCCAAGCCCCAATCATTTTGAATCCATTTGATGTGCAAATCATTTGTATTGCTTAATAAAAACAATCGATACAAACCTGCATCTTGTAATCCCTTAAGAAAATCTAATCGATACAAAGGAAAATCCAGTAAAATACTATTCCATCCATCTACAAATTCTTCTCTAGAGAATTTTGGATAATAACGATCTACAAATCGATTGATAAATTTCTCTGAATTATGTATTCCTTTTTCAAAGCTCATACATGTACTTATCAAGTTATCAGGCAAACTCTCAATACTTTTTTCTATAAGTACTCTATTTATTGCCTCCTTATCTAAATTGATAAACACATCTCCAAAATCAAAAACAATGTTTTTAATCATTCTTATACACCTTTAAGATATCTCCTTGATAATTATGTTCAGAAAAATGATCTTTATGAAATTCAGGAGCTTTCACTCCATTTTCAAAACTTACATCACTTGTAAAAACTCTAGCTTCATCCCAAAGATTTTCATTAATAAATGCTTGTAATGTTTTTGCTCCACCTTCAACAATTATAGACTGAATCTGATGTTTATATAAAATTTTACAAATTTGAGAAGCAATAGGTTTTGAAAAGTTTACTGGTTCAAAAACAAGTTCTTTGCTCCGCTCAAATCGACAATTAATTTCATCTCCATAAATAAAAATTGTTTTCACTGACTGATCGTGTACATGCAAAGCTCTAGGAATTTTAAGCATTCTATCAATCACAATTCTTACAGGATTATTTCCTTCACAATGCCTTACATTCAACTTCGGATTATCCTCCAAAACAGTATTTGTTCCTACTAAAACTCCATGTTCTTGAGCTCTCCATTGATGAACTACTTGCTGAGAAACTTTATTTGTTATCCATACAGGCTTTTTCTCATCTCTAGACAAAGGAGCGATAAAGCCGTCTTTTGTTTCTGCCCATTTTAAGATAATGTAAGGTCTTTTTTTATTGTGAAATGTAAAAAATCTCCTGTGATGTTCTAGACATTCTTTTTCTAATATGCCAACAGTTACCTCACATCCTGCTTTTTTTAATCTCTCAATTCCTTTTCCTGATACTTTACTACTTGAATCTATACATCCAATAATTACTTTCTTGATCCCACTTTTAATAATTAAGTCAGAACAGGGAGGTGTGTTTCCAAAATGTGAGCAAGGCTCTAACGTTACATATATTGTTGCTTTTTTCAGTATACTTTTATCAACTATCGACTCTATAGCATTTACTTCCGCGTGATTATCTCCATAAGGACTTGTAAAACCTTCTCCAATAATCCGATCATCTACCACCAAAACTGCTCCCACTGAAGGGTTAGGTCTAGTAGATCCAATTCCCTTTTGGGCAATTTCAAGACATCGTTTTATGTATTGTTCGTGGTTCAAAAAATAGGTAACTTTGTACAGCAAAAATAGTGCATTAAATGATAGCATCTAATTATATCCTAAGAGAAATAAAACTTAAAGATAATGAGCAAATCGCTCGTATTATCAGAGAGGTACTTATAGAAATGGGGGTTCCGAAAACCGGAAGTACTTATGAAGACAAAACTCTTAATAATTTATACGAATTCTATCAAAGAGAAAGAGCTACTTATTATGTAATTGAGCATCAAAATAGAGTTATTGGTGGAGGTGGAATTGCTCATTTAGACAATTTTGATGGTAACATCTGCGAATTACAAAAAATGTATTTTTTGCCAGAAGCTAGAGGAAAAGGATTGGGTACTAAAATGATTGAGAAATGTTTGACCAAGGCCAAAGAATTTAGCTTTGATCAATGTTACCTAGAAACGATGCCTTATATGGCAGCCGCAAAAGCACTTTATCAAAAAAATGGATTTACTCAAATAGATAGCCCAATGGGAAATACTTGTCATTACTCTTGTGATGTTTGGATGATAAAAAAATTATGATTCTAAAAGAATATCGAAAACATTTTAACAATCAACTTTCTGATTTATACCCTCAAACAGAAATTGACTCTTTCTTCTTTTTATTAATTGAAGAGTTTTTAGAACTTAAAAGGATTGATGTGAGCCTGAAACCTGATTTTAAAATCACGGAAGAAAAACTAACACAATTAAATTCTGCTATAAAAAGATTACAAAAAGAAGAACCTATTCAATACATATTAGGCACAACCGAATTCTACGGACTCCCTTTTATTGTAAATAAACACGTTTTAATTCCTAGACCAGAAACTGAAGAATTGGTTGAATGGATAATATCAAGTGTCATTTCTAGCGGAGTCGAGAAATCTTTAAAAATCTTAGATATTGGAACTGGTAGTGGTTGTATTCCTATCTCATTAAAAAAAAATATAGCTACAACTGAAGTAAGCGCCATGGATATTTCAAAAGATGCCATAGAAGTTGCTAAACAGAACGCCAAATTAAATGAAGTTCAAATAACTTTTCTTCAACACGATATTTTAAGTACCAAAGATTTAGGGCAACAATTTGACATCATCATTTCTAATCCACCTTACGTAAGAGAGTTAGAAAAGCAAGAAATAAAGAACAATGTTTTAGAAAACGAACCACATCTTGCGTTATTTGTTAATGACAACAATCCTCTTCTCTTTTATAATAAAATTGCAGACTTAGCAAAGACCCATTTAAAGTCAAACGGAATGCTTTTTTTTGAAATCAATCAATATTTAGGAAAAGAAACTGTTGACTTATTAAAAGAAAAAGGATTTAAAAATATTAAACTTAAGAAAGATTTGTTTGGGAATGATCGAATGATTTTAGCTTGTAAATAATTTTGTTTTAAATTTATTGACTTAAACATTTAAAAATGAAAACATTCTATACCTCACTACTCTTATTTATAACATTTTCAATCAATGCTCAAACCAAAAATTATTCTCAAAAAGTACAATCTATTGATTATACGATTAAAACTTTATATGCAGTCATTTCTGGAGAAAAAGGAGAAGCAAGAAATTGGGAATTATTCAATTATCTATTTTACAAAGATGCCAAACTCATTCCCTCAGGAACAAATAGAGAAGGAATAACAGGTGCTCGTTTTTTAACTCCACAAGGATATATAGATTCTTCAGAAAAATGGTTGGTTGAAAATGGTTTCTTTGAAAAAGAAATTGGAAGAAAAATAGAACAGTTTGGAAATATCGCTCATGTTTTTTCTACCTATGAAAGTTTTCGCTCAGAAAAGGAGACCAAGCCCTTTATGAGGGGAATCAATAGTATTCAATTACTCCACGATGGTTCTCGTTGGTGGATTTTGAATGTTTATTGGCAACAAGAGAATGAGAAACAACCCATTCCTAAAAAGTATATCGATTAACTCTTTTACATCTTAAACTTAAAAGGTCTTTATAAGTTTTACGTAAGTTTGCCTCATGATAAAAGAGATTCAACTTCGTGTAAATCTTATTGAAGAAAAGAAGGAAGATATTCTAGTTAAGAAGGCTTCCAAACAATTAGGAATTTCTACCACGGAAATCAATGCGGTAAAAGTACTTCGTAAATCTATCGATGCACGTAAAAAAGACATCATCTTTAATTATAAAGTTGCGGTTTACATCAACGAAGCTCTACCTAAAAAATCAGATTATACTTTCGATTATAAAGATGTATCCAATGCCAAAGAAATTCACATTGTAGGTTTTGGCCCAGCAGGAATGTATGCTGCCTTGAGATGTATTGAGTTAGGTTTTAAACCCATTGTTTTGGAGCGAGGAAAAAACGTTCAAGACCGCAGACGTGATCTAAAAGCTATCAATCAAGATCATTTTGTCAACGAAGATTCTAATTATTGCTTTGGAGAAGGCGGAGCAGGAACCTATTCTGATGGAAAATTATACACAAGAAGTTTAAAACGTGGTGACGTCCGACGTGTTTTTGAAAACTTAGTTTTTCATGGTGCCTCTGAACAAATACTCATTGATGCTCATCCACATATAGGAACAAACAAACTTCCAAAGATTATTCAAAATATTCGTGAAACTATCTTAAATTTTGGTGGAGAGATTCATTTTGAAACTAGAGTGACTGACTTTATTATCAAGAATAACAAATTACAAGCTATTCTATTGCAAAATGAAAATGAAATGACTGTCAATTCAGTGATTCTGGCCACAGGTCATTCTGCAAGGGATATCTATGAATTATTACATAAAAAAAACATTGCTCTAAAAGCGAAATCATTTGCTATGGGAGTTCGTGTAGAACATCCGCAAGAAATTATCGACAGCATTCAATACCACTGCGAGGGACAACGTGACGAGTTGTTACCTGCAGCGGCCTATAGTTTAGTGCATCAGATAAACAATAGAGGGGTATATTCTTTTTGCATGTGCCCTGGTGGTTTTATCGTTCCCGCAGCGACAGCAAATGGAGAAGTAGTGGTGAATGGAATGTCGCCCTCTCGACGAAATAATAAGTTTGCAAATTCAGGAATTGTTGTAGAAATTAACATCGATAAAGACATTCCTAAATACGATCAATTTGGACCACTGAAAGGTTTAGAATATCAAAAAAACTTAGAGAGGTTAGCTTTTACAGCTGGAGGCAGAACACAAACGGCTCCTGCACAACGATTGGTCGATTTTGTTGATGGGAAACTTTCTGCTGATCTAAATGATACTTCTTATCAACCTGGATTAAACTCCGCTCCTATGCATTCTTTATTGCCGAAATTAATTGGAAGTCGTTTACGCAAAGGGTTTGAAGCTTTTGGCAGAAAAATGCATGGCTATTATACAAATGAAGCAAATATTGTTGGAGTAGAATCGAGAACTTCCTCTCCAGTAAACATTCCTAGGAAAGAGAACTTAGAACATCCTGAAATTGAAGGTTTATTCCCTTGTGGTGAAGGAGGTGGTTATGCTGGAGGAATTGTTTCTGCTGCTATGGATGGTGAACGTTGCGCTGAAGCAGCTTCAAGCTTTTTATAATTTGTCTTTTTTAGTTATTCAATCTATCACAATTCCAGTAACTTAGCATCCTTCTTTGAACAGTTTTAAATGAAAACAATAATAGGCAGAATAGATAAAGCCGATTTTCCTGAGCTTGACTTAACAGACATCGATATTAAAATTGATTCTGGTGCTTATACCTCTTCAATTCATTGTGCTAATATTGAAGAAATTACCATTGATGGTGTTCAATACATCAAGTTTGTTTTATTAGATCCAGATCATCCATTATACAACAACAAAGTATTTTCTTCAAAAAATTATACTACAAAAACTGTAAAGAGTTCTAATGGACTATCTCAAGAGCGATTTGCAGTTCAAACAGAAATAACACTATTTAATAAAACATTTTCAATAAACTTAACATTGAGTGAACGAACTGACATGAAATTCCCTATATTACTAGGAAGAAAATTTTTAAATAAAAAATTTATTATAGATTCTTCAAAAACAAATTTATCTTACAAATTAAAAATAAAACAATAACATGAAGATTGCCATTCTATCAAGAAACCCTAAACTATACTCCACTAGTAGACTGGTTGAAGCTGCTGAAAAAAGAGGACATGAAGTAATTGTCGTAGACCATTTAAAATGTAATATTGAAATTGAGAAAAAATCACCAAAGATTTTTTACAAAGGAGAATATTTAACTGACATTGATGCTATTATTCCTCGAATTGGTGCTTCTGTTACTTTTTATGGAACCGCTGTGATTCGACAATTTGAAATGATGAAAATATTTTCTACTACTTCATCACAAGCATTAGTAAGGTCTAGAGATAAATTAAGTAGTTTGCAAATATTAGCAAGAGCTGGAGTTGGATTACCAAAAACAGTATTTACTAATTACACAAAAGATGTAGAACATGTGGTTGAATCTATTGGTGGAGCACCCTTGGTATTGAAATTATTAGAAGGAACTCAAGGTTTAGGGGTTGTACTTGCAGAAACAAAAAATGCAGCAACATCGGTTTTAGAAGCATTTAATGGCTTAGGAGCTAGAGTGATTGCACAAGAGTTTATCAAAGAAGCTGGCGGAGCAGATATTAGAGCTTTTGTTGTTGACGGAAAAATTGTTGGTGCCATGAAACGTCAAGGAAAGGAAGGTGAATTTAGATCAAACTTGCATCGTGGCGGAAATGCAACTATTATTGAATTAACAGATGAAGAAGAAAAATCAGCTTTAAAAGCAGCCAAAGCATTGGGGCTCGCCGTTGCAGGTGTAGACATGTTACAATCCTCTAAAGGCCCATTAGTACTAGAAGTAAATTCATCTCCTGGATTAGAAGGGATTGAAGTTGCAACAAAAAAAGACATCGCAAGAGAAATCATTCGATACCTAGAATTAAATGTCGAATAAACCATTTGTCATATTAGGAAAGGAAATTCCAAAAGGAGGACAAGCGGTATTAGATTTAGAAGTTGCCAAACTTCATACAAGAACAACTGTAAAAGTCCCTATTATTGTTGAACGCTCAATAGAAGATGGTCCAGTATTATTATTGCTTGCTGGAATTCATGGTGACGAAATCAATGGCGTTGGGATTGTCAGAGAAATCATCGAACAAAAATTAAACAAACCTACACAGGGGACAGTTATCTGTATTCCTGTTTTCAATGTTTTTGGATATTTAATTCAGACTAGAGAATTTCCTGATGGAAGAGATTTGAACAGAATGTTTCCTGGATCAGAAAATGGATCATTAGCAAGTCAGTTTGCCTATCAATTCACCAAAGAAATTGCACCTTTAGTTGATTATGTAATTGATTTTCATACTGGAGGAGCCGAAAGAGAAAACACACCACAAGTACGTTGTAATTTTGGAGAAGAGGGAACGCTAAAACTTGCGCATATCTTTAATGCCCCATTTATTTTACACTCTAATTATATTGTAAAATCTCTGAGAGAAACTTTCAGAAAAATGGGAAAAACTGTTTTGTTATTTGAAGGTGGTAAATCACAAGAATTAGACAAAAATGTGATTGAAATTGGTGTAAAAGGAACAAAAAATATTATGATTTACCTAGGAATGCAAAAAGGTGAATTAGAATTTACTCAAGAACCAAACGTTATTAAAAAATCGAAATGGATTAGAGCTTCACATTCAGGAATGCTAAGACTTAATGTGGCTAATGGCAGCAAAGTTAAAAAAAGAGCTTTGTTAGCTACAATTCGTGATCCTTTTGGAGAGTTCAGAAAGAACATCTATGCTCCTATCAACTGTTGTGTCTTTTGTATCAACACCTCACCCATTGTAAATAAAGGAGATGCTATCTTTCATATAAGCCTAGAAGAATAAATTCTCTAAAAAATGTACATTTGTGTCTATGCGAATTGATATTATTACAGTAGCACCCGGATTGCTAGAAAGCCCTTTTAATCACTCTATTATTCAGAGGGCGAAGAACAAAGGCCTGATAGACATTCACATTCATGATTTAAGAGAATATGGATTAGGAAATTACAGACAGATCGATGATACTCAATTTGGTGGTGGTGCTGGCATGGTGTTAATGATAGAACCTATCGCAAAATGTATTGATGCACTACTAGCAGAGAGAAATTATGATGAAGTTATTTACATGACTCCAGATGCCAAGACGCTAAATCAAATTACTTCAAACACTTTATCCTTAAAAGAAAATATTTTAATTCTTACAGGACATTATAAAGGAGTAGATCAGCGAGTTAGAGATAAGTACATTACCAAAGAAATTTCTATTGGCGATTATGTTTTAACAGGCGGCGAATTGGCTGCTGCCGTTTTAGTTGATAGTGTTGTACGATTAATTCCTGGTGTTATAGGAGACGAAACATCTGCATTAACAGATTCTTTTCAAGACAACCTTTTATCGCCACCAGTATATACTAGACCCTCTGATTACGAAGGAATGAAAGTGCCAGATATTTTATTGTCAGGAAACTTCCCGAAAATTGAAGAATGGCGTTCGGACAAAGCATACGAAAGAACACAACAAATAAGACCAGATATATTAGATGAGTAAATTTTCGAGATTTTTAAAAAAACATCCTGGATTAACTTGGGTTTTAGGGTTTCAAATCTTTCGATTTTTTCTTCTTCCATTCATGGGGCTAATGCCACAAGATGGCTACTATTATATGTATGGACAACATCTATCCTTGTCTTACTTTGATCACCCTGGTATGATTGCATACATTTTGAGAGTTTTTACAGATATTTTTGGACAATTTATATTTGTTATTAAGTTGGCTGACTTTACGATAACTTCACTAACAATTTTCAGTTTTTACAAATTAGCCTCACTTTTTTTATCTCAAGAGAAATTATGGAGGAGTATGATTCTAGTAGCATCTAGCATTTTTATTTCTATTCTATCTTTTAATTCTACACCTGATGTTCCACTTTTATTGTTTTGGACATTGAGTGTTCTTTGTTTATACAAAGCTATTTTTGAGCAAAAGAAATGGTTCTGGATTCTAAGTGGAATAGCTATGGGATTGGCCTTTGATAGCAAATACACAGCTTTACTTTTACAATTTGGCTTGCTAGCTTTTCTTGTTTTTTCAAACAAATACAGAAAATTATTTTTATCGCCCTGGCTATGGTTTAGTTTGATTATCTCGATAGCTGTGACATTTCCTGTTTGGTATTGGAATTATCAAAATGAGTTTGCTTCTTTTGTTTTTCAATCTTCAGAAAGAACAAGTTCAATTTCAGAATTTCAAGTAAGACCCGAATTATTTTTTGGAGCGTTAGGCTTTCAAATGTTTTTACTGTTACCCATTCTTTTTAGTGTTATCATTGTTTTTTCTTTTAAATATATAAAAAGAGCTCTGCTTAAATTTAAGCTCCCTCCACAAAAGACATTATTCCTATTAGCATTCTTTGTGCCTACTTTTGTCGGGTTTCTATTAATCACTCCAATATATTGGGTAAAACTCAATTGGATGATGCCTGCCTATATTACTGGAATTATTATTGCAGGGATGTTTATATCCAAGAAGTTGTTAAAAGCTCAAGTCATTGCTTCTATTGTCTTTCATTTAGCCTTGACCGCTCAGGTTCTATTCTATTTAGTTCCTATAAAAAGTGATGATACTTGGGTTGGATGGAAGGAACTATCTGATGAGGTAAAAATATTGCAAGAAAAGTATCCTAACACATTTATTTTTTCTGTTGATGGGTATAAAACTTCTGCACAGCTTCGTTTTTTTCTAGATCAGAAAATTTATGCTCAAAATATTGTAGGGCTAAGTGCTAAACAATTTGATTACCTTGGAGATGATGTTTCTCTTTTAGAAGGAAAGGATGCTCTTTTTATTGATTCTGATAAGCGTTTTAAAAACGATCTCAAAAAAGATAATGTACACCCTAGTGTTCCTCCAAAATTTACCAGTATAACTCAATTGGAACCGATATTTGTGAACAAAGGAACGAATAAAGAGCGTAAATTTTGGATATATCTCTGTAAGAACTATAAAGCCAGTGAATAGCAATAGTATAGAATCAATACTGACAGCATGTCTATGTGAAAAAGAAGTTTGGAAATATTAGCCTTTCTATTGCTCTAATTATTAGGCAAAAAAATAATTCAAGAAGGTTTTATTTCCCGAAATAAATTTCTAAATTTGCACTCGCTAAAATTAACCTCTGACGAGAATCGTGAATGTTACTTTTACTCAAACCCATTAAAACATTAAAAATGGAATCTTTAATAAAATTTGTTCAAGACGAATTTGTAACAAGAAAAGAAAACCCTGAGTTTTCAGCAGGTGATACAATTACAGTATACTACGAAATTAAAGAAGGAAACAAAACTCGTACTCAGTTCTTTAGAGGAGTTGTAATTCAAAAAAGAGGTAGTGGTACTTCAGAAACTTTTACAATCAGAAAAATGTCTGGTACAGTTGGAGTTGAAAGAATATTTCCAGTGAACTTACCATCTATTCAAAAAATAGAAATAAACAAAAGAGGAAAAGTACGTAGAGCTCGTATCTACTACTTTAGAAATCTTACTGGTAAGAAAGCAAGAATTCAAGAAAAAAGAGGATAATTCATCTTTTTCAATACATTATAAAAAAGGCTTCACATATGTGAAGCTTTTTTTAATTAACAAATGTTGATAAGCCATGTTAGTAATTTGTTGATTTCTAATTACTTAAAAAATTTGCATGATCCAATTTCATTTCTATATTTGAGTCATAGTTGCGAGGGGTAGTTTAGGAAGCGATTCGAAAGAAGAGCCGAATTGTGAACCAAGCAATGAATAAAGTAACGTTCTTTATTTATGAATTTCTACTTATTTCAAAAGTGTCTAAGCTTGGGTTTCCTGTGCGAAGGCAAAATTGGAAAGCGTAAAAGTTATGAAAATAACCAAACAAAATCCATCTGTATAATTATTTAGTTGTACTAAAGGGTAAGTTAGAAATTCACTAGAAACTCAAGTTCGACCTAAAGCGTATGCCAAAGGGAGACGGAGTTTCTATCTGAGGTAGGCAAAGAAATAGTTTCTTTGTTTGAAAGAAACATAGAGTCATATCTCTATTTGATTGTGTAGCAATACAAATCGTTATTTACAATCTACCTCGAAGAAGCCATATCACTTCAAGAAATTGAATGATGTGGCTTTTATTTTTTCTTTCTCTTATGTTTTTAGTTTACACCTACACTTTCAGCAACATATTTAGTAAAAATTTAAATCAAGAACCTTCGTAAAATAAGGCCAGAATCCTTAAATTTGCGCTGCTTTTAATCAATCCTTATTACTATAATTTAGAAGATTTTCACTAAAATCTTTGCATGAAAACACCATTATGACGCAGAAAGCTAAAATTATTTATACAATAACAGATGAGGCTCCAGCATTAGCAACTCGTTCTTTTTTACCAATTGTCGAAGCATTCACAAAAAGTTCAAATATCAATTTTGAAACAAAAGACATTTCATTGGCAAGTAGAATTTTAGCCAACTTTTCTGAACTATTACCCGAAAATCAACGCGTAGAAGATGCCTTAAGTCAATTAGGGGAATTAGCTAAGAACCCTGAAGCAAATATTATAAAACTCCCTAACATTAGTGCGTCTGTACCTCAATTAATTGCTGCAATAAAAGAATTGCAATCTCTTGGGTTTGATTTGCCTGATTACCCAGAATCTAACAATACCGATGAAGAAAAAGCAATACTAGCTAGATATAATAAGGTAAAAGGTTCTGCAGTAAACCCAGTTTTAAGAGAAGGTAATTCAGATAG
>Ga0115559_1000130_pt1 | contig 50358 bp, 23 predicted proteins | sample COGITO_mtgs_1105_3_FD_87281 | JGI IMG/M metagenome (GOLD analysis project Ga0115559, IMG submission 87281) | Pelagic marine microbial communities from North Sea - COGITO_mtgs_110506 | ecosystem: Environmental > Aquatic > Marine > Epipelagic | place: Germany:Helgoland, sampling site Kabeltonne... | reverse complement strand
GTGGGGGGGGCCCCGGGCACACCCCGGGGGGGGCCGGGGGGCAGGGGGGGGGGGGGGGGGGGGTGGGGCGGGGGTGGGGGCGGGGGGGGGGGGGGGGGCGGGGGCGGGGGTGGGGGCTGGGGCTGGGAACAAGGCCTTCGTCCTGAGGATGCCACCGGTGACGGCTCCCAAGAGGAGGATGGTACCTGGGGCAAAGCAGAAGCAGAAGCAGAAGGAGGGGTCTGAAGAAGAGGGAGGGAAAGGGGGTGGCGATGGTTCGGGGGCCACGGAGCCTCGACTGGCAAGGCGACAACAGGCGTTGGTGCCGTCACTGAAGAAGAAGCGCCAGTGGTCGGCTGGTGGGTCCGCGAAGCCGGCGGGGTTGCGTACGGCTGCCGCTGCCGTCGCTGCCGCTGCCGCAGAGGCCGAAACCGACGCGGCGATGATTGCTGCACTTGACGCAGCAGAGCGGAACATGAGCAAGGCACCATCGACGAAGCGGGTGAGAGTTGAATAAGAACATAGAGTACACGGGTGTGTGTGTATGTAGTCATTGTTTGGTAGTGTTACAGTGTTTGTGTGGGTCGTTATGTGGGGACAATGTGGGAGAGAAAGGCGTCTGCAAACCGGAAGGCTGCAAACACAAGGGTGGCGGGCGATGACGACGAGGAGGAGGAGGAGGGAGGGCCTCCGCCGACGGGCTGTGCGGAGACGGCAATGCCGTCGGCCAGTTCTTGCATGCTTCCGGCGACGGGTTGAAGAACGGGTGGGAGTGGCCCGTCGGGACTTCCCTTGGCGGCCGTGATCTGCCTCACACACGTCGACAGCCCCATCCGTCGGCCAGTACCGCCGCCGCTGACCATGTTTGTCAGGCGGTACGCATGCATCGTTTTGAGCACGTCCTGACCGGTGACGTTGGTGTCGGTCTCGGAAGACAGGCTTTGTGCGACGGCCTCGGCGGTGGCGACCCCGCCGTCTGCTTCCCGGAACAGGCTCATGCACACCCGTGTCACTGCGGCGTCGACGTCCACAAGGAACGCGGTCGTCGACTGGAACGACATGTCGACGACAGGGGCTGCGTCGGGGCGCTTCCGGGCCGCCACTGCGGCAGAGATCCTCTTGCTTTTCTCCGCCGCTGCTGCAGCGACGGCAGCCTTGGTGTTCTTCACGCGGGAAGAGAACGGGAGCCCCGTCGGCGCGCCCCCGTTCCGTCTTGCGAGCACCCTCGCCTCCTCTGCGTCGGTGGCTGCACGGAGGGCGTGCCCAGATGCCGTCGTGGGCGACGCCCGGATGTTGAACGTCGACGGGCTCGTTGACCACACCAGCATCGCAACCATCGTCAAGACGTACCTCGTCACGACACAGCCGGGGTCGATCCAGTCGATCAGGGGGATGGCGTCGTCGACTGCCAGCCGGACGGCCTCGAGGGCGGAGGTGGACATGGACACGGACAGAGAAGAGAGCATGGGGGTGTCAAGCATGGTCGACAGAACAAACACGGCCTCTTGCCGGGTACGGACTTCTGTCGACGACACCACCGCCCCGACCAGCCGAGACAGGCCGTGCGACAGCAGGGCGGTCACGCCGGGGGGGACGGTGGTCATCCCCCCAATGACGCTCGAAAACGAGGCGTCCTCCCGCGCAACTGCTGCGTTGAGTGCCGCCGCCACCACCATGTCGTCGTCCCACGTCGTCCGGGACCCGTACACCGGGTCGGCTGTGAGGTGGAGGTTTTTGCGTAGGCTCGCCGCCACGCCTTCACGGTTGGAGGGCGGCGGTGTGAACCGGATGACGACGTCGATGGTGCCGGAATCACCGACTCGGATGCCGACGCCGGACCGGACGGGTGGAGCGAACGCCATGAAACTCATTGGCAGTGTGAGCACGGACGACGACGACACCGCAGCGTGGCCAGACCGGCTCCCAGGCGACCAACGGTTCTTGCGACGGAAGGGGAGCGCGCCACCCCGCGCGGCGGTGATGGCGTCTGCCACACACATCGATACCGACGACGACGACCTCCCACACAGACGGGTCGGAGCCCTGACGTCGTCCGGTTCGCCGTCGACACCAGACACCGTCAGTGCACGCATCACGGCATACATCTGACGGGCTGCATCTGACACGGCGGCCGGGGGAACGTCGGCCAACAACGGGGCCAGGTACCGACTCATCAGCTCAGACGCCGCGGCGCGGACGGAGGCGGGGGTGCCGGACACCGGACCAAGAAAGAGAAGCGCGTGGAAGAGGACGGGCGCGTGCGGGGGCTCTGTCCCGGTGATGCCGACCGCCGAGGAGTAGGCGTTCGACACACGAGCCCCAGACTTGCTGGTGCACTCACACGCTAGAGCCAGCAGGGGCGCCACTGCCGCCATGGAGGCATTGATCTTCAGAACAGAATCCTGATCCGACCCGTCGGCGCCGCCACGGGTGACGCGGAAACTCGAGACACCTTGGATGTCTTCCTGGACAGACGCCAGTCGCTGCTGCCTGGATTCGCCGCCGTCGCCGTCGCCGCCGTCGCCGTCGGGAGACAGAAGGTTCAGGTACGCCTCTGCGATACGGCGCTTCTGGTCGGCTGGCATCCGGTCGCCCAAAGACGCAAACGCCAGCGGGGGGAGACCCGCGTGCACCAAGAAGAATGTCGCCACCGCCGCAAAGACAGTGGCCGTTGGCGTCGCAGACCACGGGTTTCCCGAAACACCACCGCCGGGCGCCGACGCCGTGAACGCACGAAACACGTCTTCGGACAACACGCCGGTGCCGTCGGTCGGGAGCCGGGGGGCCCGGCAGGTCTCCGTCTCAAGGGGAATGTCGATGAACAGCGCCGCGCCCGTGTCGGTGTCCACCACGTTGGACCACGTCTGCCCGTTGGTGCCAACAAGGGAGCAGGAAGCAACCCGCTCGTCGCGCCCGGTGCCGTCCGTCCACCTCCACACCCCCATTCCGGACACGGGCGACGTGACCCAGTCTCGGACGGTGACGACGCCTGTCGTGCTGGGACTCTGTGCCCGCTTCGGGTCGATCGTCACGCGGACCGGGCCGAGCAGGAACGGACACCACACAGGGGCCTTCAGGCCTCCGACGACGCGCGCCAGTACCGTGTCCCCGTCCCGCGGCTCGTCGACAAACCATCGGTTGTTGCACAGCGCGGCGACGGCCGGAACGAACGCGTCCCCTGCAGCTTCCATCACCGACACGGACGGCGGGGGGAGGAGGAGGCCGCACGCAGACGCCGATGTCACCAGCACAGTCACCGCCCCTGTGTCGTAGTCGATGGCAACAAGGTCATTGGCCGACGCCGGGAGGTCCCCGTGGCGCACGACCCCCACGTACGTCCCACGGGTCATGACAACCGTCGACCCGGAGCGGACGACGCCGCCCGGCGCCGCGTTCACGCGCGCCACAAACTCGGGTGTCGTCTGGAGCATGAACGGAGACGGCGTCGACGGCACCGACGAGTTCAGGGGGACCAGTGCCCGGGCCGTGTCCAGGAACGAAAGGTTCGTCCACGTGACGGCGTTGTCCGCCAGCCCAGCAACGGACCGCCTGAGGAGTTTGGCGCGGACATTGTGGACGACCACATCGAGGCTGTCTGGACGCAAGGGGCCGTCCCAGAACGAAGCGTCGTCGACTGGCGACAGGACAGACACGCACAGTGCAAGACACACACCCGGGAGCAGCGTGTTCCAGGCACTGGCACCTTCCAGCGTCAGCAACAGGTCCCCCGACCCACGGCGCTGAAACACCGACTCCCACAGACACGGCTGCACACACAAGACGACGTCCGAAATGCCGCTCGCACCAACCGGCACGAAGGGAACGGCGTCGTCGACGACGGTTGTTGTACCCATCCCACTGAACTCTTTGCCGTCCCTAAGAAAGATCGGATCCTCGTCGTCATCACTTCCCGCATTGCCACCCTCGCTGTCGTCGCCGCCTTCGCTGCTGTCGCCGTCCTCACTGTCGTCACTCACAACTGTGACCACAGGCGCAGGAGCAGGAGCCGGGGCAGGAGCCGGAGCCGGGGCAGGAGCCGGGACAGGCGTTGGCGCAGGAGCAGGAGCCGGAGCCGGGGCAGGAGCCGGGACAGGCGTTGGCGCAGGAGCAGGAGCTGGGACAGGCGCAGGAGCCGGGGCAGTATGTGATACATCATCACCGCCGTACCCATCACTACTGTCGTCGTCATCTCCACCACCATCTCCCCCACTAGTGCGGGGATCCATAAAGTTGGGTTGTGTGGTACCCTTGCGCGTGTCGTTGATGAGGTCAATGGTGGCCCTTTGTGTCGATCGTGTCACCGCCAACGCAGCCAGTGCGGCCTGGGCGAACCCTGCCTTGTCGACGACGGGCGGGTCCCATCCGCCACGCTGCACAGCTACCCGGGGACGACCCATTGATTCGTCGCCGTCGTCGTCGTTGCCCGCCTCAGCAACAACAGGTCCTCCTTCGGTATCCTTCCCACGACCGACGAAGTCGTCACTGTCGTTGTTACTAGCCCCAGCCCCAGCCCAGGCTCCAGCTCCAGCTCCAGCTCCAGCCCCGGCTCCAGCCCCGGCTCCTGTGGTCACAGTTGTGCGGCCGACGAAATCTTTATCGTCATCGTCACTTCCATCGTCGTCGCCTGTGTCTCCATCAGTGGGCGTGGACGGGAGCCAGGACGTGGGGCCCCACCGGCGCAACGGGGTGACAGGAGACACTTGATCGACGAATGTTCCGTTCCGGATGGAGGTCGGGGCGACGCCGGTCAGGCGCCGGTCGGCGATTCCGTGGGGGTCCATCCCGGTCCATGACAGCACGGACAGGCAGTGGTGGCACACATCCTTAATCCGCAGAACGGCGTCAGTCGGGCTTTCGCCCCTGTTCGCCGACGCGGGGATCGCATCGGTAACAGTAATATTGCGGAGGGCCTGCCAGGTGGTGGAGAGGTTGTTTCTGTCGACGCCCAGATTTGACAGCGGCACGGTGCCGTTGGTGTTCCGGGGGATGCTCTGGGACACCGGCACCGAGGGAGGCCGTGTGTAGGAGACCATCCCCTTCCCGTTGAGGTTTGGAGTCACTGGTTTGGGTGTAGCGTCGCTAAAAGGGACGACGGGCGCCCGAAAGTCGACGCCGTCGTCATAGTCGATGGCCTTTCCCGACGCTACCCCCTCTTGGTGCGTTGCATGCACGCTCCCGCGGGCGATCGCAGACGAGAGGACTGTTCGGGGCCAGTCGGGTCCTGCTTCGACTGGCCGGCGCCTCTCCACGAGCTGTTCGACGACAAAGAGGACGCGCTCGGCCCACGTCTCGAGGATGATGTGGTTCACACGCGACTTGAGGACGGCCAGGAGCAGCATGTCCCTGTTGTCCCCGGAGCTGGTCCCCTGGAGCCGCTGCAGTGCCACCGTGACGTTGACGCTGACCTCTTCGTCGCCGTGCTTCCACTCAATGTCCGGGTCTGCCCCCGTCCCAAAGAGCTGTTCGTACTCACGAACGAAGACTTTGTCCCTTTCCGTCGTCCTGGTGCTTGCCGTGTGACTGAACCCGTGCAGCCCGCCCGCGTCTGCTTCCATCCTCGATACGTCGAGTCGTGGGTCGGTGGTGGTGGCGCCTTCGACGGGCTCGGGAAAGGCACGCATCACGTCGACGGGCGACGGGGTGTCGAGTCCGTGCTTGTCGGGGATACTGTGGTGGCCCCACCTGTGGAACATGGCGACGATGCTATCCTCCAGGGCGTCTTCGTCGATACGCATGTGTGTCATCGGGGTTCTCGGGGTGATGCCCCCCGCATCCCTCGCGTCCTTCCACCAGCGGCGCGCCCCTTCCAGCATCCCGTCCAGTCCCATCATGGTGTCGGCGAGTGCACAGGTCCGGGCCATGGCAACGCGCAGCGCGGAGGGGCTGCTCTGAAGCGACGCACTCGGGTCGTGGTCAGCGCCAAACCGCGGGGGGACGACTCTGCCATTACAGCGGATGCAGGGGACGACGCCATCCCCCAATCCGGTGACTGTCTCGCGGGCGTATGGCACACGCCGGGCGGCGTCGCCAAGGTTCGGGGACACCCGAACGTACAGTGCGCGCGTCGCGTCGTCCAGCAACTTGATCCGGGTCTTTGCGTACGCCCGGACGGCTTCGGACACGTTGGTCATTTCCTTTATGGAGGCGTACACCGCGGGTGTGCCTGTGTCCACATCACCCCCTCGCTCGCTCCGTTCCCGTCTCAGACGGGAATTCATCCCGTCTCTGCTCCACAGCACATGGTGCTGGACACGGCGCATGGCTTCGGCCCCCCACACGACGTCCAGTGTGTCGGTCAGGCACGGCGTCGTCCACGTGTGGGTCGTGGACGGGACGGCGTTCTGCGCGTCCAAGTCCCCCGGCAGGAGCCCCGGCGCGTCCCCGAGCAAGTGGAGGAGAACGTCGTCTGGACTGACTTTGCCACCGGTTCCCCCGTTCTGCCCGGGTCCTCGCAGCGCTAGCTCCCGGCGAGCAGTTTCTGCCCTCCATACCGTCTGGACGAGTCCTGCCTGTACCGGGCTGGTCGGGACGGACAGGTCTGCCAGGGTCACGTACGCCGTTGCGCGCGGGAACGGGATCCCGTCGTCGTCCCCCTCCACAACGCCAAACGACACGGCGGTGTCGCACAGGATCTGGGCAGAGAAGTCGCCCACGATCGTTTTCCAGACAGTGGTGAGGTAGGACTGGGAGACTAAGAGGACCGGGATCCTGTCGTCCTTTGGTACCAAGACGGCATTGGAGACGATGTCGTAAAGGCCGCAAGCGTCGAGGATCGACCTGAAGACACGCCCGAGTGCCGCCAGGACGGGGATACATGGCGCACAGACGCTCCACCTTTTTTTCAGCGCGTAGCGGCTTGTCGCCTTCTGGGACGTGGCGACACGGACACCGCTGCGGGGATTCGTGTTCAGTAGCATATTGGTCAGGTACGTAAACCCGACCATGTCGCGCCGAGTCCAAACGTCGGAGGCCAGATTCCTTGCCTCAACCTCAACCGCCCTGATGTCGCTCACGCTGCGCACAAGCGCAACGACGGCCGTCGCCATGTCGAACACAACAGAGGGGGCAGCGTCACCGACGTTGACACGGTCAGGGTTTGTGGTGCGCTTTCGGAAGGCCTTCACCTCCTTCGAGGAACTGGAGGGCTCCAACAGAGACACATCAAGTGGATGTTCTCCAGCCCCGGCCCCGGCTCCAGCCCCGGCCCCGGCCCCGGCTCCAGTCACCATGTTCCGGGCCTCCGTGACACCACGGTCCATGATATCGAGGACGCTGCGGACAAACCGGAACGTCGCCGACTGCATCCCGTTGAGGCTGAGGGTGTTTCCATCCAAGCGCCAAAGCGGGAACACGTCGGAGAGGAACCGTTGGACGTCACTCGACACGACGGCCTTCTTGCAGCTTGTGGTTTTTCGGAACGAAGGGTAGGGGAACAACGCCCCCGGGACACCCACGTCCCGTTTCCCGGACGCGTCCTCTTTCTTCGCCGTCTTTGCTGCGGCTTCCGTCAGCTCGAGTCTGCCTCCGATGCACAGCGCCCCCGCCACCGCCAGCATGCGGTTGTATGCGACACCCGTCTCCGTCTTGGTGCTCCGGGTCTTGGCCTGGGGCTTGGCCGGCTTGGGGGAGGGTGCACTCAGCGCGAGGAGGTTCCACACCAACGACGCCGCGCCAGGAACAAACCCCGACCCGGCAAACTTATCAAGGTGGAGAGGGAGGACATGGTCCGGCATCGTCAGGCTTTTGTGATCCGCAAAGTCGCACAGCAGGCTCGTGTGGCACATGAGCACCATCGGTGTCTTTGCACCAAACAACGTCGTTTTCGGGTCGTCTTGGCCCACCAGCGGGATCGAGGAACGCCCCGGAACGGAGACGGACAGGGTCGCCAGGTCACGGGCGGTGCGCTCGGCGAGCACGGGGTCGTTCCCCAGCGCCCGTGGCTCCCAGGTTTTCCCGCCCGACGCAGACGGCGTGTTGGAGTACATCCACGGGGAGTTGGAGGAGAACGCCCTGAAGATCGCATCCATGTCGTCGTCGACGGGCCCTCCCAGGAAAGTGTCGGGTGTACGAAACCGAAACACGGGGCCTGTGCCGTCGTACGGAGTGAGACTCAGCAGCTGAGACACCAGGACACCGGACTTGGGCCTGGGCTTGGCCTTGGCCTTGGCCTTAGCCTTGGGTTTGGGTTTGGGCTTGGCCTTAGCCTTGGACTTGTCGTCGTCCGTGCTCGACGACCGAACACTGCTTTCACTACTTGATTGTGCAGGCGACGGGCTTTGATCCCGCCGCTGCTCCCGTTTCACCGCCGGTGTTTTCTTCTTCTTCTTCTTCTTCTTCTTCTTCTTTTTCGGTTCACTCCTCTTCTCGAGTCCAACGCTTGAGCCCGGCGGCATTCCCACGGGAGTCGATGGCGGACTGTCGTACAGAGACGACGGGGTGTTAGCGACGGCACCCCTACCGTTGTCATCGTCACTTTCACTTAGTTTGGACAAGTCTAAGGTGTCCACCCGGGGCGTAGCACCTCCCAGTTCATCGCCAGTATTTTCGTCCGACGAAGATTGTGGACCAAAGAAGAGAGAAGTGTCTTCGTCTTCGTCAACCACGATCACCGTTGTCGGAGCTGGGGCTGGAGTTGGAGCTGGAGCTGGAGCTGGAGCTGGAGCTGGAGCTGGGGCTGGGGCTGGAGCTGGAGCTGGAGCTGGGGCTGGGGCTGGGCGCTTTTTCGCCTTCCTCTTCGCCTGGCTTGGTTTCCTCCCGATCGTGGACAGCAGTGCGGCGGACCTCTCCAGGGAAGCTTGAGCACGCCGGAGTGCGTCGCTTCTGCTGGGTTCGGATGGAGCAACTGTCACCGCCGGAGGCACGACGCCTGTCGTTGTTTTCTTCTTCGCCGCCTCCCGCTCATCCCTGGCCCGGGTTATCGCGGTTTTGATCGCCTCCCTCCTCATCTCCATTACACGCTGCTCCATCGTCGAGAGAGAAGCACCAGCACCAGCGCCAGCGCCAGCGCCAGCGCCACCTTCTTCGTCTTCACTTGAAGACGAAACGATGGAAACGACCCCGTCGACTTGGGCATGGTGACGATGTGCGTTCCGGACTTCAGACCCTGTACCTCTACGCCCCGTAACGGTGGCCGTCGTGGTGCGCTTCTTCGGGGGTTGTGTCCGTCCGGCGGCGGCTTGTGCCGCCCGCTTCTTAAAGAAGCGGTCCATGGAACGCTGTTTGTGCCAAGCAGTAGTGTGTGTCAACCGGCGTGTTTCTCGCGATGCTTTATACACACAGGTCACGTCTTTGTTTAGGCGGATGATTGATTTTGGAATGCAGATGACGGTGGGGTATACAGTGTGTGTGTGTGGTGTGTGTGAGGTGTGAGGTGTGAGGTGTGCGTTCTGGAACGACGATTACACCGGAGTCGTCTCTTCGTCGTCGAGTGACGCCGTGTGGACCCACTCCTGCCAGTCGAAGCCAAGGTGCATGTCAAGACTGACGCTGGTACCGACGGGGGCGTCTGTGTACGCGCCATCGGGTCCCCGGACCTTGATGTTGAGGAACACCTTGCCGCCGAGGCGGAAGGGCTGGCGCTCGGCCATGGCCGCCCGCACGTTCGCACGGAGAGCGATGAGATCCTTCTGGGGAATGGTCACGGTGTGGAGCATCTTCCTGGACGACGCTGAGGGCCGCACGTTGCTCTCGGCGCTGCTGGCATCGAACCCGTAATCGGAGGCCATGTTCACAAACGCACTCGCCATGCGGCGGGGGGTCTCCCAGTTCATGACGGGGTCCCGGGCTCCCGGGGAGATCGTCACCCGTGTCCTGGACTGCTCCGGGAAGAGGGCCATGGGGCAGTCGGTGAGCTGCCTCATGAACTCGGAGCCGGACGCAAAGGGGATGGGCTTGTACGCCTCCCCATCGAACGGGATCGCGCCGGCACCCTCGACGATGACCATGTGGCACGGGATGGGGTCGTCGCCCCCCGTCACCATGTGCGTCGGCCACGCGGGAATGGAGCCCGACATGCCCGGCACATCGTTCGCCATGAACGTGCACGCAAAGACGCGCGTCTCGCCGTCGGGAATCCCCCCCGGCAGGAAAACACGGGCAGACTTGACGTCCGCCTTGCGCAGGACGGACGTCGACATCCGGGCGCTGACTGTCCCCGCGCGGATGCCCGGCAGCTCATCACCTGTGTCGCCCATGACGGTGAGGGCCAGGTAGCGCTGCGCCAGAGCCGCCTCCGACAGGATCTTAACCAGGTTGATGACAATGTCTGACCCCGACGACGGGGTGGAGCGCATGAAGTCGGAGAATCGCACCTCTGTGTACGTGTCCGACTCCTCGTCGTCGCAAAAGGCACCTGCTCCGGCTGAAGCCATTGTGTCTGTTTGTTTGGAGTGTCGAAAGAGAAAGGAAGACGGGGAGTGGCTGTACACAATGGTTGCCATACTACTGTACATATATTCACACCCCGCAACATCTACCCGCCGCACACACACACACACACAGGCCTTAAAACAACCAAGGGTCCCGGAGGCCGCCAAAGATTGCGTCCTCCATCGCGATCTCCGCCGTGATCTTGCTCTTGGCCCGCATCGTGGAGTCACGAGCCCACCGGGTGAGCATCCCCGTCTCGTCCCTCTCCACCGTGATGTACGCCCGCACCATGTCAGTGAACGGCACGGACAGCTTCGGGTGTGTCATCAACCCAAGCAGTGTCGTGGCGGCTTTGTTGTGTCCCCCGTTTCCGCGCGGGATGATGATGTTTACGATCGTGTGCATCGCCTTCTTGATCTGTGTGTAGATCACGGGGTAAACCGTTATCCACGGCGACTGCTGCTTCACGACCGCCGTGTCGCCACCGGGGATGGCGCCGGTTGCTACCAGCTCCAGTCGACTTTGTGCGACGTCTCTCTGGAAGGCCGCCGTCCGCTTCCTTGGGTTTTGCACTGTCCGCTTGGACTCCTCCAGCGACCGGTGGAGGTTCGTCAGTGCCGTCTGCTCGTTGGAAATGATCTTCTTCTTCCGGGCCACCGCCGCGACTGCCTTCTCTAGATCGGTGTTGGCTTTTTCCAGCGCGTCGACTGCCGCGTCAATGTTGGCGGCTGCTGCCGCCGGGTTCTGCTGGTCCCTGAGGGCCCGCAGTGCATCTTCTGCGTCTTCTGCGGCCTGTGCCGCATCGGCCTGGGCCTCCTTTTGGTCTTCGAGCTCCGTCTCGAGGAGCTCAATTCCGGCCGTCACGTTGTCGATACCATTTTGTAACATGATCTGGCGGGGCTTCACGTCCCGCTTGTCCTCGCTGTGCTGGGCGTCCGTCGCGCCCCCGACGCCACCAATGGCGTCTCCCACCGTCCTTCCTGGAACACCAAGAGGGACTGGGTCGGCCAGGTCCGCCACGTGCGCCACCACGCCGTCACTCTTGTGCAACGGGTTTCCCGGCGTCCCCGCCGCAAACGGGGTGCGCACCCACGACGAGGCGCTGCGCTTGGATTCTGGGTCTTCCAGTGTAATCCCCGACAGCGCAAACCCACTGACGGTGGCAAAGAACGAGTGCTTTTCCCTGCCCATCATGAACTCTCGACGCGGAATCTCGCCATACTCCTCCAGGTGGTCCACAATCTCTGGCAGTGTCATCCGTGACGGGTGGGTCGCCGTACGCCCCCCTGATCCGGCCCAGCCCATCCCGGCTTCGGTGTCAGACCATCTCATCCCGGCACCAGCACCGGCACCAGCACCGGCACCAGCACCGGCCATCATCGGGTTCCCAACGGGAACGATGGCACCGGTTCCTGCTCGCTGTGTTGACGTCCACGCGTGTCCAAACCGGTTCCCTTGGAGCGGGTCTGGTGCCGCGCCCGCGTTGCCGAACCGAGACCCCATCCCAAAGATGAGAGCCGCGGCCGCAAGTTTGTCGTCTTTGGAGACATCGGCATCTTTGCTGTCAGCGAGGAGCCGCCTCCGCTTCTTGACCAACCCCGACCCGCGGTCAAGGTCTGTGATCCGCTTCCCAGTGGAGGAGAACCGCTGGTGGCCTCCCACCGGCGCCGGCAGCGCCGGTATCGACATAAACAGCGAGCACGGGACGGCCGTCGTCTCTGGCGGAGACGTCGTCTTTCCGCTCATCATAACCGTTGGTGCTGTCCGCACGGCCCCCCGTCTTCCGGCAGTCAACGCCACGTGTGTCTACGCAATCCGTAGATTCTCATGGTATATGTATTCGTCACGCAAATACACCACACAGGGCGGGGATGGGGTGCCGTGTGTCTCTATCGTTTGGAAAGAAGAACAAACAGACCTTGGCGCCGTCAGTGGTCGTCCGCACTGATGCCCACTCCTCCTCCTGCAGCAGTCGCCGGGACCCGGCGTCGTCCGTCCCGATGATCACCACCACCACGTTCGAACAGGAAGCAGCAACCATCGGGACTGTCCGAGACGCAATTGTGGCGCTGGGGGATGTCAGGGGGAGGATGGCGATCATGCTGTCGATGACACACGGAAGGATCGCCCAGGCAGAGAGGAGCACCGCCACCACGAAGGCCCTTACGGCACGGTCGGTGGCACTCACAGCCCAGATGGTTGCGGTGGCAGCAAACATCGAGAAGATCAAAACCGGTGCGGCGATGGCCATGGTGTCAAGAGAGACGGTGGACGTCCTCCGTGCCGCCAACGCAACGATACGGGAGGTCGCCGTCAACCCAGAGTCTGCGAGGAACGTGATGCAAGACGCGGAAAATGCACGCACAGACGTAGAAGAGACGGCGGGTCTGCTGTCGTCGTTGGGAGGACAGGCGTTCCTGGACACCACCACCGAACTCGAGGCGATGATGCTCGAGCTCGCCGCCGCCGACGACGACGACGACGGCGACATCATCAACGGGTCACAGAAAGAAAAGGTGGAAACGGGGGCAATACGGATGTCGGCGCCACATTACCACCAGGCGTTTGACGGCGGAGATGCTGCCGGGGGGCCAGCTGTTGCCGTTTCTTTTGTGTAGCAACAAACAGAAAAAAACTAGAACATGCGGTTTGTGTGTACATACGATGCCTACAGTTCACTTTGTCAGACAGGGTGGCGACAATGTCCCTGTGTGGGATTGTGTCGAAGGGGTTGTTGACGCCCCCGGGGGCGTCAACCGAACCGTCGAATAGTCAAGTCGCCGTTGCGTCCCACATCCTGCAGACGCTGACACACGCCCACTCGCTGGCATGTTCCGCCGCACTTCAAGGCTCCGCGTGGGGACTGGGGGGCGACGAAACACCCGCGTCCGCCCGGACCATGGTGTTCCCCTGGCTCCTCGTGCGCCAGCCACGCGCCGTCGTTAGGGTCGACATGACGGACGCAGGCACACGCCCGGCGGCAATGGAGTACATCACGGCTTGTGCAAGGGCCGAGCATGCAACCGTCACGCTTCTGGACGACGACGGGCAGTGGTGTGTGGTTCTCGCCTCCAAGCCCAAACGAGCTGTTCGTGTGAACGACCACCACCGCCTGGCGTCACTGGCGTCTCTGCACCCCGGGCTCGTCGCACTGACACAGGGACTGGGTGCCCTTGCCGCCCGTCGGGACTCGTCGATCGCCTTCTCGTTCCAGGACACGGCTTGGAAGGAGGCGTTCCTCACGTTCCCGGACGGCAACACCGGCGACGACAAACGGCGCCATGCAACTGTCACCGCCAGGAGGTGTGAGGCCGACGTCGTGGCCACCGTCGCAACGGCATTTAAGCACGCAGAGGACGACGCGTGCACCAAGTCGACCGTCGGGATCCGGGCACTCACGTCGGACGTGACGATCCAGCTCCCTGTTCCTGCGTCTGTGTCGGTCTCCATTTCCATCTCTGACACGGGTCCGCCAACCGTCACCCTGCCAGGCGACGGCTTCCACTTCTTTGCCTGGAGCACGCCAACCAAAGCCAGCCAGCCCAAGATCATCTTTCTCCGCTTCGACCCGACGACGCGCCGTCTGGTCCGTGCGTGGCCCAGCGACGACGCGTCAACCCTGCCGCAGGTCGGAACCATCCTCACGATGGACGTGGGGGATGGTCACCCGCGAGCGACGCTCACGGTGGCAGGCGACACACGGACCACCGGGTTCTTGGACGCCACCACCGACGCCGTTGTCGGCCTGATCAAGAACTCTCGGGTGTTCACCATCCCGCCGCCACACACGGGACCCCAGCAAATCCCGGCGGAGTTCAGGGCAGACGCCGAGGCATGGGCTGCGTCTTGGTCCAGAAGTGCGGCGATGCACGAACTCGGTGTCACGCTATCGACGCGCCCACAGCACATGGCCGCCGTCCTGGGTGCTGGCGGTATTCGGTTCGACACAAAGAAGGGCGCCATCGCAGCGGCGCCCCAGACGACGGCATCCATCGTGTTTCCCGCGGCGCCCCGAGGGAGCGTCCTGGCCATCGCCATCAACGAAGCGTGGGCTTGGGTCGGCCCCGCCGCCGACAGAATCACACGTAAGTCCACAGACTGCCTCCGCATCTCACAGGGGCTCCACGACAAACTCGTCAACCTCGTCACACCGTCGTGTCGAGCCGGACTTGCCGCGCCGATGACTGACATGGCGTGGGCGGGGGTCGAGGACGGCCTGCCGCCAGACAGCGCGGCGTCCTGCACCATCGTCCCCGCCGGCAACTCGCTGCTGACCCCGCCGCCCATGTCCGCCATGCCTCCTGCCCGTATCGAGGACGTCCTCACGGCATTCCGGTTCACGGGAGTGCCCGTGTACGCCGTCGTCCGGTCGACCGGAGGTCGGGCGCCCGTCGTCGTTTCAGTCCATTCCAGACTCAACATCGACACTCGAGGGTTCGACGACAGCTTCACGAACGAGCTTCCACGGGAGACGGACAGGAAGATGGTGTCCAAGGCTGCACTGACTGCCGCCATGCTCACCGCCGCCGACAAGCAGATGAACGACGACAACGCCTTGGTCGAGCGGCGGCCACGCAACGAGGCGGTCCTGAAAAAGCTGTTGTTCGTCCTGTCCCAGCCGGACCCAAGCCTCTCCGAGGCGTTTGAGATCCTCGTGGTCAACGTGTTCCGTGGGAACGAGACGGTCGCCCGGGCACGCGTTCTGGCAGAAGGGATGCGGATGCTGGAACACACCGATGGAGACGTGTCCGCCCTCGCGCTGCAACCGGACGGGTTCGAACCACGTAAACTGGCAAGGAGTGGCGTGGACAGTCGGAGGCGCAGGGCGCGTAACAACGCCGCCGGAGCTGGAGCTGGAGCTGGAGCTGGAGCTGTGCCTGACGTCGCAGACACCAATGCCGAGTACGCAGGCGTGGGAGAAGAAGAAGAAGAAGAGGAGGAAAAGAAGCACGACGGCTTTGCTCAAAGGGGCCACGGCGACCGCGCCCTCCCGCCAGACCACCCGGCGTTCCCGGTTCCGTCTCTCGCATCGAACGACGTCCTGAGAATTCAAGCAGCACCAGCGCCGTTGGCATCAGTGGTAGTAGCGGCGGCCCTTGTGGTCCACTCCACACCCACCCGCATCGCAGACATCATTTTTGGAGACGGAGACTGTGAAGGACTGCGGGCCGCCATCGACACACTCGTCGGCATCGGGGGAAAGACTGCAACAACGTGGCTCCTGGCGACAGACCCCGACGATGGGATGTGCACGCCCCTCGACCGGGTGGCGAACTGGTTGTACCACTCCAACCTCGTTGGTGTCAACACACAAGCCGGACCCAGCGACAAGGAGGAGCGTCGGATCCAGACGGCGTTCAGCGCCAACATGTCCCAGCTGATGATCGAAACGCTGATGCCGGCGGCGGTTCTCGGGGACCTGATCTGCCAAGTCGCCGCGTCGGGCGTCGATCTCACAGCCCCTGGAGCCCCTGGAGCCCCTGGCGGAGGGGCCCAAGGCGACCCGGTCGTGCACCACATCGAGACGACAGAAGACTGTGACCAGTTTTGGGGAGCGTTCCATGCCAATGCAAGGAAGCATGTCGCGTTCCATGCACTCCATCGCGGGAACTCGGCGGCCCAAAACCTTGGTGTTGTCATGGGGCTGTGGGGAGACGACGCCAGCTCAACTCTGACACGGCAGCCGGAGAGCCAGCCGACTGACTGGACGGCGAAAGGTCTGGACCGCCCCGGCGACGACCCAGACAAACCCATTCTGCCGCCGTGCACGACCCGGGACAACCCCATCACGGCAGGTATGGCGCTGTGGATGCCCCTTTACTTTACACCCTCCACGGGCCTGTCCGACATTCTGGTTGATACGTCGACCGAGTACGTCGACGGGGCCGCACTGCGGAGACGGATGGCCGTCGTCCACGCCTTTGACACGAACAGCGCGACGCCTCTCCCAGCCTCTATCGTGACAGAACTCCTGGCGGGAAGCAACGACTGGCGGATCGTCCAGTACGGGCCACTGTGGAACAGGGTGGCGCGGGCCGTGGTTCGACGCCGACGAACCGCCGGAGCCGGAGCCGGAGCCGGAGCTGGAGCTGGAGCCGGAGCTGGAGCGGCGGCACAGCAGCACCCGAGACCACCCATGGAAGCCGGTGGCGACGAGTTGATTTACCTGGCAGTGATCGACGTCGGGCCACTGGAAGACTTTGTTCGCACGATGGACAGGGCACATGAACTGGCTACCAAGATCCGGGAGGAGTCCGAGTTTAGGGCAGCGTTTGGTGGCAGCGACAAAACCAAAGGCATCCTCGACAACCTGCTTCCGTTTCTCGACCAGATCTCTGGGGAACCGACACGTCTCGGGTATGTCACCGACCGCGCGGCGTCTGGGGCCGCCGCTGCCGACGACGACGACGACGACGCGGTTCTCACGGCGTACATCGTGCCTCCCCGTCTGGACGACATTCCCGAGGACGGTGGGCGGCGTGCCGCGGTCAAAACCCTCCTGGACAGCATTGTGCCCGTCACAGACGGTTCTAACTGGCTGGCGTACATGAAGGCTCTTCGGTCGACGTCCATCTTCCACATCGGTGCCTGCCTCGACCGGGGGAGGTGGCTCGTGTCGACCGACGTGTGGAACGAAAGCTTTGTCAAGCTTGCAGACAAGGCGAAACACTCCGTGGCCGGCCTACCCTGGGCACCCAGTCGCCGGGTGATGGAAATGTCCAGCATGTACAACGAGAAGAAGGAGTTCAAGGGCGACTGGAAGAGTTTTATGCACACGCGCATCGAGACAGCACGGGCGTCGTCCAAGCGCTTGATGGCACACAGTGCCGTGTTTCGCCGCTGGCTTGAAGGCATTTTCATCACCATGTCTGCGGAGGTGCAGATGGAGCGCGCCCTGTCCGCCGACAGAAAGAAGGGTGCCGGTGCAGGGGCCCTGGTCCCCCCAACCGGAGACGACTCGATTGAGACGCCGGCGTCCGTCTGGGCGGCCGGGGACGAGTGGAACGCCAACCGACACCTCTGGCGGGCAACACCCAAGTTCATGACCGTGGGTCTCACAAAGACGAAGACGAAGAGGAACACGACGACTCCTCCCCGTAACCACAAGGGCGGGCCACCGACGCCGCCGACGCCCCGGCTGTCGCAAAACTCCCGTGCGGTCGGCGTGATGATCAACGCGTTCATGTTCCGCCCGTTTTACGTTGTCGGGCGACCCGAGGCCCAGCAGTCAAAGAGCGTCGAGGTCGCCATGCAGATGCGGACCCTCACCGACGGAATCACTCGGGCGTTCGGGATCCACAACAGGGAAACGAAAAGCGCCAAGACCATCGACGTGAACGGCGGCGCCCTTTACTCAACGACCATTGTCGAAACGGCCATGTGGTGGTCGGCAGGGGTGGCACTTCGCCGCATTTCCAACTCCGCCTGGTGCACAGACCCAAACGTGCCGCCCGAAGTCCGGTCCGCCTTCCGCCGAATGGTGTCGCACGGGTGCGCCGACACCTTCCGGCGCGACCTTCTCGAGGTCATGGACGCCGCCGTCCCTCCGCCACCTGGGAAAGAGCCGGCGGTGGACGCCGCCCGGACGGCGTACACACTCTCTGGTGTCAAGGCCTGGACCGTGCTGTCTGACGTTCTGGTGCCGTTTGTCCACCCGGTCGACGGCGTTCCTCGGTGGCTGGACACACCCGACGACCCCGAGTGGAACACCAAACCGGGCCCACGCGACGCGGGGCTGCGGTGGGTGCCCGACCCGTCTGGCGACGCGATCCCCGACGAGGGTTCCGACCCACCGTTTGACTGGCGACTCGGCGCAGACGACCCGGCGACACACCAGGCTCTGGTGTACCACTACACACTGTTCCTCCTCCGTCGGACGGTCGGACTCACGTTCTTTTCGGAGTCTGTGGTCAAAGCTTCCAGGAAGGTGGCCGCGAAGCGAGACGTCCAGTTCGTCGTCCAGTCGTCGATGACACTTACCATAGACGCCCCCCCGGCGCTCAGGGCTAAACGCCGGAAACTCGTCCGCAAGCAGCGCCACCTGTCCCACGTCAAGTCGCCGCCGTCACCAACACCCACCATCGCGGCCATGCACGCGCCGATGATCGCACGGGCGACGGCGTCAGGGATCAGAGCCTCCACAATGTCGTCCGACGCCAGTCGCATCCGGGCGATCATAACGCGCCGGAAAACGCCGGCCGTCCTGAACGAAGTCGGACACGGGCTCCGACTGCGATTCATGAGAGCCGCTGCACGGGGGACGGGGATGCCACACCTGCCCGCTACACCGACAAGTGCCGACCTCGACGCGGTTCTTGGGGAGACGTGTGCAGAGCTGGCCCCCCTGTTCGGCCGTCATGACACGATGATCGGCGCACAGCGGGCCGGGCACGAAAGCGGGTTCATCGCCAGCCCCGACGGAACGCCCATCTCCATCGACACACGGCGGGCGTGGGCCGACGTCGGGTTTGTCGACGCCTGGACCAACGGCGTCGTTCGTGCAGTCAAGCTCAGGGTCCTGTCCCGCAACGCGCTGGGGTTCACGCGGTTCGCCGAGGTCCCGTCCACCACCGCACTTCTTGCAGCCGCGTCGGCGTCGCTCAGGGAGTCGACGGAGCGACGGAACCTCGGAACCGCCTTTGACCGTATGACCGGCGACCGCACGTCAAGCGTTGGCTGTGCGGCGCTCCCTGGACTCGCACCACGGACACAAACCGGCACCCCTGGAGTTGTCGTCGCCTCGTTGGAGATGGTCTCAAAGGTCAGGGGGTCCAGGTTTCGGTTCAGGGCGACCAAAACCGAGGACGCCAGTCGACGCTTCGTGGACTACGTCAACCGGGTCACCACTGCGACTCGGAGGGGGGATGTCCCCAGGAACGGCGGCGACGACGACGACGACGACGACGACGGAGACTTTTCGATCCAGCGGCTGCTTGTCGTGGACACCGCCCCAAGAGACAAACCGATGGCAGAGAAGCGGGCCTTGTTCCAGACCCCACCGTTCCTCCTTCTCGGGCGCCAAGCCGGCGACGGAGGCCCTCCCACCACAGTCGCCGTTCCACAGACAGCCGGAAAGCACGTCGTGATGAAGTTGGGGACGTCGCAGACCCCGCGCATGTGGGACGCCGCGCGGATCTACCAGACCAGCGTCCGTGCCAAGACGGCGTCCAGTGGGGTCGTCGACACGTACGGCAACCGGTTTTGGACAGCGTTCCGCGACAACGCAGACAATCAACGAAAGATGGAGTTCCCGGAGGCAGAGGGGCTCAGGGATTCCCTCCAAGCCATGTACGGCGGCGGCGGCGGTGGGAGGCGGCGGCGGGCGCTGCTCATGGGGACGGGCTCCCTCGTCGACGGCGCTGTCGAGGAAAAGAAGTGGACGTACCTGACACTCACAACGGCCGAGGCGCTCACCGCCGACCCCCTTGTCGTGCCACCTATGGACGAGTCATTGGCAGGCGTTCCACGCCTCATTGGCGCCGGGGCGACACACCCGACGCCGTGGATGCACTGGTTGATGATGAAGGCTCTGTGTGAGTTTGACATGTCGTCGCGCGACGGCGACGACCGCCCACAGAGACCGCCCATGCTGTACGGACGACTCCTCGACACCATCGACACCACACACCGAGCCGTGTTCGTGACCCGGGTGTCCACCGTCGTCATCGGGGTGGTTGTGGGCGCACCGGTGCCGGACCGCGTCGCCACAATCTGCTCCATCTTGGCCGGGCTTGGTATCGACGCCGTGTCAAAGGGGGAAGGGAAGAGGGCGCGCATCCGCGTCACCTCCACCGTCGCATGGACAGCCATGCGCGCCGCGTTCGGGTGTCGATCGGTCGACACCGCGGATACCCCCCGTGGAGGGAACGGCGACGTCCTCACAACCGCCGCTTCCGTCCTGTGGGCGACCGTCTCTCACGCCGTCCTTGTGTCACTCCACGACGCCCTCTCGGCCGTTGGGAGGTCGTGGGCCGCGCTGAGTCCCGACGTGCTCCTGTCGCCGTTCATCCAAGACACACAGGCGGTCCTGTTCGCCAGCGGCGCCGCTCGAAGCCACGTCCCGCTGGCACCCGTGTGGGGCCTCGACGTCCTCGGGAACCCCCGCGCGCAGGTCGTCGACACAAAAACATTCTTTGACGCGTCCGACGGGAGGGCCGCCGTTCCACTGGAAGACGTGATGGCTGTGACGACGTCCCTCGACCGCGCAAACCTGATGTGTGGTGCAATGACAATGAAGGAACGGGCGCCCCGTGCTGGCGCCGGTGCTGGCGCCGGTGCTGGCGCCGATGTTCCACGCGGCTCGCCCCTGTGGGCAACAAAACGGTGCACGGGCCCCCCACTGGATGTGACGACGTGGATGTACCATGGCGGGGACGTCGTCCTTAACCCCTCCATCATCAAGGTCGTCCTGGCGACAAACGCGGCGACGGACATGCTGTGCCTGTTTCGGGCAGCGGGTCCAAGGGTGGCGACGGCACCTCGTGCCCTCGACGTCCGTGGCATTGTTTCGACGGGGACGCGTATGAGCACCCAGGCCTCGAAGGACGCCCTTGTGAAGAGGAAGCTCGGGGAAGGGATGCTGCTGCGCGGCGGCGGGGTAGGCAGCTTCACGGCGGTCTCTGCAACCGGTCTTGTGCCACAGTACGACGACGCGGCGTTCGTCGGAGAGGTCCACCGTGTGTCAAAGACGCCCGGCACGTTCGCGTCGCTTCGAAGCGAGTCCTACCAACAGGCCGTTGACCGCTTTGTGCCACAGGAACCCGGCATCACAAACCCCGTCATCGGACACCGGGTGGCGGCGATGGCCGACATGCTGGCCGACTCGGGCGTCGTCGAGGGCGCAAGCCTGGTTGCACTCGGCGGGAAGGGAGACCCGTCCGCAGACCACTCCATTGTGGTTGTTGACCCGGCGTTCTCGTCTGGTATGACGCGCTTCTGTGCGACGCGGTGCATGGACCCGGCTGCCGAGTTCACCGTCGCGCTGCTCAACTACAGCTCCAACTTGGTTCAGGGCACCAATAGAGTGGACGACGCGACGCTCGCCGCACTCAAGAGCGCAGGCATCCACAACCAGATCACCCCGGGGCCACTGGGTGACGTCTATGTTGCTGGTGCCGGGGCCGGGGCCGGGGCCGGGGCCGGAGCCGGGGCTGGAGTCGACGATCCGTTTGGCAATGATGTTGGCGACTTGTTTTTGACGGCACTTGATAGCGACGTCGAAGACGACATTGGTGTTACTGCGGTTGCGTCGGCGGTAGCGACCGGCAAGAACACGCCGGCTTGCTACCAGTTGGTGCCGGCCGTATCCATCCGGAAGCTTGTTGCCCCGAACACCCCCGTCACGGTGCACTACAACCCCGTCAACCACAAGGCATTCCTTGACACCCCGTGTCGCTGTGCCGACTGTGCGCCGTCACGTCGTCTCGCCGGCGGGTTCGCCAGCCGACTCGGGCTCATGGGCGTCGTCGTTGCCGACGGTGGGTCGGACGCCGTCATTTCCAACTCCCACACAGACCTGTCTTCACCCGACGCCGTCATTGTCGACTTCAGTGCCGACGGTGGGTCGTTCACGGCCGATCTCTTCAAGCGCCACGGGGCGTCGTCGGCTACGTTGTTCCGCCCCACACGGGTCGTCCGTATCCCGTTCGCCGCGTCACCAGGGTCCAAGAAGGCGGTTCGTGTGTTCGATGGCCCGTGGGCGGCCGACGGGGACAGGACGACTCTACCCGCCGACACCATTGATGCGCTGTTCGCGACGGAGGCGGCATTCCAGGAGATGGGTGCCGCGCGGGACGACGGCCGTCTCCTCGTCACAACCATGGCACACCTTCGGGCGCCGTTCATCGACATCGGCATTCCGGGGGTCGACCCGACGAGCGCCGACCCGTCCATCGACCCGATCAAGGGCGCGACGCACGTTCTGGCAATTTGGCCCACTGGGATGGCCCTCCAAACCGACGACAGGAAAGACGTGCTCCCGGCGCGCTGCACGTATGTCCGCGCCGCCGTCCGTGCCGCCAGGGAGGGAACCACAGTGAGCTGCGTCGTCACGACCCACCCAAACCTGTTTCTCCAGTCCAACGCGCTCCACGGCGCAAAGCAGTTGGACGACATACCGGACGACGGCGTCTTTCGGGTCGCCGGGGAGGTGGACGTCCCTGTGGCGTTCTCAAGGACGGCCGGGCGGAGAGACCCACGGGTTCCGGAGATGGAGAGTGGGGCGGGGACGGTCGTCGCCACCGTTTTGCGTCGGGCAAAGCCACTCAACGAGCTGCTGTGGAACACAGCCAAAACGAAACAGCGGCCAAAGTACCACGTCCTGTGGACCCGGGCCCTGTACCGAAACTGGGACAGGACGGAGAAGAGGCTAAGCGCCGCGATCCCCGTGCAGGACCTGCTGTTGGCCGGCGCCGCCGCCGACCGCGCCGACCGCGCCGACCGGAGAAGCATCGCCACGAACAGGAACGTGTACGGGTGGGATGTGTGGAGCCGGGTGTGTGACGCGTACGTAGCAAACGTGGAGTAATCCAAACAAAAAGAGAACCAATAGCACCTGTAATCGTATTTCATCTTGTGTGCTTGCTTGCCTGAGGCGTCACCACCGCGGCGGCTTCTCCAAGACCCAGGACGACGCCAGACCTGCGATGATGTCCGTGTTGATCGTGGCGAACCCTGCTGCCACAAGTCCGACGAGTACCGCAACGGTTGTCGCAACGGAGACGGCGATCGAAGTCAGCATGGTCTTGAGTGGGGACCGGACGACGAGGACAAGGACGACGACCACAACGATTGCGGCGACCACAATCCCGGCTCCCAGAGCAACGCCGTGCATGAAGTTGATGTCTGGAAGAGGACCACTGTCGTCAGCGGCGACGGGCGGATCCGTCGTCGGCAAGGCACCATCGCCACCTACATCACACGCCCCGCTCATGTTTGTTTGGTCTGGTATCCAGTCACGTGTCGTGTCTTCCCCCCCCTGGATGGAAAGGGGAAGGAGAAGGCGCTGTGTGTATACATTAACGTTCAATTGGTCCGTCTTCGTCGTACAGTTTGGGGGCGATCGACACAGCGATTGAGGTCGCGACGAACCCGTGGGACAGGAGAACGGTGAAGAAAGCCGAGGGGTCTGCACCAAACCGGTACACGGGGACGATGATTCCGCCAATGACGCCCGAGATGATGTTACCAGTCCCGAGTCCGATGAAGCCGTCCCAGTAAGCCGCCTTGTGTGTCCCGTCACCGCCACCGTCCGTGATGAAGTCACTCCACGGGATGGGCGTCCCGTACACAATACAGAACCACACCGCCGGCACGTACGCCACGAGGTGGACCAGCGTAATGGGTGACATGACGGCGGCGACCATGAACCCGAACAGCCCGAACAGACCCAGGAGGATGACCGTCATTAGTCGCCGGGTTGGACTTGCGATGTACAGGTACCACAGCAACCCGTAATTTTCGTCTCCGTACGAACACAGAATGGCACACGGAACGCACAGCGTCTCGCACACCTTCTCGCACGCGGCGCCGCATGCCTGTGAACAGGTGTGCCGGAACCCTGGGGCGGGCACCCGGGGAAGCGTCCGAAGCCTTCCACCTCCTTCTCCTCTTGTGGACTCAACTCCAACGACAGGGCAGAAGGCTTTCGGGGAGGAGGCCGACCACCACCGGCGGGTGGTGTTGGGGCACTGGGCGGAAGTACCGAGACGGCGATCGAGCCTAAAACGCCGGACATGTCAAACCCATCGTCATCAGTGTCGCCGCCGTTGTCGCCGCCGTTGTCGTCGCCGCCGTCATCCCCACCACTTGGACCCCCTGTGCCAATGAGTACGTCTTCAAACACGGGACGGGCGGTGGCAGGGTCTTTGCCGCCCCACCCGTGGCCCGCCCCCCCTCGAATAAGTGACTGTTCCTCTTCGGTGGCAACCGGGGTGGCCTCTGCCATACTTCACGACGACAACGATGGCGACACTCGGTTAGCACCTTTGGGCACTCACTCATGCATTCACATATACACACACACGCTTCTTCTCTACTCAAGGATGTAGATCTCGCACGACGACCCACTGCACCACCTCCACACAGACATGCCACACGTTGCAAGACCCGTGGCACCGGCGGGGATCTCGGGGCCACACGCGTACCGCACCAGATCAAAGTCACCGTCGCGCCCTTGTTCCCTCCAGACGTGGAACGGGAGGCTGTCCGTTGTGACGTCTCCAACAAGTTCCGGCTCGGCGTCGGAGTCAGAGTCGTCGGAGTCGTCTCCCAGCTCCAGCTCCCCCGAGCTCTCGAGTGCTGCTTTGTGCCGGTCGTGGAGGGCAAGCACGATCTCCTTCGCCGTCCTGCCTTCGACTGACTGACTGACGTCAAGTGAGCACGTGGTGCCGGGCGGCCACGAGTCGATCGCCTTGTCTGCTACAAGGCTTTGAAGACCCGCGTCTAGGATGCACACGTCGCAGGATGATGACGCCATCGAAAAAAACAGCTAGTCACACACGGGATACTACACAAAAAATGCACAAACGGTTTCATTTATACACCCCCCTCGAGTACAATCGCCCTTGACCGGATGATTCCGTCCTGTGGTACCCGGAACCGCCCAAGGGAAGACGACGACGCGGCAGGCGTGTCGCCGTACCGCATCCGGCCCGATGATGACGATGACGACGGCGCCCCGGGGACCTTGACACGCCCCAGGGCACTGCTGTACACCACACTCACCCCGATGTACTGCAGGGGCGCCGTCGACGGGTAGGACCCGCAGCACCCACTCACCGCCGTCGGGTCCATCACCAGCCGCCTCGACGTGTCGTATATCCACGCCGCGTGGTGGGGCTCGGACGGCCTCCCAAACCCTGGAGTGCCTACGACAATGCCCTCCATGTACAAGTACGTTGTACCAGGCGAAGTGGGCTGGGACTGGAGGGCACAATGAACCGCAATCGCAAGACGGTACGGGTTGGTCGCCGTCCTGTCGTCGAGCGGAAGCAGTGGAAGCAGCGTCGACGTCACGACCTCGGACGGTTTCTGGACCATTATGCTGCGACCCCGGGTGAGAAACCCCTCAATCACATCCGATGGGAAGCACAGACCAAGGAGATGCTGGCGCACAGTCTCGACGTCGAAGATGGGGACAAACCCCTGTCGGGGAACCAGTGGACCCGACGCCACCGAAAGTTTCTTTGTCGCCGCCGACGGCAACGGGCGGCGGTGCTCAACGACGTCGCTGTTGTCATCACCCGAGCTGTCACGAAGCCCGTCGTCGTCGTCGTCGTCGTCGTCGTCGTCGTCGTCGTCGTCGTCATTGTGGCCCTTCTTCTCCGACCATCGCGGCCGGTGGGGCTTGACTGCCCAGGTCCTGGAGTTACGAGGGTCGTCGTCGCTGCTGCTGCTACTGTCTCCACCTCCATCGGGCCCAGGGCCAGACTGCACCGCCCCCATTCGTGTCGCTGTACTCCTTTCACACACACCACCACCCAGATATATATTCGTGGGCACATTACTTCCTACTCGCCGCGTCTTTCACCCGCCAGTCCTTCCCGCCGTCCGGGACAGGCTCCCACCGCCCCGTGAAACGCAACGTGGCACGCATCGCGTCCGTCATCACGTGGTCAATGATGCACGACGGGTACTCGGTGGCCAGCCGGTCAAGAAACTGGGAGCAGGTTCCTTGGCGCCGACGGCTGGGCCACACCGCAATCGTATCCAGCACGAGGATGAGGTCGCCGGTGGTGGGTGACCGGTCACGGATGAACGTCACTGTGGCATCAGGGGCGTCACACCGAAGTCGTAAGGAGAGGTCAGACGACGACGTCCGCGCCGGGTCCATAAACCGTGGAACGGACTCTCTGAACACGTCGCACACACTGATGTGCGTGAACAGGTGGTTCTGCTTCAAGTACTCGAGCTGGAGCTCCAGTGCCAGGTCGACGTCGTCGTCCAGCGTCGCCATTGTGTCGGCCACACACACGTGCTTGCACCACGGCAACAAACACCTTATAAACAGACACCCCTCAACGTATGAATTCTAGAACGCGTCACTTCTTCTTCATACCCCCTGCACACCTGGGGTCTTCCGCCTTTCGCTTCTCGCACTCCGTCGTCGCCATCGCCTGGAACACTCTGCCGGAGCGGATGCGCACCCCGTCTTTGGTCGGGTGCCTGGCGCCGAGGCTTGGATGGACGTCGATGGATGCTCCAGCAAGCCTACAGTCGGGGCCACACCCGTCGATCTCCAGGCTGTGGAAGCCGTCTGCCCACACACGCTCACACCCAGACGCGATTCCGTGGGTTCCGTGCTGGGACAGTCTTATCATCATCTCAAACATCCTGTCGTCGTCCGCTTGGTCGACATCAGACATGGCGGCGTCGTGCTCTCCCCCCAATACACATCAAGACATTCACATATACACAAACAAAATAATACCCAGTTTGTGATGGGCGTGTTCGTGTGTTTATGAACCGCTTGATAGAGAGAAAGGGGATAGCCCCGCACGGGATGATTAGGGCGCTCGTGGAGCGGAGAGAGATGGGGGTACGGAGCACGTTCGTGTTGAACGGACAGTCGGCGGATATGCTCGGCTTGGCGGAGAGAGAGATAGACAAGGGTAACAGCGCCCTCATCTCGGCGTGGATGATCAAGAACGACATGTACTTCCGCACGTGCTACTTGTTTCCCGAAGGCGACACGGGGATCATGATCGTCACCGGAGCGATGACGGCGGAGGGGCTTCCCCAGTACGACGAAGAGAAGGAGGCCCTCTTCCTGTTTGAAGACGTTGAGAGTGAGGCTAAGCAAAAGGAGATGGTGTGTGCGTCCCTCACGTTCCTCACGACAAAAGAACAGCGGACACGCGCTCACCTAAGCCTCATGTTGGCGATCCATCGGGAGGAAGGCGATCGGGAACGCGATATCGGGGCGAGCGCCGGGGCGGGTGCCGGGGCGGGTGCCGGGGCGGAGCAGTCTGGAACTGATTCGAACGTGAACTACGAGACGGTCGAAGCGAGGCGACCCTACCGGCGCCAACGAACGGACAGAGAGTAGGCAGCGCCTCCACGCATGGAATCAAGAGTCGTTTGGTTACTTGGACTCTGTGTGTGTACCAGATATTGAAATGGATTAGTGGCTTCCCTTCATTTTCATTTTTCACTTATGCTTGGTCTCTGTTCGAATGAACTCCCGCGGGGACACTCCGTGGAGGTTATATGTCCACACAACTCGTACGAGCGAGGGGTGATATTCCTTTGGTATGTCCTACTTGTCTGGTGTGGTTGTGTCAACGCGGCGCCTCTTCGTGGACGTCTTCGCCTTCGTGGACGCCCGGATCTCAACTGCTCGACTTGACATACTCACGAGAAACCGTAGGTCCACGTTCCCTATGGAAAGAAACCCTTCCGCGTCGGGACTCGTGTCGTCGAGAAAAGTGGTGATCTTTTCCTCTCTTGCGCGCGCCACCGCTTGGTTTTCGGCCTCGGTGGCGTCTTCGTTTTGGTAATGTAGACTTGAGCTGCGGAAGGAGACTGGTGAACCTCCTTCCTCGTAGAGGATTGCAAAGAACGTGCGATCCCCATTCATGGTTTTTGCGTGGGTGAGATACTCTGGCGCCTGGATGCAGTCACGCGGGAGCGCAATGTGGGTCACCAGCGACACCCGGGTCCCACCCATGACGACGATGAAGATCCGTTGGCCGTTCTTGGTACGTGTTGTTCGAACGATCGCCAATCCCACGCCCCTTGACGACATCGTTTCGTCAAAGCTGGCATCCATGGCCTCCAGTGTGGGGGTTGGCACATACCTGACTGCCTCCGCCAGGCTCAGGGCTTTCTCATATATCGTGGTGGTGGTCGCCATCGTCTCACGGGCATACTGGAATACGGACTCTCGTATATACACACGCGTGATTCAGTGCATAGCCACATTGGAAAAGAAAAGAGGGGGAAGACGGGTAGACGAGGTGGGTGTATATAGAGGAGTAGTCCACACAGGTACAGTAGAGGGTGGAAAGGAAGTCCGGAATGGTGATGTGGGGCGCGTTGTCGGCAACGGTGCTTCTGGCACTCACAGTCGCCGCGGCACCCCCGTCCGTCATTGACGCGCGCTACCGCGTCGACGACATTGACCAGGGCAACATGCGGTTCCAGATGGGGTCTATCCGACTCACGTTCGACGCCGACCTCGCCGTCGGCGGGACGCAGCAACCAGACGGAACTTACACCGGCGCCACCCGTGTCGACGAGCTGCCACTCGAGCGCGCATGCAACGAGTTCAACAAGGGCGTCATGTTCCTGCAGGGAGCTGCGTCGATGACGTGCCAGACGGCACAGGGTCCCATGACGTTTGGGACCATCCCCGTCGACGACGGGTTCGGTGGAGGCGGGGGCGACCACGGGGGCGACGGCCCCGGCCCCGGCCGTCGGCTGGCGAACAAGCTGGCACAGAAGCAGGCTGAGCGCCAGCGCCGCCTGGGGTCTGCCGCAGACGGGACGGCTACAAGCACAGCGGCAGCGACGACGATCGGAGACGACTGCGGCCCGGCGGGGTGCCGACTCGACAGCGACAGTGACACCCGGTTCGACACCAGTGAGTGCTACGACAGCGGCGCGCCAATCATGTACGCCCTGTCTCCGTTGCCGACGGACGACCCGATGAGCGTTCTGTTTGGGACGATGGGGAAGCTGGACATGACAAGCGCCGTGATCAACGGCAACCAACTGATTCTGGGGATCATCCTGGAGTTCTACGAAGAGGAGATGGGGACAATGGGCGGCGTCGTCACGCCGGAAACACTCGGGACGTGCACCGTCAACCTGACGCCAGACGTGAACCCCCTCACCGGCTCGCTCGCCATCCTCACCAACGCAGACACGGGAGAGGCCGTCGATGGCGTGCCGAACCACACCATCCTGCCCGACGACCGGGCGTGCAACCACACACAGCTGTCCATCGACGTCGCCGAGTTCGTCGAGTTCCTCGACACCCGCATCAGCACCGTCGGCGGGATGGATGACTACGACGCCGTCGAGGCCAGGGCGTGGCAGGTCACCGCCTTCTCCGTCCGCGAGTCCATCGCAAACTGCAAGTCGAAGGCCTTCAGTATGCTCAACTCCGGCGTCCAAGACGTCACTCGTATCACCGAGCAGTGCGGTAAGCCGCGGATGCTAAGTGCCGGCGGCGGCGGCGGCGGAAACGACACCGCCCCAGGAAGTCGACGACGCCTGCAAGCGCCCGTGTCGACAGAAGACGTCGATGCGGTCGTGGAACGGATCGAGCAACTGTTTCCCGTCGGGAAGCAACACTCGCGCTTCTTCCGGAGCGCCGTTGCACAGGTCGAGGCGTTCGCTCCCACTTTGCCGTCCGCTGAGTGGATACCAGCTGGGGCGTTCCGCCTTGGCGACCGACGACGATTGGAAGAGGGGTTTGACGGGCCCCATAGTGACGACCCAGAGGGACCAGAAGGAACAGGACCAGAGGGACCCGGTGTCGGTGGCGGTGGCGCGTACCGTAACCCCGACTGGTTGACAGACCCGTGTTGCAACTGGGACGCCCGCTTCGTGTCGTGCTGTTCTCCGCGACCCCTGACGTACTCCCGCACGGCGTGGACGGACGTCAATGACGCACAGGTGGACGCCAAATGCGACGCCGCGAGTGCAGACGTTGTGCGGTCGACTCTAGAGACGTTGGCCGAGGAACAGAACCGCGCCGGTGGAGACGCGACGACGGACAAGTGTGCGGCGCTCGGCAGCGGCGGTGGGAAAGACGCACTGGAAGACAGCATGTCCTGGTTTCGGACGTGCATCGAAGAGATGTACGAGGAAGTGTCCTGTACCAAGGGCAGCGAGTGTGTCAGCGGGTTCTGTGACGAAGGCCGCCAGAAGTGCATGGTGCCCCACGACAACCCGCCGTTGATGGCCAGTATCTTTGCGACGTGCCTCCTGGACCCGACCAAGGCCGACAACGACGTCCTGTCCCGTGTGCGCGACCGGCTGGGGGTGCCACCGGCGGCACCGACAGAAGAGTTCACGGCGGCCGTCGTGACGACGGCACTCGGAGACCCAGACTGTGTCGGGAACACGGCGTGGAACGTGCCGGGCGCGACGGGGCGGTGGGTGTGGCGCGCCGCCGACCCGGACTGTGACGCCAGCGTCGAGTACTGCCACTACGAAAACGTGTTTGTGCCGGGCAACCAAACCCTGTGCCTGGGCGACAAGAGCTGCAACTGGGACCGCTGGAACTCCCAGATGACCCAGGAGAAGTGCGAGAGCGACGCCCGTGGCACGGAGGTGTGCATGGAGTGCTGGGGCGCCGGTGGTGCCGACAGCAACAGCTGCTGGGCGCAGACGCAGTGGCCGCGGTGCATCAAGAACGACTACTGGGACGTCGACCGGGTCGCTCGCTGTGCCGCCGACGGCTACGAGTGGGTCCGGGAGTGGGGATGGGGACGGTGCGAAGACACGGCGGCCGCCGACCGGGCGGCGTGCATGGACGGGTGTCCCTTCAGCGAGGACGCCAGCATGAGCTGGGTCGACGAGCAGCGCAGCAACACCTGGAACCGGTGCGCCGGGACGTACTGCACCAACAACGCCATCACTACCCAGGAGGAGTGCGACTCCACCCACTTCTTCGGCGGCTGCTCGTACACCGTCAACGCAACGGCCGGCGAGGGCTGTCCGCCGTGGGAGAGCGGGTGGCAGACCGAGTACCTCGACGAACACATGGATCTGTGTCGCATCCCGCAGTGGTCCTGGGAGTCGGAGTACGGGCCCAACAGCGCCCACCTGTGCGTCCCCGGAGGACCCGAGGCGTACTACGCCGCACACAACATGAGCCTGCCCCCCGGTTTCGTCGTCAGCGCCACTCCCAGTCCGACCCCGGCACCGTACACCGCCTGCGCCGTCCCGGCGCTCACCACGTCCGCCCTCAGCGAAGAGGCGTACTGTCTCCCGGGCACCGCCCAATGGATGGACAATGACGCGCCTGGCGGGCCTGCGCTGATGTGTGTCCTGCAGGACCCTGCTACCGCGCCGGCCACCGAGGGGGACTGTGTCAACCCCGAGAACGTGTACTTTGCCTGTGCAGACAACAGCCACTCCAGCGTTGCCGAGTGCATCATCTCCCACGGCGGAAGTGGGTGGGTGCCCTTCGACCCGTATGCAGTAGGGGACGTCGTCTGTGCAAGCACGTCTCTGACGTACGCGGAGTGTGATGCCCTGCGACTCGCGTCGCCGGAAACGATCCAGCCCCTCGGCTTCAACACCCGCACCGTCCTTCGGGACAACGTGTGGGAGCTGGCCGAGGCGCCGCCTCTGCCTCCCGCCTACAGCGGGTGTGCCTTCGCGTCGGCATTCGCCGACAACAGCGACCCTGGGTCCACCACCTGGTTCTGTCCTGCCGACTACCGCCGCATCGCGCCTCCGCCGTCCGCCCTTCCGGACCAGGTGTGGTGTGTTTCCACCGCCCCGGGAACGTTCATCGCGTCCTTCGAATCGTGTGACGCCCTGCGAGGGGCGGGGCCCGGGATGTACGTCGGGTGCGGTGACGCCGGACACGGCCTGGTGTCAGACTGCATCGAAGCCCACCCCGGGTGGTACAGCGGCGCCGTCCCCGACAACGGGCTCTGTATCTCGGCGGACGTGTCGTTCGGCGACTGTCTTGCCGCTGCAAGCACACCCGGAAGCTCCGTTTCGCCCATCTACTCCAACTTTGTTTCCCCCATCGTTGACGACGAGGGACCCCTTCCGTCGCCCAGCGCCAGCTTCAGCGTCACGCCCACCATCAGCGTCACGCCGTCCAACACGCCCACCATCAGCGTCACGTCGTCCATCACTCCCACCATCAGCATTACCGCGTCGCCAACGCCGTCCGCTTACGCCGGCTGCGCGTACGAGGCGTTCAGTGGCCAGCTCGGCTACGGGCTGTGTGCCGGCATCGACGAAATGGTGTCCGACCCCCGAGACGTCGGTGACCAAGTCGGCGGAACACGAGCCCTGTGCATCGAGACCAACACTGCACGCGTCGACTGTACCGACGGCGCGTCCAGGTACGTCGGGTGCCTCGACAACAACGTCCCGGACACCGGATACCAGTCCTGTCGGAACGAACACGACGTCGCGTGGGCGGCGTGGCTGCCCGTCACGCCCTCTGCCAACCTCATGTGCTCGTCGGGGCACCTGCCCGAAGGCGATTGCGACGCCCTCGTCGCCGCCGACAGTGGTCGGTACTCGAAGCTGACTGTCGACGTCCTGCCGCTGGACACGATGCCCGCCGACACGTACAGTGGGTGCGCCGTCCGGCCATACACCGTCGCCGCCCCAAGCAACGCCGAGTGCCCCTACGGACTACTGCCTGCTCCTGCTGGGCCGGGGAGCGTCGAGCGGTGGTGCTACGCGCCGGTGGGCACCCCGTCCTACCGGACCGAGTCAGAGTGTGCCGCCACAAAGACCGGGTTCGACACCAACCCAGGAGGGCAGTCGATCAACGCCGTGTCGTACGCCCAGTGCAGTGCCGTGTGTGTCGACCTGGAAGACGGGACGGGCGACCCCCTCCTGGACGTCTCCTTCTGGACAGACATGAGCACCGGCCTGCCGGGCACCGTGGACGGAGGGGGACAGTGCATCCGGCTGGACATTTCGTACGACACGTGCAACACCGGGTCAAACATGGTCCCCGTTTCCGCCTTCCTGGACAGCTCCGGCTGGTTCCCCGTGTCTGGGCCCGTCCCGACACCGACGCCGTCCAACACTCCCACGTCCAGTCGCACCATCAGTGTCACGCCGTCCATCAGTGAGACGCCGTCCGCCACCCGGAGCGTCACGTCGTCCATCAGCATCACCGGCACACCGTCCACCAGCCTGGGCGTCAGCACCACCCCCACCGCCACCGTCACGCCCACCATCAGCATCACGCCGTCTAACACCGGCACGTCGTCTGTCAGTCTGTCGGCGACGCCGTCGCCCATCCCGTACGCCGGGTGTGCCTACGAAGCCTTTGTTGGCGACGACGGGTGGGGCGCCTGCTACGGCGACGCCCTCATCTTTGACGACTTCCGGGTGACGCCCGGGGAGAGCAACGCGCTGTGTCTGCTGTCCACCCTCACGTGGCAGGAGTGCGTGGCCGCCGACGCGTACGTCGCGTGTGTGGACACAAACCGTGTCGCCGCGTCTTGTGAGACGGAGCACGACGCTGCCTGGAAGGACTGGGCCGTCGCCCCCGTGACACCCGGAAACGACGGGTGTGCCGCTACGGGCGACTCCGTCGACGAAGCGGCATGCGCTGTCCTCACGGGCGGCAGTGCCGACTACGCTGCCATCACCGCGGACCGGATCTGGGTGGAAGACGTCCCTGTCGCCGCGTACGGGGGCTGTGAGTTCTCCCTGTACGTCACACAAACCGGAGGGTGCCCCTGGCCGCTGCGTGAAGGTCCTAGCCACAACCCGGATGGGCTACACTACTGCGTCCACCTTCCCGGTACGCCTGGGTACCGGACCCAGTCCGAGTGTGAGGCCGCCCCGTTTCCTGCGTACGTTGGATGCGAGCGCTGGTGCTGGGATGTCGCGAATAGCAACCCGGAGGACGTCGGCAACTGGGTCCACGAAAACAACCAGCCCCTCATCGAAGGACTGGACGCGACCGGGAAGTGCTACCGCTACGACATCATTCAGACCGACTGTGAAGCCTTCAGTAACTCGTTTAACGTCGAGCGATACGGCGTCACGCCCCTGCTGGCGCCCGTCCCGACGCCCAGTGCGACCCCCACCGTCAGTGACAGCCAGACACCCACGCCCAGTGTGTCGGTGTCGCCGGCAGGCCAGCGCCGACGCTTGGCAGCCGTACGTCGCCCGCACGGGATCGAGGTCACCCGCGCCGACATCGAGGCGGGTCGACGTGAACTGGCACTGCAGGGTCAGTCGTCGGCGATTCGCAGCATCGAAGAGGCTGCCGCCGAAATCGAGCGTCTTGCGCGCCAGATGGAGATCAACGGGCCGACTGTCAACAACGAAGAGGTCCGGCGCCTGACCGAAGAAACCCGTGCATGGAGAGAGGGGGTCGATGCGTCGTTTGCACAGGCGCAGGTGGAGCGGGAGAAGCTGGCCGAGGAGGTGGATGCTATCGCCAAGCGGTCGATGCTGGCGCTTGACCGCATCAACTCGGGCGTGGTGTCTGCCGCCCCTGCCGATATTCACACCCGCCTGCTCCAGTCCTGGAGCAAAGACCCGACCCTTCGCAACAAGCCGGCTGGCGCCCAGGCGTGGACGACACAGGACGAGCTGTCTGTGCGCGCCGCCTCCTTCCGTGCATCGGACGCCGCTCGTGAGCGGTACGAAGCAGAATCCGCAGGCCGTCGTCGTCGACTGGACCGGGGCGTCCCTCCAGGCGAGCCCGTGTGGTGGGGCGCCGACACGGCGTGGCGCACGCCGCATTGGTGGCAGACCAAGTTCCACAGCGTGCCCAACCCGGACTACAACGCGACGTTTGCTGCAGGGTTCCAGCGGGAGGTGGTCGACGCCGGAACAGGGGCCCGTGACTACTTCTGGGACATTCGGGCCGAGGAGTTCATCTGGGTCCCCGACGAGACGGCCAGTGGCGCGTGTGTCACCAGCGAGTACTGGAGCCTCACCCAGCCAGGACAGGCCTTCGAAAACGACGCCAGCGGGGCCTGTGAATCCCTCGGAGACTCCAACTCGTACTGGGGTGGAACATGGTATGTGGAACCCCGGGTCTTTCCCGGGCCCAAACACGTGTTGGTCTGCCCCACCCCAGCTTATCAGGTTTGCTCTGTTTTGGTATCCACCAACACGTGTTACTGTATCTATCCCGGGCCGAATCGTGTGGTGGACAGCGGCCGGTTGTGTGTCATGCATCCCCGCTCTCTGTTGCTTCTCGGCTGTCTGTTGTTGTTTCGGTGTCTATATGCCTGTTTGGTGGCCGTCGGTCTGCTTTCATGGTGTCGGCGCACAACCTGACACCGACAGACCCGAAGGACGGAGTTTGTCGACTTAGTAGATATGAGAGCTGTACACTCACCATCGACACGTGTTGCCCCCCCCTATTATTGTGCGCTTCTCTTTCACAGGTATGAAGAAGGCATGTACTCGACGCCGACGACCTGCTCCCAGGGCCGCTGTGAAGTGTGGTGCAACGACCCGACCAAGTGCTCCAACGGACGGGCGTACAACGCCACCGAGTGCGCCGCCCTGAACCGCTGCACCCGCAGCTGTGAGGCCTGCGAACAGAGCGTCCCCGTCAACCAGGGCGAGGGCATCTGCTACCGCCTGCTGCCCGCCGTTGCCTGCACGGCCGCCAACGGGGAGGAGCACGACAGCGTGTCGGGGCTGTGCGAGTTCACCCTGCCCGAGGCCGACTGCCTGGACGCCGGCCACGCGTACTACAAGTGCGGCGCCGAGAACCGGGAGTCGTGCAACTACTGGGAACCGTTCAGCTCGTCGTACATCTCGCGCCGGCGGTACGAGAAACCCCGCGAGGCGCTGCAGTGCAGCTGGCGGTGGAACGACTGCCCCGACGAAGAGTCCTGCACCTCTAACGGCGAGTGCTCCGACTGGGAGTTTGCCAACTGGCGGGACAAGGGCAACGGCGCCTATGGAATGGTCGACGGGGCCTGCTTCAAGCCGTTCGACAACGACTTCACCGCCGGACAGGGGCGCAGCTGCGACTGGCAGTCCGGGTGGCAGGGGCGTCGGATGGGGTGCGTCAAGTACGGACTCACCCAGGCGGCGTGTGTCGCCGAAGGCGGTACCGTCAAGAAGCGGGCCAAGAACGCCATCTCCTGCTCCGACCACGGAAAGGGGTGCAAGGAGCGCGACTGGTACGAGCTCACCCCCAAGAGCGAAGCCGACTGCGCCGACTGCGGCGGGACGTACGAAGACGCGTACGAGTGGTACGGAGGTGTGTGGCGCCCCGCCGCCGTGACGCCCCTGTACTGGAAACAGCGCCAGTGGGGGTCCACCAACTCGTGGGTGCCCACCCTGCAGTGGCACAATCTGGAGCGCGTCGTGCGGGGCGCCGCCGCGCAGGCAGAGGCGGAGTCTGCAGCTGCCGTCCAGCGCTGCAAACACACCAAGCTCATGAAGCGGTTGGAGGTCGTGGCCTGCGCCTGCACAGACACGCCCGACGCGTCGTGCGGAAACAACGTCACCATCGCAACAACCGCCATCGAGGTCCTCATCGCAGACGCGTCCGTGCCCATCGGAGAAGCCGTTTTCGTGCCCGCAGGGACTGCAGGAAGCATCGGAATCCCCGCCGACGCGTTCACCGACACTGGTGCCGCCGCAACCATCGAAGTGGCGCTGTCGGAGACAGACGTCCTCCAGGGAGACGTCGAACTCGCGCCGGGAGACGCGCGGCGCCGTCGTCGTCTCGCCGTCGTGATGCCAAGTGGACAGACGCGCCACCTTGCGGCAGCCGCGCGCCGGCTCTCAGAGGTGGCAGAAGACACCGTCATGACCGTCGTCACAACCGGCATCATCATCGACTACGGGACGATCGTCAACACGTCCGACCCCGTCGTCCCAGAGTCGCCCGTCGAGGTGTGCCTGTCCCTCCTTGACACGTACGACGAAGGAGAGTTCAACGAGACGTACCCCGTCCTGGACGCCGCCACGTGGGACCCCGAGACTGGCGTGTTCACGCTGCTGTCCTCCAGTGTGGCCGGCGAAAACGCAACCACACAAGCCGCGCGTGTAACGGGAGACACCTTGTGTGTCGACACCGTCCACGTCGGACGACTGGCGGGCGTGCAGCGGATTGCAGACGAGGAGCTGGTGGCGCTGGCGGAGGGGTCCACCCTCCCTTGCGACCTCAACGTCGCCACCATGACGAACCCGAGCTTCCGGATCGCCGTGTCGGGAGGCGTCGTCTGCTCCACCGGACCCATCGTCGACGGCTCCGTCCCAAGCGGCGCCGAGTGCACGTTCACCTGTGCCGTCAACACCGGCGTCTCCACGGCCCTCACATGTCTGGACGGAAGCTCCATCCAGGGCGACGCCGACGCCTGGGCCGACGCCAACTGCGACGTCTGTCCGCCAGGGACCTGGGGACTGGGGCACGAACCGGCGCTGGCGGGACACGCCAACCCGCCAGTGTGCCAGGACTGCGGAGTCGGGTACGCCGGGCCGGGAGGCGTGACGGCGTGTACTCCCTGCCCGCGTGGACAGTACACGTCCGAGGCACAGGCAACGGAGTGCGACGACTGTCCCGCCGGGACACACACACTCGGGTTCGCGTCGCCGTGTGTTGCCTGTAGCGACGGGTACTACGCCCCCGTCCCGGGAACGCCCGACTGCATCGCCTGTGGCTTAGGAAGCGCCAGCAGCAACGCCACCACCTGTGACCTCTGTCTCCCCGGGACCTTCTCTGCGGGACCTGTGGAGACGGAGTGCACCCCCTGCGACGCCGGACACGTGGCCGCAGAGGCGGGAGAGATCGCCTGTGTGTCATGCGGCGCCAACACCGTCGCCAACACCACCGGCCTTGCCCAGTGCTTCGACTGTGGCACTCTGCCCGGCGAGTGGGGCGCGAACGACGACAACGACCTGTGTCTCGACATCTCGTCGGCGTCACGGACGCCGTCTGTTACCAGAACGCCCGACCCGAGCCCGACATCCACGCCCACGTCGTCGCCGTCGTCGTCCCCCCCTCCGCCGTCTCCAAGCTCCACCATCAGCGTCACGCCCAGCTCCACCATCAGCGTCACGGTCAGTGTCACCCCGACCACCAGCACCGGCTCGTCCACGTCGCCGTCGCCGTCCTTGTCGGCAGCCGTGCTGCTCGACGACGCCTCTCCGGACGCCGAGGAGTCGTCGTCGTCGTCGGGGTTGGGGATTGGCGCCATCATCGGCATTGCCGCCGGCTGTGCCGTGCTCATCGCGATCATTGCCGTGGCGTCCAGTGCGGCCGCCAAGTCCAAGAAAAAGAAGACGTCGGCCGGCGCAAAGGCGGAGTCGACAGACAACAACAACGACGACGAAACGGACAGCGATGACGAAGTCGGTACGCTGCTTGTGAAATCGCAGTTCGGTGGACGACGGCGCGCCCAGCTCGTCGACACGGACAGTGATTAAGTCCCCCACAAAAAAAACATCTTGAACGCACACGTGCGAATGCATACAAACATCTTCCCATCGTCCCAGGCATCCGGCGCTCACATATGTGAAGTCCAGTCATGACAGGCTCTGTATACGTGCAGACAGAGAAGAAGTAAAAAGGGACACTCTTCCCGTCCACGGCCATGTCTGTCGAAGGGGATGCACCGCCGTTGTCCTGCCCGAAAAGAAGCGTCGATTGGTTCTATGGCACGATGAAGCCAGACGCACCGGCGGGTGCCATCATCAACTCTTACTACCACCAAGCAGACGCCGACCGTGGCGATATGTATGGTCGTGATGGTTACATCAAAGACGAAGCCGTCGCACGTGGGTTGTGGAGGGGCGCCATCGAGTCTGTTCTAAGCGCCTCCCGGGAGACGAAGACGTGACGCCGCCATAGCACAACTGGTACCAACAATGAATAAAAGTACTCCCCCTCTCCACACACACACACACACTTCTGTCCCAGGTCTAAGAGTTGACACATCTGGGGTTTTTTTTGGACTTTACATATTTTGATGTGAGTGCTGGACTTCACATCAAGGCTCTCAGGCTGTATACAAGTGGCCATCGTGTCTGGCCAATTCTCCACAACTTTCCCTCTCACAACCTCTCTTCCTCCTCCTCATCATGGCTTCTGACTCCAGTGTCTTTTCCCTCCCGGCTGGGAAGTCCCCTGTGGACTACATCAAGAAGGGACACAACAAAACCCTGTCTGGACGGAAGACGGACATCTCCAAGTCTGCCCTCCAGAAGTTCTCTCGGCGTGGAGACGGCGCCAGTGCGACTGCCCACTTCCTCGACGCTGCTGCACCCGTCGTCGGGTCCACCGGTCTCCCCATGGAAAAAAGCACCCGCACGACTGCCAAGGCCGGCATCACGAACCTCATGAACCGCCTCTTCGTCATCTCGGCAGAGGACGTGAAGATGGCGGGACTGACGGGCGTCGTGTACGACCTCACCCGCCGCACCAAGACGGCCGTCCACGCCGCCCTCGAAAGCAAGAAGCCCATGACGTACCGGGAGATTGCCGCCGCCCTCCAGCCGTCCCTCGTCGTCATCTCGGAACTCTGCTCCGCCAACAAGTCCCGCGTGCTGTCGTTCTTCAAGTCGGCATCCGTCCTCCCCAAGTTCTATCAAAAGCCCGCCAAGATGGAGGGACTCCGGCGCCTGGCGACCGCCGTCCGGACGGCGGTGGGTCTCCCCCCGTTCTCGCCGGCGCCCGACGTGTCCGACCCCACTGCCGCGTTCGAGGCCATCGCCGACGGCGCAGTCGCCATCAGTGAGATGGAACTGAACAACGTTAAGGGGCGGGAAGTCAAGCTGCTGACGGACGTGTTCGACCCCCTGTCCTACCTCCTGGTCGCCACCGCCGCCAAGTCCGACAAGCAAGAGCTGACAACCCCGAACGCCGTCCTGAAGACGTGGTTCGCCGCACTGAAGGGGCGCGCCCCGGCCGGCTTCAGGGACAGGATCGACGAGTACTGCAACGCGTGCGTCCGTCAGACGTTCCACGAGCGGGGCCTGTTCCTGTACGAGGCCCTGTTCTGGCTGGCCCACCCCAACCTGGACGAGTGCACGGCGAAAGCTGACACCCTGCGGGAACAGATGGTCGCAGCCGCGGGCCCTGGGGCCGTGACCGACGACTTGGTGGCGCGCATCAAAACGGTCTTCACGGAGGCCAAGCGCCCCGAGATCATCGACGCCGTCATTGACAAACACACTGCCGAGGGAAGGGCTGCCAAGGCCACGTCCACCGACTTTGCCAAGACCGGGGCCGTCGTGTTCGACGACGAAGGTGCGCCCGTCCACCCCACGTTCCAGCGCCTGGCCGCCGCCTACAACCTGTACAAGCCCTTCATGGAGGCCGGGTGGGTCGACAAGGCCCCCAGTGTGGACTCCATCCGGGCCTACAGCAACGAGTACATCCAAGTGGGCACGTGCCTCCTCCACCCCGACGCGCCTGCTCCCAACTCCGCCTCTGGTGCACCTTCCACCAAAAAACGCCGCGTCGTCGAGCTGAGCGATGACGATGACTTTGGGGCTGGCGCTGGAGCTGGCGCTGGCGCTGGCGCTGGAGCTGGAGCTGGAGCTGGAGCTGGTGCTGGAGCTGGAGCCGGGGGCTCCGTGTCATCTCTGGACACGACGGGCACGCTGCCGTACAGCCCGCCAGCAGTGTGCGACGGGAAAGAGGTGGACACGAACGAGGTGGTGGACATGGGCACGGTGTGGGACGTGCCGGCCAAGATTCGGGAGTTCCGGGACACGTTCCTGGACGACAAGGTCCGAACCCTTATCGGGCGGATCTGGAAGGCCATGACCTCCGACTCACCGGCTCCGAGTGTGGGGAACAAAGTTCCCTTCATTGTCGGCCAGCGGTCAACGTCGCCAAGCAAGCCGTTGACGTTCCTGACCAGTGACTACGTGCTGAAGGGTCCGTTTCCTAAGCAGCCGAACATGCTCTTCTACAACGAGATGGAGTGGGCGGAGCGGGAGTGCAGCAACGTCGGGGACCTGTTCATCCCGGCGCGGGTGGTGACGGTCGAATCGCCGGTGAAGAAGGCGATGGGGAAGAAGGAGATTATTGTCCACGCGCCGTTCTTTTGGGTGGTGTCCCCCCGCGTGGGTCCACCTCCTTCCACGGTCCGGATGGAGGTCGTGTACGACTTCAAGCCCCCGGCGGGGGTGGAGGGCTTCTACAACAAGTGGGGACCTGGGAAGAAGGACGGCGGAAAGTGTGTCACGTGGTGGCGCGTCCCCAGGAACAGTGTTCCCATCCACTCTGACGCGGGCCGTGACTTTGAGTTCATCCAGGAAGTCGTCGGGGTCCTGACGCCCGGACCCTCTGGCGCGTACGACATCCGACCCGACTACATGTCGCGACTCCTCCGGGTGTTCAAGGCTGGGATCTTAGCGTGGACGATGGGAAGCGGGGACGCCGGGCCGCACAACATGTTGTGTGGCCGCCTGGTGGACTGCTTTGACGCTCGGGGTGACAAGTTCTACCACACCGCCGCCTGCTTCTTTGACCTGCTCCACTCCCGGGGGCAGTACGCCGCCAGGGACTACATGGGCCCGCTGGAGTTTGCCGCCAAGGCACTCCTCCCCGAAATCCTAAAGTGGGCGAAGTACCTCAAGAGTAGACTGAAGCACCGTCCGCAGAACCAGGTGATCAACCTCGACGCCGCCATCACCATCTTGGAGTCCGGGAAAATCCTCCCCGACCCAAAGGCCGGCTCCAAGTCCAAGTCCAAGTCCAAGAAGCGCAAGGCGTCGTCGTAGAAGAAGAAGAAGGAGTAAACCAGAAAATACAGTCTTTGTTTGTGCGGCGTTGATGACACGGGGGTGTATATGTGTGTTGGAGACGACCACTTGGCACGAGCGCCTGGCGAGATGGCGGTTCTGGCGTCGGCGGCCGAGCTCCGCGACTGGCGTGTCTCCCCCGACGCCGCCCTCCTCGACATGATCCGGAACGAGAGGGTATTCCACTTTGTAACAAGGGCCCACGTCGCGTCACTGTCCAGTGTCAATGTCACCGACGACGGTCACATCGTCGCCTCGGTCCGTCCCGTCACCGAGGGGTCGACAAACGACGTCCCATTTATCGTGATGAGTGTCACCAAAGACACAAGCGGTGCCGTCTCTGGGGTTGGACTGGTACTCGTCGACGAAGCCTTCTCGCTGCGGCGTGGGTGGCCACTGTATGGTGATGAGTAAAGGCGTAGCAAAAGAAGAATCCATTCCCTTAATCGTATTGTCTTGCTCTCAGTCCCCACCGCCTCCTGACCCTGACCCGGCGCCGGCCGTCGGGCCCTCCGACACAGCAGCGCCGTCGTCGTCGTTGGGCGTGTCACTCCCACTGTCGCCAGCAGCACCACTGCCTGCCCCAACAACGTCTTGAGTCGGACACAGCTCTTCGAACCATCCACCGGGCGTCATTTGGACGCTCTCCAGGAACGCCGCCCTGTCCGAGGGGTCCATCTCCTCAACGATGGCATGGATCCTGGCCGCAAACCCCAGCCCCTCCTGTGACATGACTGGGGAACCCGTCGTTGCCGCGTCGCCGCCGTCCACTCTGTCCCTCGCCCCCCTATCGAGGCCGTCCCGTACACGCCGGTCCGTCCACGCTCGACTCCGTCTGTCCTCGACCGCCCTCAGCGCGTCGTGTTTCACCGTCTCTCCCCACTCGTCACCGTCGGCAACAAACACACCTTCGGGTGCCATCATCTTGAGGTGGAGCGTCGGGGGGGACACGTCCCCAAACTCGGCCTTCCGCCTGTTCTTGGGGCCCATTGACGCGCCGCGGGTTGAGTTGGTGTGTGCGTGACACACGACGGCCAGCGTTCGGGTCTTTGACACCAACGCATTGGTGTCGCCCGCCGTGCCACCTGCGCCGTGGGTCGCGGCGGCGGCGGGTGGAGACTTGTGGTACACCTCCAAAACGACGACGGTCTCCCGGTTTGGCCACGCGGGGAGCGTCACCTCTGCAAACAACGCGTCTCCCGTCCGGAAGTACGCATCGGAGGCGGTCCACTCCCCCTCTCCGTCACGGCGCAGCACGGGAGTGTACAGTCTGGTGTCGTTCAGGCACTCCTCTCCCTCGACGTCAAAGTACGCGTTCCAGTTGACAAAGTGCCCTTCCTCGTCTTCGTCGGCGGTACCGTCGCCGTACCACTGGCTCTCGACCAAGGACGCCGTCACCGCGTCGCTCTCTGTCTTGACGCCCCTGTACCCCATGTACCGTTCTTGTCCGGGCGGGGGGAGACGGAACTCCAACGCGCGCAGTCGGAGCGTTTCCATCTCGAGAGGTGGAAGGGAGTTGGCGCCCCGCACCACGAGCTGGCACGTGAAGACGCCGACGGGGAAGCCGCCACCTGGCTGCGGAACCTCACGGACAGCAAACTCCGACTCCCCGAAAAGACCCGGCAACAGCAGTGCGGTCACTGGAGACGACGCGTCGGGTGTGGGGCAGTACTGGACAACCCGCTCCATGATCTCCTGCTGCCACTCCGGTGGCGGTGGCGTGCCGATGGGATACCACGCGGCCAGCTTCTTCGCAAGCTCGCTCTCCTCGGTAATGCGACGGCGCTCCGCCTCCGTCATCGGTGGCATCCCAAGGACCGCCCTGATGGAAGCGTCGCTGGCCTCTGGGTCGTCCAGGTCGAACACGAACTCAGCCCCATCGTCCCCAGTAGGGTCTGACTTGCTCTCCTCTGCCATCCTGGTGGCGCTACCCAGAATTGTCGTACATACTTCTTATACTGAAACCATACATACCCCTTGTTCTGGTATTGTCTAGCCCACGCACACTTCCTTACTCCTTCGTCCGCACACGCTTCTTGGAGCCCTGGGCGTTGTCGTCGTCGTCGACGCCGTCGTCGCCCACCGGTCTCTTGAGCGTGTCGTCCTTCTTCTCTCCCTTGTCCTGGGTCTCCACCGACCGGCCGACCCCAGTCGGCGTCGCTTCGGCTTCCTTTTCGGCGCCGGCGCCGGCGCCGGAGGTCCCGTCTTCGTCTCCGTCTCCGTCTCCGTCTCCGTCTCCGTCTCCGTCTCCGTCTCCGTCTCCGTCGGCAACGTCGGCAATGTTGTCGTCCCACGTCCCACACTTGCCGACGTCCTTGTCGGGGTCCATCCCAACGAACTTGATCTCCCGCTCCTCCATCTCTTCCTCGAGCCGGATGGCGCCCTCCGCCGTGTCCTCCTCGTCCACGTCCTCGTCGTTCTCCCGGTCACAGGTCTTCGTCTTCGTCGCCGTCGGCGCATCCGGTGGGCGAAAGCAAACGTCACACACACCGTGCTTCACACACTTGTCGATGCAGTCTTCACAGAAGACAAGCAGGCCGTTGTGCGCGTCTGGGTCTTCCGGGTCGCTCGTGAGCTCGTCCCGGAACTCGGGGTTCCCGTTGGCGTCCACGATCCGCACGATGCGCCGAGAGGCGTCCTTGTCGTCGATCTCGTCCCCACAGTCGAAGCACGACGTGACTGTCACCGTGCGTCCGTCGATACTAATGGGGACTTCCTGGACCTTGCCCTCCATTTTGCCGAGAGCCATCTGCTGGGGGTCACAGAAAATGCAGTACCTCGCGTCGTCGTCTCCGCCTTGGTGGCGACAGGGGTCCGTCCACGTCGGCACCTTTCCCCATGTCACCAGGTGGGCAAAAATCGCGTAGTTGTCGTCGTCGACGTCGCTGTCGTTGGCTGTGTTCAGCAGTCCCTCGACTTGGTCTGCACTGCAGTTGTACTGCAGGCTGCACCCGTCCGGCGACCGGAAGGTCTTCACCGTGACGACTTTTGGGGTGTCGGTAGTCGTTGCCATTGGAAGATGGGGTGTGTGGGAGAAGGATGAGGAAGAGAGGAGAGTGTGGCAAAAGTTGTGGATGGGAGAGACCAGACCGGGTGAGCACTGGTATATACGGACTTGGGGGTTGTGCATGTGCAGTCTGGAGCTCACATAGTTGTGACTGTGTGTGTTTGATTGTGTGTGTGTCCCATCCCACTCACTTCCACAGGGGCACGTCCTCAAAGTAGGCACTGGGGTAGGCAGGGTCGTCGTGTGCCGCCGTCATCGTCCCGGGGGACTCCGATACGCGCTTGAGCATGTCCCGTGTCACGCGCTGGACCCGCAGCGTCTCGTCAGTGTTGAACACCGATTCGAGCGTCGCCCGGAACGGCTGCATCAACGTCAGAGAGGTGTGGGTCACACCCACCAACCCGCCAACGTCGGCGTTCATGTGGATGAACAGGCGCAGGGTGTGGTCAGTCGGTGACAACTCAGAAGACTGAACAAACTCGTCCAGACACACCCTAGATAGATCTCGTGGTTGTTGATCAGACGCCTGTGTGTCCCTGGTCCTCTTCTTGGTTTTTGTCGCATCCCCACCTGCACCCGCGCCTGCGCCTGCGCCTGTACCCTTCCGGTGCCCGCTCGTCGTGGTGAACGCCTCCGGTGTGGCGACCATGATGGACGTCGCGTACAGGCGCATCGCAACGTCTCCCGACGCAGGCGTGTCCAGACACCTCCACAAGTCGTCCACCGTCCACTTCAGGAGGTCCTTCACCAACGTCCCCGTCACACAGATCCACCCCGGGGCGTAGTGGTCACGGAACTCCTTCTTCATTGGCGTCGACACGTCCGGGTCGGGGACGGGCAGCCACGCGTGCGACACCGACGTGACGAACGCCCCACTCCCCTTGTACTGGGAGTCACGTGACGCGAGCCGGACGTACTTTGGTTTCGACGGCGCCTCCGGCAGGTGCACCACCGCCAGCAGGACGCCGGACACAGACACCGCCACCACCCCGTCCTCCATTAGCCCGAGGACGACAGACATCACCGCCGCTCCGCGGCCGCCGTCTGTGTCCGTCAGGTGCTCCGGGACGGTGTACCATGGGAGCTTGTAGTCCGCCCACTGGCTCGTCACCTGGAACTTCAGCCTGCCCCCCTTTTCCAGCACCAGCGCAAACAGGATGAACTCCCCGCCGGTTGTGTCTGCAGTCGGAGACAGTTTGATGTTGGCGCTTTGCTGGCGAGGGTGGACCCAGCGGACGGACTGGGGGTTGACGTGCTGCAGGCTCTCGGCGTCGCTGTCCCGCACGGTTCCTCGGCATGCCGACACGACCGACGGCTTCGGGGACCGCTTGTGCAGGACGGGAGACGTCATTCGTGGCGCGGGTGGCGCCATCATACCGCCGGCCCCGTCGCGCCCGTTCTCAGTGAGGATGGAAAGCCGACGAGGTTTCGCTGTCAGTGGCGACTCGGGGACAGGGAGTGCCTCCGGGCTGCGGTGGGCAGACCACGGCGGGAGGTACGAAGTGTCCCCCACGCCGCCGTCGCCGTCGCCGTCGCCGTCCTCGTCGTCGTCCATGAGCAAGCTTGACACGGGAGGTGGTGTTGAAATGGAAGGTGGTGGAAGTGGCGGCAGCGACGACGGGTGGCGCCGCTCCAGGTTGGACTTTGATGCAACAAGAACAGCAGACACGTCGCCGCTGATGGGCGCCAGTCCGATGTCAATCTTGACCGTCAGGGCGAGCGGTCGACGGGCGTCGTGTGGAACAGCCCTGTCCCCCTTCCTCAGCCTGTTGACGAGTGACGGCCCGGACATCATACGCATGTCCAACCCAACACGGTCGGCCTCGCCGGGGTTGTCGTCCGGGATCAGAAGCAGGCGGTCGTTGTCACACTTGGCGACCCGACGGGGCGTGTTGATCCACTTGACGTTCTCGACTGTCTGTGGCGTGGCAAACCAGGGGTCTGACGGCGACAGTGTGGCCTGCCCGTGGACGGCCACTTCCGGGACGACGACCCGAGATGCCGCCGCCTTCCCGCCCCGAGATAATGGTGTGACCTCAGACAAGATTGGGGCGGGCTTCCACACGTCGCCCGCCGCGTGGGGCCAGCGGAGAGCCGATCCAAGCATTGCCGATGCTGGCGTCCCGAAACTAACAAGTGAGGGGACGTGGGTGGTGGGACAGGTGCCCCGACAGACTGAGCACTGGTATACGGAAATGTGAAACGTGCTCTATACAGTCCCCTTAGTGATGTGAAGTCCAGACTTTACATGTATGTTCATTTGTGTGTGTGTGTGTGTGTGTGTGTGTGTGTGTTCCACTAGCGGACGTCGAACCGTTCGTTGACGCGTCGGAACACATCCCTCGCCGACACAGGAATCGCAATCTCGAGCCGCGTGATGCCGTTCTTCCTGTCCTCTTCCGCGTCGTCGGTGGCCGTCGCTTTTTGTGGTGTCAAGGCGCCGTGCATGAAGGGCGCCGCTGCGGCCACCTCCGGAACCACCGTTCCAATCTCTGCGGTGGAAGCGTACATCGTGACGGGGTCCATGCGGAAGCTGGAGGCTCGCCACAAGTCCGGGTTGAACGCCGCCGTTGTGAGGTTCAGCTCCGGGGCCACCGTGGCGGCACGGGCAATCCACGCACACAGGATGAACATGGCGGCGGCGTTGATCTGGCTGCCGCTGTTCCCCAGTGCGTTCAGCGACCCCTTGAAAATGTTCACGAACACGTTGTACACCCTCGACGCGGTGCTGATGTACACCATGCACCCCTCGCCGCTCTTGAAGCTGTTCACCTTGGCCTTAAAAAAGCCGGCGCGCCCGATGGTTTTCTTGGCCCCAGACGCGATGCCAGTGAGGAGCTCCGTCGCCGTCACCCTTGCCCCTCCGTAGCCCGAGGTCAGCGCCTGGCGAACCGCCCCCCGGTCGATCTGCTGCGGGAGAGTCAGCGTCGTCGTCGTCGTCGTGATGGTGTACGCGTGGATCGGCGGGGGCTCCGTCTTCCGCACCGCCAGTGTCGACTCCGGCCCCGGCGCCCAGAACCCACACCGCTGCAACAACCGACCCATCACCCACTTCGCCACCGCAACTGTCGACGGGTTGCACACCTGGATCGGACACTTGATCGACACGTACGTGTTGACTGACAGCGCACCCGGTCCGGACCCTGCACCTGCACCTGCGCCTGCGCCTGCGCCGCTAGGCCGACGGCGCTTCTTCGTCGTCCTCTTCTTCTTCTCCTCGAAGCTCGGGATGGGGAAGATGATGCTGAACTCCGTGAACACCGGGGGCTGGCCGGGCGTCTCCGAATCGATGGTGAACCGCGACGAGATGTCAATCTCGTTGATGAACGACCCGTTCCCTTCCCCGTCGCGCCTGTTCTTGGCCTTCACCCTCGTGTCGTACGCCACCAGCGGCCCCGTCTTCAGGTTCTTGTCTGCGAACGCCACCTCTGCGGCGTCCATGACCTCCCGGCCGACGGCGGTAATGGTCCCCAGCATTGTGCAGGGGTTCGGTGCCGACGACGAGACGGACCCAAGCGCCTGGGCCGCGATCATCGTGATCGAGCTCCACGCCGTGCCGGGCATGTACGTGTCTTCCAACTCCCGGATGTCCTTCGCGTGGATCTTCCATCGACGCCTGTGGGTCTTGGTCAGGCACTTGATCCGCTCCCGGGCAGCGGACTCGCCAATGTCCAGCTCCTCCAGGGACTTGATGACGGCGTCCGGGAGCTCGTGTCCACCCCGGAACGTCATGACCGTCTTCGGTCCGCCGGGGGACGCCGCCGTCGTCGTCGTCGTCGTCGTGACGAGCGTTGGGTGCAGCACGGCCGCGGCCTTGGCGACGTCCGCCATTCCACTACCGCCACTACCGGCCGTCGCGAACAGGGTCAGGAACTTGACGTGGGCCGACGCCGTTGCCTTCAACCTGCGCGACTCTTTCACAAGGGCATCCACGTTTGACGCCAGCTCCGTCCGGAACTTGGTGACGCCCTGCTTCGCCTGCTGGATGTGGGACAGAGCCCGCCGCAGGGTGTTCGTCATCGCCGTGTACACCTCCTCAGCTTCAGCCCGGCGCTCAGTCCCCACCTCGGCCTCCACAGCGTCCGGCATCTGAATCGCACACGCCGCCTTGACGATCTTGTCTGCATGGGACAGGTTCCTAGACATGGTCGGGATGGTGCGCTTGCGCTTCTCGACGTACTCCGGCGTGATCCCCTCCAGGATTCTGGTGTACGTCGCCGCCGGCTTCGTAAAGTCGGGCATTCGGACCAAACCCGTCTCCATCAACCCCCGCTCTCCGCCGCCGCCGTCGTCGTCGTCGTCGTCGTCGTCCTCCTCGTCCTCGTCGTCGTCGATACCCAGCAGGACCTGGAGTTGGTGGAGGTCTTCTTCTGGTGTGTCCCAGAGCTCGAGCAGCAGCTTGTTGTGTTCCACGGTGTCCCTGCTGACCGCCGCCAGTGCGCCCCGGATCAACAGGATCCGGTAGTTGGCCTCTCGGCACGACGCCTTGATCCTACGCTCGATCGCGTTCGCCATCATCAGGCTCTCGACCGTGTACTTATTCACAATAAACGTCTCGCCGGTGTTGAACATGAAGTCTTGGGACATGAACCGGTTCACCGCAACACCCACGAGGACGCGGCCGTACGCAAAGCGCCATGCCGGCCACGACAGACCCAGCTGGAGCCGGGCGTCGTCGGCGGCGTCGTCCACCGGAAGATCAGACAGGCGGAGGAGTGCCACGTCCTTCACCGTCGCCGTCGTCGCCGTTGACACGGGGGCGGTGCGGTGCTGGGCGGTCGTCGGGTCCCGCCCGTGCGCCTGGTTGTACTCCGATAAGATGGTGTCTCGCGCCTCCAGCACCGCTTCTTGGGTTTCGGCGTCTTCCCACGCCTGGATGTCCTCCAGGAGGTACACCCCTCCGTTCCTCGACGAGTGTCGAGTCGGGTCGCGCAGGACGGCCTGGAGCCCCGGAATCGTCGACGCGATGCCAACAACACCCGCAATGCCACTCGGCACAATGACACAGTGCTCAGAGACATACGCAACGAAGTCCGTGTCGCCAGGGAAGGGCAGCAGCGTCTTGGGGAGCAGGGTCAGGAGACGCTTCGACGCCTCCATCCCCAACACACACACCGCGTCGTCCTCCGGTGTGCTCGTCACCGCGACCGTTACAGTTGCCTTCTTCTTCCTGGACACCGGGACGGACCCCCCCTTTGACGTTGTCCGTCGACGCTTCTGAGTCGACATGAAAACGAGTTGTGGTAGGATTGGTGACCGGCCGGTGTGTAGACTGGGTGAGCACTGGTATATACAGTTTGGGGGTGGGTGGCACGCACATCGTCACCCATGTGCGTGCCAGACTTCACATCTCGTCGCACCTACTGCAGCACACGGCCCGACCCGTGTGCTGCCACCCTTGTGCCCAGACGTGTGGGTGTCACTCCCACAAGGTGTTCCGGGGCACAGGATGGACGGGCGACGTGCCGCCAGCACCCAAAAAAATGTCACTGTAAATGTTGAAAAAGAAAAGAAAAACACCGCACTGGACGTCGAATACTTCCTGCTCAAAACACGAGCAAATTTTTGATGACGTGTACCTATTTTCTGCTTTTGGGCAC